>Ga0315550_1002704_pt1 | contig 10796 bp, 6 predicted proteins | sample SalMarSW160190MG_2_FD_203100 | JGI IMG/M metagenome (GOLD analysis project Ga0315550, IMG submission 203100) | Salt marsh sediment microbial communities from the Plum Island Ecosystem LTER, Massachusetts, United States - Salt Marsh Sediment SW1601-90 ... | reverse complement strand
CTCAAGCGGCTGCCGATGAACTGCGTCAACAAGCAATACTGCGCTACTACGCTGGCCGTGCTGTGCGATGGCAGCGTCACGCCCTGCGCGACGATCAGGGAGAAGGACGCGCCTACCATTCACACCGATGGCACGTTGTTCGACATCGCCACACGGATCAAGGATCATCTCACGCTAAAGCCTTTCAGGGACAGGGAGAACCTGCCCGAGGACTGCCAGACCTGCAAGATCTCGGATCAATGCTTCGGCTGCAGGTCGAGGAGCTATGCCGCCGGGCGGGGATTGTACGGCAAGGACCCCATGTGTTTCAGGTGACGCGGGCTTTTTCCCGATTCTGCAACATGCGCGTGCGGCGGGTCTGGCCCGCCGCCGTCGTCGTATTGACCTTTGCCGTGCTGACGCTCGCGGTCACGTGGCCGCTGGTCACGCAGCTCGACACCAACCTGGCGCAGAATCCCCGCTGGAGTCGCGACGCCTACCAGCAGGCCTACGAGATGTGGTGGTTCAAGAAGGCGCTGCTGGAGCTGGGCGAGAGTCCCGGCTTCCTGCGCTGGATCTATTTTCCCGACGGTGCCCACTATCCGCTGCTGCTGACCTACTTTACCACCTACGTGGTCGGCGTTCCCCTCCTCCTCTTCCTCTCGCCGGTCGCGGCGTACAACGTCGTCTTCCTGCTGACCTTTTTCCTCAGCGGGCTGACCGCGTATGGGCTATGTACCTATCTGACGCAGAACCGCTGGGCCGGGCTCTTGGGCGGGATCGTGTACGCGTTCTTCCCCGGACGGGTGGCCCACGCGCTGGCCGGTCACATGGAGCTGATCGCCACCTACCTGTTCCCCCTGTACCTGCTGCTGCTGATCAAGACGGTGCGCCGGCCTCGGATGGTAACAGCACTGCTGTGCGGGTTGACGCTGGGCGCATCGCTGCTGGTGCAGCCGCTGTTCATCCCGTTCCTGCTCGCGCCCTTCACGGCGATCTGGCTGCTGTGTGAGGTGTTCCTGCGCCAGCACAAGATCGAGCAGAGGGCGTGTCTGGCGCTGGCGGGCGCGCTGGGCCTGGGCGCGATCATTGCAGCGCCCTTCCTCTGGCCGGTGCTGAGCCAGCAGGCGACGGGACAGGCCGGCTACCTAGCGGGCATCGGCACGGTCAGCTTTTCCGCCGACCTGCTGGGCATCGTCACGCCGTCGCCCGTGCATCCCGTGTTGGACCGGTTGGGGATCGTGCCCCCGTACGTGCACCGCGTCGCGCCGGACGACTGGCGCATCGCCGAACTGCTGACCTACGCCGGGCTGACGCCGCTGGCGCTGGGGATGCTTGCGACTGTAACTTGTCGCCGCCGGGTGGCCGCCTGGGCGCTGGTCGCCGTGCTCGCGGCAGTGCTCTCGCTGGGACCCGCACTCAAGGTCAACGGCGAGGTCGTCTCCTTCACCACCAACGAAGTCGGCGGCAGCCGGGAGATTACCGTGGCACTGCCCTACGCGCTGCTGGCCAACCTGCCGCTGCTCTCTCTCAACCGCGCCCCGGCGCGTATCAACACCACGCTGATGCTGGCCCTGGCCGTGCTCTGTGCCTACGGGCTGGCCTGGCTGCTGAAGCGCATTCGGCGGCGGTGGAAGGCCACGCTGGCTGCATCGCTATGCGCGTTCACCCTGGTCGAGCTTGCCGTCATCTGGCCCTTCCCCACCATGCCCGTGCAGACGCCCGCCTACCTTGCCGAGATCGCCGAGAGCGACAATGAGGGCGCCATACTGAACCTGCCCATCGCCGCCGGGCACGTCAAGCAGCTCTCGATCTTTCAGCAGACGATTCACCAGCGCCCGGTGTTCGACAGTTGGTTCCAGCGCGACCTGCCCGTGTTCCCGAACGTGGCCGATTGCCTCGATGGCCTGCTGACGCCGGAAACGAGCGCGGACGTCGTGCCCAGCCCGAGTCCAGGCGACCGCGCCGCCGTCGCCCGCACCGAGGGGGTGGGCCACGTCTTTTTGCACACGCCTTATGTAGGCGACGCCGAGGCCAAGATGCAGTTGTTGGAGACCGAGTTCGGACCGCCGCGCTCCACCGAGGAGGACATCGCCATTTACGAGGTCACGCCGGGGCAGGCTAGCGTAAGCAACCTGGTGTACGCGGTGCCGAACAACGACCGGCGCTCCCCCGAGCGCGGCTGGCACGACGCGGAGGAATGGAACGGGCAGCCAGCGCGCTGGATGGCGGGTTCGGCGGAGCTGTACATCTATTCGCCCGACCGGCGCGAGGGCGCGCTCCAGTTCCGCGCGCTGCCCTTTGCCGCCCCCCAGCGGCTGCAGATCGAGGTCAACCAGGAGCCGCTGCCGCCGCTGGTGATCGGCGAGTGGATCACGTACACCACGCCGAGCGTCACCCTGCAGCCGGGCCTGAACCAGATCAGCCTGCGCGCCCTCGACGGCTGCACGTTCTACGTCGGCGACCCGCGCTGCGGTGGGGTCACGCGCGGCGTGGCGGGCGCGGATGCCGAATGCTCGCACTACATCCAGGGAGAGCGCTGCCTCGGCGTGCTGTTCCAAGACGTGCGCTTCACGGGAACCGCCGGTGAACCCTTACCCTTGGACGTGGACCTGGGCGACCAGATCCGCCTGCTGGCCTACAACCTCATCCCCCCCCCTTCCAGGGGGGGGCTAGGGGGGGGTATTTCCCTCACCCTCCACTGGCAAGCGCTGCGCCCACCGGCAGATGATTACACCGTCTTTGTCCACCTGCTGGGCTCGGACGGCAACCTGGTGGCCCAGCACGACGCGCCGCCGCTGGATGGCATCTATCCTACGTCGGAGTGGATCGTGGGAGATGTCTTCACACAGCGGATCGAACTTGAGGTTTCACCAGACGCCCCGCCGGGGATGTACGACCTGGTGGCGGGGATGTACACGTACCCCGACATTGTGCGCCTGCCCGTCGCGGGCGACCGCCCCTACGCCCGAGACGGCCTGGTGTGGCTGCAGAATGTGGAGACAAGTCCTTAAAATGCCGTCACACTGAGGTATGCGGCAGGAGGACTTCCAGCCGGTCGTCGGCCTGCGCCGACGAGGTGCCTGCTTGATCGGAGCGACTAGATAGACACCTCACCGTGCCCCCCAAGGACCTACAGCGCAAGTTTCCACCTATGTGGAAGGTGAGGCCGTCGCCTATGTAGGTAGGCGACCGGCGCGCAGCGCCCTAGAGCCGCAGATTTCAATCTGACTTAAGTTCGCGCATATGCTGGTCCCTCCCCCCGAGGTGGGGGAGGTTAGGTGGGGGGCAGGAGATGTTTCGCAACCTTCGCAAGGTCAAGCCCGGATTTTCAAATAGGCTCTCAATTCTAAAAACCCAAAGGGCCTTTTCACGTCAGGGCGTCGCGGTGGGCTCCGGCGTGTTGGTCGACGTTGGTTCCGTTGGCTCGGGCGTTGCGGTCGGCTCCGGCGTGGACGTCGGCTCAGGTGTGGATGTAGGCTCCTCCGTCGGTTCCTCGGTCGGCAGCGGCGTGAACGTCGGCACCGGAGGCGGCGTTGCCGTTGGCGTGGACGTCGGCGGCGTGGTAGGGATGGCCGTAGGCGTGACGGTCGGCTTTGTGGGCACAGGCGTGGGCGGCGAGGTCGGCGGTACGGTCGGTGTAGCAGTGGGCGGCGCTGTCAAAGTCGGCAGCACCGTCGAGGTAGCCGTCGGCAGGAAAGGCGTCGTAGGGACAGGCGTTCCCGTCGGCTTGAGCGTCGGCACGGGCGAGGGCGTCTCGGTGGGCACAGGCGTCGGCGAAGGCTTCTCGGTCGGGTGAAAGACGTCCACGTGCACGCGCACCTCGACGCTGTGCATCTCTTTGTCGAACGCGTTGACGCGCAACGTGTAAGGACCGGCAGCCAGGTGACCGGTATCCCACTCGGTCAACAAGCCATCGCGCACCTGGGTCTTGTGCGGGCCGCTGACGAACCCCCAACCGATGGGATCGTCGCTGACGCCGTATAATACCTCGTAGTGGCTAAAGTTGGGCACCTGGACGGTGCCAAAGACCGGCACCACCCCGTGCACCTCGCTTCCCTCACCGGGCTGGGTGATGGCGAGCTCCGGCCGGTTGGTCGCGTCGGTGCAGAACTCGGTCGGGGCCAGCGGTAGCTCGTCGAAATACTCTGGGTGAGCCTGCGCCCAGCCCTGCCCCCGCTCGTCGTCGATGACGACCATCAGTTCCTCGACCACCTGATCCTGGCACAGCTCGTTCGCCCGCAGCCTGGTAAAGTTGTCCATCTGGACCATCTGGTACCAATCGTGTTCCTCATCCAGCGGCGGCTGACCCTCGACAAAGATCTCCACCTTGCGCTCGGGACAGTATTCGGAGGGACGCGCGCCGGAATTGGTGCAGATTTCGTACTCGACGACCCCCGGTGGGCGCACAAAGTCGCGCACGGGAAGGCCCTCGTGGGCCGACTCCATAAAGCTATGCCAGATCGGCCCGGCACCGGCCGCGCCGGGCAGGTCGATCATCGACGAGTTGTCCGAGTTGCCCACCCACACGCCGACCACCAGATCGGGCGTGTAGCCGATCGTCCAGGCGTCGCGAAAGTCATTGGTGGTACCGGTCTTGGCGACTGCCGGCCGGCTGAGCTCCAGGATGCTGGGGCAGCTAAAGGCGCGGCAGCGGGCCGGGTTATCGGAGAGGATGTCGGTGATCAGGTAGGCGTGCTGCGGAGAGACGACCTGCTCGCCCTCGCGGGCCGCGTTATCTTCCAGCACGTTGCCCTCGCTGTCCTCGATGCGCAGGATGGGCGTAGGCGGCAAGCGCTCGCCGTTGTTGGCCAGGACGGCGAACCCGCCTGTCATCTCCAACAGCTTGACCTCGCCGCCGCCCAGCGTGAGCGCCAGGCCGTACGCCGGTGGGTATTCGGAGGGATAATCGGGGCAGTAGAGCTCGGGATGCACCAGCGAATCGACGCCCAACCGCCCGGCCATCTCCAGCAGGCCATCGACCCCCACGAACTGGAGCGTCTCCACCGCCGGGATGTTGTAAGAGTTGGCCAGCGCATCGCGCACGAGCATCGGGCCGTGGTACTTTTCGTCATAGTTGACCGGAACGTACGGCGGCCGGCCCGCTCCGTCGGGATACTCGGTCTCCAGGTCCCACAGCAGCGTGGACGGCGTCCAGCCCTGCTCGAAGGCAGCCAGGTAGGTAAAGGGCTTGATGGAGGAGCCGGGCTGGCGGCAGCGCAGGGCGACGTTCACCTGTCCGTCGATCGCCTCGTTGTTGAAACCCGCCGACCCAACCATGGCCAGGATGTGGCCGGTCTCGGGATCGATGGCCACCAGCGCGCCGTTGGTGGCGTTGCGGTCGGCCAACCCGGCCACGCCATCGCGCACGGCCTGCTCGGCCATCCGCTGCAACTGGGGATCGAGCGTGGTATAGATGCGCAGGCTCTTGCCCTCCTCGTTCCGGTAGAGCACATCTGGACCATAATCGGCCTCCACCACCTGCCGGGTGTAGACGACAAAGTGCGGCGCGATGGATAGATCGATCTTGGGCGTCTGGAACTCGTAATTGCGTATCTCGGCCGCCGCCAGCGCCGCCTCCGCCTCGCTAATGTAGCCACCCTCGACCATCAGCCCCAGCACAGCCTGGTGGCGGGCCAGCGCCGCGTCATGCCCCCCGCCGAAGGGATCGTAGGTGGCGGGCGACTGGGGCAGGCCGGCCAGGAAGGAAGCCTGCGCCAACGTGAGATCCGCCGCGTCGACGCCGAAATAGGTCTCGGAAGCGGCCTGGATGCCGTAGGCGAGATTGCCATAGTAGGACTCGTTGAGATAGATCTCGAGGATTTCTTCCTTGGTGTAGGTACGGTTGAGCTCGGCGGCCAGGATGGCCTCTTTGATCTTGCGCTCGGCCGTCTGCTGCACCCGCTCCTCGGGCGTCATGAGCACGTTGCGGGCCAACTGCTGGGTGATGGTGCTGGCGCCGGACACGATCTCTCCTTCCGAGAGGTTGTAATAGAATGCGCGCAGGATGGCCACCGGATCGAACCCGGGGTGATGCCAAAACTCGCGGTCCTCGGTGGCCACGGTGGCGTCGATCAGGTACGGCGAGATCTTGTCGAAATTGACGTAGGTGCGCCTGCCGCCCTGGGGATCGGTCACCTCGTACAGCAAGTTGCCCTCGCTATCGAGGATCTTGCTGCTGACGAAAGCGGTCTGGTTGTCCCGCAACTGCTCTGGTGAAGGAAGCTGGGCGGCGACGGAGGCATAGGCGATCAACAAACCGCCGAGGCTCAAAAGGAAAACGAGCACCACCACCACGACGACGACAAAGAATATGTTGGCCATGATTCTACCCCAATTGCGAGGCGCACGACTGGCCGCCCCCTTCCCGCTTCCCAGCGGCGGAGAGGAGCGGGGAGGGACGTAGCCCCCTCGACTCGGCGGAGGAACCGAACGGGATGGCGCTTTGCGCGCGGCGGCTCTCGCCGACGGCGGAGGAGGGATGGGGAGTGATGACTTTTCGATGCGCTTGGTTCCGGTGCGCGGGCGCGGCGGCTCGCGATTGACCGGCAGCTGCCGGGGGATGGCGCGGGGCAGCTCGGCGGTCGGCGTCGCGCCGGTGGGCGTCCGTTCCACGGCAATGGTCGGCTCGCCCAGCACACCCGGAATCTCGCCGGTATCTATGTCGTCTTCCGACAGCGCATCATCTCTCGATGGCGTGCCACCGGGCAACATCTCTGACCACACAGTGGCGACCGGCACGGCTTCAGAATCAGGCGATGGCGCCGATGATTCGTCCGCAGACGACGCGCCATCGGAAGATGGCGCTTCAGCGAGTGGTGCACGGTCCGCACCACCTGCCGGCGCGCCACCGGACGGTGGCGCATCATCGGGCAGCGCGGCATCCGGCAGCAAGGATGTGTCCACCGGGCACGTGTCGATCGATGGCGTCTCTTCCGCCGGCCCTACATCAGGCGGCGCGCCCTTCTCCTCCGGCTGGTCGACTGGCAGAGATCGAGGCCTGAAGGGTTGGATGTACTCATCCTTGCCCTCACCCTCGTCCCGAGGCTCGTGAATCTTGTAGACGTGTACGCGCGGCTCTTCTGGCATACGCTCGCTGCTTTATGGACGCTGTCCAAACGCATCCGGTTCCGTCAGGTGCACGCATTATAACAGGCGAATTGCAGATTGCAACCCGCTGGGTTTCGCTTCGGGCCTTTGGCTCGCGGCCTCCGGCCCGCCTCTACTCAACCTACGAACTTTGAAATGCAGAGGTCAGGCTACGAGTCACACCTGTGGGTTCGAAGACAGGGAGGGATTTGAGTCTAGCGGGAAGGCTACCCGCTTTTTGTACTGATTCCCCCGATAGGTGGGAATGGATGAGAGTACCATTCAGGGGGAATAGCACACACTTTTTCACTCTACTGGGCTAGATTTTGTGTACGCAAAGGTCTACGAAACCGACAGTTGGGCGTTCTAGTCGCCCCGGGCGCGCCAAGATTCCTCTGGGGGTGGGTGGTGGCTCAACAATTCCCGTTATGGGAAAAAACGCCGGGCTGTAGCCGCGATTTCGCAATCGCGCAGGGTGTTTTTCGTGGCAAGATGCGCGCGATTTGGAAATCGCGGCTACAAAACGGGAATTGCTGATCGCCCGACAGTGTTTATGATGGAATCACGAACACCTGCGACGTCGAGTTTATCAAGTGTCTGCAAAACCCTGAACAGGTCAGTTGTTGATATGACAACACCGTTGTTTTTAGAAAACACTTCGATGTCTTCTTCTGCGGATGCAAGTGGTTCTTGGCGATGGGAGGGATTGCGAATATCGAGTTGACCATTGACCACGTATATCTGCTTGTCAGGTGGGCGTCCCTTCTCTTGCTGAAACAGGTTAGCAAACCGTCCAAGACGATACAGATCGCTGGTCTTTCCTGCACTCTTGCCATAGCCCCGGACTTCGATCGCTTCCCAGCTTATGTCGTTTGGCAGCCTCAGTCTGAGATATTCTCTCTTGGGGAGGCTGGCGTCCAGAAGTTCATCGACTACCTCGACTGTGAACCCGATTTCAGCAAATACTGACTTGACTTCCTCCACAAGCTCATCGTTTTGGGCCGTTAGTAATCTTCTCGGTCCCTGGTTAGCTGCCAATGCAGCGTGAGTGAAGTCCTGCGATAGCCGATGTATTTGTTGATCGATCTCTTCGCTGGTTGAGAGCTTCTGTTGTTGCAAGGTGTTTATCCTCTCAAGAAGAGTCGTTTCTTCAGAGAGCATCCACTCTGGTGATTTGGTCCAGTCACCAAAGGGCGGGAAGCTTTCTCGGTCCGATTGTGACCAGTGTAGGCTTAGGAGCTCGACCCATTCGTACTGGCTGAACATAGAGTGCGGTAGAGAGGCAACTGCGAGGTTTGTATGCTCTCGCCAGTAAATCACGGCGAGGGGGGAAGGGCTGTTTTCTTGTCCCTTCTCCCTTTCCTTGGGCCGGCTTGATTGATCACTGGTAGCCGGAGGGCTCTCAGAACACTGCCAGAGGATCACAACAAAAACATCTCCAAGTGGTACATATTTTGGGGGAAACTCCCGAGAAGCAAACGACGGCACATCCATCCCACGGATGAGACGCGCCGTTTGCACATCGTTCAATCTATCGCCGGTTACGTTGTACACTCTCTTACCCGCGCCCTTTCTACTACTATCACAACCGGGAGTATGTTAGCACATCTCCCCAGCAGCAGCAAATGGCATCGCCCTCGGCTGCTTTCGACCCGAGCCCGGATGGGACAGCCTACCAAAAAAGCAGCGGGGCGGGGTCATATCATACGACCCTGCCCCACTCTCTAACCCGGTTCTTGTTGCCCGTTCGCGTTACTTGCTCTTGACCTTGATGACCTTGGGCTTGACCTCTTCGGCCTTGGGCAGCGTCAGCGTCAGCACGCCATTATCGAAATCGGCCTCGGCCTCTTCGGCCACGACCGCAGCGGGCACGGGCAGGGTGCGGGAGAAGGCGCCGTAGCGCATCTCGCGCCGGGCGTAATTCTCCTCCTTGACCTCTTCCTCGGACTTTGTCTCGCCCTTGATGGTCAGGGTGTCGCCGGTGAGGCTGATGTCGATGTCCTCCGGCTTGACGCCGGGGATGGCCGACTTGACCACGAAGGCGTCCTCCGTCTCGTACACGTCTACCGCCAACATCCCCGCCTCGGTCGGCACAGGCCAGTCGGTCTGCGGACGTACAAAGCTCTCCTCGAACAGCCGGTCCATCGCCTCCCGCAGGCTGACCAGATCACGGAAAGGTTCCCAACGCACTAGGTTTGTCATATCACACCTCCTCCAAGATGATATTTTAAGCATCGCATAACCATCTATATTAATTGCACCCTTGCATTAGACTGGCGTAAGCGAAGCGTTAGAAATCCGCTAGAAAAACAAACACCCCCGCGACCTGCGCGGGGGTGGGGGAGGCGAGAGTAGGGGGAACTAGAGCAGCGCCTTCAGTTCCCGTAGCACGTTGTGCACGCTGGTTTTTTCCCTGGCGACGCAGGGGACGACGGGGACTTTGTCGTTCAACCCCAGCGCTTTTCTGACCTGCTCCACCGACCAGGCGCCCTCCAGGTCCTGCTTGTTCGCCGCCACCAGGTAAGGGGCCTGGCTCTTGCGAGCCAGGCGGCGGAACGTGCGGAGCAGAGGCTTGGCGGCCAGCATCGTGTCGCGATCACAGCTATCCACCAGCACGATGAAGGCGTCCATCTCTGTAGACAGGATATTCCACATAAAATCGAAGCGCGACTGTCCCGGCGTGCCATACAGATGGAACAGGTCGCCGTTCACCTTGACCTGCCCATAGTCCATCGCCACCGTGGTCTCTTCCTTGGTGGATTTGAGATGGTCGGTGATGCGCCGCTCGGTGGAGACGATGGGGATATCAGAGAGGGTGCGCACGAACTCGGTCTTGCCGACGTTGAAAGGACCTGTCACTACGACCTTGATGGTAGCCATATCAAACTTCCTCCTGGTGTGTCTCGGCGGATCCCTCCTCGCGAAAGTTCACGAAACGGTATCCCACCCCGCGTTCGGTGAGGATGTAGCGCGGGTTGGATGGATCGGGCTCGATCTTTTGCCGCAGGTAGGTGATGTACAGGCGCAGGTAGTGTATCTCCTCCTGGTATTCGTATCCCCAGACCTTGGCCAGCAGCATCTCGTGCGGCACCACCCAGCCCGCGTTTTCCACCAGGTGGTACAGCAGGCGGTACTCGGTCGGACGCAAATTGATGCGCTCGCCCTCGACGATGACCTCGCGGCTGTTAAAGTCTATGCTCAGTCGATCGTCGATTTGCAGAACGGCCTCCTCCGGCTTCGCGGGGCTCTCGGTGCGGCGCAGGACTGCCTTGACCCGGCTGACGAGTTCGCGAGCGCCAAAGGGCTTGGTCACGTAATCGTCGGCACCCAGCTCCAGGCCGTGCACCTTGTCCTCCTCGTCGGCTCGGACGGTGAGCATGATCACCGGCACGGTGGATACCTGGCGCAGCACCTCCAGCGTCTCAAAGCCATCCATCTCGGGCATCATCACGTCGAGGATGACCAAATCGGGCAGACTGGTGCGCACCTTGTCGAGCGCCTCGATGCCGTTGTGGGCTTCGATGACCCGAAAGCTCTCCAGTTCCAGGTTCATGCGGATGAACCGCGTCATGCGCGGCTCGTCGTCTACAACCAGGACAAGTTTACGTCGTTCAGACATGATGAGCTAGGTGTGCGCGCTCTGCAACTGCCTCATTCGCGAATGAAGCTGACGATTTCCTTCTCTTCTTCGCTGGGCAAAATCTCTACACAGTGGATGCGTGTCCACG
>Ga0315550_1002700_pt1 | contig 10800 bp, 10 predicted proteins | sample SalMarSW160190MG_2_FD_203100 | JGI IMG/M metagenome (GOLD analysis project Ga0315550, IMG submission 203100) | Salt marsh sediment microbial communities from the Plum Island Ecosystem LTER, Massachusetts, United States - Salt Marsh Sediment SW1601-90 ... | reverse complement strand
GTTAACCAGCTCCATGGTTAATTTCGGTTTCAGCTTTACGGATCGGATGTCATGCCAAATAACGTCGGGGTAATGGTACTCCGCCTTTCTGAACTGTTCAAGAACCGCATTAACATTCATAACAATTCACTTCCCTAGAACAGTCAACAAACCCAAAAATAAAGGCACTTTAACAGAATATAAGCCTTAGTTCACCCAAGCTTGGTGACCCGATGTTTCGCCCAGATTCTGCATGTGCCCTCATTCGAGACCATGCACGGTCCCCTCGGAGACTCGGGAACGCAGCTCGTCATGTAGCTGGGGCATTCAGGAGGCTTAATTTTCCCAACCATAACCAGATGGCAGAGGCAGCCCTTCAAAATATCCCTTGAGCCTTCGATGTGCAGGTCATACTTTTTCCGTGCATCATACGCTTCAAACTCCTTCTTCAACGCCAACGCTGACTTCGGAAGTTTTCCCAGTCCCCTCCACCGCCCATCCACCACATCAAACACCTGCTCCAACAGTTTCTGAGCCTTAACGTTGCCTTCCCACGACACAACACGCTTATACTCATTCTCCAGCCTCGCCTCCCCATCCTTTAGCTGCTGCATCAGCATGTCGATGGCGAATAGGACATCCAAGGGTTCGAATCCGGCAGCCACAGTGGGCATCCCGTAAGCCTCTGGAAAAATTTCGTAGGGCTTCATTCCTATAATCGTGGAAACGTGACCAGCCGCAATAAAGCCGTCAATATGCAGGTCTCCTATGCCCAAGAGCAGTTCCATTGCTGGGGGAATCAGCCTGTGAGAAACCAGAAAGCTGAAGTTTTCGGGAGGCTTGTTCAGCACTTCTATGGCGGTGGAGGGCGATGTGGTCTCGAAGCCGATGGCTAAAAACACGAATTCTTTTTCAGGATTTTTTTCCGCCATCTGAATGGCATCCCTTAAAGCGTACACTATTCGCACGTCTCCGCCCGACGCCTTAGCTTTCTGGAGGGACGTTTCTGAGCCGGGAACACGGATGAGGTCTCCGAAGGTGGTGACGGTTACTCCTTTCTTTGCCAAGGCTATGGCTTCGTCGATGTCGGCTGCTGGAACTACACACACTGGGCATCCTGGTCCGGCGATCACGTCCACGTTTTGGGGAAGAAGAGATCGTAGTCCGTAGTGGGTGATGGTCCACTCGTGTGTTCCGCAGACGTGACAGAACTTTGTTTCATGTGGTGGGGCAAGCTTTCTGATGTGGTCTGCAACCTTCTTTGCTAAGGCTGGGTCCCTGAACTGTTCCATTTGTTTATTTGAGGGCTGCATGTTCCCGTTTTCCTATTTGAGCATTTTTATGCTTCTTATTGTGCACTCTTTTCCTTCAAGGATTTTTGCTGCTTTTCCGCATTTGGGGCATCGGAGGGTTGGAATTGGCACGTGATAGGCGGGGTCATCCGCAAATGGTATTGCTCCTTTGTAGCCGCAGCTTGGGCACTCTATAACGCCGTCTTTCTCTTCGATGAACAGCTTTGAGCCTTTCATGATGGTGTCTTCGACCAGTATGTTGTAGGCGAAGCGAACCTGTTCGATGCCTAGAAACGTCAGTTTGCCTATTGCCAAGTGAACTTCTGTGACCTTTTTTGCGTCCTGTTTTTTTGCCTCTTCTAGGACGCTGTCAACGATTTGTGTGGTCATGGAAAGCTCATGCACTGTCTGGATTGCGCCCCCAAAATTATAGTTCTAGTGCCTTGATTAGTTCTTCAACGCCTTCCCCTGTTAGGGCGTTGGTGACTGCAACCTTCATGTTTGGCTTTATGTCTTTAGCCTGTTTCTCTAGCCGCTCGGTGTCTACCTTCATTATCTCGGCTAAGTCCTTCTTGTTTATGACCATCACATCCGCAGTCATGAAGGTGAAGGGATGCTTAACCACCATGTAGGGTCCCTCAGTGACGCTTACCACAACCACCCGCTTCTCTGTGCCCAGCGGAAACTCGGCGGGGCAGATTAGGTTGCCAACGTTCTCGATAATCAGCAAATCAATGTCATCTAGGCTGATTCTTTCCACAGCCCTTGCAACCACGTTAGCGTCCAAGTGGCATTCTAGCCCAGTGTTTATGGTGACAACCTTGACGCCGTGACGTCCGATTCGCTCCGCGTCTATGGTTGTTGTTAGGTCGCCCTTGAAAACTGCTATTCTGTACTTATGTTTGAGTGCTTGAACCAGCTTTTCGATCAGACTGGTTTTTCCGGCGCCTATAGACCCCATAATGTCTATGGCTTTCACGTTATGCTCCCGTAGATGTTCCATGTTCTTGTGGGCAAGCTGCTTGTTGACTTCCAGAATGTCCGTTCCAGGCTCTATCTCCAGAGTCACCTCTTCGCCCTTCACTATTTCTTTGCTGTTCGCCAAAACAGTTCACACCTCAATTTTGGTCTTGCTCCAAGATTTCTCGCCACATCCTGAGGCTCTCCTCAGCCGCCTCTTGGTCAAGCGTTTGGATTGCGTATCCCGCGTGAACCAGAACATACTCACCTACACGCGCTTCCACCAGCATAACGTTCACCTCTCGGGCAACTCCCTGCCCAAAATCCACTTTAGCAACGTCTCCCTGAATTTCTAGAACCTTCGCCGGAATCGCGAGACACATAGTTTGCTATTCACCCTGCCAGTTCGGAACTTTATCCAAAACTTTTGTTTTGTGACACTAAAAAGTGTCTAAACTCCCCTTTTATTTAACCTATTGGTTTTCTCTGCGAAGAAGCACAAAGTTGTCTGAAGTGTGGTTAAGTTCTCTTTCTCTTTCTTATTCCAAAGGAACAAGCCAAGATTTGTCACCACATTTCGGGCATTTCAGATGATAAGCTGCAGTTCCTGTGGGGGCAGGGTCTTTTCCTCGAAAATTTAGGGTGAACACCAATCTTAGGTATGAAACTTTGAAGTTGTGGTTGCAGTTTCTGCATTGGAATTTCCTGAAATTCTTTCGATACTCCATGGCTATAATGGAAAGAGGGATTATGAGACCGACAAGAAGCAGTAGGGCAAATGCGATTTGGTTCGTCACTGTGTACAGCACAATAAGGGCAACCCAAACGATAAGTGCAAAAATGAGGAAACCTTTCGCAATATCGCCTGAGACTCCCATCTGCACCACATCCACAGTTCTATTCTATAGTTCGCTATGATAATTTTTCACACTAATTACCTTTTCTGGAAGCCAGCGACAATTGCTTGACCAAAAGAGGTTCCGCCGTCTCCAGCTGGGATTTTGTTGTGGACAAGAAACCTGAAGCCCTCCTTCTCTACAGTTCTTCGCATGGCTGCTGTAACCTGTTCGTTGTAGGCGACTCCCCCAGAGAAGCCGACATGCTTGACTTGCAGCCTTTCCGCCTCTTCTATAGCCAATTGAGCCAAGCCCCTAGCAAGATAGGATTGGGCTGAGCACGCCAAATCCGCAGCAGAAATTTTGTCTTTTTTGGTGAAGATTTCGTGAACAAGAAATGTGGTGTCCAGAACGTTTCCGTTGCAGCGGGGAGCCAAGTTTAACGTGTCTTTGCCTTTGAGGGCGGCGGATTCCAGTTTCATGGCTGGTTCCCCCTCGTAGGTGCGTTCACAGCATATTCCCAGTAGGGCTGAGATGGCGTCTAGTACTCTTCCGCAGCTCGTAGTCTCTGGCGTCGACCCCTTCGTCAGCTGTTTAAGGATTACTTCGGCTTCCCTTTTGCCGTGAGGCAGGTGACGGCTCTTCGACATCAGCCACTCAGTAACATCCATCTTTCTGTGAAGTATTCCCGCAGCCATCCTTAACGGATAGTATGTTGCCAAGTCTCCTCCAACCATGGGCTGACTCTCCAGATGACCCAGCCGCCTGAATCCTTCCCTGTTGCAGTAAAGCACTTCTCCTCCCCATGCAGTACCGTCCTGACCGTAGCCGAAGCCGTCACAGATTACGCCCACAATCTCCTCGACGTTCCATTCAGCCATGAGCGCTGCAGCGTGAGCGTGATGGTGCTGAACCTGAACAACCGGGCATTCAAGCCTGCTTCCCAGTTCCTGAGCCAATTTTGTGGTGGTGAACCGGGGGTGAAGGTCACAGACTACAACTTCGACCCTGCTGTTAGTCAATTTTGTGAGGTGCTCTACCGAGTTTCTCAGGAAACGGAGGGTCTCCAAGTTCTCCACATCCCCGATATGCTGAGAAATGAACGCACGATTCCCTGCCAGAATGCAGGCGGTGACGTTGAGTTCTCCGCCAACCGCCAACACGCAGCGGTCAGAAACAAACTTCATCCGGACTGGTTCAGGAGCGTATCCCCTTGAGCGGCGAATCAGGCAGGGGTCTTGCTTGTGGAAGCGGACAACCGAGTCGTCGCACCTCTGGGCTATGGTTCGGTTATGGAGCAGAAAATAGTCCACTGTTGAACCCAGCTTCTTTAGTGCCTCAGTGTTGTCTGTGACTATGGGTTCGCTGGGCGGGTTTGCGCTGGTCATAACAAACGCGGGTTCCTCAACATTGTCGAAGAGCATGGCGTGCAGTCCAGTGTATGGGAGCATCACGCCTACGGTGTGCAGTTGGGGGGAAACCAGTTCTGAAAGGTAGTAGTCGCCTCTTTTTTTGAGCAGCAGGATGGGTTTGCGGTATGACGTCAGCAGTTCAGCTTCCCAACGGTTAACCTCGGCAAATGAACGTGCGGTCTCTAGGTCAGGAGCCATTATGGCGAAGGGCTTCTGTTTTCGGTGCTTAACTTTCCTGAGTCTGGCAAGGGGGTCTGGCTTGGTGGTGGCTGCGGCAACATGGAAGCCCCCGTTCCCCTTTATCGACACAACATATCCTTCCTCCAGTAGCCTCCCTGCCTCTCTGATTGGATCTTTGCATTCTATCGGCTCTCCCCTGTTAGAGGTGAGGTAGGCTTTTGGTCCGCAGTTGGGGCAAGCCACTGTTTGGGCGTGGAATCTGCGGTTTGATGGGTCACGGTATTCTCCTGAGCAGAAGTCGCACATCTGGAACTCTTGCATGGTAGTGTTTGGCCTGTCGTAGGGAAGCTCTCGGGTTATGGTGTATCTGGGACCGCAGTCCGTGCAGGTTATAAAGAAATAGTTGAAGCGCCTGTTTTCTGGGTCCCGCAGCTCCCTTAAACATTCATCACAGATTGAAACGTCCGGCGGTATAACAGACCCAGAAAGTTCGGCTTCCCCAGAACTTTTTAGTATCCTAAACTCGCTGAAGCCCTCTTCCTCCGCCTTATAGTCTACTGTGATGTTGTACATCTGCGCCAACGGAGGCTTCTCCCTCTCTAACTCCTCTAGGAACTGGGCAACACTGCCCTTTTTTCCTTCGACAACTATTTCAACGACAGCGTCTCCCCTGTTCCGCACGTACCCAACTAATCCGTTTTTTGCGGCTGTTCGGTAGATGAAGGGGCGGAAACCCACGCCCTGAACTATGCCGCTGACTTTGATTTCGGCACGCAAAGGTTAGCTGAACTCCCTATAAACCGGAAAAATATGTTTCTAGGCGCCATTAATAAACAGATACTTTTTGGAAGAAAATTTTCTGGCTGCTCCTTGGGGTAGTTGGGCTGCTGAATGGTTCGGTTCTCAAAATTTTGGTTCTAATAACCACTTTGTGTAGACTAGTTTCAGTGATTTACAACCGAAATAAGAGAAAACTTTAAGTCTAATGTTAAGAAGTGAAATATTCTCTATGTTTCAGAAAAAATGATTTCTGAGTGGATAACAAGATGGCGAATGAAACGTCACGAACCGCTGGAATAGAAATTGCAGACGACTACTGTAGCCGCTGCGGAATATGCGTTGCTGTTTGCCCCTTTGAAGCCATATCAAAGGACGAGAAACAGAACAAAATCATCTTGGATGTTGAGGAGTGCCGGGTCTGCGGCTTATGTGTAAGCGCTTGCCCCCTGTCAGCAATCGACCTTGTGTATTATGATGTTGACTCGCTGACCAAAAAAGTCCAAGAGCAGATGGCTGAGAAAGGAGCAAAAACTCTTGTTCTAACTTGCAGAGGCAGCAACCCTGTCACTTTGGATATAGAAGATAAGCTTAAAGACGAAAATGTGGAAAACTTCGTTTCTCTGCGCTTGCCTTGTGTTGGGCGGGTTCCTCCAGAATTCTATCTAAAGAACTTGGCTTCAGGCACCGAAAAGATGCTGATTCTACAGTGCGAAGAGGACTTTTGCAGATTCAAGAAGGGAAGCCAAATCGGAATCAACAGGATTGAGTTGCTGAAGGACACAGTGAAGGAGCTTGGCTACGACCCCGACAACCTGATCATAAAAAAGGATTCTTTGAAGGCTGTTTATGACACCGAAAAATGTGTTGGATGCGGCAAATGCGCCTTTGTCTGCCCCTACGGAGCCATAGTGTGGAAGGACATGAGCACACCGGAAATAAAGACTGAAGACTGCGTAGGCTGCGGAGCCTGCGCCCTAGTTTGTCCGCACCAAGCCATAGAGCTTAGAGGCTACGAGTTTGAACCCGTGTCCGAGATTATCAAGAACTGCAGCGGAAAAGCCGCTAAAGCCAAAGCTCAGGGCAAACCCGCTATCCTGCTGTTTGTTTGCCAGTGGTCCGAGTTCTCAGCCTTAGACGACGTGCAAAGCGGCTGCCTTACAGACGACGTAACAATCATAGAGCTTCCGTGCGCCAAGGGCTTCGACCCTGTTCTTGTTCTGGAGGCGCTGAGCTTAGGCTTTGACGGCGTTATGGCAGTTGTCTGTCCAGAAGAACTTTGCAAGCTGGAGGAGGGAACAGAATTGCCTGAAAGAAACTTTTCTGCTCTAAAGAAGGTTCTTAAGCACTACAACTTGGAAGACCGTTTCGAATCCTTCCGGGTTAGCCCCAAGTATCCGGGAGAATTCAACGCGAAACTGGAGGAGTTTAAGCAAAATATTTCTTCCATTCCTGAACCGGAGGACAAAACCGCCTAAACTAGGACGTGACCTTGAAATGTATGAGATAGTTACCAAGCAAGAAGTTGCATCCAACATCTACCTGATACAGATCGCTGCAAAAGATGTAGCCAATAAGGCTAAGCCCGGGCAATTCGTGATTTTGCGCCTTGACGAGAAGGGAGAAAGGATTCCGCTCACCATAGCCGGCGTTGACCTGAAAAAGGGAACCGTGGCAACCGCTTTTCACGCAGTCGGCAAAACCACCAAAAAGTTGGCGAAAATGAAGGCGGGCGACTCTCTGACGGATTTGTCTGGTCCCCTGGGAAACCCCGCTGAAGTAGGCAAGTTCGGGCGGGTTCTCCTTGTCGGCGGTGGAGTCTGGTGCGCTCCTCTGTATTATGTGGCTCAGGCTCTTCGCGAAAAAGGAAACGAACTTGTTATTGTTGCAGCCGGCAGAACAAAAGACGGATTAATTTTCGAAAAAGAATTGAAGGAAGTCAGCGACGAATTCTATGTTGCCACTGACGATGGATCCAAAGGATATGAGGGGCTAGGCTTCTTGGAGGATGTGCTTAAAGCGCAGAAGTTTGATCATGCCATCGCTATGGGGCAGGTTGTGTTGCTGCAGACGGTGACTGAGCTTACCAAGCCCTACGGTTTGAAGACTATGGTTACGTTGGCGTCGCTTATGGTTGACGGCACGGGAATGTGCGGTGCCTGCCGAGTGACCGTGGGCGGAGAAACCAAGTTTACGTGTATGGACGGTCCAGAATTTGATGGGCATCAGGTTGATTTTGAGGAGTTAATCAAAAGGCAACGTGTGTATCTGCCTGAGGAGAGGATGGCTTCTATGATTTACGAGAAACTGGGAGGAGGCGTGAAGCGTGGATAAAGAAGAAAGAAAGCATGGAGTTCCGATGGCGAAGCAGGATGTTTTGGAGCGAATCCACAACTTCTATGAAGTGGCTTTGGGCTACAATGAAGAACAGGCCTTGGCAGAGGCTGAAAGATGCCTGCAATGCCCCAAACCCCAATGTGTGAAAGGTTGCCCCGTGGACATCGACATCCCGGCGTTCATCAAGGAGATTAAGGAAGGAAACTTTGTTGCTGCCAGTGCAAAATTGAAGGAGAAGAACAGTTTGCCTGCTATCTGTGGGCGGGTTTGTCCTCAGGAGAATCAGTGCCAAAAGTTCTGTATATTGGGTAAGATTGGCGATCCCATATCTATCGGTCGGTTGGAGAGGTTTGCTTCTGATTACGAGCGGACGAAAGGAGTCACTGTTCCCCCCAAGGAAAAGTCAGGTGTGACGGGGAGAGTGGCGGTTGTGGGTTCTGGACCTGCAGGGCTTACGGCAGCAGCGGATTTAGCTAAGTTAGGCTACGACGTTGTGATGTTTGAGTCGCTTCACTCTGCCGGCGGCGTCCTCATGTATGGAATTCCGGAGTTCCGTATGCCAAAGAAGATTGTGCAGGCGGAAGTTGATTACATCCAAAAGCTCGGAGTCGAACTTAAAACCAACTACACGATTGGACGGATATTCACTATTGACGAGCTGTTTGCGAGTGGGTTTGGCGCAATTTTTGTTGGAAGTGGGGCAGGGCTTCCCCGTTTCATGCGGATTCCCGGAGAAAACTTGGGTGGAGTCTACAGCGCCAACGAGTTTCTGATCAGGGTGAACCTGATGAAGGCTTACATGTTCCCAAAATATGACACGCCTATACGGATCGGAGAGAAGGTTGCTGTGATTGGAGGAGGCAACGTGGCAATGGATTCTGCCAGATCAGCGTTGAGGCTGGGGGCAGAGGAGGTATACATTGTTTACCGCAGGTCTAAGGAGGAGCTTCCGGCAAGGGCAGAGGAGGCGGAGAATGCGGAGGAAGAGGGCATCAATTTCCGGTTTCTAACTAATCCGGTGAAGTTTTTGGGCGACGAAAGCGGCTGGGTTAAAGCAATAGAGTGCATCAAGATGGAGCTTGGAGAACCGGATGCGTCGGGTCGAAGAAGACCTGTCCCCATAGAGGGCTCCGAGTTCATTATGGATGTGGACACGGCGGTTATAGCCATAGGGCAGACTCCGAATCCTCTTATTCAAAGAACCACTGAAGGCTTGGAGACCACCAGGTGGGGCACCATAGTTGTGAAGGAGGAAACTGGGGAGACCACAAAGAGGGGGGTGTACGCGGGAGGAGACGTTGTCAGCGGCGCAGCCACGGTTATAAGCGCTATGGGAGCCGGAAAACGGGCTGCTCGAAGCATTCACGAGTATCTGATGAACAAGAAGGGCGCCTAACAGGGCATGTGAGCGGGTAACTCCAGTTTCCCATTTTCTTTACAGTCCGGATATCTAGATAGTTCAGATTCGTATCGTTTATTAAAGACGTTTTTCCTTTGGTTTACTCTCTAATGAACTCGTAAACTTCCTTCTGGCGGATGAGGTTGAGTTGGTGTCTGAAAAGAAATTGGCTGCTGAAACCAAGTTGGCAAGGACTATTAAAATGGGGGACTTTGATCCCGAATTTAAACGTGTGATCAGCAAGGTTCCGGGCATCGAGAAAATCAAGTTGTGTTTTCAGTGTGGCACCTGCACGGCTGACTGTCCCATAGCAAGGTTCAGCGAAATCTATAGCCCCAGAAAGATTATGCGGATGACCCAGCTGGGGATGAAGGACAGGCTTCTTTCCAGCGAGTCGATTTGGCTCTGCGCTGCCTGCTTCACTTGTGTTGATCATTGTCCTCAGGGCGTGGACATTGCGGGTGTTGTGAGGACGCTTCGGAACATGGCTGTGAAAGAGGGGATTATACCCGACGTCTTTAGGGAGTTAACCACTAACATCTTGAAGACGGGATATGCATACAGGATTCCTGAGTTGCGCATCAAAAAGCGGGTGGAAAAGGGGCTGCCACCTTTGCCTAGAGCCAATGTTGAGGATGTGGCTAAGCTGTTTGACATTTTAGCTGTTTCTGAGGCGAAGATGGAGAAGAAATAGGATGTCTGGGTTAAAATATCTGCTTTTTCTGGGTTGTGTTATCCCTTACAGAATCGCCAGCTACGAAACCTCTTCTCGGAAGGTGCTGGAAAAGTTGGGTGTAGAATTGGTTGAGATGCCCGAGTTCAACTGTTGCGGTTTGCCCATAGATGGTGTAAACCATGATGCAATGCTGCTGTTGGCGGCTAGGAACCTCTGTTTGGCGGAGCAGCAGGGTTTGAACATTTTGACTTTGTGTCCGGGATGCGCTGGAACCCTCCGTAAGGTGAACAAGAGTCTTCAGGAGGATAAGAGGCTGAAGGAGCGGGTGAACGGTTACCTGAAGGAGATTGGCATGGAGTTCAAGGGAGGAAAAATTGCTGTTAGGCACCTCATCCAAGCTCTTATCGAAGATGTTGGATTAGAGAAGATAAAAGACTCTGTTGTGAAGCCTCTCACCCGATTAAAGGTGACTGAGCATAACGGCTGCCACGTTTTGCGTCCCGCCAAGTACATCGGCTTCGACGATCCGGAGAACCCTGTTTTGCTGAAGAGGCTTATTGAGGCAACCGGGGCAGAATGCTTGGATTACATGTATGAAACGGACTGCTGCGGAGCCCCAATAATAGGCGTGAACGACAAGATTCCGTTGCATCTGGCTGGAGACAAACTCCGTAACATCAAAGCTGTGAATGCCCAAGCCCTGATAACCGTGTGCCCCTTCTGCCACATGATGTTCGACATCAACCAGCCGAGAATAGAGCGTCTGCTAAGCGAAAAATTCGGAATCCCAGTGCTCCACTACCCGCAACTGCTGGGACTAGCCATGGGATTCACCCCGGAAGAAATGGCGCTGGAAGAACTCCGAGTGGACGCCACAAAACTCCTAACCACAACCTAACAGCGCAAACCAAAAACTGAACACCTATTTTCCCCTTTAACAGTGTTAATGTCC
>Ga0315550_1002697_pt1 | contig 10810 bp, 16 predicted proteins | sample SalMarSW160190MG_2_FD_203100 | JGI IMG/M metagenome (GOLD analysis project Ga0315550, IMG submission 203100) | Salt marsh sediment microbial communities from the Plum Island Ecosystem LTER, Massachusetts, United States - Salt Marsh Sediment SW1601-90 ... | reverse complement strand
CAAAAAACTCCTTAGCATCCTTGTCTGCCATAATATATAAGCTGACATTAGAAGTGCCTACATTTTCAACAATTATTGCTTTAGCATTTTCTCCTGTCCAATTTCCCCTTAAAACTGTTCCATTTTCATCTTGCTGAGTATAAAGTGTTGCATTATTTTCTGCTAAATCAACAGCCCCACTGCTCCAATTGATAACACTCCTATTTAAGTCTATAGAAACTAAAGTTTCAATAGTAATATTAATATAACCAACTTCAGAAGAAGCAAAACCACTTAATTCTTCTTTAAATTCAGAAATTTTAATAAAAATAGTAGAAATATTAACTAAAACAATAATTACTGCAATAAAAGAAAATAATGCGATTAAATTAACTAGTTTCATTTTAATAACCTATTTTATTTTAACAATATAAATAGATTTATAAATGTTTCAAAAAAATAAAAAAATAAAAATTAAGTTGCTGTAGCATTAAGAGACAATTTTGCTGTCTGAGCAGTTCCTGCTTTTGATGTATCAAAATCAAAAGGTACTGCCAATCTAATATCTAAGTATAATTCATCTACTAAAGGTCCTGCACCAAACTCGCCACAAATTAATGTTGTACTTGTATTAACATTTTGGAAGGTAGCTAATGAAATACTGCTTCCAGTACATGCATTTGTTTCTTGATTAGTAAACTTCCATTGATATGATTGATTAGTACTTGATGTACTGCCAAACATAGTAATAGCAGTTTTGTCTGTGCTTGCATTTAAACTAACATTAACACTTCCAATGTTTTCAATATGCACCCCATGAGCATTAGTAATTGACCAGTTTCCACCAACTACAGTAGCATCACCATCTTCATTAGTAGTAAGAGTAGCATTATAATAACTATCATTAACTAAAACAACTCCTCTGCCCCAATCAACAGTAGAGTTTGTTAATTGAATATTAACATCACTTAATATAGTAATATTAACATAACCTATTTCAGAAGCAGCAAAACCTGTTATAGCTTTTTTAAAATCACTGACTTTTGTTAATGTAATAGAAAGGTTTACTATAGCAACAGCCACTGCAATAACTGCTAAAATTGAAATCATATCTTTAGTTTCCATATTATCCGCTCTCTGGCAATTTATCTATGATAATACTAACTTTTGCATTATCACTATCCTCAGTATTTCCTTGTAAAGGCTGTACTTTTGGAATTAATTTAGTATTAACAGTAGACACAGTCACAGCTATAGAAACAACAGATAAGATTATAGCAATAATAATCAATGCAACCACTACTTTTTCACTCACCATTTTTCTATATTGTAAATTTATCCTCCCTTATAATTATTTAATAAGACCAATACTAACTAGCTGTAGCATTAATAGATATTGTTGCTGTCTGGGCAGTCCCTGCTTTTGATGTATCATAATCAAAAGGTACTGCTAATTTAGTATCTAAATACATCTCATCTTCTGTAGGTCCTGCACCAAACTGGCCGCAGATTAATGTTGTACTTGTATTTATATTATACCAAGTTGCTAAACTAATGCTTCCACCAGTGCATGCTCCTGATTCTCCTGGAGCAGTTGTAAAATTCCATTGATATGATTGGTTAGTACTTGATGTACTGCCAAACAAAGCATCAGCATCTTTATTAGTGCTTGCATTTAAACTAACATTAACACTTCCAATGTTTTCAATATGGATTCCAAAAGCATTTCCTAAAGTCCAATTTCCACCAACTATAGTTCCATTTCTATCTTGATCAGTAGTAAGAGTAGCATTATAATAACTATTATTAACTAAAACAACTCCTCTGCCCCACTCAACAGTAGAGTTTGTTAATTGAATACTAACATCACTTAATATAGTAATATTAACATAACCTATTTCAGAAGCAGCAAAACCACTTAATTCTTTTTGAAAATTATTAATTTTAATAAAAGTAACAGAAAGATTTACAACAGCTATTGCAACTGCAATAACTGCTAAAATTGAAATCATATCTTTAGTCTCCATATTATCCGCTCTCTGGCAATTTATCTATGATAATACTAACTTTTGCATTATCACTATCCTCAGTATTTCCTTGTAAAGGCTGTACTTTTGGAATTAATTTAGTATTAACAGTAGACACAGTAACAGCTATAGAAACAACAGACAAGACTATTGCAATAATAATCAATGCAACTACAACTTTTTCACTCACCATTTTTCAAATTAATAAACATATTTTACTTTATAAATGTTTTGTAAATCTAATTTGATTATTTTTATCTAAGATAAGTAATAAAAATTAATGAAAATTTTTAATTTAGCAAGGAGAGAATTATTTTTTCTTATTTTTCTTTCCCATAAATCTTTTGAAAAATACAAACCACGCAAGATTTACAATTAATAAAATTATAACTAAAATTAGTAAGATAGTTGTGATATTAACTCCTCCGCCGCCCCTTGGATTAATTGCATAACCAACACCAGTAATGTCTAGTCTATCCTCACTAACTTTTAACAATAAATTTTTATCAGCAGACTTTTCACCATACCTTACTAATAGTTTTCCATCATATTCTCCTTCAGAAACTCCTGCAGTATCCCAGTATGCAATTAATTCTTTTTTAGCTAGTGCAGTAATTTCTTCTGACGAGGATTTAACATCTGCCATTACTTGCCCTTCATGATTATAAACAAAAAGATTAGCATAAACTCCTGTGAGATTATGACTCCATCTATTCTCGACAAGTATTTGAAGCTTTGCTATTTGCCCTAGTTGAAAATTATTAACTAAAATGCTTTCTATTGTTAATTTTTTATCTCCAACTGGAAATTGTTTTTCAAATGTTCTAGACTCTCCGTCGTAAAAAACACTAACTTTTGCAATGTAATCACCTGAATTAACATCTATGTGCCATTTTCCAGACAATTCTATTCTAGCTCCTGGTTCAATTGATTTAAAGTCTGTTTCAATTCTTGCTTTTTTTTCGTAATCAAGATTATAAACTTCTACTATAGCATATATATTTGCTATTCCTAATTTTCCCCTATTAATAACTGGAACAATAAAGGTTGCTATACCATTTTCTTCTGCATCTAAAATATTTAAATCAGCATCAGCATATTTTCCAGGATAAGGAACATAAACATGTATCTGGTGTATAATAGCTACTGTCGCACCAACATAACTTCCCCCAGAAGATTTAGGAACATCTAAAGCAAGAATTTCTGCAGTATGCAATCCAGGTTCTAAATTATTTGGAAGAGTTAATTTATATTTAAGAGGCTTGCTTTCTTCACTTGGAAGAAATTCTAGTTTAGCTTCAGATAATAAAATAGACTGGTTTAATTCTCCCTGAACCATTAAAACAACCTCCATATTTTTGTGATCATTATTTAAAACAGAAATCTGGATTTCTTTATCAAAACCAGGAGCATACTCAATTGTTTTCCTGCCTGGAGTTATTCCTAAAGCATCAACCCCGCCAGCTAACAATACTAATAATATAATAAATCCAAATAAATTAAATAATCTTAATTTCATATTTGCTCTCCTATATATTTACCTTGATTTTCAATTTCCTGTGATTCATCAGGATTCAAAATAATATGACCAACCATGACATCCCCTTGTTTTGTTACATTTAATTTAACATTACCAACATTAACCAACCTAGTTTCATTCTCACTTTCAATAATTATGCTAGCTTCAGAATCAATTACTAGTTCTTGTGTAAATCCTTTAATAAAATTATTAGCAGGTTTCCAATAATAAGTCCCAGGCTCTAAATTAAATGATGATACATCATTTAAATCAATATAATTTGGATTAGAAAGGGCTGGGTTTTTTGATATAATAATTATGTTTGCATTTCTTGAATCAAATTTTATTATATCTCCAGTAACCTTAATTGTTGTTTGAGGGTAAACAAAGTAAATTCCCCCAAGTATTAGTAATATAAAGATTCCCTGTGCAATTATTAATTTTTTGTTTATTTTCATTTTGTTTATTTTAATTTTTGTTTTCATTATAATATCCTCGGTTCTCCAAAACTTGAAATGAATGAAATAGTTGAAGACTTATCTCCTGCATACTCTCCTTCAGCTGCATAAACATAAATATCAACTGAAGCATTATCACAAGCTGCTTGATATCCTGCAGAAAAATTTAATCTAGTAATAAAAGGAGAAGTAGCTTCTGCAGTATAAGCATTAGTTGCTGTGGAAACATTAGTACTATAATAACACTCTTCTCCTCCTTCAGACCTTACACTAAAATTAAAATAATCAGTTGGATTTGGAAAAGAATCCCATAAACTATCTGTAAAATTAATTGAAAGATTTACCTGACAATTTCCTGCATTATCAATTAAAATAGGTGGAGGATTATCATTTGTTGTATCATTGCTTTGTCCAATACTTATATTACCAAAATTAGCACTACTCACACTCAAACTAATTGTTACACTTGAATCAATTGAAATATTTCTCTCACTGCTCCAGCTAGTATTAACTTCCCCATCACTAACCCTGACACTCCAATTATAATTTTGATTATTATCTTGCAAACATTTTAAATAATTAGGAGGAACATATTGTGAATTTGAATTAGTATAAATTCCGCTCTGGCTGCTAACATAACTACCTGAATAATAGCAGCTTAAATTAATATAATGGGTTAAAGTATCTTCATCATCATCACTAGCTGTCCAGTCAAATAAAGGAGTCCTGTTTGTTGTTAAATTATGATTATCAGGTTCATCAATACTATCAATGGTTGGAGCAGTATTTAAAATTGTTACATTAGATGAGTTTTTCCAATCACTATAATATTCTCCATCATACTGCCTTAATGAGCAAGTCCAATTTTCTGTTTTAGTGGTGTTTCCGTCATCAAGAATTGCATTAAATGCATACCCATCTGGATAATTATTATTATAATTAACTGTTAAGTTTAATGCACCATTTTTATACCACCTGATTGTTACATTTATTTTATCTGCAGGAGATTGAGCATCATCAAGAGTTGCATAACAATTTAAATCTTGCAATGTTTTATTGCTGCCATCTGTTGAATTTAAAGTCGGGGTTATATTGCTTGGAGGAATATTATAATCCCAAACAAAAATCTGGGCATAAACATAATCTTCAACAAGGAGGGAGCTATTTACATAATAAACATCTGACCTCATATCAACATTTGCATATGAAGTCCCATAACTACTATCATTTCCAAAGTAAGTAAAATTAGCATAAAAATCAGTTCCAGTAAGAAGATCCCATGAAAAATTCACAGTTCCTGTGTAAGCAGGAGCTGCATGAAAAGTCAGGTTAATTAATCTTGGCAAGCCGAGAGTTGTCTGGTTCCAAACATCAATTGCAAGATCATAAGCAGAACCATCTGTAATTTCTGAATATAATTGAACATAATCAGAAGGGGGTGCGGGGCTTTGCTCTAAATCATAAACATCTTTTCCAGAATGAGCACCGGGGTTTGTTTTTAATTTAACAATATCACTTAAAGTAGCATTACTTCCAGTAATTGCCATGTCAAGTTCAGCAGCGATAACTACTCCAAAAAAAACAACAAACCCTATTGTAATTAGCATTAAAAACAAGCTAATCCCAAATAGCAAACTTCTTTCTCCTTTTTTATTCATAGTAAAATCATACATTGTTAGCTTATAAAAATTATTTGATTCCATTTATAGTCTTTAAATTACCTCCTTAAAGATTTTAAAACCCTTTTTTAATGCAATACATTCAAGGTAACCCCGCAGGGCCTCATATAACAAGCTTATTTTTGCATAATAATGCTTATCAGGGAGGCAATTTGCAGAACAGATTCTTTCATTAGATATTCCTTTAATAGACTTTATACGATTTAAGTCTATTTGAACATCTTTTGCAATTCTCTTGCTAAGGCATTCTTTCCAATCCATCACCAATCACCTGTTAATTTATATCCATTCAAAATATTATTTAATAATTCTTTATTTTTTACAGAGCTTAATTTATCAAACCTGAAGATTTGTATTTCTCTTTTAAAGATTTTTTCATATTTTTCTAGATTTAATTGTTTTTTAGTAACAGAAAAAATAGCAATATCAATATCTGAATCAAGAGTTGCTTCTGTATTAGATAATGAACCAAAAAGAATAACTACAGTATTAATTAATTCTTTTTCAAAAAATTCAATCAAATCAGATTTTTCAAATTTTATTTTCCAGTATATTCTAGAAAAATCCCTAATTAAGCTGTTTTCCTTATTTGTTTTAAAAAATAAATAACCTCTATCTTCTCTTTTAACTAGAAAACCCTCTTTTTCATAATTTTTCAAGATTTTAGAGGCTGTCGGAGGGCTTATTTTCATAATCCTTGAATATTCTCTAACACTAAACTCTTTATAGCAATCTTCAAAAAAAACACCAAGTTCGTTAATTATTTTTAACATGTGTTAAGAAAATTTAACAAGTATATAAATCTTTCTATTGTTAAATAAATTTTACATGTGTTAATAAAATTTAACAGCAGAAATATACTTAGTTACCTCATTCACTCTTCTGCACAATCACCTACTCTTTACAATCACTTTCTGCATAATCACCTGCTCTTTACAATCACTCTTCTGTACCTTCTTCAGCAAACCCAACTCTAAACTTAGCATAAACTTCCCCATCATCATAGCTTCCATCTAAATCAGGAAGATTCAAAATCCCATTATAATTAGCAATAAGCCCCCTAACATTATAAGTCTTATATGCTGGGCCTGATGGATAATATTGCTGAATAGTAATTTCTTTTCCTGTAAAGTTGTAAGCAGCCCTACTAGATACAGCAAACCTCAAATAATTTGAAACATTGTTAAGCACTTCAGGATTTCCATCTTTTGTAACAACTGCAAGATATAAATTAATTGTTGTTAAGCTGGTTGCAGGCCTGGTATCTATTCTTAATTCTTCTCCATACGGGCTTGAAAAAATTTGCAGCCAAAAATCATTTGGATTTGCAGGAAGTTCTGACCAAGATTCATCTTCATCATCTTCTCTTTCTAAACCTTCTTCTAAATGCCTTATAGAAATGCTTCCTGAAGAAGCATCATATCCTTTGTTTGTTATTGCCAAAATTCCCTCATTAATTTCCTCACTTCTAGAACTTCCTATAATTTCTTCATCAGGAGGAGAGTCTTTAATTCTCCTTTCAACATCAATCTGGTTTAATCCAAAAGGGTCGCCTGTAATGTTCCTTATTTTTGCAATATAATCAGATAACATAAAATTTGAAATAATTGATGCAACAATAACAACAACTAAAACAGCAATGATAACAAAAGCAACTTTGTTTGAAAGAATTTTCTTGCTTGATTTTCTCACAATATATACAACCTTGCCTTCCTTGCTTTCATGAACTTTCCTCTTTTTATGATTAACCATATATAATGTAATATTAAGTTATTTATAAAAGTTATTAGGGGGTAATGCCTGCGAAACAAAGCCAAAAAATCAGAAAAATCTAAAAAGAAATCTTAAAATTTCCTGCTGGATTATTGTAAACTTAAGTTTACATATCTTAACTATAGTTTATAAACCTCTTTTTAAAATAATTTTTTAACATCAATAATCAACATATCCTTGATTTGTTATTCTTAAACAAGAGGAATATAAGATGATGCCACTTTAAAATTACAAATCAAAAAGTTTAAATAGAATCTCGCCTTATTTTATTAGGAGGTAAAAATGGAAAAAAATCTTATTAAAAACCTCTGAAATGCATAAAGAAGCTAAAAATTTTTATTTTTCTAATGGATATAAACAAATAGCCACTTTGCCAAATTTGTGGTATGATTCAGATTGGTATTTCTTTTGTAAAGAATTATAATTAGAATCCATTAACTATAAATCATCAGTATTTCAAAGCCATTCATAAGAAGTATTATTTAAAATTATTTTCCTGTCTGTTCCTATATTGCTATCGCTTAAATTTAAAGTTATTGAATTGATTTTTATATTTTCCTTCTCAACTCTTCATATTCCTCTTTGCTTAACTTAATCTGCCTTAGAATTTCTCTTAAAAGTCCTTTCCCTAAATCCTCATTTCCATGAACAGGAACAACTGTCTTTCTTCCATCAGGATGCTTAAACCTTACATGGCTACCTTTCCCATAAATTTCCTTAAAACCAATTTTTTCTAAAAGTTTGCACATTTCTTTACCAGAAATAGTAATGAGTTTAGTCATTTTAAGCCAATTGGGGCCTTTCAACACTAACTCTTTGTATTCCAACAAATTTCATAGGATTTATCTCTTCTTTATCTGCCTCTAAGCATACCTCAATTGCCTCTTTTATTCTTTCTAAAACTTCTTGTAAAGTCTTGCCCTGAGTGTAACATCCTTCTATTTCTGAAACTCTCGCTACATAAATTCCATCTTCATCTTGCTCTATTAATACATTAAAATCCATTATTTGTTTTTCCATAATCCCTCCAGTCAATTATTCTATTTAAAACTTTCGTTAAGTTTTAAAGAAAATTTAAGAACTCACCATGTATTCGGGTCGTTTGCATCCCAAAGCCATTCATAAGCAAAATATTCTAAAAATAATTTCAAAAAACTAATCAAGCAGCCATTCTGCCTTTCTTTCCTCTTTTCATTCTCTTAGCAAAAGCCTTTCCTCTTTTATCAGTCCTCATAGCAAAAAGCTTTCTGTCTCTTTTTAATCTTGCTTTTTGCTTACCACAATCTTGTGTCCACATGGAAAGATTTATAAATAATGTGGACATAAGATTCTTATGGTATACACAGAGATTAGAAATATTAAAGGGAAAAAATATTATTATAGAGTCATCTCTATAAGGCAGGGAAATAAAGTTTCAAAAAAAAGGGTGTATCTTGGAAGGAATTTATCAAAGCCAGAGATTATTCAAAAAGAAAAAGAAGCAGATAAAAAACTAAATCCAAATGAAATAAATAAATCAAACAAGGAGATTGAAAAAATCAAGCCAGAGCTAATAAAAGTATTAAGGAAAAATAATGTTAAAAGAGCTGGTATATTTGGGAGCTACGCAAGGGGTGAAGAAAAAAAGAATAGTGATATTGATATTGTTGTTAAAATTGAAGATAAAAATATGAGTTTAATTGGTTTTATAAGGCTGATAGGGTTATTGGAGGAAATATTAAAGAGGAAGGTAGATTTAGTAGAGTATAATGCAATAAAAGAAAGAATAAAAGAAAAAATATTAAATGAAGAGATTAGAATAATATAAAAAGAGAGATAATAAAATATGAAAAGAGATATAGGTTTGTTTATAGAAGATATTTTAAATAGCATAGAAAATATACAAGATTTTGCAAAAGGACTTAATAGGGAAAAATTTTCCAAAGACAACTTAAGGCAGAGTGCTATAATAAGGCAGCTTGAAATAATTGGAGAAGCTGTTAAAAATATCCCTGCTTCATTCAAGGAAAAATATAAAAAAATACCTTGGAAAGAAATAGCTGGATTTAGGGATGTATTAAGCCATGCTTATTTTGGGGTGAGTCTAGAAAGAGTGTGGAATATAATAGAAAAAGATTTGCCTACTTTAAAAAAAGAGATTGAAAAGATAAAGATTGATAAAGTCTGATTTTATAGTTGTTATTAGTAGAAAGATTTTTCTCAGCTAACTAATCACCAGAAAATTCTACTGTCTATCTAGCAATATTATTTAAAATCATGTTCCTGTCTGTTCCAGTATCTGTATCATGCATTGCTAAAAAATCATAAGATATATAAACTAAATGCTATAATTTTTATTATGGCAGGTATAGAAAATTTTTTAGAAAAGGCAAAAAAGTTGCCAGAATTTAAGAAAGTTGTAGCTGTAATTCTATATGGATCATCACTTGAAAAAAACAGAAAACCCAATGATATTGATTTATGTTTTGTTTTTGAAGAAAACAAAAAAGAGCAGATTAATTTTAGACTTAAACTTTTAAAAATAGCTCCTGATAGATTAGATATCCAATTATTTAACCTTCTTCCTGTTTATTTAAGGATAGAAATATTAAAAGGAAAGATAGTCTATTTGAAAAATAGAGAAAAGATGTATGATATAGCCCTGTCTTCAATAAAAGAATTTGTTGACTTTAAAAAATCCTATCTTGATTATATTTCTAAGGAAAAGATAATAATATGAAAATAAAAAGAGTTAATATAATAAAGCATAAAATAAAAGAAATATCTGAAAATTTAGAGCTGATAGGAGAGAACCTCCCAGAAAATTATGAAGATTTTATTAATTTAGGATTAGTAAAAGATGGTTTATATAAAAAAGTTGAATTCTGTATTGAAAATATGTTAAACATATGTTCTATAATAAATGCTGATTTAAATATAGGGATTCCCTCTAGTGAAGAAGATATAATAGATAATTTAGAAAAGAAAAAACTGATAACAAAAAATCTTTCAGGGAAGATAAAAGAAATGAAAGGTTTTAGAAACATCCTTGTTCATAGATACGGGAAGATAGATGATGAAATAGCATTTGAAAGCATGAAAAAAGGATTAAAAGATTTTTCTTTTTTTATAGAGGAAATTGAAAAAGTAATTCAATAATTAAAAAATCAAAAAATTCTCATTAATTATTAATATCTAATAACTATTAACACCCATTCAACCAATCCTTAAACCAGCCATCCTGCTTTTTCTGCCTTTTTATGCCCTTGCTTTTTTCTTCCCTTTATCAGTCCTCATAGCAAAAAGCTTTCTGTCTCTTTTTAATCTTGCTTTTTGCTCATCATAAGCATTTAAAGCATAACCCCTATTAACCTGCCCTTCAAGATTATCAGTATT
>Ga0315550_1002691_pt1 | contig 10819 bp, 6 predicted proteins | sample SalMarSW160190MG_2_FD_203100 | JGI IMG/M metagenome (GOLD analysis project Ga0315550, IMG submission 203100) | Salt marsh sediment microbial communities from the Plum Island Ecosystem LTER, Massachusetts, United States - Salt Marsh Sediment SW1601-90 ... | reverse complement strand
TGTCTCCGTAAAAACCAAAGAGGAACTGATAGGAGATATTATCCTCCTGCTTCAGTCACCTGCCAAAAACGTTATATCAGCCTTGCAATCAGGTGGAAATAAAATACATGGTGTTCTTGAAACACTTGCAAAAAAAGCGAACTAATTAAAAAGTATAATCAAACTAAAATCTATAAAAATGGCAGATCTCAAGAAATTTGCAGAAGAACTGGTTAACCTTTCTGTTAAAGATGTAAACGAACTGGCAACAATACTTAAAGAAGAGTATGGTATTGAACCAGCTGCAGCTGCAGTAGCAGTCGCTGGTCCAGCCAGTGGTATTGAAGCACCTGCTGCTGAAGAAAAATCAACATTCGATGTTATTCTTATAAACGCAGGCGGACAGAAATTACAGATTGTTAAACTTGTTAAAGACATCACCGGTCTTGGACTTAAAGAAGCTAAAGCAGTAGTTGACTCTGCTCCGGCTCCGGTTAAAGAAGGTGTCTCAAAAGATGAAGCGGAAGCTGTTAAAAACCAATTAGTAGAGGCAGGAGCTGAAGTTGAACTTAAATAAGCTATACCACATTGCTGGGTTTTAGGTTTAGTCCCGAGTACTCGGGAGTAGGCCTTTTATCATTTAAATTATAAGTTCACTTAATCTTTTTAAAATGTCCTCAAAAAATACCGAAAGAATAAATTTCACATCCAGGAAAGTTCAATTAGATTATCCTGATTTTCTGGAAGTTCAGTTAAAATCCTTCGGTGAGTTCTTTCAGCTTGGAATAACTCCCGAGAACAGGAAAAAAGAGAGACTCTATAAAGTCTTTACTGAAAACTTTCCTATAACTGACACCAGGAATAATTTTGTTCTCGAATTTCTGGATTATTATATTGACCCTCCCAGATATACTATTGATGAGTGTATTGAACGAGGGCTTACTTTCAGTGTACCCCTGAAGGCAAAGCTGAAACTCTATTGCACCGATCCGGAGCATGAGGACTTTGATACGGTCATCCAGGATGTATACCTCGGAACCGTGCCTTATATGACTGAACGGGGAACTTTTGTGATAAATGGTGCAGAAAGAGTTGTAGTATCGCAGTTGCACAGGTCGCCGGGAGTATTCTTCGGACAGAGCCTCCATGCTAACGGAACGAAACTCTATTCAGCAAGAATTATACCCTTCAAAGGTTCCTGGATCGAGTTTGCTACCGACATCAATAACGTGATGTACGCCTATATCGACAGGAAAAAGAAGCTCCCCGTGACAACTCTTCTCCGGGCAATAGGCTTCGAAAGCGATAAAGAAATACTTGAGATCTTTAACCTTGCGGAAGAACAAAAGGTCTCAAAAACAAACATAAAAAAACTTATTGGACGTAAGCTGGCTGCCAGGGTTCTGAAAACGTGGGTTGAAGACTTTGTGGATGAGGATACTGGTGAGGTGGTCTCCATAGAAAGAAACGAAGTGATCCTCGACAGGGAAACTACAATAGAACCGGAACATGTTGACCTTATTGTCGATTCAGGTGCAAAAACAATACTTCTTCACAAGGAAGACTCAACACTATCGGATTACGCCATCATATATAATACACTACAAAAAGATCCTTGTAACTCTGAGAAAGAGGCAGTTATTTATATCTACCGTCAGCTGCGGAATGCAGAACCGCCCGATGAGGCAACCGCCCGTGACGTTATCGACAAATTATTCTTTTCAGATAAGAGATATGATCTCGGCGAAGTAGGCCGCTACCGTATAAATAAGAAACTGGGTCTTAATACCGACATGGAGATTAAGATACTGACCAGGGAAGATATTATCAAGATCATTGAGTACCTGATAGAACTTATTAATTCAAAAACGGATATCGATGATATTGACCATCTTAGCAACAGGAGAGTACGTACTGTGGGAGAACAACTCTATACACAGTTCGGTGTGGGACTTGCCCGCATGGCACGTACTATTCGTGAAAGAATGAATGTCAGGGATAACGAAGTATTTACACCGATAGACCTCATAAACTCAAAAACTCTTTCATCGGTAATCAATTCATTCTTCGGTACAAACCAGTTGTCACAATTCATGGACCAGACCAATCCTCTGGCCGAGATGACGCATAAACGACGTATGTCGGCACTCGGACCAGGCGGACTGTCACGTGAAAGAGCCGGCTTTGAAGTGAGAGACGTCCATTATACACACTACGGCCGTCTTTGTCCAATTGAAACTCCGGAGGGACCAAATATCGGTCTTATATCATCTCTCTGTGTTTATGCCAAGATCAACGACCTTGGATTTATTGAAACACCTTACCGTAAGGTGGATCAGGCACAGGTGGATTTCACAAAGGACGGGATAATATGGTTGAGTGCAGAAGAAGAAGAAGAGAAAATGATCGCCCAGGCTAATGCCCCTCTTCTGAAAGACGGACATTTTGAAAGTATAAGAGCAAAATGCAGGTATGAGGCTGATTATCCTATTGAAGAAGTCTCAAAGATCGACCTGATGGACGTGGCACCAAACCAGATCGCTTCAATTGCCGCATCCCTCATTCCATTCCTTGAACACGATGATGCCAACAGGGCACTCATGGGATCAAATATGATGCGTCAGGCTGTCCCTCTTATTAATCCTGAATCGGCAATAGTGGGAACAGGACTGGAAACACAGGTGATTAAGGACAGCCGGATACTATTCGTTGCGGAGGGCGATGGTGTTGTGGAATATGTAGATGCCAATGAAATAGTCATCAGGTACACCCGTACTGATGAAGAGAAATTTGTGAGCTTCGATGATGATATAAAAAGATATGTCCTCCCGAAATATAAGAAGACAAACCAGAATACCTGTATAAACCTCGTTCCTGTGGTGAAAAAAGGCGAAAAGGTCAAAAAAGGACAGGTTCTTACTGAAGGTTATGGTACAAAAAATGGTGAACTGGCACTCGGCAGAAACCTTAAAGTTGCATTCATGCCCTGGAAAGGCTATAACTTTGAAGATGCTATAGTGATATCGGATAAGGTTGTCCAGGAGGATATGTTTACATCAGTTCATATTGATGAGTACCTTCTTGAAGTGCGTGATACAAAACGTGGTCTCGAGGAACTTACCTCCGATATCCCCAATGTAAGCGAGGAGGCCACTAAAAACCTCGATGAAAACGGTCTTATAAGGATCGGCGCCCACATAATTCCGGGCGACATATTAATAGGTAAGATCACACCAAAGGGAGAATCAGATCCTTCACCTGAAGAGAAACTTCTGCGTGCAATCTTCGGTGATAAAGCCGGTGATGTAAAAGATGCGTCTCTCAAAGCAGGACCTTCACTGGAAGGTGTGGTAATTGATAAAAAGCTGTTTACCAGGGCAGTAAAAGACAGAAAAACCAAAGCTGTTGAAAAGCCATTGCTCGAAAAAATAGATCAGGAGTTCAACAAGAATGTTGAAGATATTAAGGCAAAACTGGTGGACAAGCTCTTTATTCTTGTTAATGGTAAAACATCACAGGGAGTAAAGGATTACCTCAATGTGGATGTAATACCCAAAGGAAGCAAATTCACACTGAGACAACTTCAGGAGATAGATTTCCTGAATGTCAATCCGAATAAGTGGACTACTGACAAGAAGAAAAATGACAATATCAAGCAACTTCTCCATAATTATATAATCAAGTATAAGGAGATTGATGGCGTTTACAAACGCAATAAGTACAATATCACTATAGGGGATGAACTTCCAACAGGTATTGTGCGTCTTGCCAAGGTATATATTGCCAAAAAACGTAAGGTAAAAGTTGGTGATAAAATAGCCGGACGCCACGGAAATAAGGGAATTGTTGCTAAGATTGTTCGCGCTGAGGATATGCCATTCCTTGAAGACGGAACGCCTGTTGATATTGTTCTTAACCCGCTGGGCGTTCCTTCAAGAATGAACCTCGGACAGATATATGAAACAGTGCTTGGCTGGGCAGGTAAGAAACTGGGACTCAAATTCTCAACTCCTATTTTTGACGGAGCTACTATTGACCAGATAACACAATATACCAAACAGGCAGATCTTCCTGCATATGGCAAGACTTACCTCTATGACGGGGGTACCGGAGAAAAATTTGACCAGCCGGCAACCGTGGGAGTTATCTACATGCTCAAACTTGGTCATATGGTTGACGACAAAATGCATGCCCGTTCCATAGGTCCATATTCTCTTATAACTCAGCAGCCGCTGGGAGGTAAGGCACAGTTCGGAGGTCAGCGTTTCGGGGAAATGGAAGTGTGGGCTCTCGAAGCTTTCGGAGCTGCCCATATACTCCAGGAAATACTGACAATAAAATCTGATGATGTCATAGGACGTGCAAAAGCCTATGAATCAATTGTTAAGGGAGAGCCTATGCCGATGTCGGGAATACCTGAGTCACTAAACGTGCTGCTACATGAGCTGAGAGGTCTTGGATTAAGTATTATCCTTGATTAACAACTCTTACTGTTATTTTATCAAATTAATTGAATAATAAATTTTCAGTATATGTCATTCAGAAGAGATAACAAAACAAAGACCAGTTACTCAAAGATCTCAATAGGTCTTGCTTCACCTGAAGAGATACTCGACCGCTCCAGTGGTGAAGTGCTGAAGCCTGAAACAATAAACTACCGTACTTATAAGCCCGAACGTGACGGCTTATTCTGTGAGAGGATATTCGGACCGGTAAAAGATTACGAATGTCATTGCGGAAAGTATAAGAGGATACGTTATAAGGGTATCGTGTGCGACCGCTGCGGTGTTGAAGTTACTGAGAAGAAGGTGCGCCGTGAAAGAATGGGACATATCTCACTTGTCGTCCCTGTTGCACATATCTGGTACTTCCGTTCATTACCAAACAAGATAGGTTACCTGCTTGGGCTTCCTACAAAGAAACTCGATTCGATAATCTATTATGAGAGATATGTTGTGGTTAATCCCGGCATTAAGGAGGCTGATGGAGTGAAGACTCTCGATTTCCTTACAGAGGAGGAGTACATTGATATCATCGAATCACTGCCAAAGGAAAACCAGTATCTTGAGGAGAATCACCCTGATAAGTTTGTTGCAGATATGGGAGCTGAGGCTCTTTACAAACTTCTAAGCCGACTTGACCTTGACGAGATGTCATATTCGCTTCGTCACAAAGCAAATACCGAAACTTCACAACAACGTAAAAATGAGGCTCTTAAGCGCCTCCAGGTTGTTGAGGCCTTCAGAGATTCAAAACATGTAAACAAACCGGAATGGATGATCATAAAAGTGGTTCCGGTTATCCCTCCTGAACTGAGGCCGCTCGTTCCTCTTGATGGAGGACGATTTGCCACCAGCGACCTGAACGATCTTTACAGACGAGTGATAATCAGGAATAACCGCCTGAAAAGACTTATAGAGATCAAAGCTCCGGAGGTGATCCTCAGGAACGAAAAACGAATGCTCCAGGAGGCTGTTGATTCGCTCTTCGATAATTCCAGGAAAGCTAATGCAGTGAAGACGGACGCAAACAGACCTCTTAAATCATTGAGCGACAGCCTTAAAGGTAAACAGGGAAGATTCCGTCAGAACCTCCTTGGTAAAAGAGTCGATTATTCTGCACGTTCAGTTATCGTTGTGGGACCTGAGCTTAACCTTCATGAATGCGGACTTCCAAAAGATATGGCAGCAGAACTATATAAGCCATTTATAATCAGGAAACTTATTGAAAGAGGCATCGTTAAGACAGTGAAATCGGCCAAGAAGATAGTCGACAGGAAAGACCCTGTAGTGTGGGATATACTTGAGAATGTACTTAAAGGACATCCTGTTCTTCTTAACCGTGCGCCTACACTTCACAGGCTTGGTATCCAGGCATTCCAGCCCAAGCTTATTGAGGGGAAAGCCATTCAGCTTCACCCTCTTGTATGTACAGCCTTTAACGCTGATTTCGACGGTGACCAAATGGCTGTGCATCTGCCACTCGGGAACGGAGCAATACTAGAGGCCCAGATGCTTATGCTGGCTTCACACAATATCCTTAATCCTGCTAACGGAGCACCTATTACCGTTCCTTCGCAGGACATGGTACTTGGACTTTATTATATGACGAAGGGAAGAAAGAGTACCAGCAATGAAAAAGTAAAGGGCGCAGGACTGACATTCTATTCACCTGAAGAGGTTACTATTGCACATAATGAGGGGAAGGTTAATCTACATGCCGTTATAAAAGTAAAGGTTAATGACAGGGTCAATGATGAGATGGTAAACCGTGTCATTGAAACGACGGTTGGCAGGGTTATTTTTAACCAGTATGTACCGGAAGAGGTTGGCTTTATCAATGAGATCCTTACAAAGAAATCTCTCAGGGACATTATCGGACGTGTTCTGAAACTTGCCGGAATGGCAAAGACCTCCGATTTCCTCGATGCAATAAAGAACCTGGGATTCTATTCTGCCTTCAAGGGAGGTCTCTCCTTTAACCTCGATGATGTTATCATTCCTGAGGAAAAAGAAAAATTTGTCACCGAAGGATATGAACAGGTAGAGGAGGTGCTGAACAACTACAGCATGGGCTTTATTACAAATAATGAACGCTATAACCAGATTATCGATATCTGGACACATGTAAATGCAAGGCTCACTCAATCGCTTATGAAACAGCTTTCGAATGACAAGCAGGGTTTCAACTCGGTTTACATGATGCTTGACTCGGGCGCAAGGGGCTCTAAAGAACAGATCCGCCAGCTTTCCGGAATGAGAGGACTGATGGCAAAACCTCAGAAATCAGGTTCCTCCGGTTCAGAGATTATTGAGAACCCGATACTTTCGAACTTCAAGGAGGGACTATCGGTGCTTGAGTACTTCATCTCTACCCACGGGGCCCGGAAAGGACTTGCTGATACAGCACTTAAAACAGCTGATGCAGGCTATCTTACACGTCGTCTGGTTGATGTATCGCAGGATGTCATTATAAATGAATATGACTGCGGTACGTTAAGAGGTCTGGTAGCAACAGCCATCAAGAAGAATGAAGAAATCGTTGAGTCGCTGTACGAACGAATACTGGGACGGACTACTGTACATGATGTATACCATCCTCTTACAGGCGAACTTATTGTTGAGGCCGGGAAAGAACTGACAGAAGATCTTGCAAAGCAAATAGAAGACTCTCCTATCGAACAGGTTGAGATCCGGTCAGTGCTTACCTGCGAATCCAAAAAGGGAGTATGTGCAAAATGTTATGGTCGTAACCTGGCAACAGGATTAATGGTGCAGAAAGGTGAGGCAGTTGGTGTTATTGCTGCCCAGAGTATAGGCGAGCCCGGAACACAGCTTACACTGCGAACATTCCATGTGGGTGGTACAGCTTCGAATATCACAACTGAATCAAGGCTGGTGGCCCGTTATTCAGGTATCGCAGAGATTGAAGAATTACGATCAGTAACAAGGAAAGATGCTGAAAAAGGGAATGTCGATATAGTTATAGGACGACTGGCAGAGTTAAGGATAATCGATAAGAAAACCGGAATTGCTCTTACAACTCATTCAATGCCATATGGCTCCAGGCTTTATATCAAACCGGGACAGGAAATTGAAAAGGGGAAGCTTATCTGCGAATGGGATCCTTTCAATGCAGTTATTATTTCAGAAGTCACTGGGAAGATCGGTTTTGACTATCTTTTAGAAGGTATTACCTACCGTGAGGAATCAGATGAGCAGACAGGCTTTAAGGAAAAGGTGGTAATTGAAAGCAGGGATAAGACCAAGAACCCGGCTGTCAGTATATTATCGCCCAAGGGTGAGGAGTTGAAATTATATAACCTGCCGGTAGGATCTCATCTGGTTGCTGAATTAAACAAGACTATTACAGCCGGTGAGGTGCTTGCAAAAATACCCCGCGCTGTCGGAAAATCCGGCGACATTACCGGTGGTCTGCCAAGGGTCACAGAACTTTTCGAAGCCCGTAATCCCTCGAATCCGGCAATCGTTTCCGAAATCGATGGTGAAGTAACCTTCGGTAAGATCAAGAGGGGTAACAGGGAAATTACAATAAAATCTAAAACCGATGAGGTGAAAAAATACCTTGTCCCCCTGTCAAAACAGATACTCGTACAAGAAAACGATTATGTGAAAGCAGGTATTGCACTATCAGACGGAGCAATTACTCCCTCAGATATCCTGTCAATCAAGGGACCAACAAAAGTGCAGGAATATATTGTTAATGAGATACAGGAAGTTTACCGTCTGCAGGGTGTTAAGATAAATGACAAACACTTTGAGATAATAGTCCGGCAGATGATGCGTAAAGTAGAGATTGTGGATCCGGGTGATACAAAATTCCTGGAACGACAGATTGTTGATAAACTTGAGTTCATGGATGAGAATGACTGGATATACGGAAAGAAATATATTCTGGATTCAGGGGATTCACAGACTCTTCGCCCCGGTATGATAGTTACAGCCCGTAAGCTGAGAGATGAAAATTCTGTTCTCAAGCGGAGAGACCTGAAGACGGTGGAGGCCAGGGATGCCATTCCTGCAACCTCAAGCCAGGTGCTGCAGGGAATAACCCGGGCTGCATTGCAAACAAACAGTTTCTTCTCAGCTGCATCATTCCAGGAAACAACCAAGGTACTTAACGAAGCTGCCATACTGGGTAAGGTAGATAAGCTCGAAGGTCTAAAAGAGAACGTAATTGTAGGACATCTTATCCCGGCCGGCACAGGACAACGCGAATATAACAGTATTATAGTAGGATCGCTCGAGGAATATGAAAACCTTATGGGTGCTGAACAGGAATCAGAAGTTGAAACTGAGAACAACATAATAAAGTAAATTAATACTAATTATTATGGCCGATCAAAAAGAACAAAACCAGATAAATATTGAGCTGAATGAGGAGATTGCCCAGGGTGTCTATTCAAACCTGGCAGTGATAACCCACTCAGCTTCGGAATTTGTAGTTGACTTTATCCGGATTATGCCGGGGATACCAAAAGCCCAGGTAAAATCCAGAATCATCCTTACTCCTGAACATGCTAAAAGACTTTCATCAGCCATACAGGATAATATTGCAAAATATGAAGCTGTTCACGGACAAATAAAGGAAGTAAAAGGGTCGGGACCTGTTATGCCGCTGAATTTCGGCGGGCCAACAGCCCAGGCCTGAATTATCCATAACTCCGATGATAAGCCGTCAAATATTCGGTTTGACGGCTTTATTTTTTGTAATCAGTGAAATATAAGCTTACTTTGTATGTTATTAAGATATATCAAAGATATTATTAAGATGAATAACCGCCTGATCCGGGAAATAGTTATCGTTGTAATAATACTGTTGCAGTTACTTTTCTTTCAGGGTTGTAAAAAGCAGGTAAAATGCGGTTGCGGGAAGGATATCCTCAAATCACTTGACAATGAACTGATGGACTATTCATCACTTTCGTATAGTGCAAATGGCGAAAGTGCTTCTTTTTCAATTTATAACGGAATTTATTACGATACTTACTATTTCTGCAATCCTGAAGAGATGTACGATACTTATACAGATCTGGCCGGTGAGGAGCAGGTGCTTATATCAGGAAATGTTTACTGGGATTGCACTTATGTAATGAATAGTAGCAATAATCCTTACTATTACTCATATTATAAAATCTATAATATCGAGATTACAGGGATGAAATCCTATTTGTACGGCAAAAAGTAAAGCTCCCCATGGCACAATTCAACCTATCCTTTGCCGGTGCAGGCAGGGTGGCCGGAGCTCTCTGCCGGGAAATGTATTCCAGGGGGATTAATATCCTTCATATTGTATCTGAATCACAAACAAGTGCGAAACTGCTGGCTGATGAATGTGGCGCTTTATGGTCAGCCGACCTTGTTTTTGATGAACCGGCTGATATTATAATTGTTGCAGTCCCTGATCACAGACTGCAAAAAATTCTGAGCAGTATTAAATGTCCTGAAAATACTCTGGTTGCTCATACAGCAGGAAGTTTTGGTCTTGAGGTGTTTCCTTCGCGCTTAAAACATACCGGTGTATTTTACCCCTTGCAGACATTCTCCAAAGAAAGAAAAATCTCATTCAGCGATCTGCCATTTTTTATCGAAGCAAGCAGTTCTGAAAATGAAGACATGCTTAAAACCCTTGCAGAATCTATTGGAGGAAAGATCTATGTTGTTGATAAAGAACATCGGAAAATGTTACACCTGGCTGCAGTTTTTGTCTGTAACTTTGTAAATCATATGCTTACGGCAGGACAGGAAATAACCACGAATGCCGGATTGTCATATGAGGTGCTTGAACCTCTGATCGCGGAAACTATTTCAAAAGCCATGGAACTTGGACCAGATCAATCACAAACGGGCCCGGCTGTACGAAATGATAAGAATACTATTGCAAAACATATTGATTTATTATCTTTCTCGCCTGAATTGCAAAACATATATAATGATGTAACAGAGTCTATAATTAAATACTATAGGAAAGGATTGTAATGGCAAACTTTAAGGAAGAACTTGTAAAGGTAAAAGCATTTATTTTTGATATCGATGGGGTTCTTTCGCTGCAGACGATCAGTCTGAATGCATTCGGGGTGCCGAACAGAACGGTAAACCTGCGTGACGGATATGCAGTACAGCTTGCAGTGAAAAAGGGCTATCATATCGGGATAATTTCAGGGAGCAATTCAAAAGAATATATGAAAAGGCTTAAGATGCTTGGGGTTACAGATATTTACCTTAACAGTAAAACAAAGCTTGATCATTATAATGCCTTTAAAAAAAAACATGGTCTCAGCGATTCTGATATTCTTTTTATGGGTGATGATATTCCGGAT
>Ga0315550_1002690_pt1 | contig 10821 bp, 8 predicted proteins | sample SalMarSW160190MG_2_FD_203100 | JGI IMG/M metagenome (GOLD analysis project Ga0315550, IMG submission 203100) | Salt marsh sediment microbial communities from the Plum Island Ecosystem LTER, Massachusetts, United States - Salt Marsh Sediment SW1601-90 ... | reverse complement strand
CAATAATGTCTGCTCCTTCTTCAAGAGCAGTTCTGTAACAAGTCTTTTGATTTCCTCCATATCCAAGATTTCTATTATGTTTTATAATTTTATTTATTCCTATTTCATTCGCCTTATCGACCGTTTTATCAGTACTCAGATCATCAACAAGGATTACATCATCAACAATATCCATAGGGATTTCATTATATGTCTTTTCAAGTGAAGATTCAGCGTTAAATGCAGGGAGCACTACGACTATCTTTTTGTTATTTATCATAATTATTTATCAGTAGTAATTATAATCATGCCCTAAGTTAATAAGATTATTTCCATATTGAAATTCAAATTAGCATCAAATGTGAAAAATTTTTGATTTAAAATGATAATTTTATTATTCAGGAATGGGATTTAAGTTATAGTTTTGCAGGTTGAATTTATAGATATCTTAGTTTTATGTTGTGAAGATAACAAGAGTCAGTGATGGAAGAAATTTGTATGAAGACGAAAATTGAAAACACAACAAAGCAATTAATTTGATTATCTAAATGACATCAAAAGTATTAATCACAGGAACAGCAGGATTTATAGGATTTCACTTGGCAAGGAGACTTTTAACTGAAGGATATGAAGTAGTTGGTCTTGATAATATAAATAATTACTACGATGTAAACCTAAAGTTTTCCAGGTTGAAAGAGACTGGAATATTACGCGATAAAATCGAATACGGAAAGCTAATTAAGAGCTCTTTGTTTGACAATTACTCCTTTATTAAGTGTGATCTTTGTGACAAAGACAGAATTGATTCTCTTTTCAAAGAAGAGAAATTTGAAAAAGTTATAAATCTTGCAGCCCAGGCAGGTGTAAGATACAGCCTTGATCACCCTCTGGAATATATAAACAGCAATATTGTTGGTTTTGTCAATATCCTGGAAGCATGCAGACACAACAAAATCAAGCATCTTTTATATGCGAGTAGTTCAAGCGTATACGGTTTGAATGAAAAAATGCCATTTTCAACAAGTGACAATGTTGATCATCCAATAAGTCTTTATGCGGCTTCTAAGAAGTCAGACGAATTGATTGCACATACTTACAGTTATCTCTTTAAACTGCCAACTACTGGATTAAGATTTTTCACAGTCTATGGCCCATGGGGAAGACCCGATATGGCACTATTCATCTTTACAAAAGCAATAATTGAAGGCAAGTCAATAGATATCTATAATAATGGCGATATGCTTCGCGACTTTACATATGTTTCTGATGTTGTAAATTCACTTACACTGATACTTGAAAAGATACCAGAACCTGATAATGAATGGTCTGGAAGTAATCCTGATCCAGGCTTCTCTCCTGCTCCATATAAGGTCTATAATATAGGCAATTGTTCACCTGTCAGATTAATAGATTTCATTTCAGCTATTGAGAATTATTTAGGCAAGAAGGCCATTAGGAAATATCTTCCATTGCAAGCAGGCGACGTTCCTGCTACATGGGCGGATGTAGAGGAACTTTTTAAAAAAATACAATATAAACCAGCTACAACTATAAAATCCGGAATAAAGGAATTTATTGACTGGTATATAGATTATGTGAAAGAAAACGATTGTTCTTATTAAAGGACAAAAGATAACCTTGAATAATTTAATATACAGCCATTTGCATTATAATTGCTTATGGGACTGACGTGGCTGTGCTGAAAGTAGTTTATAACAAATTATAAATATTGTAGCTTTGTGTATATTTAACACTCCTTTAAAATCCTAAAAAATCTTATCATGCAGAAGAAAGTATATGTTGGAATGAGTGCCGATCTGATTCACCCGGGACACCTTAATATTATCAATGAAGCAAAAAAATATGGTTCTGTAATGATTGGCCTGTTGACTGACAGAGCTATAGCTTCGTATAAACGATTGCCATTTCTTGATTATTCACAACGGAAAATGATTGTTCAGGAAATCAAAGGAGTTGATGTAGTAGTACCGCAGGATGCATTAGATTATACTGAAAATTTAAGAAAATATAAACCCGACTATGTTGTCCACGGTGATGACTGGAAAACAGGAATTCAAAAAAATACACGAGACAAAGTGATTAATGTATTAAAAGAGTGGAATGGGATTTTAGTAGAAGTTCCGTATACCAAAGGGATCTCATCAACAAAACTCAATGAGACCATTAAAGAAATTGGAACTACCCCTGAAATAAGGATGAAGCAATTCAGAAGATTGATTGAATCAAAACCTATTGTAAGGGCTATTGAGGCTCATAACGGATTAACTGGCTTGATAGTTGAGAACACATTTGTTGAAATAAAAGGAGTCCGAAAAGAGTTTGATGCTATGTGGTCAAGCAGTTTGACCGATTCCACCTCAAAAGGTAAGCCTGATATTGAGGCTGTTGATATTACTTCAAGATTACAAGACCTGAACAATATACTAGAAGTTACTACCAAGCCAATTATATTTGATGGAGATACCGGAGGTAAAACAGAACATTTTGTTTTTACAGTCAGAACACTTGAAAGACACGGCATTTCTGCCATTATTATTGAAGACAAGGTGGGGTTGAAGAAAAATTCATTATTCGGGACAGATGTAGAACAAACTCAGGAAAGTATTGAGAATTTCAGTTATAAAATTTCCATGGGAAAAAAGGCTCAGATAACCGATGATTTTATGATAATTGCCAGGATAGAAAGCCTGATATTAAAAAAGGGATTGAAAGATGCAGTTGAAAGGGCTGAAGCATATATAGCAGCTGGAGCTGACGGGATTATGATTCATAGTAAAGAAAACATTCCGGATGAAATACTTGAATTCTGCAAAGAATATGATAAATTTAAATTAAAAGTGCCTCTCGTGGCTGTGCCAACTACATACAATCAGATAAATGAAGAAGAATTGATAAAAACAGGTGTAAATATTGTAATATACGCGAATCATCTTCTAAGGAGTGCTTACCCCGCAATGGTTGAGGTAGCTCAATCAATACTAACCCATGGCAGATCGTTAGAAGTCAATGAAAAATGTATGCCAATTAAAGAAATATTAACTCTAATCCCAGGTACAAAATAATATTATGATTGCTGTTAAGGATTTTTACAATACATTGGTTAATAATCAAATCGATTTTTTTACTGGTGTCCCGGATTCTTTGTTAAAAGAAATTTGTGCATATATTACACATTATACTGACAAAGATCGTAATTTCATTTGTGCAAATGAAGGTAATGCAGTTGCTCTTGCTGCAGGGTATCATCTTAGTACGGGAAGAATACCAATGGTTTATCTTCAGAATTCAGGTATGGGAAATATCATCAATCCTATTACCTCTCTGACCGATAAGCAGATCTACAGTATTCCATTGATTTTGATGATTGGCTGGAGAGGTGAACCAGGAATAAAAGATGAACCCCAACATATCAAACAGGGAAGGATTACGCTTGAATTACTTAAAATTCTGGAAATTCCTTATAAGATTCTTGATTCAACTATTCGAAATATTGATTCCTTTATTAGTGAAATAGTCTTGCAGGTACGATCAGTAAATTCGCCTGTAGCAATAGTTATACGTAAAGGAACATTTGAAGCTTACAAGCTTCAGGAGCAAAATGAACAATATTATTCACTTTCCCGGGAAGAGGCACTTAAGGCTGTAGTATGTGAATTATCTGATGAGGATATAGTAGTCTCGACAACCGGAAAGACTTCACGTGAATTATTTGAATACCGGGAAGAGTTGAAACAGGATCACAATACAGACTTCCTTACTGTGGGATCTATGGGACATTCCAATCATATTGCACTGGGCATTGCTCTTATGAAAAAGGAGCGAAATGTATTTTGTTTTGACGGAGATGGTGCAGCCCTGATGCATCTAGGTTCTTTAACAGTCATAGGTACTACATCTCCAGGAAATTATAATCATATACTTTTCAATAACGGTTCACACGATTCGGTTGGTGGTCAGCCAACTGTTGGTCAATTGGTAGATTTTTGTGCAATTGCGAATGCAAGCGGATATAAATGGACAAAAAGAGTAAAGACAATATCAGAAATAGTATCTGCACTAAAAGAAATGAAAAAAAGAACAGGTCCTAAATTCCTGGAAATTATGATATGCAAGGGAGCACGTAAAGAACTCGGCCGGCCAACAACTACACCTATTGAAAACAAAATCAAATTCATGAAGTTTCTCTCACCATGAGCCAATCGGTTTATCTCGGAGAAAATAAAATCCAGGAATTATTAACTCTGTTAAATCAATATTCAGCCAGAAACATCTTTCTGGTGACAGGGAAAAACTCTTATCAAAGTTCCGGAGTAAAAGATATCCTGGAAAATCTTCTAAAGGGATTTAAGGTAACTCGTTTCTTCGATTTTGAAAATAATCCGGAGATAACAGATGTCAAGAAAGGGATTGATATATTTAAGGAAAGACAATATGATATTGTTATTGCTGTGGGTGGTGGAAGTGTTATTGATATGTCAAAATTGATCAATATTTTATCCCAGCAAGAAGGCAAATGTGAAGATCTAATTTTGGGGGAATCCGAAATTTTTAAAAAAAATAAACCATTAATATGTATTCCCACTACCGCGGGTTCAGGCAGCGAAGCTACTCATTTTGCAGCAGTTTATATTAATAATAAGAAGTACTCATTGACTCACTCATTTATTTTGCCTGATATTGCAATAGTGGATCCCCGGTTTACATATAATCTGCCAAAATATATTACTGCCTCTACCGGACTCGATGCATTAAGTCAGGCTATTGAATCATATTGGAATGTAAATTCAACCACAGAGTCTAAATTATATTCTAAAAAAGCAATTAAAACTATTATAAAATATTTGCCTGAAGCAGTAAAAAACAATTCTAAAAAAGCCAGGTTCAAAATGTCAATGGCTGCTTATTATGCTGGTAAAGCTATAAACATTACAAAAACAACAGCTCCTCATGCTGTTTCATATCCCTTTACATCGTTCTTTAATATTGCACACGGACATGCAGTAGCATTGACCCTGCCCTATTTTCTTGAGTTTAACTATTATGTCAATGAAAACGATACAATAGATAAAAGAGGATCCCAGTATGTTAGAAATACCTTAATCGAAGTATGCACCCTGATGGGTTTTGATTCTATTGAGAAGGCGAAAAAGGGTCTTATTGACTTTATTGAGGAATTAGGCTTAACCTTGAATTTAAAAACCCTGGGAATCCGAAATAATAACGATATTAACCTGATCCTGGATAATGTGGATGCTGAGAGAATGCAAAATAACCCCAGACTTGTTAAAATTGAAAATATCAGAGATTTTATTACACATAGATAAGTCGTTGGTTATCATTCTCAAAATCAATAATTATATTTTTCTGCAATGGAGATGAAAAAAAAGATGATAAGTGGTATCGGATGGCAAATTGCCACAACTGGTACACGAACTATCATGAATTTGATCTTCATCATGGTTATGGCAAGGATTGTAACAAAAGAATCATTTGGTGTATTCGCCATTGTCAATGTTTTCATTTCTTTCGTTTCAATGTATTCTGAAGTAGGAATTGGGTCTGCCCTGATTCAAAGAGAAAAGTACAACTCATACCACTTAAGTTTCTCGCTATATTTTGCTATATGTGTTGGATTGGTGGCATATATAATTATTTACCTATTATCTCCGGTTGTGTCGTCATTCTATGATAATCAGTTTTCTGCAAATATTCTGAGGATAGTAGGATTAAATATTTTTATATCAAGTTTTGGTATAGTCTCCAAGTCTCTTATTTCAAGAAATTTAGACTTTAAGAAACTCTTCTATATTGATTTCCTATCATATCTCTCAGGAAATTTAATTGTTGGAATAACTCTGGGATTATTAGGATATGATCTTTTGGCTTTAGTAATTGGTATTGTGGCTACTAACATTATTTCTGTGATAACTTCAATCATACTGTACCCGTATAGTATAAAAATAAAGTTTGCGAAAAAGGAGGCAAAAGAAATATTATATTTTGGCTCAGGGATGACCCTTTCCAAAATTTTCAACTACATAGGGAATGAAATAGATAAACTACTTATTGGAAAACTTCTTGACATGAATTCTCTTGGATTATATGAAAGGGGTACTAAAATAATTACTCTTCCTGGATTTTATATTGGTAGTATCCTTGATAGAGTATTATTCCCTTCAATCTCAAGGATTCAGAATGATAACAATACAATCAGATCATTTTTTTTGAGAACATCAGGCTTCATGAGCATTATAATGCTTTACATTGGCATTGTTTTCTTTTCTTATTCAAGAGAGTTGATTATAATTCTTCTCGGGAATAATTGGCTTGATTTAGTTATAATCTTTAAAATTTTTTCCTTCATTATCCCACTGAGATTAATAAACCGGATATGTGATTCAATTATCAGGGCTAAGGGAGCTGTGTACAAATCAAGTTTGATTAAATTTATTTTCGCATTATTAGTTGTTTTATCAATCTTTATTGGTGCCAGGTGGGGTTTAATTGGAATAAGCATATTAATTAGCGTATCTGTTTTTTTAAATTTTATCCTGTTAAATAATTTAAGTTTAAATCTTATTGGGGGGAAATGGGTGAATTTCATTAAAGTATTTATACCAGCTCTGAGATTTGCTGGAGTTATTATCATAAAAAATATCATTATTTTATATATCATTAAAACCATAAGTGGGATTATAATGTTGAATTTAATATTTGGACTTTTTACTGATATAGCTCTTGTCTTTTTATTGATTAGATATTATCCAAGGTTTTTTGGGAAAGAGAATTTGATATTTATCGTTGAGGTAATTGAGAATTTCCCAATTAAAAATAAAATAAAAAATAAAATTCTCTCATTTATTTCAGATTGACAAGTAATGGATATACAATTAGAATGGATTACGAGTATTTTTAACAGATCAGAGGTTAAATATTGGATTGATTCAGGCACTTTACTTGGAATTATCAGAGGAAAGAAATTAATTGATAATGATAATGACTTAGATTTGTCAATTTGGCATACAGATATTAATAAGGTCATAAAACTAATGTCTGAAATTAAAAGTCAAGGATACAGGGTAAGGATGTTATATTACAAAGGAAATATTGTTAAAATTAAGTGCCTCCCAAAAAATAAGCAAAATAGAATAATTGACATTAGTGTCTATAATAGGTCTTTACAAGGTTATATCTGGTCACCACAAGTTATTGAAAAAAATTTTAACTCTGTATTTTTAAAAGCAATTAAGAGAGTTTTAATGTTTTTTTGGCTATCTGTTGTTAAAAAAGTCTCTATTGATAGATTACCTTGGATTTGTATAACTAATATCCACACTTGGTGGATTCCTATTCATTATTTGGAAGAGGTTGTTAATTTAGAGGAAACTAAGATTTGTGTTCCCCGGAAATATCTAGATTATCTTAATTTCAGGTATGGTGATTGGAAAACTCCAAATCCAGATTGGAATTTTGTTACTGATGATAAAGGTTTAATAAATCTTGCTCCAGATGTACTAATTTAAAATATTTAAGAAAAAAATCATGGCCCTATCTTTCTTAGGTGATTTGTATCTTGATAAGGAATATAGAATTAATTTCAAGATAAATGATTATATCCTTAATCTTGAATATCCAATTTCAGAAAACGGGATACCTGCCAAGAATAAAATTAATTTAATTCAATCAAGATCATTTATTTACGAAACATTTAATACTTTTCCGCTTGCAGTAAACCTGGCAAATAATCACATTATGGATTATGGGGAAGAGGCTTTTTACGATACAATTCAGTTTTTGGAGAACAATGGCATTAAGTATTTTGGGGCAGGGAACAAGTCAAATAATTTTAATAATCCATGTATTTTAAAATATGAAAATAAAAATATTGGCCTATTCGGATTCAGTTGTCCTTCGACACATGCTATTTTTGGAGGAAATCTGTCGAATGGAAGTGCCAGTCTAATTGAAAAAGAGGTAATTAGGCATATTAATGAATATAGAAATAAAGTTGATTTCCTAGTAATTATTTTACATTGGGGTGATGAAGAGATCCCCTTTCCTAAACATTCAGATGTAAGAATTGCAAGAAATTGTATTGACACTGGGGCGGATTTGATAATTGGTCATCATGCGCATGTTATTCAAAGTTATGAAGTTTATAAGAATAAATATATATTTTATGGCCTTGGAAACTTTATATTCCCTGATCTTGAAATAAATTCTTATTTTAATGGTAACCAATTCACCTCTAGATTTTTTAAAAAGCATAACATATCAAATAGGACTTCCTTAATCGTAGTTTTGGATGAAAATTTCAAAATTACATTCTATAAATCATTTATGTCAAACGACTCAGTTTCAATGCTAAATGATTTAAAGCTGCCTACCTGGATACCAAAAACTGAGTCGGCTTTCAATATTTATCGTTATATTTTAAAAAGGAAGAATATGATTATTAGATTTTTTAAAAATCCTAAGAACCTTAGATTAGTACATATTTTAAGATTCCTAGGTATAAAGAAGTAAACAAGTCTGTATAGAAACCAAAAATGTGTCTTTTATAATTCAACATACAATAACTGTTATGAAGTTCAATAAATTACCATGTTAACTATTCAAAAGTACATCAGTAAAATACTTTTTTATCAGAATAAGAGACAGCTTAGATTTTATAAGGAGTTGAAAGAACATCAACATCTGACAATAAAGGAATTAAAGGAAAAACAATTGATTAAATTGAATAATATACTGAACCACGCTTATGAAAATGTTCCTTACTATCATGATATTCTTATTAATTCCACGTTAGTACAACAAAATAAAATAGCACTAAACAGCCTCAATCAATTAAGTCAAATTCCAATTTTAACAAAAGACGATATATTCAAAGCAGGAGATAGTATTTATTCCGTTGATCATATAACGAGAAAGTCATACCACAATACATCAGGCGGATCAACTGGTGTACCAGTCAGATTTATACAAGATAAATATTATTATGATAAATCAGCTGCAAATTTTATGCTGGTAAAAAGCTGGAGGGGATCAGAATACTATGATTCTTATATTCACTTGTGGGGTGCTGTTAGAGATACTTATAAAGGTAAAAAACCCATTGATATGTATGTCCGTGATTTCCTGAGAAACAGGATTATCTTGAATAGTTCAAAAATGGATAGTAAAATTATGAGTAAATATCTTGAAATAATAAATAAGCATCAAACAAATCTTATTATAGCTTATGTTCAATCTATGTACGAATTAGCCAGATTTGCTGACCAAAATAACATAGAAGTAAAGAAACAAAATGCAATACACACAAGTGCAGGTACTTTATTTGATTATATGAGGGAAGAGATTGAAAAAGTATTTCAATGTGATGTTTATAATCATTATGGGAGCAGGGAAGTTGGACCAATTGCCTCAGAATGCAAAGCCCATAATGGATTACATATTCTAATGGATCATCTGATTGTTGAGACAATTGATACGGATAGTAATACTTGTCCTCCGGGTGAGGAAGGGGAAATATTAATAACTACATTAAATAATTATTCGATGCCTTTAATAAGATATAAAATAGATGATAAAGGCATATTAAAGGAAGATGAAAAATGCATTTGCGGATGTAACTATTCAAAAATTGAAAGAATATTAGGAAGATCAGGTGATAATTTGATAACGAAAAGAAATGAAATAATTAGCGCGGAATATCTCACCCTGACATTTAATTACCTGGATGGGGTAAAACAGTTCCAGATAATCCAGAAAGAATTCGACCATATTCTGATTAAAATTGTAAAGGATGAAAATTTCAATAATCAAATTCTTTCAATAATTGAAAAAAAGATGATTGTGTTAATGGGACAAGGCTGCAGAATACAATTTGAATTCCCTCAATCCATACAGTCAACACCCACTGGGAAGTATAGGTATACAATTTGTGAAATAAAATGAATCTGCACAAATTAAAGAATGTCTGGGAATAAAATAGTTTTTCTAATTGGTTCATTAGGTGGTGGCGGCGCGGAAAAAGTCTGTGTTAATCTTGCCAACCAATTTGCTGAAAATAAGATACAAGTTACTCTAATTGTGTTAAACCTTTACAGCTCTATCTATCATAGTAAAGTTGATAATAGAATAAAGCTTATTAATTTAAATGTAAAACATGCAAGGAACTCAATAATTGCATTGGGCAGATATATCATTAACTATAATCCTGATAAATTTTTGGTTTTTAACCATCAATTAGCGCTTATTTTAGTAATACTAAAAGTTGCTTTAAGAAAAAAATATAACATCATTAGCCGGAACATCAGTAATCTAACTCAGAAAAAACTTCATGAAACTTCAATTTGGCATAGACACGTCGTTAATTTTTTTGTAAAAATTATCTATCGGTATGTAGATAAAATTATAGCCCAGTCAAATGGTATGAAAGAAGATTTAATAAGAAACTTCAAAATCTCTGAAAATAAAATAAAAGTGATTTATAATCCTATTTCACCAGACATTGAAAGGGTATTTAAGAATATTCAACTAGCCAAAATTGCTAAAAGGAATGAAATAGTATTCATAGGGCGGCTCAGTTATGTAAAAGGACTAAATTATTTAATTGATGCATTTAAAATTGTAAATCAATCAGACAGGTCGTTAAAACTGAGAATTGTTGGTACTGGACCTTTACAAAATGATTTGAAAAAAATGGCAGAAGATTATAACCTGCTGGATAATATCATTTTTGAGGGTTTTCAGAAAGAAATTGCAGAATATCTGTTATTTGCAAAAATGACAATCCTTACATCAATTTATGAAGGATTT
>Ga0315550_1002686_pt1 | contig 10837 bp, 11 predicted proteins | sample SalMarSW160190MG_2_FD_203100 | JGI IMG/M metagenome (GOLD analysis project Ga0315550, IMG submission 203100) | Salt marsh sediment microbial communities from the Plum Island Ecosystem LTER, Massachusetts, United States - Salt Marsh Sediment SW1601-90 ... | reverse complement strand
TAGAGCGAAAGGAAGAGTTTGGCTCGCCGTAATATTCACAATGGACAAGCTTTTTGCAAGAAAAGCTGGACAAATCGCGAGAATAATAAGGGGTATGTCATATCCGAGAAACTGGGTCAGAACTCTCGTTGCACCTATCTCACTGTACGGATTCAAAGAAGCCCATCCGGAAAGAAAGATGCCAAAGTTGGCGAGGGTTACCAGAAGCAAAACGAGAATTAAGTCTCCCTCAAAACTTGAACCCAAAACCACGTTTGAGCCGTCAATTGGGATGAAGAAAAGAGCAAAAACAAAAAGAGAGAACGCGAGAAGGGGAGCAGCCACAAACAGCAGCTTGTTGGTTTGCTTTGGGGTGATGTCTTCCTTCGAAAATAGTTTTATGTAATCTGCTATGGGCTGAAGGATGCCAAATGGACCAGTATAAGATGGACCCATACGGTTCTGAAACCTAGCCGCAATCTTCCGTTCAAGCCAGTCAAAAAATAGTACAAGCACCAAAAGAAAAAGGAAACCCGGAAAAACTAACGCCCTTGCAAAAAATATCAGGTCAAGAGCCATCCTAGCTCACCCCGTTCCGGTTTTTGGAATTGTTTACTTCATCTAGGCTCCAGCGCCATCTCCGACCATTTTGAGTGTCAAGGAATACCATGCGATCAGTGCATGAAAAACAGGGGTCAAAGCTTCCTATCACCGCGGGTATGTCAGCGATGTAGGCGCCCCGGATTATCTCGGGAAAAGCCACCAGGTTTGCCAGCGTTGGAGACCTGACCTTAACCCTGTAGGGATAGGCGGTTCCATCACTTTTAACATAGTGAATGAGCTCGCCTCTCGGAGCCTCAACACGGCTAACAGCTTCACCTTCCGGTTGCTTTCGCTGAACCCTAACCCGTAAACGACCGGCTGGAAGGTGGCTAAACGCGTAGTCTATTATATCCAAGCTTTCCACCACCTCTTCGGCTCTGACCATCAGCCGAGCCCAAGTGTCACCTTCCTTATAGCAAATTACGTTGAAAGGAATTTCCCCATACGCTGCGTAAGGATCAGCCTTTCGCACATCCACATCAATCCCTGATCCCCTCGCAACCGGACCTTCCACACATAACTTCAGAGCATCAGATCTGCTTAACACGCCAACCCCTTCAGTTCTCAGCCTTAGTGTCGCGTCCTCCTCAAACACTGTCGTGTAGAATTTCGCCCTTTTCCTAACCTCTTCAACAGCCTTCAGAGCCTTCTCTACTGTGTTTGGAGCTATATCGCGTCTTACGCCGCCGATTGCGTTAAATCCGCTCATCAACCGGTTTCCCGTGATTCGTTCAACTATATCCATTATTGGCTCACGGTCACGCCACACATGCTGAAATAATGCTTCAAAGCCGAGTAGATGACCGGCAACTCCAAGCAACAACAGGTGACTGTGAACCCTGTTCAGCTCGTGGATGATAGTTCGCAGGTATAAAGCGCGAGGCGGAGTTTCGACATTTCCGATGTCCTCAACAGCTTGACAGAAGCAGGTTGTGTGAGCAGCATTGCATATGCCACATATTCTCTCCACCAGAAACACATCTTGGAAATACATCATCCGTTCAGCCGCTTTCTCGATTCCTCTATGGACGTATCCAAGACGCATCTCAGCATCCACAACAGTTTCCCCGTCAACTTTGAAAGTGAATCTTTCTGGCTCATGCAAAAGTGGGTGTTGAGGTCCCATAACAACATTGATTACTGATCCGGCATCATCAAGTTCTGCTGCTGACTCCGTCTGTGAGGCTTCTTCTGAATTAGACTCACCTTCTGGGTTAGCGTTAGGTTTCCAATCTCTTCTGAGAGGGTAATCTCCTTTAGGCCAACTATCTGGTAACATCAACCTTTTCAGGTTCGGATGCCCATCAAAAATTACGCCTAAGAGGTCAAAGACCTCCCTTTCATACAAATTCGCTCCGGGCAGAATGTCAGTAATTGTTTGGGTAACAGGCTTTTCTCGGGAAATCCGATTCTTGAGGGTTACTGTTCCTCCGCACGCCATGTGGTAGTTTAGCTCTATTTCGTTTCCCAAATCGGTTCCACTTATTGTTGAAAGCTCAGTGTCCTTCACATGTTTCAGGAGCAGCGAGATTGCGTCTCTGTGTCGTTCAGGCTTAAGAAGAATGTAGGCTTTCCGCGGTTTAGGTACCCTGCACTCAACGATTGCGTCAGCCAAATTGTTCTTGAGAACTTCTACAGCATTTTCGAACAGTTCCATAACATTATCCCTTCAGTTTTTCAAGAAGCTTCGCAACTCCCTGCACTATTGCTTCAGGTTTTGGGGGGCACCCAGGAATATAAACATCAACCGGAATAATTTCATCGAGGCGCCCACTTATGTTGTAACAATCCTTGAATATTCCTCCGGAACAGGCGCAGGCTCCTACTGCTATGACAAATTTTGGTGAGGGCATCTGCTGATAAATGGTCTCAAGTCGTGGTTTACACTGTTTTGTCACTGGTCCAGTTACTACGAGAACGTCTGCATGGCGGGGTGAGGGCTCAAGTTGTATGCCGAAACGTTCCACATCGTATCTGGGAGTCAGCAACGCAACAACTTCAATGTCGCATCCATTGCATGCGCCAGTGTTGAAGTGGAGCAACCAAGGCGATTTTGTTCTTGCCCATTTAACTAAGTCTAGGTTAGGCGTGGTTAGTAGCCTCCCAGAAGCAGTAGGTCTGCTGCTAAAATTATGCCCAAATAAATTAGCAAAATGAAGGGGCTGATCATTTCTAGGGCTAAGGCAGCGAACGCCAGTATCAATGCAGGAGAGTCGATTATAACGAAGAATATGAGGTACTTGTAGAGGGAGACGTTCACTAGCAGCCTTTTGGAAAACACCTTTTCTCCACACGCATACATTGAAGTTTTTTCTTCGCTAGCAGGGAATTTTTGTGTTAACAGTCGGCTACACAGGTAGATTAATGATGAAACGATCAAGATAACCAGAAAGGCAACAAGAGACTCGATAATCAATGTTCATCCTCACCCTCAGAAATTCTTTAAGACAGGGCCAATGTATGCTGTTGCAATCTTGTTTACTCCGTTTATATTAGTTATTCGTTCCCTTGTCTCATAATGTCTCTTCATTCTCGATTGAGACAGACACAAAACTAACAAGACACCGAAAATCGAAGCTGGGGTGAATAGAAAAAGCATTGTTTCCGTTTGCGTTCCTGAATCCTCCGCCTTTGAGACGGGAAGGAAAAACTCAGGATTTAAGGATTCCGTATAAGAAAATTGAACTTGAATGAAAAAAATATATTTGATTAAACTGAATTAAGTTAACTCGGTTTTCGGGTGCTAATGTATCTGTTGCCTACTAGCCTGAAAGTGATTCCAGCAGCTCTTTCATTGCTTCCGTGTTGTGAAGAAACTCTACTTTGATGGGTGTAACTGAGACGCACTTGCCAGTTTTGATGGCATGTAAATCCGTTCCCGGGTCTCCGTTTGGATAGTGTCTTAACGACCAGCTTTTGATTCTGTACCCGTCTTTTGTTGCTGTGTGTATGTCGCCGTAACCATCATAACACAGACTGGTGACTTTTGCATTCGTGGAGTCAGAGTTTTCCGGCACATTTATCGAGATGATGTCCACGTCCGGCGGCATCCCCCTTTCTAACACGTGTTTGGCGGCTTTGTAGGCAAGAGTGGCTGCCGGCTCCAAGTCCTTTGCCGAAACTTTTGTTTTCTCAGGCATCTTGGCGGTGATTTTGGATAGGCAATAGGAAACGGCGATGGCTGGTACTTTGTGGATGGCGGCTTCGAAGGCGGCTCCTATTGTACCTGAAGTTAGCAGGTCGTCTATTCCAAGGTTGGGACCTATGTTTATTCCGGACACAAGCAAGTCTGGCATGTGTTTCAGGATTTTGTTCACTGCTATCAGAAAGGAGTCAGCGGGGGTGCCTGTTATGGCGTATGCTCTTATTTCGTCGCAAAAATCTGTTTCAGTTATGTTTATTTGACCGATGCTGATGGCTTTTCCGATGCCGCTCTTCTCGTCTCCGGGAGTGACAACTGTGACTTCTCCCAGTTTCTTCAGCTGTTTTGCAACAGTGGATAAACCAATAGAGTTGATGCCGTCGTCGTTGATTATTAGGATGGTTGGCAATTCGGTTCCTCAGGTTGCATTAGATATGGTGCCCAATTATTTTAGGGTATTCTTGTGCTCAGTAAATGTTTTGTTTGCGCGGTAAAGGGGCTATAATTAGGGGGCAGGTTGTTTGAGAAGTGGTGTTTTTTGGATTATTGGTGCTGTTTTAGGGGTTGTGTTAGAGCGGTTTTGATGTGTAACTGAGCGTACATATATCGGTTTTTTTAATATGTGACCGAGTGAAATAGCGTATATTAAGTAACAAGACATAATATGTTTCAGGGTAGAACAATGCCACAATTGAACAGAAAGACAGAAAGGATGTGGAAATAGTGGCTGCATTCACAACAAATTGGTACCTATACAAAACATACTTGCATCCACTTTCCAAAGAATCACAAACCCGAAACCCTGAAACAGTAACACAAATTTTCGGGTCAAAGAAAAGAAGAGACTTCAACTCCAAGAATCGAGAGGCTGAAAACAAAACAAAGTTTGAAGAAGTTTTGCTGGAAGCAATAGATGAAGGGCTTTCTCTGCTGGGAGAATCATCGAAACATGCAGTCTATTTCCATTTAGAAAAAGCCTTCAAGATGAACAGGCTGGACATTCCCTATAGAATTGAAGATTTCACCGATGCCATCGAGAAACTCTTCGGACCCGGAGCAAAAATACTTGAGATTCACATAATGAAGTGCCTCTTCAAGAAAGTTGGTTACAACTTCAAACATTATCCGAAACAAAAGAACATAACATTCACAGAATATGTTGCAACTGTCAAACTAGAAAAAGAAAGTAATGACAACATCGAGGAACAACAGCTAAACCGCAAGCAGAATGGAAAAAAAGATAACACGCATATGAATAACTTAAGGTGGTCAGAAAAGGCATCAGACTGGATTTCCAAGACTTCAGAATTTACCCTATTCTAAAAACCCAACGGTTTTCATCTTTGCTTAAGCGCCATCTTCTCGGAAGATGATGCTTTTGATGCCAATCATTCGCAGGTTTTGCGTCTAGGCGCCTTTAACAAATCTGAAGTATATATTTTGTTTACAATAAGTTTATATTGCAGGATGGTTTTTGGTCGCTCTTGATGGATGGTGAGGGGACTTCGAGAAAAAACCCCTATTCTCCATTCGCCAAGAGACATACCCTCTCCTTGAGCGATCGTCGGCGCATACGCGCGTATGTGCCAAGTCCCCCATCCTCCTTTAAATTCTAGTCTAGGGTCACACTCAGGAATGGAAAAGTAGATTTTTCTTAAAAACTGAGAATGTCAGAAGATGAGCGTTCTCCCTATTTTGAAGCTTTCGAACTCTCCGGTGTATTCTTTCCATTGGACATCTATTTTTGTAACTCTGGCTCCTGACGGTCCACTTCTACAGAATTCAATCATTCTTTCCACATCTTCTCTCTCCCCTTCGAAGACCGCCTCCACTCTACCGCCAGATGTGTTTCGAACCCAACCAGTAACGTTTCTTTTCGTTGCCTCGTCACGAGTCTCCACGCGGAAGAAGACGCCTTGGACCCTACCGCTTACGAAGATGTGGGCTCTAACTTTCATGTTTGCCATCTACACCTAGTTGACTGGTGAAATGAGAAGGATAAAGATTGAATATGGATGTGCTTTTTTGGTTAAGGTGCTCGTTTGAACCTTATGGATTGCCCTGACAGTTCTAGCTCGTAGATCTGATTCACGTCAAAGTTGATGCCGAGCTTTTCATATTCGCTCTCGGTGAGAAACAGCACCATTTTGGGGAGAGCAAACTGGGTTTTTTGTGTAGCCAGCACTGGAAGCTGCTGCTGTAGACTCTTCATGACTTCTTGAACCATTCTCGCCTCTTCTGTCTCAGGTCTAACAGCGAATCTGGGAATCACCCGATCCTCAATCAGTTCGATACGCTTACCAAGGTTGCCTTCAGGGTCTCGTATGGACTCAATTTTCTGAACTCTAACCCGCGTCACAGTAATCACACTGGCTAACCATACGTCCAGAAGCCTTTATACATTTCTTAACTAGAAGAGGGTCACTCCATCTCTATGGTTGCAGGAGGCTTCGGCGTCACATCGTAGTAGACGCTGGAAACCTTTGGGCAGTTCGCCAGAATCTTCTCAGCCGTTTCAGACAGGGTCGCCCAAGGAATCGGAGATACTTCGGCTGTCAAGAAGTCGCCTGTTTGGATTGCCCGCAGAGAAATCACGTAGGGTTGCTTCTTAGAGGTTTCTTGGATGGTGTAAAGGATTCTGGTCAATGAAGGATGCGATGTTATAATCTTTGTTTGAAGAGTCACCAGTTTATCAATTGGAACCTGATGAATAGACCCTCCAGGCGTTTGAGCTGTGATTGCAGCAATCTTGCCGTAGCGCCGTTCGCCCCCCTCGACACCCGTAGCCTTGTCCTCGAAAACATCTACAGAGAGATGACGCTTTGGAACATCAAGAAATCTGGTTGCAACACCCTGAATATGTGCCACCAAGTGGTCTGGCGGCGTCTTTAGGTTATCGATAATCGCCGCGAAGTATTGGCTGGGCATGTGTTTAGCAAATTCTTCTTCAGCTATGGCGGTGGCTTTCTTAAGCGTCCCCAGCTTGTCGGGTTTGATTTCTCCAACCACCCGGACAGACAGTGCAGGACCAGGAAAAGGCTGCCTTTCAGAGAGTTCTGTTGGAACTCCCAAGTATCTAGCCACCTTTCTCACTTCCCCTTTGTAGAGCGAAACAACAGGCTCGATAACCTGGAATCCATATAGCTCCTTGGTGCTTATTCCTATCTGCTCTAGAACATTGTGCTGAGTTTTGATTCCTCCCTTTGTTTCCAATATGTCCGCCTGTATGGTTCCCTGCACCAAAAACTGGCAGCCCTCCTTTTCAGCGGTTTCGCTCAAGACCTTGTAGAAGGTTTCTCTGAATTTTTTGCGTTTCTCCTCAGCATCCCGCAACCCCTTCATTTCCCGTAAGAAACGCTTCTGAACGTTAAGAATTTTCATGGGCAGATTCAGGGGGGGCTGAGACAGAAGCTTTGCAACTTTTTCCGTTTCTCCTTCCCGCATGAAGGCATCGTCAAGGATGACGCAGAGAAGATTTTTTCCCATGGCGCGGTGGGTTAGGACAGCGGATGTTGTGCTGTCTACGCCTCCTGAAACCGCTATGAGTGCTCGCTCTTCTCCGACAACCTTCTTAATTTCCTTTACCTGTTTTTCCACGAACTCTTTAGGATTAAATTTCGCCAATTTCTGCACCACCCTCTGCTATTAGTTTGTGTGTTGTTCTTTCTGTTAAGTATAACCCCATTTGGGGCATTCTTTCTCTTCCGATGATTTGCGTCATTGCTTTTGTAGTGACTGGTTTGGGTAATTCCTTCAGGTTTCTGAACCGGATGAATGTGGCTTTTTTTCTTCCCTGCAGAAAATCGTTGTATTCGTCATATGAGCTTAGCAGAGATTCGTGACCAAGAGATTTCCACAGTTTCTCTGCGTCTCCGGTGACCCGTTCCACGAAATCTGCGAAGCCTCGGATGTCCTTGTGGGGGTGTGTCACATAGAAAAATAGTAGCTTCGCGTTTTTGGGACCCACTACTCCTCTGCGAACAAAGGCGTGCGCTTGTTTGCCTGCTCTGTTTTGGCTGCAGAGTCGGTTCCAAAATTTTTCTAGATTCAAGACGATGAAAGCGTACCGTTTCACCTTTCTTCCCGTCCCGTCTGAAGTTGTTGTGTTTTATTTATGTTCTTTTTCCTTATAAGCAAAACAGACCGAGAAGGATGGAGAAGGATAGCTTATTTCAAGCCGTTTTTGTTTCCACATTTTTTGTAACTTCGATAGGCTATCATTGGTGTCTTGGTCAGTTCAGGGTGAAACAGATATATTATAGGTGCGCGCAAACATGGAAGGACGTAGAGAAAAACATAAACTTACGATTTAGGGATTGCGTTGGTATGAAGTGCCCAAGATGCGAAACCGAGATGATTACGCGGAAACTGAAGGGAAAAAGGCAAGTGTTCTTTTCGTGCCCTAACTGTCACTACAATCGCACATCAAGGACATAGCAGATCATTATTCTGTTTGTTGTTCGTTGGGCGTTTTCTGTCCTGTCAGATAATCTCTTCGCATCAAGGCAGGAATCGTCGGCAGTATACATTCATTCTTGAATTCTTTCAGGATTAACTCCGCAATGTTTGATTTGATGAATTCCTCGTTGGAAGGATCGTTTATCCAAAACAGGACTTCAATATCGTTTGTCCACTCTCGGTTGCGGAAAACAAATCGTATTTCTCTTTTTTTCTTCGGGCTAAAGATTACCATTTTGTGATTTTTCAGGATATTTTCTATCATGGATTTGGCTTTTTCAGCGTCAACGGTATAGTCTATGGAGAAGGTTAGTGACGCCACTGACTCCTGTTTTCCGCCAGTAAGATTGATTATTTTTTCCCGCATAAGCATAGAGTTCGGAATGATTATCTCGTTTCGGTCATAGGTCTTCAGTTTGGTTGTTCTGAGGGCTATATCCGTGACTGTTCCAGTCAAGTCTCCAACTCGAATAACGTCGCCGATGGCGTAAGTTTTGCCCGACATTATCAGCACGCCGGAAACCCAGTTCTCTATTATATCCTTCAAGCCGAAGCCGATCACTAATGCACCTACCCCAAGACCTGCAACAACCCCTGTGATGTCAACATCCAACATGGAGAGAATCATGAAACCAGCTGCGGTGTAGATGATTATCTGGAAGAAGCGCCTCATGTGAACAAGTTTTCCTTTCTGTAGGTCGCCTCTCTTCTCAAGTCTGCCTATTAACATGTCGAATATGGTGACGATCAGAAAGGCGCCGACTACCGTAGAGATTATTGCCAGAATCTGAAGGGGGTTTTCGATTAGTCCCTGAAGACCAGCGAGCATAAACATTTCCTCGGCATATCCTTAGAAGATGGGGCTCTTTTTTAGGTTTTCTGAACTGCAACTTGAAAGTAATTATTGAATTAACGTTGGCGGTTGAGTGTTCGCTCTGCTAGAAGATGAATACGGAAACACCCACCTGTTGCAGAATGAATACACCATAGATCAGACAGAGAAAAATGGCTCCCCTTTTGGTTAGTCGCTCGCTTGCGCCCACCATGTACCAGACGCTTAATGACGAAATCAGCACGTAGAACATTATGCTCTGCACAGCCACAACATTCACTGGAGAAAACGAGAGCAGCGACGAAACCCCAAGAATAAGGGTGATGTTGGTGATGCAGCTGCCGAGCAGGTTTCCAAGAGCCATGTTGACCAGCCCCTTTTTGAGGGCTTGTATGGTTGTTGCCAGCTCAGGCAATGAGGTCCCAAAACCGATAATGGTTGCGCCTATAATGGATGTGGGTAAACCTATGAAGCCTGCAATGTCCACGGAGCTGTCCACCGCAAACTTGGAAAGTACAATTATTAATGCAACGCCTACCAGAAATTTTATGCCTACAGCGGCGATGTTTTCCTCTTCTTTTTTCGGCTGTTGGGGCGTCTCAGTGAAGTCTGTGGTTTCGGTTTTGCGGGAAACTGTTACAGCGAAGTAGGCGAACAGGATCAGAAGCACGATACCCAGCACTGGACCTAAGCTTCCTCTTTGGACAATAAACAGGGGAATGATTGAGGAGATGAAGAGGAATTGCACAAGCTCCTTTTGTGATTGCCCTTTCAGTGCGATCTCTTTTCTGCTGAGAAGTATTGCCAATCCAAGGATTATGGTGAGGTTTGCGATGTTAGAGCCTAGGACGTTACCGACGGAGAGTCCTCCTTCACCCGCAAGGGAGGCAACTGTGGAGACTGAAAGCTCCGGCAGCGATGTTATTATGGAGAGGATGATGAAGCCTGCAGCCATTTCTGATAACCCGAGGGCTTTGGATATGACTAGTACGTATCGGATGATTCTGTCGCTGATCAGCATAATCAGCAGCAATGATATAGCCAGCAGGGGTATGCTGTAGATCATCATTTGAGGTGCACCATCCACTTGTGATAGCATAGAGTAGACTATGAAATGCTTTTAAAGATTGTAGTTCCATTTAAATGGAAAGAGAGGGATTTGTTAACCATGAACCCGTTCGATTTTCTTGACGCCATAGGCGATTGGGCAATTGCGAACAGGTATAACATCATATTTTCGCTTCTAGCAATAGTTGTGGGTTATATTGTCATCAAACTTGTTTCTCGAGAGATCAAGTCTCTTAGAAGCCAGAATAGGCTGGAGCTGCATGCTGCTTACACGTTGAATCGCATCCTGAAATGGCTTATTTTCGTGGCGGTTTTCTCGATTATTTTGGCGCAGTTTGGAGTAACCTTAGGTGAGGTTTCTGGGCTGTTAACGGTTCTGGGCGGAACAATCATAGGTTTTGCGGCGATCAACACTCTCGGCAACATGATTGCAGGCTTGATTGTGATGACCAGCCGCCCTTTCAAGGTTGGAGACAGGATATTCTTTAATGGTCAATTCGCGGATGTTGAAGCAATCGAGTTAATCTACACCAAGATGCGTACTCTCGACAATGTTCTGGTTTCTATCCCAAATCAGGAACTGTTGAAATCGGAGATAGATAACTACGGAAAAAAGTCTGTTGTCCGGAGAGGCTGCTCGATTACGGCTGGCTATGAGGTTACTTCAGAACAGGTGGAAACTGCTCTGTTGGAGGCGGCAAACAGGCTGGTGGAAATGAAGGATGTTTTGAAGGCGCCGAAAGCCTATGTTTGGG
>Ga0315550_1002685_pt1 | contig 10848 bp, 8 predicted proteins | sample SalMarSW160190MG_2_FD_203100 | JGI IMG/M metagenome (GOLD analysis project Ga0315550, IMG submission 203100) | Salt marsh sediment microbial communities from the Plum Island Ecosystem LTER, Massachusetts, United States - Salt Marsh Sediment SW1601-90 ... | reverse complement strand
CTCACCCGCCGCCGGTTCGTGTGTCCTGCTCGAGCAGCGCGCGCGCGTTTTGTTTCAGGATCAGCGGTCGCACCTCGGGTTTGATCTCGAGCCTCTCGAAGTCGGCGAGCCAGCGGTCCGGTGTGATCGCCGGCCAGTCCGAGCCGAACAGCATTTTGTCCTTGAGCACCGAGTTGGCGTAGCGCACCAGAATCGGCGGGAAGTATTTCGGCGACCAGCCGCTGAGATCGATATGGACGTTGGGCTTGTGGGTCGCGACGGCCAGGGCTTCCTCCTGCCAGGGGAAGGACGGGTGAGCGAGAATGATGGGCATGTCCGGGAAGTCCGCCGCCACGTCGTCGATCAGCATCGGATTAGAGTATTTGAGCTTCAGCCCCATGCCGCCGGGCATGCCGGCGCCGACCCCGGTCTGCCCGGTATGGAACAGCACCGGCCTGCCCGTCTCCGCGATCGCCTCGTAGAGGGGGTACGCATCGCGGTCGTTCGGAAAGAACCCCTGCAGGGTGGGGTGGAACTTGAAACCCCTGACGCCGTGATTTGCCACAAGGTCTCGGGCCTCCCGGGCGCCCGTCTTGCCCTTGGCGGGATCGATCGAGGCGAAGGGGATGAGGATGTCTGCGTTGCGCGCCGCCTGGTCCGCCACCTGGTAATTGTCGAAGCGCCTGAATCCCGTCTCGCGTTCGCTGTCCACCGCGAATATGCAGGCGGCGATGTTGCGCTCGCGGTAGTACTGGGCGGTCTGATCGATTGTCGGTTGCGGCGAATGGTCCATTTTGAAGTAGGATTTCATCCACTGCTGCATCTCATCATAGCCGTCGTCGGCATGGGTCCCGCACGGCTCTTCGGCATGAGTGTGCACGTCAATGGCTTTCACCGCGTCGAAATCAACCATGCGCCGGTTCCCGTTCCCTGCTCGCCGTTGGCTGCCGCTGCCGGCGCCCGTGGTTGAGCGTTCTCAGCAACTTCAGAAGCTGAGCCTGCTCCGCCTCGGTGAGCGCCGCCGCGCTGCGCGCATCGGTGGCGTGGATGCGAACGCTCAGCTCGGTTGCCATCGATCGACCCCGCTCGGTGGGGCGTACCTCGAACGCGCGGCCGTCGTTTTTCGGCGCGGCGCGCCACACCAGTCCCCGTTCTTCCAGCCCGCGCATCACCTTGGTCATGTTCGACCGCTTGATGCGCAGCGCCTCGCCGAGCGCCCCCTGCCGGACGCCGGGATTCTCCGACAGCAGCGCCAGCACCGCATGTTCGGCCGGCGACAGGCCCACGTCACCGAGCTGCCGGTAGTAGTCGTCGAAGAACCGAAGCTGTGCCAGCCTGAGCTGCAGGCCGATAAGGTCGTCGAGGGTTCCGAGGCCGGGAGTCTGGGCCATGCTCACACGCCGTCGTTCCCGTCCGGCTTCAACGGTTCGGCGCGACCCTCCAGAAAGTCCCTGAGCCGGTCGCGGGCGTCCTCGCTCGCCGAAGTGATCGCCGCCATCAGCGATTCGACGAACAATCCGTCCTCGTGGCTCATGTCCTGAATGCGGGGCAGGGCGTTGATGATCGCGAAGTTGGTCAGCGATGAGTTAGTGGCCGCGCGGGCGGCAAGCGACTTCGCCTTGTCGAGCGATTCGCCGGCCGGGGTCCGGTATTGGACGATCCCCCACAGCTCGGCGACGGCGGTGCCGAGAACCCGGCCGGTCAGCATCATGTCGGTCATCCGCGCCGCCCCCGTCAGCCGCGCCACCCGCACCGATCCCCCGCCGCCCACGAAAATCCCGCGCTGGCCTTCGGGCAGGGCAAAAAAGGCGCCTTCGTCGGCGATCCGCACATGCGTCGCCGCCGCGAGCTCCAGCCCGCCGCCCGCCACCGCGCCATGCAGTGCGCAGAAATACGGAATGGAGCCGCGCTGGATGCGGTCGAAAACCGCGTGCCAGCGGCGGGAATTGTGCATCCCATCGTGCAGCGAGCGTTCCGCATGCTCGGCCAGATCGAGCCCGGCACAGAAGTGCTTTCCATGCCCGAAGATCACCGCCGCCCGGCACCCGGCGGCGGCGCGGGCCACCGCCGCCTCCAGCTCGTCTACTGTCGCCTCGGACAAGGCATTGCGTTTTTCCGGGCGGTTCAGGCCAATCACAGCCACATCCCCATCCGTATCAAAAGTGATCAAATCGGTCATGTCAGCGCCTTGCCGGTCCGGGATATTTTGTTTACTAGTGGACAATATTGCCACTGACTGTCAAGCACCGGGGACCGCTTGGACAAGAAACCTCGCCGCGACCCGGCAGGACGGCAGGGCGTGGGCAAGACGATGACGGTTCACCCTTCACGAAACGCGGACATTGGCGCCGCACCTTTGCGCCAGGCGCGCTACTGGCATCCGGATCTTGAGATCCGGCGCACCGAGGACGGCACTTTGTACGTCCGCCAGCTCGGCGAATTGCCGGAGCCGCCAAGATGCATCGCCGATCGCCTGAGATACTGGGCCAGACGGACCCCGGATGCGATGTTCATCGCCGACAGGGGATCGGACGGGCGCTGGCGCAGGCTGACCTACGCGCAAATGCTCGAACGGGCCGAGCGGCTCGGGCAGTTTCTCGCCGAGCGCGACCTGTCGCCCGGCCACCCGGTGGTGATCGTGTCGGGCAACGACATCGAACACGCCCAGCTGGCGCTGGCCTGCATCTTGGTCGGGGTGCCCCATGCCTCGTTGTCGGAGGCCTATTCGCTGATCTCCACCGACTACTCCAAGCTCAGGGACATCGTAGCGACGCTCGAGCCCGGATTGGTCTTCGCCGCCGATGGAGAGCGATTCGCCAAAGCCATCGCGGCGGCCGTTCCCGCCACCACACCGCTTTTGGTCGTGCGCAATCCGGCCCGGTCCGGCACCGTCTTGTTCGAGGAGGCTGTCAAGACCGAACCGGGCGAGGCGGGGCGCCAGGCCGCGGAACGGGTGGCGCCCGACACGATCGCGAAGTTCCTGTTCACTTCCGGCTCGACCGGTTCGCCCAAGGCCGTAATCAACACCAACCGCATGATTTGCGCCAACCAGATGATGGTCCGCGACTGCTACGCCTTCATGCAGGACGAGCCGCCGATCGTGCTCGACTGGGCGCCGTGGAGCCACACGGCGGGCGGCAACAAGGTCTTCTTCATGGTCCTGTTCAACGGCGGCGCTCTGTATATCGACGACGGCCGCCCGACCCCCGACGGCATACGCCGAACCGTCCGCAACCTCTCCGAGGTCGCCCCGACCTGGTACTTCAACGTGCCCAAGGGCTACGAGGAGCTGGTGCGCCAATTCGATGCCGATCCGGCGTTGCGCGACCGCTTCTTTTCCCGCGTCAAGATGCTGATGTATGCCGGCGCCGCCCTGGCCCAGCACACCTGGGAGGAGCTGCAACGCCTCTCTGTCGAAGCGACCGGCGAGCGGGTGCTGATCGCGGCCGGACTGGGCGCCACCGAAACTTCTCCGTTTGCGCTTATGTGCACCTTCGAGGCCGAACGGGCGGGCAATGTCGGCGTTCCATCCAGGGGGCTCGAACTCAAGCTCGTGCCGGTCGGCGACAAGCTCGAGGCGCGCCTGAAAGGCCCCAGCATCACCCCGGGCTTCTGGAAGGACCCGGAGCTGACCCGGCGCAGCTTCGACGAGGAGGGGTTTTACAATCTCGGCGATGCGTTGCGCTTCGCCGACCCGGACGATGTCACCAAGGGGTTCTATTTCGACGGACGCACGGCCGAGAATTTCAAGCTCTCCAGCGCCACCTGGGTCAATGTCGGGCGGCTGCGCGCCCAATTCGTCGACCACTTCGGTCCGATGGTGCGCGACCTGGCGATAACCGGCGCCGACCGCCCCTATCTGGGGGCGTTGGTGTTCCCCGACATCCGCGAGTGCCGGCATTTGGCCGGCGACGAAGCGCTTTCAGGCGAGACATTGCTGCAAAACCCGCGTGTTCGCGCCGCCTTCCTTAAGAAGCTCAAGTCACTCGCCGCACAAAGCACCGGAACCTCGACCTGCATCCGCCGCATCATCCTGGTGGCTCAGCCTGCCGACATCGACAAGGGCGAGGCGACCGACAAGGGTTCGATCAATCAGCGGGCCGTGCTTTCCAACCGCCAGCACGAGGTCGAGGCACTTTACGCCGGCGACCCGCGCGCCATTGACATCGGGGACGACGACTGATGCGCACCGATGACGCGGTCGCGGTCGTCACCGGCGGGGCCTCGGGCCTCGGGGCGGCGGTTGTCGCCGATCTGTCGATGCGTGGCGCCAAGGTCGCGGTGCTCGATCTCCATCCGGGATCCGGCGGAGCGATCAATCTGGAGTGTGACGTGGCCTCCGGCGAAGCCATGGCGGATGCCCTCAATTTGGTTGTCCACGAGCTGGGTACGCCGCGCATCCTCGTCAACTGTGCGGGAATCGGCGGCGCGATGCGGGTCGTCGGCCGCGAGGGGCCGATGGCGCTGGAGGCGTTCGAGAAGGTGGTCCGGGTCAATCTGATCGGCACCTTCAACACGATCCGCCTTGCCGCCGCGTTGATGTCGGACGCCGAGCCCGACGAAGCCGGCGAGCGCGGCGTCATCGTCTCGACGGCGTCGGTTGCCGCGTTCGACGGGCAGATCGGGCAGGCGGCCTATTCGGCCTCCAAAGGCGGGATTGCCGCGATGACGCTGCCGATCGCGCGCGAATTCTCCCGCTTCGGCATTCGCGTTCTGGCCATCGCGCCGGGTATCTTCGACACGCCCCTGCTGGGCACCTTGTCGGAGGACGCCCAGCACTCGATCGAGGCGTCCATTCCCTTTCCCGCCCGCCTCGGACGGCCGGAGGAATTCGCCGAACTGGTCGCCGCCTGCATTTCCAATGGCTACCTCAACGGCGAGGTGATCCGCCTTGACGGCGGCGTGCGGCTGGCGCCGACATAGGCCCGGTCCGCGACCCGAACGCTCCGGCTTCCGCCGCCGACCTGTCGCGCCTGGTCCGATGGCCGCGCTTGAGCCGCAGGCGTTGCTTGCCGCGCCCGAGGCGGATGCCCTGAGAGCATGCGATCGGTGGACCGGGCACGGGCGGTCCGCTAGTTTCCGCGGGGGGCTCTGCGGGCGGTCCTGTGTCCCCCGAGGGGGAGGAAAAATGTCTGACGAGCCGCTTGCGGCCAATTTGTTCATCGACGGTGAGGCCTGTGACGCCTCGGACGGCGCGAGCTATCCGATCCGCAATCCGGCGCGCCCGACCGAGCTGGTGGGCACCGCGGCCGAGGCGACGCGCGCGGACGTCGACCGCGCCGTTGAGACGGCGCACCGCGCCTTTCGCGCCTGGTCGGAGCTGACGGTGGGCGAACGCGCCGACTACCTCTTGAAGATCGCGGACATGCTGTTTGCCGACGAGGCCGACAACGAAGCCCGTTCGCGCCTGTTCACGCGTGAAAACGGCAAGATCCTGGCCGAGAGCCGGCTCGAAGTGGGGCGCATCGGCCGGCGTTTTCAGCAGGTGGCGAGCTACGCACCACGCCTGCTTGACGAGGAACTGATCGCGGGCCCGCCCTTCGACACCCTCGTCACCCGCCAGGCCCGCGGCGTTGCTCTGCTGATCGTGCCGTGGAACTGGCCGCTGTCCATCATCGCCTCGAAAATGCCGCAGGCCCTGCTCGCCGGCAACACGGTGGTCGTCAAGCCCTCAGAGAATTCCACGCTGATGCCGACGATCACCCTGCACAAGATCGCCAGGCTCCTGCCACCCGGCGTTCTCAATGTCATCACCGGCGATGCGACGCGGTTCGGCGACGACCTTGTCGGCCATCCCAAGGTGCGCATGGTCAACTTCACGGGCTCCGTACCCGTCGGCCGTCACGTGATGCAGACCGCGGCGCGCAACGTCACCCCGGTCACCCTCGAACTCGGCGGCAACGACGCTGGGCTGATCCTCAGCGACGCCGAGCTGGACGCCGATGCCTTCGGGCGGCTGTGGCAGGCGTCGTTCACGACCTCGGGTCAGGTCTGCATGGCGCTCAAGCGCCTCTATGTCCACCGATCGCGCTTTGACGAGGTGGTCGACGGGCTGCGCACGGTTCTGGATGCCGCCGTCATCGGCGACGGGTTGCTCGACGAGACGACAATGGGCCCGCTGAACAACAAGAAGCAGTTGGACATCGTCACGTCCATGATCGAGCAGGCCCGCCAGGCCGGCACCGAAGTCGAGGAACATGGCCAGGTGCCCGACCCGGACCTTTTCAACGGTGGGGGATATTTCCTCAAACCCATGCTCGTCATCGATCCCGATCCCTCGCTCAGGGTCGTCACCGAGGAGCAGTTCGGCCCGGCGCTGCCGGTGGTGCCGTTCGACGACGAGGAAGCGGCGGTCGCGCTCGCCAACGATACGCCTTACGGGTTGTGTTCGTCCGTGTGGACGCCCGATATCGAACGCGCCACGGCGCTGTCCCGCCGCCTCGAAGCCGGCTTCACGTTTCTGAACGCCCACGGGCCGATGGTCATGGACGGCAAGGCCCCGTATGGCGGCTTCAAGCAGTCGGGGATCGGCCGCAACTACGGCTTCGAGGGCGTCGTTCAGTTTCAGGAGTACCACTCGATACTGGGCCAGGCCGGCACCTTCAGCTAAGTGCGCGGCGCCGAATTCGACCGATCCTGATCCCGGGCACGCGAAAAAAGGGGGCGCCGAAGCGCCCCCCCAAATTTCGGTATCGGGCGCAAGCGTCGCGTCACATGCTGCCTTCGGGGATGTCCAGGCCGATTTCCTGGTAGTAGCGCAGGGCGCCCGGGTGCAGCCTCATGCCGCCGGCGTGCACCGCGCCTTCGAGCGTGATGCCCCGCATCCAGGGCGTGCTGTCCTTCTCCGTGTCGAGGGCTTCCCAGTAGGCCTTGGTGATCCGGTAGACCAGATCCTCGTCGAGATCGGCCCGGGCCGCGACGCCGACATTGGCGGCGAGGGTGTAGACATCCTCGGTGTTGACCACGTTGTCGCCATAGACCCCCGCGGGGATGATCCCGATTTCCTCGCCCTCGGTATTGGTGATGAAGTCAACGAACGCCTGGTTGGCTTCGAACTCATCCTTGGTCAGGCCGATGATCCGCAGTTTGGACGTCAGCGCGAGCTGTTCGACAAGCGGGAAGGGCGGGATACCCGTGGCGGTCCAGACATCGAATTGGCGGTCCTGGAATCCCTGCGTCGCCGACGACCAGGAGGCGTTCACATCGTCAAAATCCGTGCCCACCTCGAGGCCGCCCATGAGGTTCATGGTACGGGCCGCAGCCGCGTAGGCGCCGCCGCCCGGCGGGCCGAGGAACACGCGCTTGCCGGCGATGTCCGCGACGGATTCGATGCCGCTGTCGGCGTAGACGATGAAGTGATAGGCCCCGAGCGGGAACCAGAAGACCAGGCGCAGATTGTCGGCCAGCTCCGCAGCGTTGTCGAGCTGGCTGTACATCACGGTCCCGTTCTTCATGAAATTGTAGACCGTGGGCGAGGTCATACACAGGTCGATATTGCCATTGGCAAGCTCGACCATGTGCTGGGTCGCGGCGCCGGTCGCGTCGACCTGAATATTCACGTCATCGAGCGCCTGGTTCACCATTGTCGCCATGGTGGTCATCGTCAGGTACGCGGACGTGCCCGGCGCGATGGTCGACATTTTCAGGTTTGTCTGCGCTGCAACCGGCCCGGCGAGGCCCAGGGCCATCGCTCCGGCCAGTAGTGCAATAGAAACCGGTTTCATTTGAGCTTTCCTCCCATGCAAGTGTTTTGTTTGTCACTCCGGGGCGACAGGTCGGGACTGTAACCGTGACCGCACGGTCAATGCCACCACAATTGCCCCGGCAACCAGCGCCACCCGCCAGTCGCTGGCCAGACAGGCGACACCGGCGGCGACACGGACAAACCGCTGCCAAATCGGCAGGTTGCGTCCCTGCCAGCCGATGATTCCCGTCGCCAGTCCCCAGGTCGTGAAGGCGAAGGCCGCCACGGCCCAGGCCGCCCCCTGCAGGCTCGCGCCTTCCACGATCAAGAGGATGTCGGTGTGAAAGACGAATACGAACGGGATGATGAAACCCGCCGCCGCCAGGCGCACGGCGGCCCAACCGGTTTCCATGGGTCCGGCCCCGGCGATGGGCGCGGCGGCAAAGGCCGAAAGCGCCACCGGCGGGGTCACGGAGCTCATCACGCCGAAATAGAGCACAAACAGATGCGCCGCCACGATCGGCACGCCGAGCTTGGCGATGGCGGGGCCGAGCACGATCGCGATGATCAGATAGGCGGCGCCCGTCGGCACTCCCATGCCCAGCACCAGGCTGGCGCACATCACCATGACCAGAGACAGGCCGAGCGAGTTGCCCGAGAACACCAGAACCTGTTCGGCGAACCACAGGCCCACCCCGGTCATGTTGACGACGCCGATGACGAAACCGATGGCCGCCACCACCACCATCAGCGTGGCGGAGGCCCGCCCCGCGTCGATAAGCGCCTCCAGCCATTTTTTGGGGTGGCGGAATTCGGGAAACAGAACCAGCGACGTGACGAAGGCCGCTCCGGCGGCGAAAACGCCGGCATTTTGCGCTGTCCGCCCGGTAAGAAGCACGCCGACGATCACCGTCAGCGGCGCGAAGAACGTGATTGACCGGATGACGTCGGAACGCGTCAGCCTCACGCGCTCGGCGGCGGGTATGGCCTTGATCCCTTTGCGCTTGGCCTCGAGCGACACGATGACGAACAGCGAGGCGTAGTACATGATCGCCGGGATCGTCGCCGCGACGATGATCATCAGGTAGGATATTCCGGTCAGATCCGCCATCAGGAACGCGACGGCGCCCATGACCGGCGGCATGATCTGGCCGCCTGTCGATGCCGCGGCCTCGATACCGCCGGCAAAGCGCGGACTGAAACCCACCCGCTTGATGACCGGGATCGTGAAAACGCCGGTGGAGACGACGTTGGCCACCGAGGCGCCGGAGAGCGTCCCGAACATCGCCGAGCCGACGATCGCGGCGTGCGCCGGGCCGCCGGCGAGCCGTCCGGTGGCGGCGAACGCGAAGCGGAGCAATACGCCCCCGGCGCCGGCAGTCTGCAGGATCGCGCCGAGGATGACGAAAATCAGGACCGTCCGGCCCACGACCTCGACCGGCCGTCCGAACACCCCGTCGGTCGTGTACCAGAGGTTTCTCGCCACCCGCGCCCAGTTTTCTCCCGCCCCGCCCAGCTCGTGAGGCAGCAACACGAACGCCGCCGCCACGAGCACCACGCCCACCATCGGGATGCCGAAATAACGCCAGGTGACGTAAGTGATCACCACCACGGCGATCCAGCCCTGCAGGTTCTGGAAATCGTTGATCGAGATGATCAGTTGTTGCTGGCGGAACATGATGCCCGACCACATCCAGACCAGGGCCGTGAAGGCGACCAGCACCACCACATGCGCGATCAGAACCGGGCTGCTTGCGTGCTTGCCGCGCCAGGCCGCCAGGCAGTAGGTGACGGCCAGCAGCACGGTGAGACCGGACACCACGACGTTGTCGAAAACGCCGATGGCGGCCACGTAGATCGCGAACGCCGACAAGACGGCGGCCAGTACCTTCGCCGCCACGTCGAGCCCGCGTGTCAGGGGCGTTGGCGGCCCTGAATCCGTCAGAACTTCTGCGTCGGCCACGAATCCCCCCTGCGCGAGGCGGTCCGATTGCCGCATCGCCGCCTGACTGCATACAGCCCAAGGGCCCTCGACCCCAGACCGAAACGGTGCGCCAACGGCGGCCCGCCCGCCCTGCCGTGCCAACCTATCAGCGCACGAACAGGCCATGAAGGGGAGAGCCGAACGCCAAAATGTCGGCGGGCGCATTGGAAATGGCCGCGGGCGCCGCGCGGGGGCCCGGCGAATGCGCGCGTGAAGCGCGGCAAAGCGACTGCCTGCCGGATTGCTTTCCGATCGGTTAACCGGGTTGGCCTCGGACGACGCACCCTGACGGCCGGTCAAACCTCGACAAGCCCGGTATCCGGGCATGCGAGGGTCCGGCGGTGCGTCTGGCGGCGGGCCGCGCGCCACGCTGCTCGCAGCCCCCGTAAACCGAATCTTGAGGCCGCGTCCCGATGGTGGGGCGTCGGATTCAATCGAATGCGGGCGAAATGGGCTGGCGCTGGTCGAGTGTGACCATGATCTTGTTGGTTGTCGCGTCGGTCGGCGTTTTCGCCGGCGGCGGGCACCTCACCGCGATCTCGCTGATCGAGGATCAGCGAACGCGGCAGCTCGACGATCTCGTGCATCTGGCACTGCGCCGGTCCGAAGCCACCGTCGACTACGCGGCGGCGACCCTGCAGGATGTCGGGCGACAGGGGCCGATGGACTGCACCGCGGCCACCTTGCAGCAGCTTCGCCTCAGCGTTTATCAACGCGGTCCGGTCAAGGACATCCGGGCCGCCGACCACAGCGGAGCGGTTCGCTGTTCGGCCTATTCCGAGACCCTCGAATTCGACCGACGCTGGCCGCTGAGGCAGGACATGCTGCCGGCCAGCGATGGCGCAGTGCGGCTGTTCAGGGTCGAACAGTTCTTCGGAACCGCCCTGGGAGTTCTCGAGGACGTCGATCCCTCCAATTCCCTGATCGCCATACTGGCGGTCAACACCTCGCTGCTCGATGTCATGCCGGCTCAGCTGCGCGGTCACAGCTCGGTCTCGATCGAACTGGCCGACGGCAGCTCGATCGCCCAACTGCTGGCCTCCGAAAACTCCATCGCGCTGCCGTCCACCGTGGATGCCACGTCCAACTCGGACCGCTATCCCTTGCGGAGCGTCGTCCGCGTCGAGACGGCCGCCTACCGTGCTTGGAACCGCGAGGCGTATGTGCCGATCATGGTTCTGACGTCGGCGCTCGGTCTAGT
>Ga0315550_1002679_pt1 | contig 10861 bp, 13 predicted proteins | sample SalMarSW160190MG_2_FD_203100 | JGI IMG/M metagenome (GOLD analysis project Ga0315550, IMG submission 203100) | Salt marsh sediment microbial communities from the Plum Island Ecosystem LTER, Massachusetts, United States - Salt Marsh Sediment SW1601-90 ... | reverse complement strand
GGCTTCCACCTGGTGGGGGGCAATGCTGCATTTTTCGTTTCGCCGATTATTGCGGCCGCTATACTCGGGGCGTTCGGTGAGGAGACCGGCTGGCGTTATTCGTATCTTTTCCTAGCTATACCGACGGTGGTATTCGGCCTGATATTCCTGGTTTATCTATCGAAACGTGGTGGTAAAGCTCATGTAGAAGCGGTTAAGCGGCAAATCACCGAGGAAAAACCCCCACAACCGGGCTACAAACGGCGTTTGATTGCCTTTTTAACGATGATGATTGTCGGCGGCGGTATCGGTATGTCGGTTCTACCGTTCCTCACCCTGTATATGACCGATGAACTGGGGGCATCCAAAGCCGCGGCTGCAGGGTTGATGTCGGTTGTTTTTTCGTCGGGGCTCTGGGCCGGTCCGCTCGGCGGTTATATCTCGGATAAAATCGGCAGCGTTAAGGTGATAATAGCTACCGGTATTGTATCAGGGGTAATGATATATGCCTTTAAGTTGGTTACCCTGGGTCCTACCCTCTATATCGCGCTGTTTTTCCAGGGTTTTATCATGGCGTTGCGGATGCCGGTAACCGAGGTGTTTATCATGACCCAGGCTCCGGCGAAACACCGCTCCAAGATTTTCGGTGTCTATTACTCCACCATGCAATATACCGGCGCGATATTTGCCATACCGGGCGGGTATTTTATCGAGAGGTTCGGCTTTCATACGATATTCACCTGGGCGGCTGTCGGAGTAACAATCACGGCTATTATTACCGCGTTCTTTATCTACGACGCCAAAGACCATTACCAGGCCGAAACGAGTGATGTTGAAATAGGCTAGTCTGGCTCCGGGCCGTCTATGAGTTTTTCTCCGTATTCGAGTAAGACTTTTTGCCGGTCCGCGGACACGTTTTTTAAATCCAGGTAGGCCTTCAGAGCCTCGATGGGCGCTATCTCCTCGGCGGTGCGATCGCCCATCCTAAGGCGGGTTTCCCGCTGGATATCCTGGGCGACCGTGAAATACGAAGCTTCCTTGAGCGCTTCGCGGATATCGCTGCCACTTACCCGGTTCTCAGCCTGTGCCGGTACCATGATATTTAGTCTGACGATGGCGTCCTTTATTTTATCCTGCTGGGCCGTTATGGTGTTCATCAGCGTCGCGGTTGGATTAATATCGTCTGGTTCCAGGTTAACGTTAACGGTAAGAAAACGGCGGACACTGACCGGGTGAAATTGGTAGGAGACCTTTCTGGCGTCACCGGCACCGGAGTTAATATCGATAACGTAGAATCCCTTTTCGTCGTTTTCCTCCCCGAAATCCACCCGTTCCAGGCTGCCGGAATAGACCACCGGCGGATTTTCCGAGAGTACCTGCTGCTTGTGGATATGCCCCAGCGCTACGTAGTCGAAGACCGGCAGGGCGATGTTGCTGAGAAGCAGGGTATGCTCCTGCCCGATGGACATCATGCTCTCCGAACCGACTTTCGAGCCGGTTACCCAGACATGCGCCGCCAGGATAGCCGGGAGTTTGGGGTCGAGTCTATCGACCAGGCTGGCGATTATATTCGTCAGTGTTTCTTGTAATTTTAGGGTTATCTCCGGGAGGGTCAGGTTCCTGATATCATCGCGGTTGAGTAGGGCACTCCGCCGCAGCCAGGGGATAGAAACAACCTGGACAGGACCGCCGGCGGTATCGATGGTATGGATGTCGGGTCGGTTGGCTACATAGACATTCTTTACCGCCAGCGTATCGAAAATTTCGGTGGCCGTGGCCCGCCCGACGGCGTTGGGCATGTCGTGGTTTCCGGTAAGCAGAAACACCGGTATATCGTTGGTGGCCAGCCGGTTTATTCTCCTGGCGAACTCCCGCTGCTGGGTCTGGCTGGGCTCGCGTGTTTTATAGGCGTCGCCGCAGAAAAGCACCAGGTCCACCTTGTTATCCAGGGCGTAATCTACCAGCTGGTCGAAGGCGGCCAGGAAATCATTCAGGCGCGAGGAAAGCCCGGTGGCGGGGTCGATTTTCCCGTAGTTTTCTACCCCCAGGTGGAGGTCGGCAAAGTGGATGATTTTCATGGTTTTTCCTCCCGGTGGTATTCTCCGGCGGCTTTCAGGTAGGCTGTAATCAAGGGATGAGGGTTATTCTCCCCGGAACTTAGCTGGGGTGTAAAGCCGGTAGTGATATAGAAGGGACGGTCGGGAAACTCGACGATGCCGGCAGCCCCGTCTTCATTTACACCGCTTATTTTAACACCGCTTTTTTCCAGGATTTCCCGGTAATCGGGATTGAGTTCAAAGTTGCTGGTATAAGGTTCTTCAATTTCGATCTGTCCGTAGATGCGATGGGCCATTGATCCGGGCAGCACCTTGATCTTCAGATTACCCCAGAGTCGGGGCGCTCCTTCCGGTCGGGATTCCACTGGGCAGGTAGCCAGGACGAACAGCGGACTTGAAATATCCGGGGCATACTCCGGGTGCCCCACTTCCAGCTGACCGGTAACATTCATCATATACTCTAACAGAGCGTGCTGGTAGCCGCTTCAGGTGCCGATGAGGGGCATATTCATCTCCCGGGCGGTGCGGATTCCCTTGATAGCGCCAGCCATGCTGCGGTAGGGACTGCCCGGGCTTATCCAGATACCGTCGAAAGGTTCCAGGCGCTCCCGGCTATCGTCAACCAGGAAGGAGGGAGTCGGCAGCCAGGTGATATTTACGATTACGGAAGTCTTGACCGCGGCATGACGCAACGCCTGGTTGGTAGCCTGGTGAGAGGGACTACTCTCATCGTAATCACCGATGATACCGATGGATATCTCCTGGTTCATATCTCCCCTTCAGGATTATTTTACCAGATTCAGCACTTCCCGTAAGTAATCAATCCGGGGGCCTTCCCAGTCGTATTCACGCTCCGTGAAATTATATTCACCTTCGTCCGGGTCGCGAATCAGCACCGGTGACATTCCTACCTCCCGCGCTCCGGTGAGTTCTCCGCTGCCACCGTCCCCGACGAACAGACATTCCCGCGGAGTAACTGCGAGTCTTTCGGTAGCGATGCGGTATATTTTAGGGTCGGGCTTCTTGGTGTTTACCTCGCAGGAGAAAACGGTAACATTGAAAACCCCGGTAAATTTAGTCCTTTCCCAGACCATGGGGATATCGCCGGTACAATCGCTGATGATTCCCGTCTTGAAACCTCCCGACCGTAATTGCTTGATGGTGGCTATGGAATCAGACCGCGGCTCCAGGGAACGCAGTGTGTAGCCCAGCCGTATGTCAGTCGCGCTTTCTATTTGTTCGTCGGTGACTTTAACATTCATCTGTTTGCAGATATAACTCAGGCTGTATTGCGGGGTTGGGTGAGTGCCGATGTTGCGCTCTATAAAGGTCTCCCGCCAGATACGGATGAAGTCAGCCCGGGGGACGTTGACAACCAAAGCCATCTCCGCCAGGACGCTCTCGTATTCGGAGTGGGTGAAGTTATCCACCAGCGTCCCGAAAAGGTCGAACAGTACCGCTTTGTATTTCATGCTGACTCCCCTAATACTTTGACGATTTCGGGCAGTTTTCTGATGGTTGTCACGTCGTTCTCGGCGTATTCTTTCTTGAAAACTACCGGTACGCCGTCCAGGTCGATGTCTCTTTGAATCAATATGGGTTCAATCCCGGCGGCACGCGCTCCTACGATATCTTCCTCCGAGTCTCCGATATAAATAGCCTCTTCCGGTTTTAGCCCGAGTTCATCGAGTGCCAGGTGGAAAATCCTCGGGTCCGGTTTCTTGAAATCGTAATCACCGGAAATCACCACGGTGCTGAAGTACTTATTCAGGTCATGGTCTTGGAGAACCCCGTGTATATAGGGTGGATGGTCGAAATTTGATATAATGCCGAGGGTACAGCTCGGGACGAGTTCCTGCAGCAGGGGATGGCAATCAGGGTCGAGAACCGCGTAATCGTTCCAGACTTTCAATAGCGATACGGCCGTCTGCTTGATATCGGCGGGATTTACCTGGAGTCTGGCACTGGAGCAGACCGCCTGTATCCGGCGTTCGAAAATGGTGAGATTCTCTTTACCCGGCGGCGGCGGTTCCTGCCTGAGATGATGGAAACACCACTCATTAAAAGACTCTCTGGCGATATCCAGTCCGTGGGGTTTCAGACAATCGTAGAAACAATCCAGCCAGTCATTTAATTCGGTTTCCATATCCTCGATAACTACAAGAGTCCCGAATATATCGAACAATACCGCTTTGTATTTCATTAGCTAGCTCAAGTTCTCATCACAGAGAGTATCCAGGATTATCTTGCTTAAAACTGATTTCTTGATGTTTTTGTATCTTTCTCTTTCCTCTTCCGTGCGACTCGAAAACAAGGATTTCCGGGCAGGTATTACGTCCGATACTATCAGCAGGGCGGTGGCGGGAATGCCCACCAGCCTGGCGCAGTTGAATACTGCGGACGTTTCCATCTCAATGCCGGAGCAGCCGTATTTGTTTAGCATCTCGTCCAGGTGGAAAAACTGCGCGACGATGGTATCAGAAGAGAATACCCGGCCTTTGTGAAGTGATATAACATTTTCACCGGCCAGCGAAGCGGCGCGTTCTTCGAGTCGGCTGTTGAGCATTGCATCGGGTGTGGCCGGTTTCAGGAAAGCATTGGGAGACAGGTTGCCTTCTTTAAGGTAGCTGGAATAACCGTCGCCGGCAATAGACTCCGTAACGATGAACAAATCGCCGATAGCCAGGTCCACGGTCAGGCCTCCGAAAGAGCCGGTAAATATCAGCCGGCGGCAGGGCGTACAGCCCAGCGCCAGGGTGACATCACCCGCCTGGGGCGCCCCGATACCGGAGCGTACCAGCGTGATAAGCTGATTTTGATAGTGGATTGTATAAACACAGGGTACGAAATCACCTTCGGCAACGGTCTCGATACTATCTGCCACATCTGCTAGGAATGCCTCTGTGCTCCATAGGGGGGTTAATATTACCTTTTCCTGGATGTCTTCCGGTTGGCAGTGCAGCACCAGCCTGGAGATATCTTCGGGGGTGATATTGTATTTATCGTGTGCAAAATAGCCCGGGAGGCCTTTAGCCATGATTTATCACCATTCTATTAATATTACTTATAACATTTTCGGGTATATTGTAGGAACTTGGTTTATATCCCCATCCCCCTGTGTCCCCCTTCCACGGGGAAGGGGGAATGATTTATAAGAGGGGCTTCGCCCCTCTTGAACACCCCGCTGGAGTAAATTTTTGACTGACTATTGTCGGTTATTTTTCCTGTTTCCAGATTTGGCCGCCTTCCGGCAGCACGAAGAGGTCTTCGCCGGCTAGCTTGGCCTGCAAGGTGTCCGCCAGCGCCGGGATGGGAACCCGTATCTGGTTCATCGTGTCACGCTCGCGGATGGTGGCCATGTTGTCTTCCAGCGACTGGAAATCGATGGTGACGGAGTAGGGAGTGCCCAGTTCGTCCTGGCGGCGGTAGCGTCGCCCGATAGCCTGGGTATCATCGTACTGTGTTACGAAGCAGGAACCCAGACCGGCATGGACATCTTTGGCCAGTGTCGCCAGGTTCTCTTTACGACTCAGCGGCAGTACCGCCGCCTTGACCGGGGCTATATCGGGGTGGAGATGGAACAGCACCCTTAGTTCATCATTGACTATTTCCTCGTCATAAGCATCGCAGAGGAAAGCCAGGATAGCCCGGTCGACTCCCACCGAAGGCTCGACGATATTGGGGATGTAATGTTCGTTGGTCTCGTTATCGAAATATTCCATGGACTTGCCGCTGGCCTCGGCATGCTGCTTGAGGTCGAAATCGCCCCGGTTGGCTATTCCCTCCAGTTCCGACTCACCGTGCGGAAATTTATAGGTGATATCGGTGCAGGCGCGGGCGTAATGGGCCAGTTGTTCTTTGGGGTGGGGATTCAGTCCCAGGTTTTCCTTTTTAATGCCCAGCTTGACGTACCAGTTGAAGCGCTCTTCCACCCAGTAGTCGAACCATTCCTTATCCGTTCCCGGCTTTACGAAATATTCGAATTCCATAATCTCGAACTCCCGGCTGCGGAAGATGAAGTTGCCGGTGGTTATCTCGTTGCGGAAGGCCTTGCCTTGCTGAGCAACGCCGAAGGGGAGGCGCTTGCGGCCGGTATTAACGGCGTTCTGAAAGTTCACGAACATCCCCTGGGCGGTTTCCGGGCGCAGGTAAATGACGGCCGCCTCTTCTTCCACCGGCCCGATGAATGTCTTGAACATAGTATTGAACATACGCTCGGCGGTTAGCTCGCCGCCGCAGGAAGGGCACTTATCCCCGGTGAGGTCGTCGGCTCTCCAGCGCAGGTGGCATTGCTTGCACTCCACCAGAGGGTCGGAAAAGCTGGAAATATGTCCGCTGGCTTCCCATACCTGCGTATTCATCAGGATGCTGGTGTCCACCCCGAGCATATCGTCGCGCTCCTGGACTATATTCCTCCACCAGGCGTCTTTGACGTTGCGTTTGAGTTCGACTCCCACGGGACCGTAGTCCCAGCAGCCGGACAGACCGCCGTAAATATCGCTGCTGGGGAAGATGAAACCGCGTCGCTGACAGAGGGAGGTGAGTTTCTCCATGGTGAGTTTGCCCGGTACCTGGTTAGCCATTTTATTACTCCCGGATATTATTAACGTCTGATCTGCGGAATTGTCTCAGGGTTTGTAGAAAGAACACGCCCAGAACGATGGTGCCGATTAACAACACGGCCAGGATAATTACCCACAGCGGAAAAAGACGTATCTCGTATGCATTGTAAAGGAAAATATCCAGCATTGCAAAAACAAGGATTAACTGCGGGAGGGCTACCATGTTGCCCATCGCCGTCAGTATTCTCTTGATGTGGCTGATGTCTGAAAGCTCGTATCTCCGGCTGATAATCGACCCGATTCCGCTCAGGGCTACCCCGATGAAGGCCAGGAAGAACTGGGGAAAGAGCAGCCAGGCAATGATGGCGCCGCGGCTGACCCATTTATCGGGCAGGTCATCGGTGAAATGGTAAGCCACCTCCGGCGGGAGTGTATTATAAAAGGAAACTGCCAGGATTGCTGAAAGCAGGAGAAGTCCCACCGGTAGCGCAACGTATCTCCACCGGAAATATTTACTCCGTTTGATATCCGTTATATTTGATGATTCGGCCTGGTTGATGGCGACCCTCCCGGGAGTTTGCGGTTTGCTTGTCTAAGTATAATATAATTAGTGTATTCGTTGCTAACTTTATGGTTTAGTAGCACTGTTAGAGGGGAGGAGGTAAATTGAAATGACGAGAAGAAAAATTCCTCTTTATTTGACAGATGGATTCGCTATTGTTCTGGTGATTTCTCTGATGATGTTGTCTTCCTGCGCTGAAAAGACCCCGTTGCCCACCCCATATTTCCCGGTACAGAAGGAAGTCCAGGAGATGGGTTTGATGGCGGAATTGTCCGGTGAACTGGTACTTGATGATGGATGCCTGCGGGTACATGACAACCTTATCCTCTGGCCTTATGGTTATACAGTGGAAATGGAAGGCGATGATATCTGGGTGGTGAATGAACACGGTGAGGGGGTGGTGAAGGTCGGGGATAGGGTACAGATGGGTGGTGGCGTCATATCGGCAGAGTTTGCTGAAGAGAAAATCGGTCGGAGTTTACCTGAAGGATGTACGGGACATTTCTGGCTGGTTGCTTTCAGTGTAGAGAAAGTCGAATAATCCCCGTATATGGTATGATATATTAATCCACGTAAAGTCTTGATAATCTTGCTGGAAAGGTCCGCTATTTGATTTCACGTCCCCGCTTTTTTTACGGCTGGTATCTCGTCGGCCTGATGGTGGTCAGCATGATGCTGGTCTACGGTATCAGGAATTCGTTTTCGGTGTTCTTCGATCCTATCCTGGGTGAATTTAACTGGTTTCGTGGCAGTACCGCCATCATGCTCTCGCTGAACATCCTTGTCTACGGCCTGACAGCGCCGATTGCCGGTAGCCTGGTCGACCGATGGAAGCCGAGGAGAGTGGTTTTCATCGGAATAATCGTTCTTACACTGGCGACGTTTTCCTGCGCTTTCGCCGAAGAACTCTGGCATTTTTATCTGCTCTTTGGTGTACTGGTACCCATCGGTACTGCCTTTTGTGGGACACCTGTATTGAATCCCACTCTGATGAACTGGTTCGGTAAGAAACGCGGACTGGCTATCGGTCTGGGTCAGATTGGGGGAGGTCTCAGCTTCGTGCACAGCGTCATCGTTGAGGCGGTTATCTCCCAGTGGGGATGGCGTCCCTCCTTCTATGTCATGGCCGGTATCCTGCTGGTGGTCTTGTTGCCACTGTATTTCATATTTTTCTACTACCGCCCTGAGGACAAAAGGCTCGTTGCGTACGGCACCGATGAACCGGCGGATGAGACACTTGTCGAGGAGGTCGAACTACCCACAAAGCGTGACTGGACACTGGGCAGCGCCGTAAGGACACCCAATATCTGGCTGCTGGTCTTTTCCATGTTTTGCTACTGGGGAACGGGCAATTACCTGGTAATCGCCCACCAGATTAAATTCGCGGTGGATGTGGGATATACCAGTATACTGGCGGCTTCGGTGTTCGCTCTGTTCGGGTTAGCTTCTATCGGCGGACAACTCTGCGCTTCGATATCCGATTCAATCGGACGCGAAAAGACAGTGACGATAGCGGTGTTAATGGCCATGGGAGCCATGGTAGCGCTGCTTTCCGTGCAGGATAATTCACAGTCCTGGCTGCTGTATACTTATGCCGTCGTCTCCGGATTCGCTACCGGGATTTTTACGCCGACAATAATCGTCAGCGTGGCGGATATTTTCCACGGCAGGAATGTGGGAGCCATATCCGCCCTGTTACTTACCGGAACGGGTTTCGGCGGCGCCATCGGACCGTGGCTGGGCGGGTTTATTTTTGATATTGCCGGAAGCTACAGAATTGCTTTCTTCATCAGCCTGGCATCCTACGCCGTAGCCGGACTGCTTTTCTGGCTGGCCTCTCCCCGCAATGCTGCCCGGCTGAGAGCGCGTATGGCTTCCGCCGATGATTAATCAAAGAAACTCTTGCCAAGATTGGCATCATTAGAATAACCGCGGCTTTCCCAGAAACCTTCGTAATCAGCGTCGTCGGAAAGCTCAATCCGGGTTATCCATTTAATCCATTTATAGCCCCACTTGCTTTCCGCTACCAATTGGAAGGGGAAACCCCTTTCTGGGGGCAGGGTGACCTCGTTCATCTTGTAGGCCATCAGTATATCGTTGTTCATAATATATTCTATCGGGAAAGAGGTCGTATAGCCGTCATAAGCGTGGAAAATGACCGTGTTCGCCTCCGGCAAAGGCCCGGCTTTTTCCAGTAAATCTTTCACCAGGACGCCTTCCCAGAGGAGATTAACCGACCATCCCTCGACGCAGTCCAAGCGGACGACTTTTTTATATTTATCGAAGTCATTGATAACTTCGTCGTAGGAATAATCAACCGGATTGGCAACGAGTCCCATTATCTCTAATTGATAGTCTTCGGCAGCCACGTACTGGGGACCCTTGATGGAGTTCTCCCGGAAGTCATTGATGGAAGAAAGATTCTCACCCTTGTATTCCCTGACCTCGGTAGCTTCGAGTTCCGGGATATCCATATTCTCCGGGCCGCAGGCGACTACCCCAATATTAATGGAGATAATAACCAACAATATAGCCGCTATTCCTATGATTTGTTTTTTCTTCACAACGCCACCTCTGCTCTGAAAATTGAGATAACATATTTATCTCGCTGTTTTAAGAGTAAACCGGGTATCGGGGGCTGTCTGCGACTTTTATCGCATCCCCGCATTTTTGGATATAGTACAGGTAAGAAGTATGTTGTTGAGAAATGTTTGGATTATTCTATGGGGTAGAATGATGTTGAGCGGTATACCGGCTATGTTTAAGAAGCGCAGGTGCTGCAGCTTCCGGAACTGCAACTGGAGCAGGAACTGCCGCTGCTGCCGGGTACGGTCTTGGGAACGCCGCCGGGCGTGGCGCTGAAAACGGACACGGTACTCATTACCCGCTTGGCCGACTTCTGGCATTTGGGGCAACAGGCCTCATCTTCGGCCTGGCTCAGGGGACGTAATACCTCGAATTTATTATCACATTCGCTGCAGATATATTCGTATAACGGCATCGTAGTTCTCCTATTTATAGTTTACCGTGTTTATTAAGGGCGGTCAAGGTAAACGTTGCCGGTGGCGTTAGCAGGGTGTAGGATAGAAGGAAACTACGGAGGAAGCGTTGGTTTATACAGTTGACATAAAGACAATGGCTACGGTCGAGTTCCAGGATATAACCTCCCGGATTAACAAAATAATCGCCGATAGCGGGGTGGAGAGCGGATTATGCTATGTTTTCGTGCCCCACACCACCGCAGGGGTTACTGTCAATGAACACGCCGACCCCAGCGTGGTGACCGATATTTCTGAGCAACTGGAAGTCATGGTGCCGCAACACCGGAGATATCGCCACCTGGAAGGGAACTCGCCGGCGCATATCAAGGCGTTGTTACTGGGCGACTCCGAGACATTGTTTATTGAGAACAGCCGACTCAAGCTGGGGACCTGGCAGGGTGTTTTCTTCGGTGAGTTCGACGGACCCCGAAACCGGCATGTCCACGTTAAGTTAATTGCGGATATGGTATAATTGGTGGCATATGACCGTTGTCGTTACCGGAGCATCAGGCCACATCGGCGCCAACCTGGTGCGTACCTTAATTCAGAACGGTCGCCGAACACGCTCGCTGGTACACGTACACTATCAGGGTATCGACGGACTTGATACCGAAGTAGTCAAAGGTGATATATGTGACCGGGATTCTCTGCGCGATATCT
>Ga0315550_1002677_pt1 | contig 10865 bp, 8 predicted proteins | sample SalMarSW160190MG_2_FD_203100 | JGI IMG/M metagenome (GOLD analysis project Ga0315550, IMG submission 203100) | Salt marsh sediment microbial communities from the Plum Island Ecosystem LTER, Massachusetts, United States - Salt Marsh Sediment SW1601-90 ... | reverse complement strand
GTTGGCATCGATACTGAAGCTCTTTCCCGAAATTTCCCCCAGCTTGTCAAAAAGAATTTCATCGCCATCAAATCCCATTTTTATTTTTATAACCGGGTAGGGGCTTTGAGATATTTCGTCGTACATCTGATCCGGGTTATCGATACTGACGGTAAATGATGTCCTTATTACGGACGGTTCCTCTAATTCCAGGAGCTGCCAGGGAAAGACATTATTTTTATATGAAAGATAATGCAAAACCGCGCCCAGGAGGCTGGCTTTTGACACGCGATTTATATCAAGGCTGTTTACATCATAAAGGTCATTGATGGATAATTCATTCTTTGATTCCAGGAAGTCTCGCCCTATTTCGAGGTCTTTTTTAATTTCATCCTCTTTGGGGCCGTAGTGCACCGACCCGGAGGCTTCGCCAAGAGACCGATTCTCTATCGAAATAAAATAATTCGTCTTGGATTCGGCCGAGCCATAGGCGACCCGAAAAGGTCGCTTTAACTGCAACTCTATTGGAAAAATTCGCACTTTTATACCAGTACCCTCCTTGCTTCGAGAAATGTACCCAGCAAATCCTTGCGAAAATTCGGATCCCGGGAATTCAGGGAATTAAAGGCAACGCCGCCTTCCCCCAGCGAAGCATGTATTATGCGATATTCGTCAATGGCAATAGCCACATGACCAGGGAAAAACAGCAGGTCGCCGCATTGAATATTATCATACGCAATCCTCGTTCCCGCCTTTTGTTGATCTTTGCTGTCGCGCGGGAGACATATACCAAACCTCCCGTACACTCTCTGTACCAAACCGGAGCAATCAAAACCGTACGGGCTCGTTCCGCCCCATAAGTACGGTGTCCCCAGGAATTTTTCGGCTTCCCTGATTATTTTACGTGGGCGGAAATCTCTCGGAGGCGAATGTAATATCGGAGGCAGGTTTTTAAGAGCAATTTTATATTTAACGCCATCCGGAGCCGCGAGAACGCCATAATTGCCGCTTTTCGAAATGACTTCGACTTTTGTGCCATAAAATAAGAAAGGAATACCGGTTGCAAGATTTTTGCCGGATATGTCAACTTTCGCTTTAAGCGAAGTAATTACGAAATTCAGTTTCTTTCCATGGATGGTATACTTTTTTCTATTAACAGGAAAAACGCTTCGGGCGTCGACCCATCCGGAATAACCGTCAGCCTGTCGCACTCTTAAGTATCCCCTGCGTAATTGACCTACTTCAAGCGGTTCGTTGAAAAGTAACTGGCTTTTGCGCTCCGAGCGGAAATCCGGTTCGGCTCTCAAATCGGTAATATTTCTAATAATTATTCCATACTGCATAATATTAAATTATGAGATTTTACTCATATAAGACAATAAAAAAATGGTCGGGTAATCAAAGACCACCCAACCACCATTTGAATCGGAAAATCCCAGAATTATCAAAATCCGGATTATATCATTTTATAGAATTAAATCACTTTTTTAGGTCGGCCACTCCCTTTTCAATCCGGGATAACGCCTTTTTTATATTCTCGACGGAATTAGCATATGAAAACCGCAGGTAGCCTTCTCCATAGGCGCCGAATGATGTTCCGGCTAATCCGGCCACGCCGTAATTCTCAAGAAAATACTCTTCCAGTTTTTTAGATTTCAAACCCAATTCGGTGATATTGGGGAACACATAAAAAGCTCCCAGCGGCTTTTTACAGGAAATGCCCTCGATTTTGTTAAGACCCTCGACGATAACGTCTCGACGTCTTTTAAACTCCGCGACCATTTTGGCGGATTCATCCTGCGGGCCGGTTATGGCCTCGCCTATCGCCATCTGGGAAAAAGCGGAGACGCAGGAATTGGAATTGGTCTGCAGGCGGGCTATATGCGCTGCCAGCTTTTCTTCCATAACGCCGTAACCCAGTCGCCATCCGGTCATGGCATAAGTCTTGGACATACCGTCAAGGATAATCGTTCTTTCCGGCACATGGGGGAATTGTGTCACCGACTCGAATTTGGCCTCGTAAATAGTACGTGAATAAATTTCATCGGATAAAATCCATATGTCGTTCTCCACCGCAATACGCGAAATTTCCTCCAGGTCTTCATGAGTCAATACGCCCCCGGTCGGATTTTGAGGGGAATTGATAATCATCAGTTTTGTTTTGGGTGTCACCAGAGTTTTTAGCTCTTCGACATCCATCCTGAAATCATTTTCTTCGCGCAGAGGAACCGCGACTGCTTTGGCGCCGATAAAATTAATCAGCGATTCATAGATGGGAAAACCGGGATTAGGATATATGACTTCGTCCCCTTTATCGACAGTGGCAAGAATCGTGAAAAACATAATCGGCTTGGCGCCGGGTGTAATAACAACCTGTTCCGGATTGGTTTTAAGTCCTCGTGTTTTATTTATCTCGTCGGAAATGATTTTACGAATTTCCGGATAGCCGGCCGACGGATTATAATGCGTATATCCGCCCCGAAGGGCTTTAACGGCGGCGTCACAGATGTTTTTGGGCGTATCGAAATCGGGTTCACCGATTTCAAGATGCACCACATCCCGGCCCTGCGCTTCGAGTTGTCGGGCCCTCACCAAAACCTCAAATGCGGTTTCGGTTCCCAGCCGCTTCATTCGTTCAGCATATTTCATGGTACGCTCCCAATTATCTGTCAATCAAATGGTTATCCCAGTTTTAAAAGCTTCCGCGCTTTATCAGCAATATATTCTCCGGCGACGCCGAATTCTTTGACCAACTGCCACGGCAGGCCGGACTCGCCGAAACGATCCTGAACACCGATCATCCCGAACGGTATCGCTTTGCCGATGGAACTCATCTCATTCATAATTATTCCGGCAATCCTGTTCCCGATACCGCCCACCTGGTGCTCTTCAGCAGTGACAATCGCTTTGGTCTCTTTAGCCGCCTTGATAACCGCAGCGGAATCCATCGGCTTGACCGTATGCATATTTATCACGCGCGAATTGATATCATAATCAGTCTTCAATATCCATGCGGCGCGAAGCGCCTCGGGCGTCTCCGGACCGCAGGAGATAATTGTCAAATCATCATCGAGGCCATTGTACTCGGTAGAGAGCTTAATCTCGAAGGCATCGATAAAATTCTCCGTCTCACCTATGAATTTATAAATATTAGCCGTTCCGAATTTGAACGGGGTGTCGTCTCTGGTGACAATCGGAGTGGCCTCACGAGCAAAACGGATATACTTCGGCCCGACAATATCAAATAGCATCGCCCGGGTCATTTTCTTGGTCTCGATCGAGTCGGCCGGAACGCCTACATGCATATTCGGCAGGCCGCAAATCTGGAACAAGGCTTCCAGCTCCTGGTGCGTCGCGCCGTCAGGACCAACCGAAACGCCGCCGTGAGCGCCAACAATCAGGACATTAAAGTCGCCATAACAGACCGATACGCGCAGCTGATCCATATTGCGCGCCGAAGAAAATACGCCGTACGTCCCGAAAACCGAAATCTTACCTTCCTTCGCCAATCCCGCGGCAACCGTCGTTCCCGCCTGCTCGGCGACACCGACCGATATCCAGCGATTCTTCCGTTCCGGATGATTTTTATAAAACTGCGAAATCGTTATCGAATCGGATATATCGGCCCCGATACAAACAATCCGTTCGTCGTCACCATATTCATCCAGGGCCCGCCCCAAACCCTTCCGAGTCGGGTCCATCTCAACTTTCATATTTTCCTGTCTGTTCCACCAGAAATCACGGGAAAATTTCGGCAGCTTATCATTCAATTTTTTCTCAACCATCAGTTGATGATCGGAACCAACTTTGAAAAACTTCTCCAAATCAAATGTATCGGAGAGACCCAACTCTTCGAGAGCTTTAATCATCTCATCATGGTTGGGCGGCTTGCCGTGCCATCCGGCGACATCTTCCATGAAACTGACGCCTTTGCCCTTGATGGTGTCGGCCAGTATCAGGGTCGGTTTTTCTTTTGAATTACAGGCCTTCTGAAAGGCATCAAGTATTTGCTCCATATTGTGCGCATCGATTTCGATGACATCCCAGTTGAATGCACGATACTTATCAGCCAACGGCTCCAGCGCCTGAATATCTTTGGTCCAGCCGTCAATTTGAAGCCTGTTTCTATCAAGAATATTTATGAAATTATTCAATTTGAAATTTCCGGCTTCCATCGCCGCCTCCCAGATGGATCCTTCCTGATGCTCGCCGTCCGAGGTAATGACGAAAATTTTGTGATTTTTTTTATCGATTTTGGCTGCCATGGCCGCCCCGATCGCGACCGACATCCCCTGCCCCAGCGAACCGGAAGAAATCTCGACCCCGGCCAGATCTTTCCGATGCGGATGCCCCTGGAATGGCCCGTAGAGCATGCGCAGTTTGGCCAACTCCTGCTCGGGGAAATATCCAGATACGGCCAGACTGACATAAAGTGCGGGCGCTTTATGTCCGGCCGACCAGATTATTCTATCCCTGTCTTCCCAACTCGGATTTTCCGGATCATGACGAGCCACCTTCAAATATAGTGCGGCCAATATATCCATCATTGACAGCGTCCCGCCCGAGTGGCCGGATTTCGCCGAACAAAGCGATATCATATCCAGACCACGCATATAGTTAGCTCTTTCTTTTAACTCATCTATAGAATACTCTTTTCGAATTTTACCGGTTTTAGAATCTATCAGCGGCATGGTACCTCCGAGTTTGTGAAATTTGTAACTTTCCGGGGCAAATATATCAGATTGCGCCTGTGTGTCAACCCCTTTTAGGTCAACTTACTGAAGATTTTTTCGGCCCTTTTCCTAAGGCTTTCAAGCGATTTATTATTGAAAATGACAATATCCGCGCGGGAGCGAAGAACTTTGTATTTTAGCTGCGAGTTCAGTCGGATACGGGCTTCTTTCGGGGAGTAGCCTTTCTTAATAAGACGAGCCATTTTGATTTTGTCGCCGGCATGAACCAGAATAGTCTTGTCGACTTTTTTATCCCAGCCCCAGTTAATCAAAAGGGCGGCATCGATGACGACTATATTATTTTTTTGCAGGGCCTTTTTTGTCTGTCGAGATAATTCTTTTAACAGCAAAGGATGGACAATCCGGTTTAGTCTTTTCCTGTTTTTATCAGAGGCCAGCGCCATTTCGCCCAGTTTTCGCCGACGGAGTTTACAGGATGGAGTTAAAATACCCTGACCAAAAACTGAAACCAGTCTTCTCAAAATCGATTTATTTTTTTCGACAACGTCTCGGCCGATTTTATCGGCCGAGATAACATACGCGCCCATTTTTTTGAATACTTCAGCGACTTCGGTTTTGCCCGCGCCGATCTGCCCGGTGATACCAATCAGCATTATTTTGCGTCCAGCCAGTTATCGCCTAAACCGATATCGGCGATAACCGGGACTTTGAGTTTGACCGCTTTCTCCATTCCCTGCCTGACAATCATTTCTAATTCCGGGATCTCGTCTTTATGAGCGTCAAAAACCAATTCATCATGCACCTGAAGAATCATCTTCGATTTCATCGTTTTCATTTTCTTATGAATATCAATCATAGCGACTTTAATCATATCCGCTGCGGTTCCCTGAATCGGCGTATTGATGGCGGTTCGTTCGGCAAACTGCCGAATCTGATAATTCTTGGCGTTGATTTCGGGAAGATATCGCACGCGATTGAATAATGTCTTAACATATCCATCTTTGCGCGCCGCCTCGATAGTGGCCTCCACATATTTTTTTATCCCGGGATAACGCGCCATGTATGTATCGATAAATTCTTTGGATTGCGCCACATCAAGTTCCGTCTGCTGTGACAAACCGTAAGCGCTGACACCATAAATCACCGCGAAATTGGCCGTCTTGGCCGCCCGCCGCATCCGGGGGGTGATATCATTCATGCTGACGCCGTAGACTTCAGACGCCGTTCGGGCATGAATATCCTGCCCGTTTTTAAAGGCTTCGATTAATGTTTTATCCTCGGAAAAATGCGCCAGGATACGAAGCTCGATTTGCGAATAATCGGCCACCAGCAGTTTATAATTCTCGTCGCGCGGAATAAACGCTTTGCGAATCTGCCGACCGATTTCGGTTCGCACCGGAATATTCTGTAGATTGGGATCGGTCGATGACAGCCGGCCGGTAGCGGCGATTGTTTGATTAAACGAAGTATGCACTCTTCCCGTTTCGTTATTGACGAGGGCGGGAATGGCATCGACATAAGTGCTTTTCAATTTTGCCAGCTGACGATAATCGAGTACCAGGCGCGGTAAATCATGGACGGCGGCCAATTCCTCAAGCACGCGGACGTCAGTCGAGTAGCCGGTTTTTTTGGCGGTTTTTCCTTTCTTCGGCAGTTTGAGGTCTTCAAACAGGATTTTTGAAAGCTGCTGCGTCGAATTTATATTAAATTTCTGCCCGGCCTCGGTATATATATCTTTCGTCAGTTTTTCCAATTGCGTTTCCAGCTCTTCCGACATCTCCGCCATATATTCACAGTCGATACGAACGCCCTCGTTTTCCATCGCCGCCAGGACTTTAATCAGCGGCAGTTCGATATTATAGTACAACTCATGAACATTATTCTGTTCCAGTTTCGGAGCCAGAATTTCATAAAGTCGGAAGGTATAATCGGCGTCCTCGGCGGCATAAAAGACGGCCTTGTCAACATCGACGGTTGAAAACAATTTTTGTTTTTTGCCGCTGCCGATCAGGTCGGTAATCGGCTGCATGCGATAATTCAAATGTTCCAATGCCAGTGAATCAAGGCCGTGACGTCCTGAAGGATTTATCACGTACGACGCCAGCATGGTGTCAAACGAAACCGGCTCGATATCCATTCCGGCGCGATTGAGGACTTCAAGGTCATATTTTATATTCTGCCCGATCTTTTTAACATTTTTATCGGTAAGGAATTTCGATAATATTTTTAAGGCTTCTTCTTGAGGGATATTTCTTTTCTTTTGATCGTGACCGATCGGAATATAGTAAGCCTCGCCCGCCCTGGCGCAAAGTGATACACCCACCAAATCGGCCTTATGTGCGTCAAGCGAGGTTGTCTCGGTATCGACGGCGACCTTCTTTTTGGCGGCAAGCTGCTTCAACAACTTTTTTAATTCCGTCAGACTATCTATACAAATATAATTGACTTCTGCCTTTTTTTTCTTAGCCGATTTCGGCAAGTCCAGCTGAAGATCCAGCGCTCCAGTCTTCCTGGCGAGTTCATCGATCAGGCGGAAAAACTCCATCTCCATCAGAAATTTCTTCGCCTTATTAAAATCAATTTCCCGCCATTTTATTTTATCCAACGAATACTCTATGGGTACCGAAGTATCAATCGTTACCAGCCTGCGGGACAACTCGGCCATGTCTTTGTTATCCGTCACTTTTTGCCGGATTCCTTTGGCCTTGATTTGATCGGCTTTCTGAAGCAAATTATCCAGACTGCCAAATTGCTCCAATAGTGCAATTGCCGTTTTCGGACCGATGCCCGGAATACCGGGGACATTGTCCGAGGAGTCACCCATCAGGGCCAGCATATCGATGACTTTTTCCGGCAGAACGCCGAACTTTTCTTCCACACCTTTACTGCCCATTTTAACCGGCGGAAGCGAACCTTTCTGCGGATTGTAGATTTTTATATCATCCGATACCAGTTGAAACATGTCTTTGTCGCCGGAAACGATCCAGACATCCATTTTTTGCCGCTCCCCGTTTTTGGCGAGCGTCCCGATTATATCATCCGCTTCATATCCTTCCAGTTCGAGCGTTGGAAGATTAAGCGCTTCGGTCGCCTGTTTAATACGCGGCAATTGCAGTACTAAATCATCCGGCATCTTCTCCCGGGTTGCCTTATATTCGGGATACATCTTATGACGGAAAGTAGGTTCCTTTGTATCAAAAGCGATAACGAGATAATCCGGGTTTTCTTCCCTGACTATTTTCACGATTGAGTTGACAAAGCCGAATGTGGCCGATGTATTTTCTCCCTTCGAATTAATCAGGGGATTGCGCAGAAAAGCAAAATGAGCGCGGTAGAATATGGCGGAGCCGTCAACCAGATACAGGCTTTTGCCCTTCATTTATAGATACCCTTCTCGTCAATAAAAGAACGTACACTCTCCGGTAACATATATCTTATCGATAGGCCTTTCTTTAACCGCTGCCGGATCAATGTTGAAGACACTTCCATAAGCGGCATTTCAAAATGGCAAACCGCCTTATTCCACGCGGAATTATTCGATTCCGTTTTATAACCGGGCCGACCGCCAACCAAAATTTTTACTTTTTTAATCAAATCTTCAGGTTTGTGCCATAACTCGAACGATTCGACATTATCGGCCCCGAGAATCAGGTGCCAGATAACAGCGGGATAGCGATCTTTCAACAGCTCCACCATCGACAGCGTATAACCGGGACCATTCAGTTCTTTTTCGAGGTCGGACACTATGAAGAAATCATTACTATCTGTGGCCAGCCCGGTCATTTGCAGACGATTTTCAAAGGAAGCAATCGGTTTTTCACTTCTATGAGGCGGATTGTAGCTGATAACGAAGAGGACGCCATTAAGAGAAAAGGCTTCCCGCGCCTGTTCGGCCAAGGTCAAATGGCCGTAATGAATCGGATCGAACAGCCCCCCCATAATCCCCCAATTGCCGCCTTTGTCAGGACTCGTCCGTTGCATCGACCGTTTCCAGTTGATGTGTAATCTTATCGATATATTCGTTAGCTTGGGGAATTAACACATGTTCGGGATACAGAGTTTTGAACTGGCTGAATTTTTCAAGCGCTTCGCTGTATTCGGATAATTTAAAGGCCGACTCCGATAATTTAAATAGGGCCAGAGCTGCATAACTGGTGTTGGTATAATTATCGATAACGTATTGAAAATAAATTTTGGCCGCTCGATAATCGTACATTTTAAAATACAATAGACCATTTTCATATTCTTTTCGGGCCAGTTTTGTCATCCCCTCCAGAATATTCGCCCGGGCATCTTTAACCAAAGGTGAATCCGGATTTTCCAGAATAAAATCCTCAAGCACCTGTATGGCCTTCTTAAGATCCTCCTGGTCAAGCGCATAATTTGAAGGCGTATTCTTATAATAGCAGACGCCGGCCAGATATTGCGCCCGATCAGAATATTCAGATCTGGGGTAATTGGCGATCAACCGTTTGAACTCCACGGCCGCCAATTCATATTCTTTATTACCCAAATAAGACATGGCCAGGAAATATTGCGCCGTATCGACTATCGTAGCACCGGGAAAGTTGAAAATAATTCGCTGGAAGCCTTCGACTGCTTTAAGATAATGTTCCTTATCATATTCCTTTTTAGCCTGTGTAAATTGTTCCTCAGCAGTCGCATACGAACTCATACGAGGCCCGCCGCATCCGGCCAAAATCGACGCAATCAATAATATTCCAGCTGCAATAATAAATTTTGGACTCAAGCTCGGTAACGCTCCTTAAGCATTTTGTAATTTTCCATGACCTTATTTAGGTACGAACTTGGCAGCGGCTTGTCGCTGCGCATCCGGTTTCTCAACTCCGCCTCACCCAGGTTATAAGAAATAATCGCTTTACGGACATCTTTAAACTTCAGGATCATATCAAATAAATGCCGCGAGCCCATCTGGACATTTAAATCGGGCTGCATCAGCATGTCCGAACCCTGCCAATCGATATCCATTTTGCCGGCCAGACTCTTGCCGACAAAAGGCCGGATCTGCATCAGCCCTCTGGCGCCCACCGACGAAACCTGCTTTCGTTTAAAAGAGGATTCGGTCAGAATCAGGGCCATCAGGAACATCGGGTCGTAGTCATATTTGTCGCACTCGGAGAAGATAACATTAGCCAATTCTCTCTTTTCATCGTCGGTAAAACCTATTTGAAAGTCGTCGATTACCTGAAATATCTCAAGTTTTTCTTCAAGTTCGCTGATGCGTTGGCGCTGATGCGTGAGTTGTTTCTCGAGGTCGAATTTCTCCCGTATCAAATAAATAATAAGCCCCGATTGCGACAGGTAAATCAGGACAAACAGGAACGCCACCGGCCGTGAAAGAAATATACCTAATCTGTTATATTCGAACATAACTATCCACCGTCTATTCTGGCAATCAGGTCATACCCCTCAGTCATAACCACTTTTGCCTTCACAATGTCTCCTTTTTTTAAGCTGCCTCCCCGCACAAAAACCTCCTGGTCGATTTCCGGACAATCTCCTTCGGTTCTACCGACGGACGAACCGTTTGTTTTCACTTCGTCAATTATAATCTTTTGATAAGTGTCTAACAAGGCAATATTTTTTTCAAAGGCAATCTTTTGCTGGAGCGACATCAGAATGTCCAGCCGCTCCTCGGCAATATTCTCCGGAACCTGATTTTCAAAGCCGCGCGCCGGCGTTCCCTCTTCCGGCGAATACTTAAATATTCCCAGCCGATCAAATTCAACATTCCTGACAAAAGCATGCAATTCCGTAAACTCGACGTCTGTTTCGCCGGGTAAACCGGCAATAAACGTGGTCCTAATAATGTTTTCGGATGAGGCTTCTCTTATTTTATCAATTACATTCTCGATTATTTTACGATCTACGCGACGATTCATATCGGCCAGAATTTTATCATTTATATGCTGCAGCGGTATATCGAAATACCCGAGAACTTTATCGGATTCGGTCATATATTTAATTAAACGCTTACTTACTGCTTCGGGATGCAAGTACATCAATCGAATCCATTCGAGTCCGTCAATTTTTTCCAGCTCCGACAAAAGCGTTATAACGTCAGTTTGATTGCCTAAATCGCGCCCATAGCCGGTGCCCTCCTGGGATACGAGAATTATTTCCTTTTTTCCATGGGAAGCCAGCAATTCCGCCTCTTTTAAAATATCTTTA
>Ga0315550_1002676_pt1 | contig 10871 bp, 8 predicted proteins | sample SalMarSW160190MG_2_FD_203100 | JGI IMG/M metagenome (GOLD analysis project Ga0315550, IMG submission 203100) | Salt marsh sediment microbial communities from the Plum Island Ecosystem LTER, Massachusetts, United States - Salt Marsh Sediment SW1601-90 ... | reverse complement strand
CGGTTGGACAGGCTCAGCAGCAGCGCCGCCAGGCGTTCCTCCGCGCTGCGCTTGCACAACAGCACCTGCAGCGTCTGGTCATGCAGGATCTGCCGGCTCATGATGCGCAACATCCGCCGCTGCACGTTCACCACCGCGCCGCCCAGTTCTTCCATGCGATTCAGCGGCAGCTCGCAGACACCGGTGGTTTCGAGCGCGATGGCGCCGCACTGATGCCTCTCGGTATGGATGGCGTCGAGCCCCAGCAATTCGCCGGGCAGATGGAAACCGGTCACCTGGTCGGTGCCGTCACGGACGGGGACATAGGTTTTGATGGAACCGGACCTGACCGCGTAAATGAACACGAACGGATCGCCCGGCCGGAACAGGTGTTCGCCGCGCTTGAGCACGCGCCGGCGCCGGATGAGACGGTCGAGCAACGCCAGCTCCTCCTCGCCGAGACCGACGGGGAGACAAAGCTGGAACAGGCTGCAGTCCTTGCACGCGACTTTGAGCTCTTCAAGCTCGCCGACGGAATGGACATTGGGTTGCGACATGGGCCGCCTCGTGGAAGTAGAAGTAAAAGCCGGGTGTGCCTCTCCCTGACTCTGACCCGCCGGGGACAACGACAACATATCCCAGCATAACAATAAAAGCCCCGCCGGCCCATGTTCCGACCCTGCGGCTTTTCGCCGCGCCCGCGGCAGCCGTACCGCCAGCCCCGAATGAGGTAGAATGAAGCTTCCGGATCAGGCGCTTCCCGGCCGCCTGGCGCCGCGAGGCCATACATGCCCACACCCGTTGCCGTCACCACCGCCGAACCCGCCGCCACCTGCTTTCACTGCGGCTTGCCGCTGCCGCCGGGCGCCGATTTCGCCGTGGAGATACACGGCGCACGCCGGCCCATGTGCTGCCACGGCTGCGAGGCGGTGGCGCAGGCGATCGTCAACGGCGGCCTGGCCGACTACTACAAATTCCGTACCGCGGACGCGCCCACGGCGCGCGATGTCGTGCCCGAATTCCTGCGCCGGACGGCCATCTACGACCATCCCGAGGTGCAGAAAAGCTTCGTCCGGGTCGAGGACGAACACGTGCGCGAGGCGGCGCTCATCCTCGAGGGCATCACCTGCGCGGCCTGCGTGTGGCTGAACGAACGGCACCTGGCGCGCCTGCCGGGCGTGCTCGCGGTACACATCAACTACGCCACGCATCGCGCGCGCGTGAAATGGGACGACCGACGCATCCACCTGAGCGACATCCTGCAGGCGGTGAGCCGCATCGGCTATATCGCGCACCCGTTCGATCCCAGCCGCCATCAACGGCAGCTGGAGAACGATCGCCGCCGGCTGCTGCGCCGGCTGGGCGTGGCCGGCGTCCTCGGCATGCAGGTCATGACGATCTCGGTCGCGCTCTACGTCGGCGACTGGTCGGGCATGGAGCCGGCGTTCCGGCGTTTTTTTTACTGGATCGGGCTGGTGCTGACGCTGCCGGTGCTGCTCTACTCCGCGCAAACCTTCTTCCGCTCGGCCTGGCGCGACCTGCGCCATGGGCGTGCGGGCATGGACGTCCCGGTGTCGCTCGGGATTGGCACGGCTTTCGGCGCGAGCCTGTGGGCCACGGTCAGCGGTGCCGGCGCGGTGTATTACGACTCGGTGTGCATGTTCGTGTTTTTCCTGCTCACCGCGCGCTACTTCGAGCTGGCGGCGCACAAACGCGCCTCGGAGGCCTCGGAGGCACTGGTGCAGGCGGCGCCGGCCACGGCCACGCGGTTGACACCCTCACCCCCATCTCCCGCCGGGGTGCGCGAACATCCCGCGCACCCGTTCGACGGCGCGGATGTCCGCCGGACATCCGCGACTACCCCGTCTCACCTCCCGCAAGCGGGAGAGCGGAGCGAGCCGGGAGAATCTCCTTATATGACCGAGGAGACGGTGGCGGTGGCCGAGCTGCAGCCCGGCGACCACGTGCGCATCCATCCCGGCGAAGCGGTGCCGGCGGACGGCGTGGTGCTGGAGGGCCGCTCGAGCGTGGATGAGTCGCTGCTGACCGGCGAAAGCCTGCCGGTGCTCAAGACGCCGGGGCAGACGCTGGTCGGCGGCTCGTTCAATATCGAAAGCCCGCTCACCGCGCGCGTCGAGAAGACCGGACCCGATACGATCCTTTCGTCCATCCTGCGGCTTCTGGATCGCGCCGTGGCCGAGAAACCGCGCCTGGCGCAGGCGGCCGACCGCATCGCCGCCGGATTCGTCGCCGGCGTCCTGCTGCTGGCCGTGCTCGTCGCGGTTTACTGGTGGCGATACGATTCGTCCCTGTGGCTGCCGGCCACGATCGCCGTGCTGGTGGTAACCTGCCCCTGCGCGCTGTCGCTGGCCACCCCCGCCGCGCTCACGGCGGCGACCGGCCGGTTGACCCGCCTGGGCCTGCTGACCACGCGCGGACATGCACTGGAAACGCTCGCCCAGGCCACGCACTTTATTTTCGACAAGACCGGAACGCTCACCCACGGCCGGCTGCGGCTGCTCGAAACCCGGACGTTCAGCGGAATGACCGGCGCCGAATGCCTCGCGCTCGCCGGCGCCCTGGAACGTCATTCGGAACACCCCATCGCGCGCGCCCTGAACGCGGCCGCCAGGCCGGTGGCGCCGGCCGCCACCGACGTCGTCAATACGCCCGGCGGAGGCATCCGCGGGAAAATAAACGGCAAGGCCTGGTTCCTCGGCACCCCGGCTTACCTCCAAGAACAGGCCGGCCTCGGCGTCGACGCCGGCGTGCTCCGGGAACTGCGACGCCGGGGCGATACCCTGGTGCTGTTCGCCGGACGGGAGAAACTCCATGCCGCCTTCGTGCTCGGTGATGAGCTGCGGCCGGGCGCGCGCGCGCTGGTCACCGAGCTCAAAAGCCAGGGCATCGGGGTCATGCTGCTGACCGGCGACCACGAAACCGCGGCGCGCGGGGTGGCGGATAAACTGGGCATTGACGAAGTGGCCTGGGAGCTGCGCCCGGCGGACAAGCTCGAACGGGTCAAGGCCCTGCAACAACGCGGCGCGGTCGTGGCCATGGTCGGCGACGGCGTCAACGACGCGCCGGTGCTGGCGGCGGCCCAGGTCTCCATCGCCATGGGCGGGGGGACGGCGGTGGCGGCCGCCAGCGCCGACATGATCCTGCTTTCGCAACAGTTGCCGCATCTGGCCGACGGCATCGCCGTGGCGCGCCGCACCCTGAACATCATCCGCCAGAATCTCGCCTGGGCGGTGGTCTATAACCTGGTGGCCATTCCCGCCGCGGCGGCCGGCTACATCACGCCGTGGCTGGCGGCGCTCGGCATGTCGGCCAGCTCGCTGTTGGTAGTGGCCAACGCCCTGCGCCTGGCGCAAAGACAGTAATGTCGAACGGGGGAAATTCCGACGCACGAAGTGCGCCCAGGAGCGAAATGCAGACAGGCATTTCGTCGAACGCCGAATCCAGGCTCGACCTGAGGCCACCCGGTCCGCTTTTCACACGGCGCAGCGCCGACACGTTATGATGCACCCATGGAAGTGCTCTATTTTCTGGTTCCCCTGGCGGTGATCCTGGCCGGGGTCATCGTGTGGGCCTTTTTGTGGTCCATCCGCTCCGGGCAGTTCGACGATCTGGAAGGACCGGCGCACCAGATCCTGATGGACGAGGATGAGCCACAGCATCCACCCCCGGATGGCAAGGCCGGTCCGGAAAAGCCCCCGGCCGACCCGTGACGCCGCGCGGCGTCCGGTAGAGCTTTCCGCCGCGCTGGAATAAACTAGCGCCCAGTGCCCGAGGCGAATGCTCTTTCGGCACTGGGCGCAGTAGCCGCAATGAGCCATGTATCCCTGGGCGCTACTGCCGCCGTCTCCAAAAGATCTGCGCCTCGGATCCGGCGGCGAGGTCGCCCTGTAGCCGGAGGAGTGCGGCCGGGATGCCGCGTCTACTCATCCTAATGATGAAAAGGCCATGAGCGCAGACAAACACGTCATAACAATACGCGCGACATGCGGTCTGTTACGTTCGGAACGGTTCCCCGACCGCCCGGTCCGCTATACCCTCCCGACAGCCGCGACCCCACCCTCAAGGAGAGACCATGCGCAAGATCATGCTGCTTAACGCCAAAGGCGGCTGCGGTAAAAGCACGCTCGCGACCAATCTCGCGAGCTACTACGCCTCGCAGGGGAAATCGGTGGTCATCGCCGACTTCGATCGGCAGGGGTCGAGCATGGAATGGCTGGAGGCGCGTCCGCAGGACCGCCCGCCGATCCGCGGCATCGCCGCCTGGCGCGATCCGGTGCGCGTGCCGCGCTCCACCGATTACGTGATCATGGACGTGCCGGCCGGCGCCCACGGTTCCGATCTTACGGCGCTGGTGCGCCGCGCGCACACGCTGCTGGTCCCGGTGCTGCCCTCGCCGACCGACATCCGCGCGGCGGCGCACTTCATTCATGAGTTGCTGCTGGTGGGGAAAATCGTGCGTGACGAAACCCGCCTGGCGGTGGTCGCCAATCGCGTGCGCGAAAACAACACCATGCAGAACACGATGGAGAGCGTGCTGAACAGCATGAAGATCTCCTACAGCACGCTCAATACCCAGATCTATCACAACCTGGAGCGCTTTCTCTCGCGCCTGCGGATCCCATTTATTGCGACGCTGCGCGAAAGCAACAATTATCTGGTCGCCGATGCGCGCGGTCTGGGGATATTCGACCTCACGCGCGCGCAGACCACGCGCGACATCGAGCAATGGGAACCCCTGCTCAAGTGGCTCGAAAGCAAACGCAGTATTCCTGATCCGGTAAATTAACGTCCTGTCGCCCGCGCCTGACGCGCTGACACCCGATAGTCCGGGGAATGACGGGATCAGGACGCACAAACACCACGGTCGCCTCCTCCCCCTCGCTGAGCGCGACTTGTGCACGGCGCGGCCGTCTTGCTCGCGCTCGCGCGGTTTCCTGACCGCGACTTACACCGGGTTGTTAAGATTCGTGGTGAAATCTTCCCCCGGATGCTCGGTCGCGATTCCCAGGTAGGCTTTTTTGTTTTCCTCGTTCTCAAAGTAGATCTTGAGCGCGCCTTCCCCCTCCCCTTCGATGACAAACGGGCTGGCGTCGAGGTTTTTGATGTCGGCTCCGGAGATGGGATCTGTCGTTGATATGCGCATAGCATGCTCCTCACAGTTAAATCCGGCTCTTGCAAGAAAATGCTTCGAGGTCATTACAAGTACCTCCGTCCGTGGCAGCTGTCAATGACGCGCATCACCCGGGCGGAACCGGAATTCTCCCGCTGACAAACCGTTGTTTTACCGATATTTCGGGGCCGGTATCCGTCGCCGCCGGCTATACTCGATGGATAACAACGATCGCGCGCCGCGCGATCGAACTCCGGCGAAGGACCGCGAACGGTGAAATCCCCCTCCTTTACCCATCTGTCCCTGCGAGCCCGCTTTCTGGCCGCGATGGGCATCGTTTTCGTCCCCCTCGTGCTGGTGGCGCTCGGCTCGGGCCTCTTCATGCATCGTGCGGTCGATGCGCTCAACCGGGTCGTGGAACAGTCCGTCTACAAACTCCAGACGACGTCACGACTGCAGAACCAGATTCGCAAGGCCTACGGACTGGTCAGGGATTATACCGGCACGCCGCGATACACGGTGCGCGACCAGTTCCGGTCCGAGTCGCAGACCGTGGAAGACATCTTCACCGAGATTTTGAGAAAACCTTTCCTGGGGCCGGAGGAATATACCGTGCTCTCGAGAATCCGGCGCGAATGGCGGGACTGCGTCGTACTCGCCAACCTCATCTTCACGTCCAACACGCCCAAACCGGTGGCCTACCAGCTGGACCAGCGCGTCAACCAGGTCATGTTCGCGCTGGACCAGATCTACGGCTCCTACTACGACGAGATCAATGCGCAGCGTTCGCAAATCGGCGAGGCGGAAAGCCGGTTTTTGCTGATTATCGTCCTGGCGATCGGCCTCGCGATGATCGGCGCGGTGCTCGGCGCCGTGTGGCTCTCGCGCTCGGTGCTGATACCCTTGCGCGAATTCGAAAGGGGCATGACGCATTTTGCCAACGACAATCTCTCCTACCGGCTGGATCTGAACCACGACAATGAGATCGGTCAGCTGGCGCGGGAATTCAACACCATGGCCGAGCGCCTGATGGCGCACCATAACAAACTGGAGGAACTGTCCATACGCGACGGCCTGACCGGGCTCTATAACCGCCGCGAGCTCGAAAAACGGCTGCACGAGGAGACGCAGCGCGCGCGCCGGTACAACCGCCCGTATTCGGTCCTGATGCTGGACGTCGACCATTTCAAGGACGTCAACGATCGCTACGGGCACCAGTCGGGCGACGATGTCCTGATCGCGGTCGCCGATCTGGTGCGCCTGAACGTCAGGCCCGTGGACGTGGTCTGCCGCTACGGCGGAGAAGAGCTGGCGGTGATACTGCCCGAGACCGATGAGAGCGGCGCGCGCATCGTTGCCGAACGTATCCGCAGGACGATCGAGGAATCAATCACCACCACGCCGCAGGGAGATACGATCAATGTCACGGTGAGCATCGGCCTGGCCGGGTTCCCCCGCGACAGCGTCACCGGCGCGGGTCTTATCCATGCCGCCGACCAGGCGCTCTACGCCGCCAAAATGGATGGACGCAATATCGTGCGCAACTACTGACGTCCTGTCCGGACGGGCATTTTTACCGGTGTAAATTCGATTGTCGCCGGCTTGAACCCTGCGCCAAAGGCCTGCGAATACCGGCGTAAGGTGTCTTTCGTGACTTCTTCAGCGGCGGGAGGCGCGCCGTTCGGCCACGGCGATATCGCCGTCGGTGAGTACCGGCTTGAGCCGTTGGATCGCCTGATACGCCTGCTCATAACCCAGGGCGGCCGCGCGCTTGTACCAGGCATAGGCTTCAACGGGATCGCGCGCGACGCCACGGCCCTGTTCATACATTTCAGCCAGCGCAAATTGGGCCCGGGGATTACCGTGCCGCGCCGCGCGCTGGATCAGAAACAGGGATTCACGCCTGTCGCGCGTGTCTTGGCGCATGTCCAGATAGATGGGATTGCCGCCTTCCCGGACCGTTGCTTCGTCCTGACGGACCCCATCGGGCCGCCTGACCGTTAGCGGCGGGAGCCGGGTTTCGCCGGCAGCGGCCGGCGCCGCCACGCGGGCCAAGGTGGTCGGCGGCGGTGACGAACCGGCATGCCTCATGGTCTTGTGCGCGAACACGAACGTCAGCACGGCGACCGACGCGAATACCGCGGCCCGGAGGCGCCAGCCCGGGGCGCGCCGGGGCATTGCAAGCGACGGCGTCAATGCGCGTTGCAACTCGGACACGCTGGCATAACGCCGCGCCGGTTCCTTTTCGAGACAGCGCATGACGATCGCTTCGAGATGCGGGGGCGTGGCAGCCAGGAACTTGCGCGGCGGCACCGGGCGTTCCTTGAGTTGCTTGAGCGCCACCTCCACCGGTGTGGCGCCGGAAAACGCCCGCCGCCCGGTCAGGCATTCGTACAGAATGAGGCCGAGGGCGTAGAGATCCGCGCGTTGATCGATATTCCTGCCCTGCGATTGCTCCGGCGCCATGTACTCGGGGGTGCCGACGATGGTCCTGGTCGTCGTGGCGTCGCCGCCCAGGGCACGGGCGATGCCGAAGTCCATGATCTTGACCAGCCCGTCACGCGCCAGCATGACGTTCTCGGGTTTCAAGTCGCGGTGCACCACGCCCTGCGCGTGCGCCTCGCCGAGGCCGGACGAGATCTGTCGCGCCAGGTCGATGGTGCGCTCGGGCGTCAGCCGGCCCGCGCGCTTGAGGTAGGCACGCAGGCTCTCGCCGTCCACGTATTCCATCGTGATAGAGGCGACATCGCCGACGCGGTTGAAATCGTAGATGCGGCAGACGTTCTTGTGCGTGATGCGGCGCGCCAGACGCAGTTCGTTTTTGAACCGCTCCATCATCGCCGGATCGCGCGCGATCTCCGGCCGCAGCAGCTTGAGTGCCAGGACCTCGCCCGTCTCCCGGTCACGTGCGCGATAAACCAGGCCCATGCCGCCGTCACCCAGGGGGTCCAGGATCTCGTAACGCGACGCCAGCGCCGCCGCCACGTCGGGCGCCATGCCCGCCGTGTCCGATGGCGTTTGCGTCAGGACCTGCGTCTTGATGTCGGATGGTTCCATTCGAAGCCCTTGCAAGGCGCCTTGGCGCCGGCGGTTACCCCAAAATTATAGGCAACGCACGAGCCGGCGTTGCGCCGACCGCCGCCGGCCCGGCGGACCGCATGATTTCCGCTCCCGGAGCGGCCGGCCATGAAAAAGCCCGCCGGAGCGGGCTTTTTCATGCGCCAACGGATCGGTTCTCGGGCCGGCGTCGTTCGGCCAGCACCACCCAGTGATACGAGCCGGCTTTGTTCTGCTCGCGGTCCACCAGGTACAGCGGCTCGAACGCTTCGAGCAAGGTGACCAGACCTGCGGCGTCACAGTAGTAATGGGGGTGGCGCTTTTCCTCGTCGTCAGTGTCGGCGATATACGTGTCCGGCGCCACCACCGTGCCTTTTCCGAAAAGCGCATTGCGCTTGGACAGCATCGTGAGCAGCAGCAGGCCACCCGGGCGCAGCACGCGCCCGAGTTCCGCCAAGGCGCGCGCCACGATCGTTCGATCGCCGTGATAAATGACGTTCCACGCAAGCGCGAAGTCGAAGACCGCCGGCGCGAACGGCAAGGCCGTGAAATCGGAACGCGCCCAGCAGATCGAACCGCCCCGGTCTTGCGTGCGCGCATACGCCAGACCGCTCGCACTGGCGTCCGCCGCGTGAACCTCAAGAGCCGCGGCCGCCAGCAGGCGCGCATGCCGCCCGACCCCGCAGCCGAGGTCGAGCGCGCGCCGCGCGCCGCGCGCTTTCAGCAAATCCAGCACCTGCGTGACCTCGGGTTCGGGCGTCAGCCAGTCGGCACGAGCGGCAGCGTCGGTCCAGCGTTGATCCCAGGTCGCGTGGGCGGTCGAGAGTGAACCACGTTCGTCGGCATCATTGGACATGGATGTCTGATCTCCGGGGTTACGGCCAGCATACACTGCGGCATCGGCGGGTACCACGGAAGACGGCGTTCGGCCCTTGGTGATTCCAGCCGTGCGGCGATGCGCCCGACAAAAAAGCCCGCTTGCGCGGGCTTTCAGGGACATCTCAGGAGCAAGGATCGCGGACTACTTGGCCGCAATGGCCTCCAGCTTGGATGCGATCATTCGATTACGTATTCAAATTTCGCGCTCGTCACCGTGGACGATTTCGGAGCGCGCACCTGCACGATGATTACGTACGACCTGTTTTTCTCCATCTTCACGTAGTTTCCGTAGCTGCCCGCGCCAACCGCCATCGGGTCAAGAGTCATCGACTCGATGCCGCCGCCGGTCTCCTGGATCCGGACGCTTACTTTGGCATCGTTGACCGGTGCCCTGGCGGCGTGATTCCAGAGCGTGACGTTGACGTGATAAAAATCGGGCCCGCGCGGAACACCTCCGTGCATGGACCGCTCGGCGGATCCTTCCGGATAGGAGAGAATGGTCTCGGCAGACACGACACCGAGGTAGATGTCCATCGCGCCGGCAATCATGTGATCGGGTCCCACCTTCACCGCCTCGTTGACCTTGCCGGATTCCGCCACCGACGCAGCAGCCGGGTTGAACATGTAAATTATTGCGTTGCGGATTTCATTGTCCGTTAGATTGGCCAAACCTCCACGTGCCGGCATGCCGCCGTGTCCGTGAATCGCGGAATGAACAAGGTAGTCGACTCCCTTCTGGATCCGCGGTATCCAGGCTTTCTGATCGCCGATCTTCGGAGCGCCACCGACGCCGGTTCCATGACACTTCACGCATTGCATCTTGACAACTTCCGCGCCGCTGCGTTCTTGGGTGAACTCCTGCGCGCTGACCGGTTCTATCCAGTGGCCGCCGGACTGATTGACCATGTATGTGATGGCACGCGCTATGTCCAGATCGCTGAGCCCGGGCTGACCGCCGTGCGGAGGCATCTTGCGAATTCCCTGAAGCGCGTTCTTTGTGAGCCCGGACAGGCCTTTCGACGCGCGCGCTTTCCATGCCTTCTTGTCGCCGATCTTGGGCGCGCCATTGGCACCGGTCCCATGGCACGCGATACAAACCTTGTCGACCACATCCTTGCCGGTGCGCGTGTCGCCCTGCGCACTGGCGTCTTGCAGCGCGACCAGCGGCGTCACAAAAAGAAACGTGGCAGCGAACAACAGCCACTTGCATCTCCGGACGGCGGCTGAAGATCCCTCGATGCAAATTCCGGTATTCATGGAAAATCTCCCGTGTGTTTTAGAAAAGTTTAGCCGCATTTCCGTCATTCTCTTTGATTTTTATCAAACAATGCGGGTGATTCAGCCGTTGGACATGAGAACCGCAGACAATGTTGCACGAACTGTTAACAGGCGCGCCGAGAGATTCAATTTACACAATCCGATCAGCAGCATGTTCGATATGAACAACGCACTGAACCAGAGCGCCGATGCACCAGCAATCACCGTTCGATCAAACCTTAATATCTGCTTAAGCCGGTTCGCCAGGTGTCATCACCTGACACGACCCGGCACGCGGATCGAACCGCCGCGTGCGACAGCGTTCCCGCCATCGACGTCGAGGCGCCAGGCCGGGACACCCGATTGGATCATGGGCTAACGCAGATCTTGCACACACGCGGGCGAACCCGACGGCCAGGTATCCGCCAGAAAGCGGACGTAAAAAAGCCCGCTTGCGCGGGCTTTCAGGGACAGTCGGAAGCAAGGATCGCGGACTACTTGGCCGCAATGGCCTCCAACTTGGTGGCGCGGATGATGTTGCCGTCGAGCCCGGCTTCCTTGGCGCTGC
>Ga0315550_1002675_pt1 | contig 10873 bp, 6 predicted proteins | sample SalMarSW160190MG_2_FD_203100 | JGI IMG/M metagenome (GOLD analysis project Ga0315550, IMG submission 203100) | Salt marsh sediment microbial communities from the Plum Island Ecosystem LTER, Massachusetts, United States - Salt Marsh Sediment SW1601-90 ... | reverse complement strand
ATCAATCTATAACTTTAATTTTTCGTTTAGGTCTCTTTGTTTCAATATCTGTAAAAATAGTCTCTTTAGGAACCTCTTCCACTTCAGTCTCGGATATCTCCGATTCCGGTGCAGTTACAATAATATCTTTGAATTTCTTCTGTCCTGTTCCGGCCGGAATTAGATGACCCATTATAACGTTTTCTTTCAGACCAAGAAGGAAATCGTTCTTTCCTGCAATTGCTGCGTCGGTCAATACTTTTGTAGTTTCCTGGAACGAAGCCGCAGATATCCAGCTTTCCGTTGTAAGAGATGCCTGCGTGATACCTAAAAGGATAGGATCTGATGTGGCCTGTAAAGCATCACGAAATTCGGCAACTTTTTTAGATCTCTTTTTTAGATCCATATTCACTTCACGTGCAATCTTCTTGGATGCTAATTGACCATTCTTCAGTTTTGAATCGCCCTTGTTGACGATAACAACTTTATCAATAAGGCTTTCATTTTCGTCATGCAATTGATTTTTATCTGCGTGATCACCTTCAAGATATTTTGTGTCACCCTGGTCTGCGATCCTGACCTTCTGCATCATTTGCCGCACGATGACTTCAATATGCTTGTCATTAATCTTTACACCCTGCATCCGATAGACTTCTTGAATTTCATTCACTAAATATTCCTGTACCGCCGTCGTTCCTTTAATGCGGAGCACATCATGAGGATCAATCGAGCCTGCAGATAAGCGTTCGCCTGCTCTGATCAAATCACCTTCCTGAACTAAAAGGTGCTTCCCAAGCTGAATAAGATAGGTACGCTTGTCCTTGCTGTCTGCGCTTTCAATAAACACTTCTCTCGAACCGCGTTTTGGCTGACCGATAGTAACTGTTCCGTCAATTTCGCCAACAACTGCCGGGTCATTCGGATGCCGCGCTTCAAAAAGCTCCGTTACGCGCGGTAAACCGCCGGTGATATCGCGCGTTTTGCCTATATCGCGAGGGATCTTAACTAGTATCGAACCTGCCTGTATTTCCTCTCCGTCATCAACATTGACATGAGCACGCGTGGGGATAGGATACGATGCAACCTTCTGACCCTTCTTGTTTATTATTGCAATAGCAGGAATAAGAGTTTTTTCACGGCTGTCAATAACTACTTTTTGAATGTGTCCCGTCTGTTCATCCGGCTCTTCTCGATAAGTAACTTTCTCTTTCATATCAACATATTGAATGATGCCGCTATGTTCAGAAACAATCACCGCGTTGTATGGGTCCCATTCGTAGACAAGTTCGCCTTTTGCAACCTTTGCATTATCTCGAACCAACAGTGTCGCACCATATGGTACATCATATTTTGTCAGAATTCGATTATCATTATCTAATACATTTATGACACCGCTTCGTCCTGAAACCATCAACCTGCTGTCGCCTTCTTTTTTGAACTCGATGAATTTAATACCGGAGTATTTTATAAATCCATCAAATTTCGAAACGACCTGCGATTGTGCAGCAATAAGACTCGCCGTTCCACCTGTATGGAAAGTGCGTAATGTTAATTGTGTGCCGGGTTCACCAATCGATTGTGCAGCTATAACACCTACCGCCATACCGGGCTCTACAAGGTTTCCTGTTGTAAGATCGCGGCCATAACATTTTGCGCAAACGCCGCGGCGAGAGTCGCATGTGAGCACTGATCGAATAATTACCGTTTCGATAGAAGTCTCGGAAATCTGCTGTGCTTTATCCTCGTCAATAAGTTCGCCGCCACGGACAATAATCTCATTTGAAATTGGATCAATTATATCTTGAAGAGAGACGCGTCCAAGAATACGTTCGGTTAACGGCTCTTTAATATCTTCGGCTTCTTTTAGTGCGTTAGTTGACACACCTTTGATTGTTCCACAATCGATTTCACCAATGATCGCATCCTGAGCTACATCGACGAGCCGGCGTGTAAGATACCCTGCATCGGCTGTCTTCAATGCCGTATCGGCAAGACCTTTTCGCGCGCCATGCGTCGAAATAAAATACTCAAGAATCGACAGGCCTTCACGGAAATTTGCAATGATTGGATTCTCGATCAGTTCTCCTGTTGCACCCGACATGCTCTTTTGCGGTTTCGCCATTAATCCGCGCATACCTGCAAGCTGACGGACCTGTTCCTTCGAACCTCGCGCACCGGAATCGACCATCATATAAAGAGAGTTGAATCCATCACGATCACGCTGCAAAGCTTCAAATAATCTATCTGCAATCCTGCTGGTAACTCGCGTCCAGATATCAATTACCTTATTGTAGCGCTCGCCGTTAGTAATGAAACCTCGGAAGTATTGTGATTCTACATTCTCTACATCTTTCTGCGCTTTAATAACCAGATCAATTTTCTCTTTCGGAATTACGACATCACCGATAGAAACAGAAAGGCCGCCTTTGGTTGCATAGGTAAATCCGAGCATCTTCAGTTGGTCAAGGAAATTTGCAGTGACCAGATTGCCGCAGCGGCGGAATACCGTTGATATGATTTGTACAAGACGTTTATTGTTAAGCAATTCATTCACAAACGGAAGTTCCGGCGGAACGATTTGATTGAAGATAGTGCGGCCTGTCGTCGTTTCAATCAATTCATCTTTGATTCGCACCTTAATCCTTGCGTGCAATCCGATCCTGCTCTGATCATACGCGACAATAACTTCCTTAGGTGAAGAAAATGTTTTTCCTTCTCCTATGTCGCCCGCTTTTGATTTTGTAAGATAGTAACAACCGAGCACCTGATCCTGTGTCGGCTTAACAATAGGGGAACCGCTTGCAGGCGAAAGAATATTATGACTTGAAAGCATCAGCATACGAGCTTCCAGCTGTGCTTCGTACGAAAGCGGTACATGAACTGCCATCTGGTCGCCGTCAAAGTCTGCGTTAAATGCCGTACAGACCATCGGATGAACGCGAATAGCTCTGCCTTCAACCATTACCGGTTGGAATGCTTGAATGCCGAGGCGGTGTAATGTCGGAGCGCGGTTCAACATTACCGGATGTCCATCGATAATATTCTCCAGGATATCCCATACATCCGGACCTTTTTTGTCTACCATTTTCTTTGCACTCTTCACCGTTTTAACCATACCGCGTTCGATGAGTTTTCGGATAATATGCGGTTTGAATAACTCAACTGCCATATCCTTCGGTAAACCGCATTGGTGCAAATACAATTCAGGCCCAACAACAATAACCGAACGGCCGGAATAATCAACGCGCTTGCCAAGCAGGTTCTGGCGGAAACGCCCTTGCTTCCCTTTAAGCATATCCGAGAGAGATTTCAATGCCCGATTATTGTCGGAACGAACAGCATTAACACGACGCGAGTTGTCAAAAAGCGAATCAACCGCTTCCTGCAGCATTCGTTTTTCATTACGTAAAATTACTTCCGGCGCTTTAATCTCGATGAGGCGTTTCAATCGATTATTACGGATGATAACACGCCTGTATAAATCATTCAGATCTGATGTTGCAAAACGTCCGCCTTCTAACGGAACCAAAGGACGCAATTCCGGTGGAATAACCGGAATAACATCCAATATCATCCACTCCGGTTTATTCGAAATATCGCTTTCCGGTATGCGGAACGCTTCAACAACACGCAAACGTTTAAGTGCATCTTGTTTTTTCTGGACAGAGGTTTCAGTTGCAAGCTGCGCCCGCAATTCTGCCGCAAGATCTTCCACATTCACACGTCTTAATAAATCCTTTATCGCATCACCGCCCATTTTTGCGATAAACTTTTTTGGATCGTTGTCGTCAAGTTCCTGATTCTCTTCCGGGAGCGAAGAAAGAACTTCAAGATACTGATCCTCGGATATCAAATTGAACTGCTGTAAACCGGTCGTACCCGGATTAACAACAACATAGGATTCATAATAAATGATCTTTTCAAGTTCTTTACCGGCTATTCCAAGAATTGTGCCGATTTTACTGGGTACAGAGCGGAAATACCAAATATGTACTACGGGAACCGCCAGTGTTATGTGTCCCTGTCGTTCACGGCGTACACTCTTTTGCGTCACTTCGACGCCGCATCGATCGCATGTAATACCTTTATAACGGATGCGCTTGTACTTTCCACAATGACATTCCCAATCGCGAACCGGACCGAATATCTTTTCGCAGAATAATCCGTCCTTCTCGGGACGGAACGATCTATAATTAATCGTCTCCGGTTTTGTTACTTCACCGTGCGACCGGCTTAAGATCATATCCGGCGATGCAAGGCTTATTGTTATTTTGTTAAATGCTTTTTTTGTCGCTAATTCTGTATAAGGCATATTGCCTCCATCAAACTATGTTCTTTATTGGATGAGTAATGACTGCTTTTAACCAGCGTGCATCACCATCATTCAATCTTCACTTCCAGACCAAGTCCCTGCAGCTCGCGAACGAGCACGTTGAACGACTCAGGCACATTGGGCTCTGAAAGGTTCTCGTCTTTTACAATGGCTTCATATACTTTCGCGCGGCCCATTACATCATCGGATTTTACAGTTAGTATTTCCTGTAAAATATTCGACGCACCGTATCCTTCAAGTGCCCACACTTCCATCTCTCCAAAACGCTGGCCGCCAAATTGCGCTTTACCACCTAGCGGCTGCTGCGTGATGAGTGAGTACGGTCCAATAGAACGAGCGTGAATTTTATCGTCTACCATATGCGACAACTTCATCATATATAGATATCCGACTGTAACTTCCTGATCAAACGGCTCTCCAGATCGTCCATCAATAAGTACTGTTTTTGAAGTTTTACTGATTCCGGCTTTTTCCAGCCATTCCTGTACTTCTTCCCATTTTGCACCATCGAAAATCGGCGATGCAAAATTGACGCCCAGCTTTATTCCTGCCCAACCTAGAGCTACTTCGAATAATTGCCCCAAATTCATTCGAGACGGCACACCCAATGGATTCAGAACTATGTCGACCGGATTTCCGTTAGGAAGGAACGGCATATCTTCTACCGGTACGATAGTAGAAACGACACCTTTATTTCCATGACGACCGGCCATCTTATCGCCTACTTGAAGCTTGCGCTTTTTCGCGACATAGACCTTTGCAAGCTGTACGATACCCGGAGCTAATTCGTCTCCAAGTTGTATTTTATTTTTCTCATGGCGATAAAGCTCTTCTATTTCGCTCATCTTCTGGCGGAAATTTTCATAGATATGGACTATTATATTCTGCTTCCGCTTTTCATCGACCCACTCCTGATTATAATCGAGTTTATCCAGACCTTCCATTTTTTGAAATGTGTCCTCTTTAAACGAGACACCGGCTCGGATGACAATTTCTCCATCCGTATTCCGGATACCGGCAGATTTTTCACCTTCAAGCACCTGATCCAGCTTTCGTCCAAGCTTCTCATGCAGTTCTTTGATCTCCTTGCGCCGCAAACGTTCAAGCGATTCCAGTTTCTTCTTATCTTCTTTCTTGCTCTCTGTATCCTTCTTCTTGCGGCTGAAAAGTTTCGTTGAGATAACAATACCTTTCATACCCGGAGGCGCCTTTAGTGAAGCGTCTTTTACATCGCCGGCTTTTTCACCGAAAATCGCTTTTAGCAGTTTCTCTTCCGGTGTCGGATCGGTTTCACCTTTTGGTGTGATCTTACCAATAAGAATATCTCCTTCATTAACTTCCGCACCGATACGAACAACTCCGTTTTCGTCAAGGTCTTTCGTCGCTTCTTCACTGACATTCGGAATTTCCCGTGTAAGTTCTTCTTCGCCGCGCTTCGTATCCCGGACCTGCAATTCAAACTCTTCAACATGAACGGATGTAAAAACATCTTCCGCTACAATACGTTTACTGACGATAATAGCATCTTCAAAGTTATATCCGCGCCATGGCATAAACGCTACAAGAATATTCCTGCCAAGAGCAAGTTCTCCGCCGTCAGTCGCACAGCCATCAACCAGGACATCGTTTTTCTTGAAACGCTGGCCTTCCCTTACAACCGGTTTTTGGTTAATACAGGTATCTTGATTTGTACGGAGGAATTTAGTGAGTTTATATTCTACCCGACGCTTGTCGTCGAAACTGATAATCGCCTCATTACTGTTCTCGTCAATATCGTATAATACGACAATATTGTCGCCATTGACAGATTCAACAATGCCGTTGCGTTCAGCAACGATTATAGTACGTGAATCACGTGCGATAGTCTCTTCCAATCCTGTGCCGACAACCGGCGCTTCAGGCTGTAATAACGGAACAGCCTGGCGCTGCATATTCGATCCCATTAAAGCACGGTTAGCATCGTCATGTTCAAGGAATGGAATTAATGCAGCAGCTGCGCTGACAATCTGGTTCGGTGCAACGTCCATATATTGGATTTTATCAGGTTCCGTAACCGGATAGTCGCTTTGGAATCTTGCCTTAATCTTTTCTTCAAGGAAACGGCCCCGTTCATCCAGTATTGTATTCGCCTGAGCAATAGTTACTTCGTCTTCACGTTCTGCTGTCAGGAATTCTATTTCTTCGATAACCTTGCCGTTTTTAACTTTTCGATACGGTGTTTCGATAAAACCAAAATCATTGATACGCGCATGGATGCAAAGCGAAGAAATCAAACCGATGTTCGGACCTTCAGGTGTTTCAATCGGGCAAAGTCTGCCGTAATGCGTATAATGCACGTCACGAACTTCGAACCCGGCGCGTTCGCGCGTCAAGCCGCCGGGACCGAGTGCGGAGACACGCCGTTTGTGCGTCATCTCTGCTAATGGATTTGTTTGATCGAGAAATTGTGAAAGCTGATTAGTGCCGAAAAAAGCATTGATAACGCTTGTGATCGTCCGCGCATTCACCAAATCCTGCGGTGTGATTGTTTCAGCATCACGCAAGTTCATTCGTTCGCGAATAGTGCGCGTCATACGTGATAAGCCGATATTGAATTGCTGTGCAAGCTGTTCGCCAACCGTTCGCACGCGGCGATTCCCAAGGTGATCGATGTCATCAACTGCCCGCTTGCCTTGCTGCATATCAATCAAGTATTTGATGATGGCAATAATATCATCTTTCGTCAATGTCGTTACATTTTCCGGTATATTCAGGTTAAGTTTGATATTCATCCTATGCCGGCCTACATCACCGAGATCATATCGCTTAGGATTGAAGAATAATCGATCAATAAGGTTCTTTGCAGTGTCTAAATCCGGCGCTTCGCCGGAACGCAGCTGAGTATAAATTGCTTCAAGTGCATCTTCGGAAGAACGGGCGGCATCTTTTAAAATAGTATTTGCAATCACAGAGCCTGAGGATGCTTCATCGGTTTTTAACAGCCGTAGCTTTTTAATATTTGCTTTTTTGATATGCTTAATATGTTCGTCAGTAAGCTTGGAATCTTTATTAATAAATACTTCGCCTGTTTTTTTATCAAATACATCACTGCATACTTTTCTATCGATATAGTCTTTTAAGTCGACTTTTGCTATATCGATCTCTTCGACAAGTCCGAACAAATCAAGAATATCGTCATCGGTTGAATAACCAAGCGCACGCAATAATGTCGTGACGGGAAATTTTTTCTTTCTATCGATGTAAGCATACATGACATTATTGATATCGGTAGCAAATTCCACCCACGATCCGCGGAATGGAATAATACGCGCAGAATACATCATAGTGCCGTTCGGATGCACCGATTCACCGAAAAAGACGCCGGGAGATCGATGAAGCTGACTGACCACTACGCGTTCTGCACCGTTAATAATGAACGTTCCGCGATGTGTCATTGCAGGAAGATTGCCGAGATATACCTCCTGTTCTATCGTATCGACAAATTCTTTTCCGCCTTCTTTCTTTGAAGAAAGCCGGAGCTGTGCTTTTAACGGAACAGCAAATGTCAATCCGCGTTCCTGGCACTCGATAATTGAATACTTAGGCTTTTCAACATAGTACTCTGCAAACTCGAGAAGAAAATTTTCCCGCGCATCGCTGATCGGGAAATTCATCTCAAATACCTGCTGCAAGCCGAGCTTTTTCCTTCGATGTGGAGGTGTATCAGCTTGAAGAAAATTGTCAAACGAGTCAATCTGGACGTTCAGAAGATCCGGCGTTTCGATGACCGATGGGATACGTGCAAACAATACACGTTCTTGAGAACCGTTGGATTGGTTTTTCAAAGGAACCACTCCTTGTTAATATGAAGTTGTTAAATTCAACCTTGATGGTTGATACATCAATTTCAAATGAAAAAAGAACTTTCACAAAATTGCCGCTTTATACGCGCCTTTAGACGGCATAAGCCGACGGTTCTATTGCCTCTTTAAAGGCGAGCCATCGGCTTAGCGACCTATGCATTCATCATAATCTTAACAAGATTCGCGCTTGCTAAGTCCATGATGAACTTGCTGCTTAATTTATTTAAGCTCGATGGTAGCTCCTGCTTCTTCGAGTTCCTTCTTTAACTTTTCAGCATCGTCTTTCGAGAGGCTTTCTTTTATAATCTTTGGTGCGCCATCCACAAGATCTTTGGCTTCTTTTAAACCAAGACCGGTTGCCGCACGTACGACTTTGATGACATTAATTTTCTGAGCGCCTGCGCTTTTCAATTCAACATTGAACTCCGTTTGTTCTTCCGCAGCAGCGGCTGGAGCGGCTGCGCCAGCCTGCATGACTGCACCCATCATCATCGGGGCAGCAGCAGTAACACCAAACTTCTCTTCGAGTGCTTTCTTTAATTCCGAAGCTTCAAGCATTGTAAGTTTTTCTATCTTTTCAACAATTTCAGCAACGACTGACATGGTAATTCTCCTTTAAATAATAGTTATCAAATTCAAAACTAAGCCGCCTTCTTCTTCTCAATCGCATCGAGAACATAGACAAGATCACGAGCAACTGCATTGATCGCGCCAACGATGCCTGAAGCAGGTGATTGCAAGCTTCCGAGAATTGCAGCGATCAGATCCTTTCGCGAAGGCATGTTCGCAAGTTCATTTAATTTTGCAGCATCGTAGATTTGTTTTTCGACAACAGCAGCTTTAAGTTTGAACTTTCCTAATTTCTCGGAATACTTCTTAATAACCTTCGCCGGCGCCGACGGATCGTCGTATGAAAATGCAATACTTGTCGGGCCAACGAGCTTATCGTATAATCGATCATATCCGGTAAGTTGTTGAAGAGCTTTCCGTGCGAGCGTATTTTTCACTACGTTGTACTCGACTCCGGATTTCCGGAATTCACGGCGCATTTCTGTTTCTTCCTCTACCGTGAGTCTGGAAAAATCTGCGAAGTACATCGCAATAGCTCGCGCAGCTTTATCAGCAACTTCGGCTACAATCGCCTCTTTCTCACTGCGTTTCATGTTTTACCTTTGTATGTTAGTTCTTATTATTGAATGAGAAGCCTCCGTAACTAACGGAGCATTCAATGATTTACGAGAACATGAGTGCGTAAATTCTATTTTTTAATGTATTCCGGTTTCAGTGCGGTCGATATGCACACCAGGTCCCATTGTTGTGGAAATGGCGATACTCTTAACATACTGACCTTTTGCTGTTGCCGGCTTTAATCTTATAATCGTACTGAGAAATGAATGAATGTTCTCAACTAATTTTTCTTTTTCAAATGCCGCCTTGCCGACTGTTGCATGAACAATTCCCGCTTTCTCAACACGGAATTCAATCTTGCCGGCCTTCACTTCCTTTACTGCTTTACCTACATCCGTCGTCACCGTTCCGCTTTTTGGATTCGGCATTAAACCGCGCGGACCAAGAATTTTTCCAAGCTTTCCGAGGTCGCCCATAACATCCGGTGTCGCAATAATAACATCGACATCCGCCCAACCCTGCTGTATCTTTTCCAGGTAGTCTTTGTACCCTACATGATCCGCACCTGCAGCTTTGGCTTCTTCATCCTTTGGCGGTTTAGCAATGACAAGAACACGGACTTCTTTTCCAATACCATGCGGTAATGATACTGTTCCTCTAAGCGCCTGATCTGCTTTCTTCGGGTCAAGGCCAAGTCGAACAGCGATATCAACCGCTTCGGCAAACTTTGCTGAAGCTGTTTGCTTTACCACCTCCACCGCATCATCGATTGTATAGTTCTTCGGTTGAACTTTTTTTGCTACGGCTCTGAATCTTTTACTGTACTGTTTCATTCTCTCACTCCATCTCGAACAATCTTATTCTTCAACCGTGATGCCCATACTGCGGGCAGTACCGGCAACCATAGTCATCGCCGAATTAATGTCTGCCGCATTCAAATCCGGCATTTTCAATTCCGCAATTTCGCGGACTTGATTTTTTGTCACTTTACCGACTTTATTACGGTTCGGTTCACCGGAACCCTTTTCCAGCTTTGCAGCTTTTACTAATAATGTCGCTGCAGGGGGAGTTTTTGTGATGAATGAAAACGATTTATCACTGAACACCGTAATAACCACAGGAATAATAAGTCCCTGCTGCTCTTTCGTTCTGGCATTAAACTGTTTACAGAATTCCATGATGTTGACGCCCTTTTGGCCCAGGGCCGGCCCTACCGGAGGTGCAGGATTTGCCTGACCGGCAGGAATTTGCAGTTTAATGAAACCCGCTACCTTCTTTGCCATGTTAATACCTTACATTATGATTACAGAATACTCTGATTACTTTTCTATCTCTACCTGTGAAAAATCAAGTTCTATCGGTGTCTTGCGCCCGAAAATACTGACCATCACTTTCACTTTAAGCTTTTCGTAGTTCACTCCTTGAACGAATCCGTTGAAATTATTAAACGGGCCATCCGTTACTTTCACTGCTTCACCTATATGAAATGGAATATCGACGATCTGTGTCTCTTCCTTCTGTTCCATCTTGCCGATCAGACGCCGTACTTCATCCGGTTGTAATGCGGCCGGATTATTTTTGTCAGGCACGA
>Ga0315550_1002674_pt1 | contig 10875 bp, 7 predicted proteins | sample SalMarSW160190MG_2_FD_203100 | JGI IMG/M metagenome (GOLD analysis project Ga0315550, IMG submission 203100) | Salt marsh sediment microbial communities from the Plum Island Ecosystem LTER, Massachusetts, United States - Salt Marsh Sediment SW1601-90 ... | reverse complement strand
GCACCGTCCGACGACACCGACGACACGCTCTTCGTGCGCCGCCGCGGCCGAAGCCTTCACGTGGGCTCGCCCGGCCGGTTCGAGCTGGTCTTCAGACGGGGACGACTCCAGCAGTGGTACGATCTGGGCAGCGACCCGAAGCAAAGCCGGCCTTTGGCTGCCGACGGCGGTCTCGGCCCGCACCTTCTCGCCCTGTCGGCGCAGAGGGTCGCCGGGCAGGTCGACGCAAGCGATTATGCCGACTTTTCAGCCTTGGGTCCGGTCGTCGAGTCGCGCCAGCGCCTGCTCGAACTGCATCCGTCGCGCGTCGTTGTCGAGGGCACCTGGCGATACTCCGACCCTCGCAGGCAGGGCGAGTCGCGCCGTTTTGGCGCCAAGCCCACCCCGCCCGTTCAGCAGCGCCACGTTTACACGATCACCCCGCAGGGCCGCGTCTATATCGACCTGTCCAGCAGCCTGAAACCAGGCGCTCCACCGCCCGCCGACGTAGGCTTCGCCCTGTGCGTCGGTGCCGACGCCGGCTTCGAATGCGAACTGCCCCACTCAACACGCCCTGACGACGGCGCCGCACCTCTGTCCTTCGCCCTGCTGGCCCGCCGCCAAGCGAGTCAGGCCGATTTGCTGGTTGCTATGCATCGCGCCGACGACGCACCGCTTCACGAGATACTGCGGGACGACCGCGACGCGCCCGTCGGCGTGATGATGTGCGGCGGCCAACCCAGTGCCGACCCGTTTCGATGGGCGATGATGCTGAGCGTCTGGCCCGGCGACCTCGACAACCTAACCGAAGCCGCTCTCATCGCCGCCGACTACTGCATGCCGGCAGAACTCGACGTCGAGTCCGGTCGACTCGTGCGCGATGAGCCGGGCGACCAGAGCAACGACGGGTTCTGTGAGACGGGCGGCTACTACACCCTCGCGATGGAGAACGGCCTGACCCGCTTCCACATCGACGGGCGCCGCCGACTGCGCTTCTACCCGACCTTCAAGCTTGTCGGATCGGCCGGCACGCCGTGCTGGGCCTACGCCGACGGACGACTGCTCCGACGAATTTGGCGCAACAGTGACGATGTCGCCTTCGTGCAAATCGATAAAATTGTCGACGCTCCTATGACGATCGAGGTCGTCGCAGCCGATCAACCTCTCCAAACGTCCGAACCTTAGGCCCGATCAGTAAAGCCGTCACCAACTGGCTATCTTAACATGCCGCGCGAATTGGCCCGGCTGTTGTGCGCATTCTATACTGTCATTGGAGGGACACGGCAGCGGCGAAGCTCAAGAGGAGCTCGCCGGGGGAGCCGCCGTGACAGAAGAGCAGACCGTCGACAAACCGTGGCCGAGAATCCTCCTGATAGAGGACGACATTGGTGACACCGAGCGAATCGCTGACGCGCTTCAAGATCATTTCCATGCCGTGCACATCATCGTAGCCGCCACGGGCCAGGAGGCCTGTCAGCCCGATTTGACGCAGTTCGACGCTGTCCTGCTCAATATCGACCTGCCCGACTGCACCGGCCTGGACGTACTCCGCCACATCTTCGCCCACCATGACTTGCCCGTGCTAATGGTTACGCGCCACTGCGACGGCGACAGTGTGGCCACGGCCGTTCGATCGGGCGCATGCGACTACATCGTCAAGCAGGGCGGCTATCTGACCGTGCTGCCCGTGCTCGTCGAGAAGGCGTTGGTCATGGGTGAGTTGAAGGAACAGAACAAGCGGCTCCAGCAGGCGCTGCAACGGCGCAACGAGCAGTTGCAGCAGGTGAACGGCCAGCTCGAGTCGTCCAATCGTTTGCTGCGGCAGATGGCCGAGCGCGACCCCCTGACCGGCCTGAGCAACCGCCGACACTTCGACGACCTGCTAAGCCGCCGGCGCGCCGAGGCCCAGCGCTACCAATACGATCTGGCCTGCATGATGATCGACGTGGACAACTTCAAGCAGATCAACGACCGACTGGGCCACAAAGCGGGCGACCGCATTCTCGTTCTGGTCGCCGGTATTCTACGCGCCCAACTGCGGGCAGCCGACCTGCCGGCCCGCTACGGCGGCGACGAGTTCGTCGTGCTCCTGCCGCACAGCACGGCGATGGACGCCTGTACGCTGGCGCGACGAATAGGCCACCAATTCCGTCACGACGTTGCTCAGATCGTGCCCGACTCGCTTGACTGCTCCCTGAGCATAGGCATCCACGCCGTCCACGCCGACCGGCTCGCCACCGGTTCGGAGTGGATCGAGAAGGCCGACCAGGCCATGCTCGAGGCCAAGCAGTCCGGTAAGGGTTGCGTCGTCCTTTCCGCCGAGCCGGTTTCCCCTTCGACCGACGCGCCAAGCCGCTCCGTCGGCTGAAACGCACCCCCGCCCGCCACCCTCATCACCAGGTTGACCCATCTTGCCGGACAGCTATATAATTCGCGCATGTTAACTAATGGCTCCGCACCGCGTCCCACCGATCGGCCTGCGTAGGCCCTCCAGGAAGAACCATGCTCTCTAAGTATCGAATATATCTAGCCTTACCGCTGGTCGCCCTGGCGACTACCGCGCGAGCTCAGTTCGGTGGGCCCGTCGCCGTCGAGGTGGCGCCGATCGTTCAGCAGCGGCTGCCGAAGGTCATTAACGTGGTGGGGACGATCCGTCCGGCCCGGCGAAGTCTGGTGGGCAATGAAGTGCCAGGCCTCGTGGAGCGACTGCCCGTCAGACAGGGCGACTTGCTGCAACCCAGGCAGATCATCTGCCAACTCGACAAGACCCGCCTCGAACTCCAGCAGCAACAGCTTGTCGCTCAGATCGCAGCCCAGGACGCGGTGATCGAGGAACTTGAGGCCGCCACCGCTTCAGCCACGGCCGACAAGAAGAGAATCGACCGTCTCTTCGAGAACGGCGCGGCGATGGAGAAGGAATACCGCGATATCACCACCGCCTACACTACCGCCGTACGACGGCTGGCAGCCGCTCGCTTCCGTCGCGAGGCGCTCCAGGCCGAAGCAGGCCAACTCGCCGATCAGGTGGCCAAGACCTCGATCAAAAGCCCGTTCGGCGGATACGTGGTGGCGCTGCACACCGAGGTGGGTCAGTGGTTGGCCCAGGGCAGCCCGGTCGTCGAAATGCTGGATCTGTCCACCGTGCTCGTCAGGGTCGACGCACCCTCGGCCGTACTGCCCTACGCCAGAGAGCAGCAGCCCTGCGCGGTGACAGTTGATGCACTCGACCGAGCGTTCAACGGGCGCATCAAGCATGTGATTCGCCAGGTAGACGAACTGGCCCGGACCGTGCCCATCGAGATCGAACTGGCCAACGACCAGCAAATGCTTGCCGCCGGCATGTTTGCCCGGGCCGATGTGCCGGCCGGACCGACCACCGACAGGCTGCTGGTCTCGCGCGATGCCATCGCCCAGCAAGGCGAGGTCCGCATGGTCTACGTGATCAGGACCCGACCCGCCGAGGTCCACAACACGCAGCCTCAGTCACCACCATCAAAGGCCAACCAGCCGCCCGCCGAAACCCGCGCCATATCAACCCAAAGCAACCAGGAGATCACCGAAGCCGTGCCGGTTCTCGTCCGCTTGGTGGGCGAGTACGAAGGCGGCGTGGCCATCGAGGGCGAGGGGCTGACCCCCGGCGACCGAGTCGTCGTCCGCGGCAACGAGCAGTTTCTACTCATGCCGCCCGGGCCGGTGCCTGTGGTCGTCAGGCCCACATCGACGCCTGCCGTCGCCCGGGCGTCCGGGCCCGCCGTTGGTGACCCGCCTACGTCGCAACCGACCAGTGCCCCCGGCGACGATAGGAAGTAAACCGGCCTTGCCATGAACATCATTCGTTTTGCCATCGAGAATCCGATCAAGGTCACCGTCATGGTCCTGCTGGTGGGCCTGTTCGGATTCCTGTCGCTGTTTGCGATTCCCATCCAGTTGATTCCCAACGTCGATAGGCCGCTGATCACCGTCACCACGAACTGGGTCGGCGCCACCCCCCAGGAGGTCGAAGACAACATCGTCCGCCGCCAGGAGGAGAAGCTCAAAAGCGTCAGCGACCTGGTCAAGATGACCAGTGTGTCGCGCGACAATCAAGGCGTTGTCTCTCTGGAATTCGGCGTCGGCGTCGACAAGGACGTCGCCGTTCGCGAGGTGTCCGACAAGTTGCGGCAGGTCTCGGGCTACGAGGACCGCGAGGCCATCGACGAGCCGGTGGTCGAGGCCACCGAAACCAGCCATGCCAACGCGATAGCCTGGCTGATGTTCTCGGCCAACGGTCGAGATGTGACTGACTTCCAGACGTTCTGCGATGATACCTTGCAGCCGATTCTCGAGCGCGTGCCGGGCGTCGCGTCGGCCCCCTTCCTGGGCGGGCGCGAGAAGGAAGTCCATGTCATTGTCGACCCGGCAAGACTGGCGGCGCGACGTGTGACGTTTACCCGACTGGAGGCCGCCCTGCGCTCGCACAACATCGACGTGTCGGCCGGCACGAGCGCCCAGGGCAAGCGCGAGCTGGCCATTCGCACCGTGGGCAAATACGAAACCGTCGATCAAGTCCTCCGTACCGTCATCGTCGACCGCGAAGGCGGCCCGGTCTACGTGCGCGACGTGGCCGACGTCGTCAGCAGTTATCACAAGCAACTCGCCATCGTCCGGGGCGAGGGCGAGCCCGTGCTGGCCTGCCCCGTCCAACGCGAAACCGGCGCCAACGTCCTCGAGGTCATGCAGGGCGTGCAGGCGGCCATCGAAAAGGTCAACAACGAGGTCCTGGCCGGACCTCGCAGCTTCATGCGCCTCGAGCAGGTCTACGACGAGACGATCTACATCAACGCGGCCATCGCTCTGGTCGAGCAGAACATTGTCGTGGGCGGCCTGCTGGCGATCCTGGTCCTGATGCTGTTCCTGCGCAGCCCCTCGGCCACGCTCGTGGTCGCGGTCTCGATCCCCATCTCGGTGATGGGAACGTTCCTTGTCGTGACGGTGCTGGGCCGCAACATCAACGTGGTCATGCTGGCAGGGATGGCCTTTGCGGTCGGCATGGTCGTCGACGCCGCCGTGGTCGTGCTCGAGAACATCTATCGACACGTCGAGATGGGCAAGAGCCGACGACAGGCCGCCCTGGAGGGCGCGCGCGAGGTGTGGGGCGCGGTGCTGGCCGGCACGCTGACAACGATGGCCGTGTTCATCCCCGTGTTGACCATCGAGCAAGAGGCCGGCCAGTTGTTCCGCGACATCGCCATCGCCATCTCGTCGGCGGTGGGTCTGTCGTTGATCGTGGCGGTAACCGTGATTCCCACGCTTTCGGCCCGCATCGTCACCGAGGTCGACAAGCATCGGCCACGCCGGACGCTCGCCACCGCTCTGAAATCCACCCGTTTTCTGCTTGTCGCCGGCCTGCCCATGGTCCTGATCCTGGTCGTGGGCCTGTTCTCGGGAGTCCGTGCTGCGGCTTCGGCTATGGAGGCTTGGCTCGCCTGGTGGATGCTTTGCCTTCTGGCCTATGTCGGTCACGCGCCCGAGACCGAGGGCGGTGGCCGGTTCGCGCGAGCGGTGGCGGCCACCGTGGGATGGATCAACCGGCGTACCTCAACACGATTGATCGTCGTGGTCGGTCTGACTGCCCTCTCGATCGTGGCCAGTTGGAAGCTGGCCCCGCCAAGCAGCTACCTGCCCACCGGCAACCGCAACTTCGTCTTCGGCATTCTGCTGCCTCCGCCCGGGTACTCCTTGCAGGAATTCGACCATATCGGCGCGGTCATCGAAGGCCAAGTTCGCCCCTACTGGCAGTGCGAACTCGGCTCGCCGGAACACGCACAACTGTCCGAAAAGTGGCTTGAACGGTTTGAAACGCAGCTCAAGCCCCAGGTCGAGCAAAGGCTTATCCAGATGGAAGAGCAAATGGCCTCGCTCCGCGAGCAGTTACGGACAGCCAAGGAGCCAGCTCAGCAGGACGCGCTGCGCAGCAAGATCGGTAACCTACAGAACCAACAGGAGAGGACGGCTTACGCCGAACTGCCGAGCCTGGCCGTTCCACCGCCACCCATCGACCACTTCTTTTACGTCTCTTACCAGGGACTGGCCTTCATGGGCGCGATCAGCAAGGACGAGAACGTCGCCCTGCCACTCGCCAACTTGCTTAACGGTGCGGCCCAGCCAATCCCCGACGTATTCGCGGTCTTCTTCCAGCCCGACATCTTCGGGGTCGGTCGGCCTGGTGACAATCTGGACGTCGACATCCGCGGCGACGACCTGGATAAGGTCACCGCTGCCGCCGGGCAACTCATGGCCGCCTGCACACAGCGATTCGGCAGCCGACCACAGCCGGATCCTGTCAACTTCTCGCGCGGCCGGCACGAAACGCGGTTCGAGGTCGATCCAGACAAATCTGCAGATCTCGGCATGACCGTTCGCGATATAGGGTTCATCGCTCGGGCGGCGGTCGACGGGGCACTCGTCGGCGAGTTCCGCGAAGCCGGCAAGACGATCGACCTGTTGGTCAAACTGAAAGGCACCTCCGACCGCGCCCCCAGTGTGATCGAACAGGTGCCCGTATGCACGCCGGCTGGCCGGGTCGTGCCCCTCGGATCCATAGCCAAACGCGTGGATACCACCTCATTGCAGCAGATCAACCGCATCGAGGAGCAGCGGGCCGTCACCCTTCAAATTTACGCACCAAAGGGCGTCGCCCTGGACACCCTTCAAACGAACATTGCGGAGATAGTTACCGATTTCCGCCAACAGGGCCTGATCGACCCATCGGTCACCATCACCTTCGCCGGCAACGCCGATAAGCTCAAGCAGACCCGCAATGCTCTGGTTGGCGAGTGGAAAGGACTCACCCTCGAGTCCTTGGTGAACCTGCTTCAGAGCCGCTTCTTCCTGGCTACACTCGTGGTGTTCCTGCTGATGGCCGGCCTGTTCGAATCGTTCCTCTACCCGTTTGTCATCATGTTCTCGGTGCCCTTGGCGGCCGTCGGCGGCTTCGTCGGTATTTACTCTGCGTTCATATACTCGACGATGGACCCGGCAACACCCATGCAGATGTTTGACGTGCTGACCGGCTTGGGATTCATCATCCTGCTGGGTATCGTGGTCAACAACGCCATCCTGATCGTCCACCAGGCCCTGAACAACATGCGCGACGGCGGCATGCCCGCCCAGCAGGCCATCACCGAATCGGTACGCACACGCGTTCGACCAATCTTCATGACCTCGCTGACCAGCATCTTCGGCATGGGCCCGCTGTGCCTGCGAACCGGTGCCGGAAGCGAGCTCTACCGCGGCTTGGGTAGCGTGATCGTAGGCGGTCTGCTGTTCAGTACGATCTTCACGCTGTTTCTCGTGCCCGCCCTCTTCAGCCTGACCATCGGCGCCAGAGCCCGCATCGTCGAGTGGCTGCGGGGATTGCGCCCCATCAAGCCCGCCGAAGCGCCCGCGCCGGCCGAGCCCGGCGGTGACTGATCCAGCAGGGGCAACATTGCCGCATTCGCCCGATCCGCCTAGAATCGACGAAAGTGCTAGTAACCCTTCGGGAGGTAGATATGTCCCAGGAACAGCAGACCTCGCTCAAGGAGCGTGTGGAACAGGTCATCAACACGATTCGCCCGGCCCTTCAGGGCGATGGTGGCGACGTGGAATTGGTTGACGTAGCGGAAGACGGCGTGGTCAGTGTACGGCTGCACGGGGCCTGTGTGGGCTGCCCTGCTGCCGGCATGACCCTGAAAATGGGTATCGAGCGGAACCTGCGGGAAAAGGTGCCCGAGGTGTCGGCGGTCGTCTGCGTCTGACCGCACCTCGGCAGGCCAGGACCGATTGGCCTCTGCCCGCAGGCCCGGCTCGCCGCGGTCTGGTTGCGAAGGTACCACCAGCCCGCAAACGGTCCGCCCAGCGCGCAAAGAACCGGGCCGGTTCAGCCCCTGTTTCGTCTTACCGGGTGTTCACCGTCGTGACAGAAAACTGCCTGCCTGACGGTTGTGTCGCCTCGCCGTCGCGTAGCTCCGCCCGTGATGCATCCGAGAGGGGCGTATCGCTACCACCCGCCTGCGGTGCACGATGCGGTGCCTGCGAACGTGTCGCACCTTGTGCCGTGCCTCGACAAACCTGCCGATGCGCCCGCTACGCTCGCGGTAGTCGCAGTCGCCCCAAAGTCTGCCTCGGTGACGCGACAGATCGGCCTTACGACGGTCATGGCGCGGGCGGTAGACGACCTGGGCATAGCCGCCGCACCTGTCCGAACGACCATCGCTGGTAACGATCACAATGTTCACGTCGGCCCTGGCCGTTTCCGGGGCGAGCCCAAGGCAGGCTCCGCCGGTGCCAACCAATGCTAACATCATTGTTTTCAAGGACTTCACGACACTACCTCGCTTTGTCGGCCGTCATCCTGCCCGACGCCAGCGGCCCGCCGGCCGACGCTACGGAACGCGCGTCTGAATTCTACCCTTACCAGACGCACAACAGAAGAGAAAATTTTAATAAAGTGAATTATTTACTGCCCGCGCCCGTCCCTGCGGTCCGGGCCTCGGCGGCCCGCTGCTCCAGCAGTTTGCGGATCAGCCTGAGAAGTCGCATGAACTCGCGGCGATCCCGATCTTTCAGCTGGACCAGCACTTCGACCGTGCCGGACAAGCGCGACTCGCGATACTCGTGGTACGCTTGACGGCCTGCCTCGGTCAGGGTCACGTCGATACGGCGACGGTCCCGAGGGTTGATTGCACAGTGAATAAGGGGTTCATCGGTCTTGGACTCGAGCGATCGAACAACCCGCGACATTTGGGCGGGTAAGACCCCGATCGCCCGCTGAACCTGCCCAACCGTCATCGGCTCTTGCTTGGCCAGCGTGTCCAGCGTCAGGAACTCCGACTCGGACAGGTCCGTCGCCCCGTGACGGTGCTTGCCCGTACGCGACCGCGAGCCGAGGTTGCTCAGCTCAAAGATTTCCTCCGCCAGTCGCTCAACCTCCTGATGTTCACCATTGCTCGCCATCGCCGCGTCTCCACCCCCGTCAGGCCCCAATCAATCGATATCCAAGAGCAAACATACGAGTTATCATCCCCCACGTCAAGAAAATCATCGCGGCGAGAAAGCTTCAAGGGCAAGACATTTCACGTACGTGAGCCTATCCGCTGGTGACTGCCCTCAGGCGGCTCGGGCCTTGCCGAGCCCACCGGCTGCAACATGCCCGCGTCGTGGGCGTGGCCGACACCTCACACTCCCTCGAGCGAGAAGCCACCCATGTCAGGCGTGGACTCAGTGCCCCAGAGGCCGCAAACGGTACCTCGCACCACGGTATCCGCGGCGACCGTCTCGTCTGCAAAAGGGGCCTCCAAGCACAACTCAAGCCATGGCCGCCGGCGCTCATGGAAGGCCCGCTCACCTGATGATCGTTGGAGAAGCCTGCCCTGTACCTCCCAGCCCGGGCAGGCGGAGGATATCGCCGGGACGATCTACGATGTGAACAGCGCCCGCACGAACCAACTCGCTCCGATCGCGAAATCCCCACGTCACGCCTACAGGTATCATGCCGGCGCGCAGCGCGGTCTCTACATCAACGGCCGAGTCGCCTACGAAAAACGTTTCTGGCGGCGCAATGCCGAGGCGATCCGACACCGCCAACGCCAGGACCGGCTCGGGCTTGGAAGGCACGTTGTCCAACGCGCCCTGAATGGCGACGAACATGGCTGCACAGCCAAGCCGTTCGACTACAGCAACGGTCAGCGCATGCGGCTTGTTGGACAGAACCGCCATGCGTATCCCCCGCGCCGACAGCTGCTCAAGCGTCGGGCGGATCCCATCGTACAAGTGCGTGCAGTCTGTCAAATGCCGCTGGTAGTACTGAAATGCCAGGCGCGACACCTCCTCGACTTGAGCGACGGCAGCCCCGGTAACCGATTCGCGCGCCAGATGCGCCCATCCATGGCCCACTCGCAACCGATAGGTTTCAACCGGATGAACAGGTAGATGACACGCCGTCAGGGCCGCATTCATAGCCTCGGATATGTCCCGCAGCGTGTCCGCCAGCGTGCCGTCCAGGTCGAATATGATCGCCGTTCGGTTCATTGGATCGCACTATTCTGCATCGGCCGACATATACGAACGCCAGCCCTACGCGGTAGTCTAACCGACTCACATCGCCCTGGGCATAGCTGATGCAGACACGTTCGAAGCCCGCAGACAAGAGCACGAGTCACCCGCGCTGAGCACTACGTTGCCCAAGCGCGTTCGATCGCAGCACGTCTTTGCAGGCACCTACCTTGACTGGGCTCACACGACCCGGTCGGGACGCTACAGGCCGGCGAAATCGCACCGATTTGCCCGCCAAAGTGTTTCATATGTCTTTTGTTAACATAGACTTACAGAGCGTATCCTACAACCGAGTTGCAGCGTTCTAGATCCGTAATCAGTCGCTCCAGCTGACGACGAGATGGTATCACGTGTCCTCTTCGGCAAGCCAAACCTCACCTCCACTACACGTTTGCCGCGTGGTCTGAGTGCCTACGTTTTACCGGTGAACGCACACGCGCTGCATGGCAGACGATCTTCTCCAACGCGCGGAGGTACGGCCTCAAGAAGCGCCTACATTGCTGGTGCGTGCATGTCAGCGACCAGCGCGCGACCTGTTTCAACGCATCGAACGCTGTAGGAAAACGGTCGTCTGGTCGATAAAGGTACAAAGTGCAAGGGTGCAGAAATTGCGCGTGGGCGCAAGAAAACTTGTTGACAAGGTTGCACTCGGTAGTACTATCGCTCAACTAGAGAGGAGGTGACGCACATGGCTAAGAAACGCGCCACTAAAAAAGCAGCCGTAAAGAAGACCAGAAAGAAGGCCAAGAAGGCCAAGAAGGTCAAGAAGGCCAAGAAGGTCAAGAGGGCCAAGAAGGCCAAGAAGGCCAAGAAGGCCAAGAA
>Ga0315550_1002671_pt1 | contig 10876 bp, 9 predicted proteins | sample SalMarSW160190MG_2_FD_203100 | JGI IMG/M metagenome (GOLD analysis project Ga0315550, IMG submission 203100) | Salt marsh sediment microbial communities from the Plum Island Ecosystem LTER, Massachusetts, United States - Salt Marsh Sediment SW1601-90 ... | reverse complement strand
ACTGAGATTCAATGCCAACTGAAAGTCAGCAATCAAAAAGAGACTATGCATCTGTGATTGTGAATCATATTTGTATTTCGCCAATTTCGTTGTGAAGTAGGAAAGAGGCTTCCTGGGTGCTGATTTGGTCTGTAATGACTTTTTTCCAGAGATGGTATAAACTCAAAGTTGTCAAGAATATTGCTTTGTTTGTTTCAAGAAAGATCTTCATTGAAAGATCGATGTGCTCTTTGCTTGTTCGTTCGTTAATGGGCAAATCCTTGTATGTGTTAGCTACGAATATGATTTTTTCGTTTTTTCTCTGGTTTTCAATGAATTTTGCCAGTTGATTGATTTTGGTGTTTTGAGCTTCAACTTTTCCTTTTGTTGAAGCTATTTTAACCACAATGTTGCCTTTCAAGCCTGTTAAGTCAAATTCGATACTTTGAATAGTTAGTATACCTAAATCTTCTAGGATTATTTGAACCGCTTTTGTGACTTTTTTATTGTCTATCGAGAACAGGTTGCGGTATTCTTCAGGACGTATACTAGTATTCCATGAGTCTTCAATTTGGTTGACTTCTGGAATTTCTATCGAGTCTAACCATGGATATTCTTCTGGTTCTTCTCTAGTGGCTAAACCTATCAAAAGCTTTATTGCCTCAGAGTGGTTGATTTTTGTTGTTTTTGGTAAGAAATGGATTTTTCCTCTCTTGCCTATTGTGATAGTAGCGGCTATCGGTTTTTGGGATTTGTTAATTGCTATGGGATCAAAACTGCAGTTGGTTGTGTTTTTCCAGTATAGTTCGTTCTCCCATTTTTCGACATTTTCTATGTATTCTGAGAATCTTTCATCTGTGAGGATTATTGTTCTTCCCAGTATCATAGGGTTTACTGTTAGCTTTTGTGGGAAGGGAATCCATGAGTAGTTTAGGGCGATTTTTTTAAACGGGATTTTTAAGGGTTTTTCCATTATGCAAAAGATTTCTTTATTATCTCGGATGAAAATGCGAGCTGTTCTTTTCAATAAACCTATATTGTTGAAGAGTGTTGGGGGATAATTTTTTGGAAACGAAGTGAGGTCGATTATCAGGGAGTCATATTTTTCCATGTTCGGAAAAGGTTGTGTCCATTTAATGCTGTCTACTTTCTTGTGAGGTGTAGAACCTATGATAAGTAGCTTATTCACGAGTTGTTTGACTCCTTCACTGAGTTTTTTATCTGGAATAGAATCTTTGTTTTAGTTTTTAAAAATTTGGGGATTATAATTTCTAAAAAGAATGAATACACTTGGGTTTTGGGGTTAAATTTTAACCCCAAACCCAAACCCGAACTTTCACGTATTTACGTGTCTACGTATTTTCTTTCGCCCTAGCTCATGCTCGTATTCTCTTACCTACCTACCCTCACGCGTGAACCGCGCACACACGCACGCGCGCACGCACACAAAAAATATTCGATTAGTCAAGGTTTCTTGACAAAAATCCTTTTCCCTAATTCTAAACCAATATTATATCGGTAAAAAATGAGAGGTAAGTCAATAGTCTGGGTGTTACTAGTTCTTTCGCTAGTTTTGGTTTCTTTTCCAAAAATTGAAGAAGTAAAGGCACAAGATGTAATCTATATTCGAGAAGACGGAATCGTTGAAGGAACAGACAAGATTCAACGAGAAGAAAACATATACACTTTTACGGGCAATATTAATGGTGAGATTGTTGTAGAAAAAAATGACATCGTGGTTGATGGGGCAGGTTACGTTCTTGATTTTTGAATTGTCTACAAAATTATAATAGCTGTTCGGTTGTAGTCTAATCTGAAAATTGGGAATCCCAATTGAGATTGAGCCGTGAATAAATGGTGAAAAATAGTATGGAATGGTTGATATATGCAATACTTTCTGCGATAACAGCAGCCTTTGTGGCTATATTTGGAAAAATGGGTCTTGAAGGAGTAGACTCTTTAACCGCTACTGGAATACGCGCAGGAATAATGTTTGCAGTAATTGTTGTTCTAATGTTATTCACTGGAAAAATGCAAATAGCAGCCACGCTCGATTCAAAATCTCTATTCTATATATTTCTCGGGGGTTTAGCCGGAGCTGCATCATGGATATTCTATTTCTTAGCATTACACTATGGAAAAGTCTCTCAAGTAGCACCAATTGACAGACTCAGCGTAGTTTTTGTAATTATTTTTGCAGCCCTGTTTTTAGCTGAAAAAATCACGTTACCAACGGCATTAGGAGTTGCTCTCATGACAGCAGGTGCAATAATAATTTCTTTGGCTTAAATATAGTTAGAACCCCTATTCCTGTGTGGGAGTTGGTCGGGTTAAATTTTAACCCAAACCCGAGTTTGTGTTTTATCTTTCTACAATGAAAGCGATTTTGACATCTGCGTTGTATTCTACAATCTTGTTATTTTTTACTTTGGCAGTACATCGCTTAACGTGGACTCCCTTGATGTTTTTGACCGTCTTAGCTGCCTCAGCCACAGCATTCTGAGCAGCTTCATTCCAGCCATTTGGTGAACTACATATTAGCTCAATGATTTTTACAACAGTCATAGAATTCACCTCCACAGACTGAGTGGTTTCAACAACACTTCAGCTTTTCGACCTAAATATGTGCGCGAAAAAATTATCTTTAAAAAGTATATCGGGTATCGAAATATACCTTAAATGCTGTTCTTGACACATCAACCTTTGTGGATGCGTGCATTTTTATTTCCTCTATTTTGCTCAAAAAATAATCATGTGCGCATTCACTCCACTTACAATTTTTAGGAATGAAAATGACTACATATTTCGCGGATTCTGCCTCTGAGTGGTGACGTCTCCCGAGTTTCCCCGCATCTTCCCCTTTTTTTGGCACAATTTTTCTATTTTGAAAAAGACTTATCAAGTCTGATAGTAAAGAAGGTGTAATGCAAAGAAAATCTTTAGCTATTCTTGTGATCGTTCTAATTTTAGCTTTGCTTCTCTTAAATTATGGTTTTCTTGGTACGCCGCAAATCGAAGAATCTACTGATTTCTATGTGGGTGTTGATGTGGCCTACGCCGATCTACCCGCAATTAAAAGCGTTATTGACGAAGTCAGTTCTTACACTAATCTCTTTGTGATTGGGAGCACTGGAATTTCGTATGATGAAGTAAAGCTAGACGAAACTTGTCAGTACCTTTATGATAAAGGCTTATCTTTCATAATTTATACTGAAAGGCCATTTCAGAGGCAATGGTTTGAAGATGCCAAAATTAGATGGAACAACCGTTTTTTGGGGTTTTATTTCTGGGATGAGAATGGTGGACGGCAGTTAGATTCCTTACTTGCTTTTGACGAAGCGGATAATTACACTGATGCGGGGAACCAATTCATTTACCGTTTAAACAGAGCTCTCGACTTTATGAATTATACTGGTTCCACCAATCATTCCTTGTTTACTTCAGACTATTCACTTTACTGGTTTGGTTACAAAGCAGGATATGATGTTATCCTAGCACAGTTTGGTTGGAACTACAGCAGACAACTGAATGTAGCCCTCGACAGGGGAGCAGCCACATTCCAGAACAAGGATTGGGGTGTAATTATCACGTGGACATATAATCACCCGCCATACATTGAATCGGGCAAAGAACTCTACGAAGACATGATCCTAGCCTACAATAATGGAGCAAAATACATCCTGGTTTTTGATTCCAACAAAAACTATACTGAAGGAATTTTAGAGAAAGAACATTTTGAGGCTTTAGAACAGTTTTGGCAATATACACAAGATAATCCTAGAAATAACATTCAAATTGAGAAGCGAGTTGCTTTTGTTCTTCCAAAAGGCTACGGATACGGTTTTCGTGGACCAGACGATAAGATTTGGGGATTATGGGAAGATGATGCCCTCTCACTTGAAATAAGCCATCATCTTGGCTATTTTTTGGAAGAATATGGGTCTAAACTGGATATAATCTACGATGATGATATAAAATATAGTGAAGTCTACAGCAAATATATTTTCTGGAATGGAACAATTATCCTAGATTCATAAGGTTTTTCTCCATGAGAACCGAAAAAGATAGCGTTCTTTATGTCTGTCTTTCGTCTTTTTTCTGTTTTTTAATGCGTTCGGTAATGAGAGATTATGTGTGTAGTATGTTCTCGGTCTGCATTCTGTTTATGGTAGTGCACAAAAATTATGTTCATTGTCAGACTAGCAGAGTATGTAGATTACACCAACAAACACAACGAAATACGGACTATGTCTATTTGCTATGTTTGTATGCTGTCTGCTTTCTGTTATGTCCACTTCAGTCTACAATAACATACTATGCATAAAATTCTTGTATGGAAAATCGAATATATAATATACCATAAAACATGAGCACGCAACATACAGTTACCCAAACTGCGGAACGGTGAAATACAAATCAGCTACAACAAGAAAGAATATTATGGATTCATGTTTGCGATTTCTGTTATCTTACTTGTCGGTGGCACAATCTTTCTAATCACTTCTGCCTTTACGGTATCTGAAAGTGAAAATTGGGGCTTTATGATTGGATCCTTCCTAGCATTTACTGGGCTTGGAAGTTTCCTATATGAAATATTCTTACAGTAATATTTCGAGAGAGGTTAAATTTCAACTCCCGACCAACCCAAAAAAATCCATAATTTAGGCGGTAGAACCTGAAAGAAGCGTTTTTAGAACAATAAACAGACAAAAAGAAGCTTATGGAAGGCATATCAACACCACAAAGCGAGGAAAACGATAAAAAGGTTAAATTTTAACACCAAACCCAAACCCAAACCCAAAAAAAGAGTGTAAACGCACATCACACTGTCCCCTCTCTAGATACGTGACGTGATTTTCAAGTTAGTGCCGATGAGTTTATTTTATAGTAGTGCAGAGGAGATAACGGATTATCTTTGTCAAAAATAAATTTACTAACTTTTTCAGGTTCTCACCATGAGATCGGCGTTCAACAAGGACGTGCAGTCCATAAGTTGATGCAAAAGGCCTTAAAACAGATTCCAAATCTTGAAGTAGTAAGACTGATGAAACCGAAACTGTTACCAACCTCTCTCTTTCTCAGATTAGCGAAACGCCGAGCCACAAAACAACTGAAAAACGACATTATCCAACACTACCCTAGACAAGCAGATCGTTTGAAAGGCATAGCCGAAGGTGCAGGAATAGATGTATCTTGGGAATATTTCGTTCACTTACTGGAACTCTTAATTACTGTTGGACCATCTAGCTATCGCATTCCAGCATGCACGAGCCTGGGATTCACTCCACAACGAACCAAAACACGGGAAACAATCATCGCCAAAAACTTTGACTACCCAAACGACTTTTTAGAATACCACTTGACATGCAACACAAAACCAAAAGAAGGCTACCAAACCCTGGGCTGCACAATGGCGCCTTTAGCAGGCATGCTGGATGGCATGAATGAACATGGATTAACCATAACTCAAAACTCCGCCTATGCAACCGATGAACCAACATACTTTGCGCCAAACTCGCTAGCGCTACAGGAAATGCTTGAAACATGCAAAAACACCGATGAAGCAATTAACTTCATAACTCACGCGAAACGCGCTGGCAACCACCTACTAATGATAGCTGATGCTCAAGGTAACATGAAGACTGTGGAAATCTCACATAACCATGCTGCAGTACGAAACCCTATAGACGACCAACTCATAAATACGAACCACTATCACACACCAGAAATGCAAAAATATGAAATTCCGCACAACGCCGTCTTCTTCGGCAAAGTCCCAAAGGAATTCCTCGGCGTAGGGGTCCACGAATCCAGTGAACAACGACTAAGACGAGCGCAGGAACTACTAGACGGCAAAGCTGAAGTAGATGAAAGTGAGATTGCCACCATTCTTAGTGACCACGACAAGGACAACAAGCCGTCAAACCTCACGATCTGTCAACATGGCGAATATATCAGCACCCTCCGCTCAATGATCCTCTACCCCAACAGACGAACAATTAAAGTGTTATATGGAAATACTTGCCAGAACAGATACACTGAATTCGCATTTTCATAAACATTGAGAACAGTAATAGACCATAAAAGAGAGAGGTTAAATTTTAACCCCAACCCAACACCCAACCCAACCCAACCCAACTGCTAAAAGCTGACGCTTGATAATGAAGATTGAAGTAGCGTCAGCGTATGAATGGAAAGTAATAGTGTGTGCAGGGATACTGCCCTGACCTGACAGGAAGCAGACTGACTTAGGTCATGCATGCATATAGAGTAGGATACTATCCTATTTTTTTCTACATGTTTATGGCAGAAAAATTTATTCTTCACTTAACTTCAAGAATGTTAACAGAAGGCGCAAAAAAACGAAAGATCACTTTAAATTTTTAATCCAGAGATTTCATCTCAGTTGGATTTGTGGAGCGTTTTAGCTGTGGAATATTTTTTTGTTCTATTGGCAGTTACTTTTGCTTTTTCATCAGTTTTGGGTTTATTGTTAGAGAAGTATCTTAGGATGCCTTGGATGTTCTCGGCTTTGTTTCTAGGCATGATTTTTTCTGCTTTTGGTCTTTTTCAATCAACAATTCACGATGAAACCTTTGTCTCATTTTCGACATTAGGTATGCTATTCCTGCTTTTCATGATTGGTTTTAATCTTGAACTGGATAAGATCAAAAGTTTTGGAAAACATATCCTCAGTGGTGCACTCATAATTGTTGGTCTTGAAGCCAGTATTGTTGGAGTAATTCTTTTTTTCCTTTTTCCTAATGAAATAGGAAATTCGCCGTTGGTTGCCCTTGTTGTAGCTCTTTCTTTTGCTACGATTGGAGAAGCTGTTCTTTTACCGATTCTCGCAAAGTATAATTTACTTAAGACGAAATTTGGTCAACTCACTCTAGGAATTGGAACACTTGATGATGTTTTGGAAGTTTTAACGTTGATCATGATTCCTTTCTTACCTATATTTCTTCCAGCACTAAAAATTCAAGATTTTCCAGATCCCATGTTTGTTGTATTAGATTTAATTGGTATCTTTGCTCTTACATTAATTTTGGTAAAATTGGCATCAAGAATAAAACACGTTTTGAGCAATAACGTTGATTTCAGCTTTATTCGCCCCATCCTAATTTTACTAATTTTTTTCTCTTTTGTGGTTGTGGGCAGTTTTGTTTTCGATAGTTTGGCTGCTATCAGTGCGATTTTTGGAGGTATTGTTGCAAGAAATTTATTACCTACAGAAAATTTTCACGATGATGAAAAAATTGTTAATTTCTTAGGCTATATTTTGCTGTCACCGATTTTCTTCTTAGGTGTGGGTGCTAGTATGTCATTTTCTGCAGTTTTTGTTTATCCTTTGATGTTAATTGTAATTATTGTTTCCACGTTTGGAGCAAAATTATCTGGAGCATATCTGTTGTTTCGTAACATGCTAGGAAATAAGCGTTCTTTGATTTTGGGACTAGGACTTAGTGTAAGATTTAGTACAGGTCTCATTGTTCAATATGTTTTGTTGACTTCCAATTTGATTACACTTGATCTATATTCCACCCTAGTAGCATCAGCAGTGGTTATTACTCCAATAATATTGGTAGTGCTTCCTTGGGCTTTAAGCAAAGAAAAAGACAACCTGAATATTTGAAGCTTTTACCTTTTTGATTATTTTGACATTATTCTAACTATGTGATTTCTTCATAGCAATTCCATTTAAACTTCCAAATTTTTTGATGTCCTTTTTAACGAGTGCGTATATGTTTTCGATTCTACCTATTAATTTTCTTGTTTAAGTGTATACACGATTTAGCATACACACACTATCTTGTTGTTTACAGTATGGTACCTTCCGTTCCTTCCTCTTCCTTTCTGGTACATGGATATAGGTACAGGAAAGGTATAGTACCTAAACCGTGTATACACTCCATAAACCGTAAATGGTCCACCCCAAACGGACGATAACCGTCTCGCCCGTCCGTCGTCCCGTCAGGGGGGGGTTAAATTTTAACCCCCAACCTCTTTATTTTTCGTCTGCTTTAACGTGTAGAAGAGTAGGGTTTGCTGAGGCTCCTGCACGGGTAGTTTAATATAGGAAAGAACAACAGATGAACAACCCTCTGCTATTACCGCTTTGGTTAGTTTCATCTTCCGTGCTTGAGCCGTCTCAGCCCCATTTTCTTCCAATGCTGTTTTACTTCCCAAGAAAAAAAGGGAAGGGAAAATTTTGGGTTATTTTTGTTTTTTGAGTGCCAAGTAACTGACTATGCCTATGATGATGGCTATTGCAACTGCTGCTATTATGACTAGGTCTATTGTTAGGTATGATGGTATTTCTGGAATTTCTGGCATTTCTGGGTATGCTGGAAGCATGTTGATAGTCCTCTGAGCAGCATCGGCAGCAATCTCCTCTGCTGTTGGAACGTCTGGGTATGCTGGAATCTGGCTTACCGTCTTCTGAGCAATCTCGTCAGCGGTCGGAGGCACTGGATATGCTGCTGTTGTGGATTCGTCTACACCAAACGTGGTTGTTGCCTGTGAGACGAAGTAGGATTCGGAGCCTTCGAACATCGCAGTGACATGATATTCGCCGACAATGGCTGGAGCCCACATGTAGCTAAACACACCATTTCTATCGGTTGTAACAATGTCTGAGTACCAGTCGCCATTAGGATCAAGGATCTTCAAAAACACTTCCACACCTTTAACATCAGCTGGACACTCAAACTGCTTATAGACGTATAGCATCCATTTGCTCATGCTTTCATCAGCTACTGCGGGAACGCCATTCGGGAATCGCAATTTCAGTTTGATGTCTTCTGTGCCCGGTGATACATCAGTCACTTTGCCTCGAATTGTGGCGCTTCTTCCCTGCGTTATAGCAGTCAGCGGTGCTTCAACTGTTGTGGCGCTTGGACCCTTGCCTATAGCGTATACGCGTTGGTCATACACATCCATAGTCGCTATTATGCTGTCTCCGATAATGGCGTTCGATCCCCAGTAGGTCTGACGGAACAAACCATCTGCTCGCCATATTTCATCTCCAGTTATCATGTCAAGGCAGATGAACGGTGCACCGCGCGGTTTGGGATCAATAGATGAGTGCTCCATATGAGCTAGGTAGAGTTTTCCGTCGGTAACGAACATCGGTTTAACCCACCAACTATTGGCCCACAAGATTTCTTGGTATGCGTCTACAGCGTGATATTCCCACAGAAAATCGCCTGTCGTGGCATTGTAAGCGTATGCTATTCCGGAGACGCCAGCTGAGATGAACACATCGTAAGCGATAGTGGATTCTGTGCCAACATAAGTGTTCAAGTAATGCTCTGGATCAGTTGGACCCCATAGATACTTCCCTGTGTTCATGCTGAAGCCATAATATTCTCTAAGCTCTCTTGCAAACACGACGAAAACGCCATCCTCACCGTGTGGACTATAACTAACCACGTTTATGGTTACGTTGCCTGCAGCCCATTCAGCGGGTGCCTGCCAAGTTTCTTTGAACAGTAGTGTTCCTTCTTGCCCTGGCTTCAAACTTAAGCCCCATGAGCTGACTTCCGTAGTGGTTGCGCTCACACTGATTATTCTATCCCCAAAATAGATCTCGCTGACGCTTCCCGTTAGGCCTGTTGGTATTGTCACGTTCAAACTCCATGCACGCTCGGCCGCTGTAGTGTTCGCTGCCGCGTCTAACGTTTTTAGATGGACTTCGCTTCCCCAGTTACCCTCCATGGAGCCAAGAGCACTCATGTTCCACAGAGCCATCCAACCATTATTTAGGTCAACATTTAATCTATAGATTTCACCTTTTGGACCCCATCGGGTGGTGCCCGAAGGCACATTCTCAATGGTAAACATCCATTCTCCAGTGAAGGCGTCAAACGCGTTCCAAGTACTGCCAACATTTACCCACAAGTATGAGAAAACGCCGTGATAGTTGTATGAGTCCCAATAGAATAGCTGACCAAACGTTATCGATTGGTTGTCTAGAAAGGTTTTAGTCCACAGCTCTTCACCAGTACGTATGTCTACACAATGATACACCCTCGGGAGGTCGTAGGGACCACTTGTGTAGTAAAGTCTTCCGGCGGTGATTATTGGTCCCGCCGCCCCCCAAGCTCGTACCCTTCCACCCCATTTGCCTTCGTATGCATCTCCGCATTCCATGCCGTGATAACCAAGCTCTTCTAAGTCGGGAGTGCCCAACGCTCCTCCGGCGATCCCTCCTGTCGTTAGCGGCTCTACCCACAGTATGTGGGCAGTCTCCGGTCCATCGTTGTAAGGAGTGAACTTATTACGCGGTACGTACAACCAACTTCCTGCGATCGTTGACCATTCTCTAAGCTGCGCATCTATGGGGCGAGTCCAGTATTCGCTTGGAAGCGAATTTCCTGGGTAATAGGCTATTGCGTCTGCCTGTACGACAAGTTCGAGTGGTTCGCTGCTGTCGGCCAAATATGTTATGTCGTAAGGAGATCCAAAAAAGAAGGGAGCGAGTGTTACCGTTTGTGTAGGGAAGTGTGTCTGCAGAATGTATTTGCCGACCTTAGTTGGTGTGAATAGCTGCCCCGTTCCACCTGTCGCGTCGGTTCTGATTGGCCCTATAGTGCTTTCGATTCCTTCAGGATCTGTGACTGTTACTGTTAGACCCTCCCATCCCATCTCTACACTCGTTAGTCGGGACGTAATTCCAATATGGAGCAACACCGGTTGGTTAACACCTACTGGGTTAGGCACAGCACCAATGTAGGGATAGCTTTTACTAGTTTGCACAGCCTGCGCTGTGGCAGCTGGGATAGCAACAAGAATAGCAGATAATGTTAACAATAGAATTAAAGCGATTGTAGATATTTTTGATTTACTTTTATCATTGTTCATTTTTTTTCATCTTCTTTTTTATTTTTTTTGT
>Ga0315550_1002669_pt1 | contig 10880 bp, 6 predicted proteins | sample SalMarSW160190MG_2_FD_203100 | JGI IMG/M metagenome (GOLD analysis project Ga0315550, IMG submission 203100) | Salt marsh sediment microbial communities from the Plum Island Ecosystem LTER, Massachusetts, United States - Salt Marsh Sediment SW1601-90 ... | reverse complement strand
GTATCGGTCACGCTGACCACGGCCTGACCCTCTTCACGTCTGGCCTCTACCACGACGCCTCCACGCTCGGTGAAGCGACCAGCGTTGCTCAGCAGATTGATCAGCACCTGCCGCATTCGGGTCACGTCACAGAAAACGGGAGCGAGATCGAGAGGTATCTCCGCCTCCAAATAAAGCCCTTTGGACTCGAAGAGCGCGCCTACAGCCTCAGAGGCCTCGTCGACAACGTCCTGTAAAGCGACCCACTCCTTGCTCAACGTCATGTGCCCCGCTTCGACCTGGCTGAGGTCAAGCACGTCGTCGACCAGCTTTGCCAGATGCTGACTGTTGCGCTGAATAGCTGCGATATCGGCCAAAAGCGCCTGTGGCAGCGTCCCGCCGTAAACCTGGGGCAACTGCATGATCATGTCGCTGAAACCTATAATCATGTTGAGCGGCGTGCGCAGCTCGTGACTTACGTTGACCACAAACTGCTCCTTCGTCCGCCGCGCCTCTTCGGCGACATGGTGCATCACCTTGAGCCGGTCGGCCAACCGGGCCAACTCTTGGTTGGCCTGGACCAAATCCCCTTGAGCCTGTTTCAACTCCACTCGCTGCTCGCGCGCGGCCTCTATTTCCCGACGCGCTTGCTCAAAGCTGAATAGCGACCACTGGGTCACGGTAAGCAGCACGTTGATCACGGCCCAGCCCAGTGCCCCGGCAATTGCACCGCCAACGAGGATGATCACACCAGATGTACTGGATGGCGATGGTGCTAACTGAGCCTGAGAAAGCCACCACAAAAGACCAAGCACCACACCTTCAGAAAGCAACCCAGCCACCCAGGTGATGGCAATCGTGGCCACAAAGGGAATCAGCATGTAGAAAAAAGCAATCTCTGGCTTCCGAAATGAATAGAGCGCCAGCGTAATGGCCGCCATCACACCCAGCACCCAAATGGACTGGGCAACCAAGAGGCGTTTGGATACGAGATGCAGGGCAACGAGCGATGGAATGACGACGGCTATCAAAGCGTATGAAAGCGCAGGTACGATGCGCCACCACTCGGTAAAGTTCGCCACCACGTACCAAATCAGGCAGATCCCGCCAGTAGCAAAAATGAGAGTGCGCAACGTAGACTTGGACAGATCGGCGGCGGCGGAGGCAAGATCAGGTTCAGCCCTCAGCGAGATACGCAATTCGTGCAACATGGAGACCTCCACATCATCCGGTCAACTTTTGTGCATATGCTACCACACAAGCACAGAACCGCAACGTTTCCAGAAATTGATCTCTAGCCAGCCTGCGCCGCCACGATCAGCGGCACAACGCCCCGACCAGCGTCGGTGACGTCGCGCAGGCGATTGATAGCGGAAATCCGCCGTTGGCGCTCGAGCATGCGCTTCCGCCGTTCGACGCCCAGATCGCGGCGTGCGGCGACCAGGTCCACATCCCAAGGGATCAGGCGGCCGGACACGAAAGCGCCGGGATCGAGCAAATCCACACGGCAGGCGGAGAGCTGAATATGTAATAGATCACCCGTCTGTAACAGCCCGATTCCACCACCCTTCAACGCCTCCGGCGTCACGTGGCCGATAGCCGCACCATAGGAAGTGCCAGAGAAGCGCCCGTCACTGATCAGCGCAGTCAGCTTGCGCAGCTCGCGGTTGGCGTTGATGTGCTGCATGGGCGTGAACATCTCCGGCATGCCGAACGCCTCTGGCCCCTGGCCGCTGATGACTACGACGATCTTTAGAAGTGTCGCTTCGACCATGCGGTCAAAGAGCGGATCGCGCGCCAACGCACGCATCTCATCGAGGAGCTCGCTGTCCTTGCTCCCGTTGTGGGCTGCCAGAGCCAACAGCAGCTCCCGCGTGAGGGTCGGGTGTCCCCTGAGCTGGTCGAGCACGTGCACGTCCAACAGGCCGGCGTTCGCCTGCTCCTCATTCCCATAGAACAGCACCACACTCACCTGATCGTCAAATTCGGCGATCTGCTCGCTGGTCATGCCGCTGACCTTTATCACCGCCGTCTCGAAAAAGTTACCTCGCAGCACGTCGGTGCCGCTAAAGGGTCGACGCGGCGCAGACAGGACAATGGGGTTCTCGGTCACGCCCGCTGCCGGCAGATTGGTCGCATCGGCCAGCCGCTGACGCCACGTCTCACCGGTGACCGTGGGCGCATCCACGTCCATAGGGATGCCCTGTTGCAACAGCTCGTAGAAGACGGTCTCCATGCCCCGGATGATCCCGGCAGAACACTGCTGAGCCATGACAAAGATGTCGCGCCCGGCGGTGAGGCTGTAGTCGAATATATCGGGCACCGGCGGGTTGCGGCGGATCTCGTCCATCGTCCACACATCGACGTCGTGGCCGGCATAGATCATGGCGGCCACCAGGTGCATCATCAGGTTGGTGGAGCCGCCGGTGGCGCTGTAGGCGCGCACCGCGTTGGCAAAGTTTTCCGCCAATATGTTACCGACGCTATCTGCTGGCCGATTGACGGTCTTGAACAGAGCGTCCACCACCCGGTTGACCCGCTCCGTATCCGGCGGCGCGGTCAGCAGCTCGACTGCCGGGTGTGTCAGGCCCAGGGCCGAGACGGCGAGACGGCTGGAGTTGCCGGTGCCGTTGAAGGCGCAGATGCCGCCCTTGCGATCACACGTATTGACGGCCAGGCGTCGCTCATAGTCCTTTTGCTCGGTTGCACTGATGATTCCAGCCTGCCGCGCTCGGGCCAGCACGCCTTGAAAGGCGGCGTTGGAGATACATTGCAGGATATACGTCGCGCATGCCTCGAGATCTGAGGCGATCTCTGGATGCTCCTGCGCTTCGGCCCGTCGTGCCACGTCGTCCAGATCGGCCAGCAGATCAGGCGGGATAGTGCCTCCGCGCAGCACGTGCGTGGGACTGAACGTGGCAAAGACGGGTGCGTCGCCCCGGCGCTGGCGCGTCCGATCCAGGTGAGCCAGGCCGGCGGCGATGCCCAGCGGCGTCTTGTCGCAGCCAGAGATGACGTATGCGCCGTGATAGGCGTGCGCCTCCATCTGGTTCACGACCATCGCTGCCACACCGTTGCGGCTCTGCAGGCTGTAGCCCATACCGATGTTGCTCTGCGCCGTGCCGTCGCAGAGCACGGGAACGCCGAAATAGAAGGGCACGCCGCCCCGCTGCCAAATGCGCAGCGCCACCCTATGCACCGTCTCCAGGTCGAGGATGTGCGCCGGGTGATCGGCCGAGCCGCCGATGATGGCGATGCGTGGAGCGTTCGTCTCCAAGCGGTCAAAGATGGCCTCCAGACTGTGACCCAAATCACCCGCGCCCAGAGCCCGCTCGGTTCGGTCCAGCAGACCGGCGACCGTGACCGGCTCGTTGGCCTTGCCCTGTACGTTGTCCCGGTATGGATTTGTGCCTTCGATAATCACTGATATAATTTCCTCACTCTTTCGAAAGTAGCTGCTACCCCCCACCTAACCTCCCACACCACGGGGGGAGGGACCGGATGCCCCCTCCCTCGGTAGGAGAGCCAAGGGACCTACACTTCGATCCCCAAGAATACCTTACATCTGCTGGGCCGAGTTGCGCAAAATGCCAATGGACTCGATCTCTATCGCCACCTCATCCCCATCGCGCAGCGCAAAATCGTCGCCCGGCACGATGCCGGCCCCGGTCAACAGCACAACACCTTGGAGAAACTCGTTGTAGCGGGCCAGAAAGCCGACCAACTCCTCCAGGGGACGATGCATCTGGCCGGTGGAGGTCGCTCCCTCGAAGATGGTATGTCCATCTCGTCCGACCGTCAGCCGCACATCCAGATTCTGCCCATCTATCGCGTCGTCGGCCAGCGTGATCACCGGGCCCAGCGCGCACGAGTGGCGATAGACCTTGGCCTGGGGCAGGTAGAGCGGATTTTCACCCTCGATGTCGCGGCTGCTGGCGTCGTCGCCCACGGTGTAGCCGACGATGTGCATATCCGGATTCACGATCAACGCCAGTTCCGGTTCCGGCACGCTCCAGCGACAGTCGCCCCGCAAGCCGATCCAATCGTTGGGGCCGACGACCTTCTCCCCCAGGGATTTGAAGAACAGCTCGGGACGTTCGGCGTCATAGACGTGCACGTAACATTCCCTCGACTTGGACTCGCGCACCCGCGCCTCCCGGCTCCAGGCATAGGTGACACCGGCGGCCCACACCTCCTGTCGGTCCACCGGCGGCAACAGGTGCGGGACGGCATTGTCCGGCGCCACGTCCAGCGCGGTGTAAGTGTAAACGGGCAGGCTAGATAGATTAACATCCTTTAGCAGCGTGTCAACCGGTTGCACAGTCGATGCCTGAAGCAATGCCATCAATGAGACAAAGGGAGATAGACCGCTGGCGGTCAAGTCATAGATGCTCCCATCCACTACCCATCCCACGCGCGCTCCTTGGTTGGGAAGGTAGAAGCGGCACAGTTGCTTGGAAACTCTCATACACTCATCCTCCTTGACATCAGTTTGGTACCCAGCGACCCCATCATACATCCCTTTCTCATCCAAGCCAAATCGCGCTAAAAGCGCACCTACTGAAACGCGCGAGTCTGTGGTATACTTGTCCAGAAAGTCCAACCCCGCGCGAACGGCGTCCATCCCACTGACTGATTCCTAAAGAGACGACCCTAGCGCGATACACAGGAGACCTATGACCACCAGCGGTATCATCGAGCAAGAATTCATGGACCTGACCCAAGACCTGGATATCAAGGCGTTTTGGGAGGAGAACGCGCTCTGCCAGGCGTTTACCACCGACAAGCCGCGTTGCGCGCTTTCCTTCTCCCCTGACGACCATTGGGCATTCGAGTTCATGCAGGTCCCTTCGACCCTGCGCTATTACCAAGACCAGGCCTATCGCAATCAGCTCCATAGACAGATCAACCAAATCACGGCCAAATACGTGGGAAAAACCTTTTTCGACGAAGACACCTGGGAGCATCAGCCTAAACGCATCGAGAATCTCTTCAGGTGCGAGTTCAGTTACACAGAGGGAGCCACGCCCTGGCTGACGCCGGCGACGGGCGATCCCAATGAGCTGGCCCGGATTCTCGACGAATCCGAGGCGATCGACCTGCACACGTGGAGCTTTCCCAAAACGTACCTGGAGGAATGGGGGCAGCGCGAGGCCGCGGGCAAGCCGCTGCCCAAGCTGGGCACGGGCAGCCGCGGCCCGGCGACGATCATGACCTCGGTGATCAAGCCGACCACGCTCTTGCTGTGGTTGTACGACCATCCCGACCTGATCGCCCGCTTCCGCGACGTGCTGGCCGAGAAAATGGTGGCGTTCAATCGAATCCTCCGCACGTTCAGCGGCAACGACCAGCCTGGATGGTGGATCACGGACGACAACAGCGCGCTGTTCAGCCCGGCGCTGTACCGCGAGTACTGCTTTCCGGTGCTGGAAAAGGTATTGAACGCGCTAGCCCCCGGAGACGCGCGCCGCTACCAGCACTCTGATAGTGCAATGGGCCACCTGCTGGACCAGCAATACGAGCTGGGCATCCGCGAGGTCAACTATGGGCCGGAGGTTGACGCCGGTCTCATCCGCGAAAAGATGCCCGCCGCTTACATCCACGGGCAGATGCCCCCTCTACTGCTGCGCAACGGCAGCCCGGAGGAGATCCGCCAGCGCGTGATCAGCGATTTCGAAAAGGCCGGCGCGACCGGCGGCTTGAACGTGACCACGGCGGGCTCGCTCGCAGCGGGCACCGGCGTGGGGCGGATGCGCTGGCTCATGTGGGTCGTGCAGAACGAATGCCGGTATTAGGTCCGGTCACCGAACTACTTCAGCACAAGCGGCAGATAGACGCGAGACACGTGCGCCACCACGTGAAACGTCAACGACAGCGTCTCGGGTCCGCCCGGCACCCCCGAATCATCGTAGACGGTGACGAGCACATCGCCCACCTCACCCACATCGGCGGCGGTGATGGCAGCAGTCAGCACGGAAGAACTGACGAAACCGGTAGGCCGGGGGTCACCATCCCAACGCACGATGCTGTTCTCCGTGAACATACCTCCATATACGGTCAGCGTGAAATCGGCCGGTTCGTCGGCGCCCCAGAAGGTAGTCGATATACTCTGCAACGTCAGTTCCGCGAAGCCATCATCGATCAGGACGATCGACTCGAAAGGCTGCAGGGTGATGCTGTCCATCACCGTGTTCTGATCCAAGTCGAGGTACTTGCGGATACCCAAGTCGATCAATTGGGCGCTCTGCGTGTCGTTGTAAAAGATGCGAGATAAGGGCGGATCGCTGGGACTAGGCGTGAACCAGTGCTCCTCGGAAGCGCCGTCCTTTCCGCTGTAGGACTGCCACGATGCGAGTGACCGATTTCCGCTGGCATGGATGTGACTCGCTTGGTAGGGGTTGAAAAAGGTGTTGTTGTCGGAAGAGCCAAGCCGGCTGGGATCATCGAGCCAAAGCGTCCTGACATGTTGCTGAAGGCCATACAGGACGTTGTCGGTGTGTGTGCTCACGGAGGATGGCGCTCCCCCCACATATACCTTGGATCCATCATATTCCCGCGCATAGCCATTGCCATACAACGTGTTCCCGGTGACGCTGCCGGTCGCGTTCTGGAACAGAATGCCGTGTACCGTCGAACTGATGACGGTGTTGCCGTCAAGGATCACGTTCTTGGCATTCGTGAGATAGAAGCCAAAACCGAACAGGTCATCGTACGTGGAGAGACAGCCATCGGTGTTCCCGATCGTATTGTCTATAATGTTCTCACGGAACGTCAGGTTGTACACGGACGACTGCGAAAAACTACCGCTATAGACACCTATGCCGCCGCAATCCCCCTTGGTGTAACAAGCATCGATGATAACATTGTGCTCGAGGGTATTGTGATGGCCAAATATCTGGAACCCCCCATAGCCGATACGCTCCAGACGATTATTGATGATGGTGTTATAACAGCCGGAATCGGCAGGCTCGTCGATCTTGATGCGAAAGCCATCGCCATCTTCGGTGCACAGCCCCTCTCCATCGGTAAAGCTGCACCCCAGCCCGGCTCTCCCCAAATTCTGGATCAACCCCACATCGCGGATGACGTTGTCGGAAAAGGTCGAGTTCCTGGAATACGTGTTGATCCCCATGCGGTTAGCCGTATCGATGACGTTGCCATCGACCGTCATGTTGTACCCCCACGCCAGCCGTCGGGTCGGCCATCCTCAGCATCCCACACCCAAGCCATCAGGTTGATGCCGATGCTGTCCACATCAGAGATGGCGTTATCCCGTAGCGTGACGTGGTGGTTCTCGTAGTGGGCGTGGTTGGTTGGCGTGGCGATGCCATGACGGAACCAGCGGCGCACGTCCAGGTTTTCGACGACCACGTAGGAAATGCCGGGGTCGTTCAGGTCCACGCCAAGCATCACCCCACCCCAACTGCGCTCGAGATCATCCCCGGTCACGAGCACAACCGAACCCTCGATCTCGTCGTCGGCAGGCGCGACGCCGGTGGTGTACACATAGACCCGCTTACTACCAGGGTCATAATACCACTCTCCCTCTTGATCGAGGGTATTCAGGTGATTGTTGATAAAGTAACCCCAACCGGTGCAGTTGCCCCAACAACCTGCCGAGGCATTCAGCGTGAGTGTCTGCCCGGATCGGCCGGCGACCTGGCGGTTCAGGATATACCAGCGCATCCCGCGAATGTGGGCCACCGCCCCGGTCCAATTGCCGGCCGGCAACTGGTTATCGGTGATGCGATCGCCGGACGGCTGCGCGTCGATGGTCGAATAGCCGCCGTCGGGCTGGTCGAGGTTGGGCCAGCGCCCCATGGGCAACCGCTCGGTGCCACGAAAGAGCTGGTTGACGCCGTGAGCGAACCAGCCCGCGTTGGCCCCGGCAGAGAGATCGGCGACGTAGATGTGGGGCGTGCCAGAGGAGGTCCACTCGGAGATCGGCTGCGCGCCGGAGAGGATGGGCTTGTTGGCACACCCGGCTGGATACGAGCCAAAGGTGATGGGGTTGCCCGCCGCTCCCGAGTCACCAATGACCAACTGTTCACTATGCCAAGTGTCGCCGCACTTGAACAACACCCGGTCACCCGGATCCAAGGCCAGCGAGTTGACCTTGGCGATCGTCTCGAACGGGTTCAACTCGGACTGACCGTCGTTATCGTCATCGCCCTCTGAGCTAGAGACGTAATAGGTCGTGTTGGCAGCCCTAGCGAGCCTCGACATTGGTGCCAGGAGCAAACCGACCAGAAGCAGTACACCGAACAATTTTCTCCACATCATCCTGATCCTCCACAAGCCCCTCCTGACATTATCGCATCACCAACGGCATATAGACGCGGGACACCGATTCGACCACGTGGAACTTCAACGGCGGCGTCTCGGTCGGGTCGCCGCCCGGATCATAGACAGTGACGGGGACGTCGGATACTGCACTCACATCGGCGGCATAGATGGTGGCGGTCAGCGTATGGCCGTTGACCAGAGCCGTGGGCCTATCGCTCCCGTCCCAGCGCACGACGCTGTTCTCCGTGAACCCGCTCCCATAGGCGGTCAGCGTGAAATCCGCCGCCTCGTCGACACCCCACATCACGGGCGACATGTGCTGCAGCGTCAGCCCAGCCTCGCCGTTATCGACGAGCACGACGGATGTGAACGGCGGCAGGGTGATGCTGCCCAGCACGTCGTTCCGATCCAGATCGAGATACTTGCGCGTGCCCAGATCGACCGTCTTGGGGATCTTGGCGTCGTTGTAAAAGACGCGCGACAGCGGCGGATCTCCCGGATTCAGGCTGAACCAGTTGGTTTCAGAATGGCTCTCCAACCCGCTGTACGCTTTCCACTCTTCAAACGTGTAGCGTGTCCAGGGGCCGTGGGCAATTTGGTCCACCTCGTAGGGATGGAAGAAGCAGTTATCGTCTGAGGATAAAAAGTTGCTCAGGCTATACGAGTATAGCGTCCACGCCCGGGCGCCGAGGCCGTACATCACGTTACCCGACATCGTCACCCGCGTCTCGCTCTTGCCCAGGCTGATATGCGCCGCATACTCGGTTCCATAGGAAGCGTTGTACACCGTGTTGTCGACGATCTGTCCGGTCGAGCGTTGATAATTGATGCCGGTGATGGTCGTGCTGATGATGGTATTGCCGCGCGCCTCCACGTTGCGGGAGCAATTGTCGACGTAAAGACCCATTCCAAAGGCGGCGCGCGAGGCGTGGCAGCCATCGACGTTGCCCGGAATGTCGACGATGATGTTGTCGAGCAGCCTCACGTTGTAGACATCGGTCGCGGATAGACTGTCGCCGCCGAACGTCCTGACGCCACCACAATCCGCCTTTGAGTAGCAAGACTGAACGATGACATTCTTCTCCAGGATCGTGTCGTGCCCGAACACATCCACGCCGTTGTAGCCGATCTTTGCAAAGCGGTTATAGCGCAGCGTGTTACCGTAGCCCGAGTCCAGGGGGTCGTAGGTCCTGATCCTGAGACCGTCGCCGTTCTCGGTACATTCGTCGCTCGCCAGCCCGCACCCCATGCCAGACCGGTTCAGATTCTCGATGAGGGCCACGTTCTCGATCTCGTTATCCTCGAACGTCGATTCGGCAAAGTAACCCGTGATTCCAAAGTGGTTGGCGCCGTCGATGACGTTATCGCTAAACGTCATGTGATGCCCGCCGCGCAGGCCCTTTCTGCCGTTTGAGGGTTGCTGCAACCAACTGCTCAGTCTGACACCGGCGGCATCCACGTCCCTAATCGTGACGTTGCGCACGGTGATGTGATGATAGATATCGGCGCTCATTCCGCCGGGTGTGCCGATGCCGTGATTGAACCAGTTCTTGAGCGCGATGTTGTCGACGACGACATAAGAGGTCGCAGAGCCATCGCTGAGCATGATGCCCCCGTGCCTCAACGTCTCCGCATCTTCCAAGACGACGGAGCCCTCGACGTTGCTCGGCACCCCGGCCGCCGAATATAAATAAACCCTCATCGCGTCGGCATCGTAATACCATTCCCCATCTCGATCGAGTGTATCAAGATGGTTATTGATAAAGTATCCCCAGCCCTCACACGTATCCCAATTCTGAATCTTACACGAAAGCCCGGCGTTGAGCGTCAAGGTATGGCCGCTGGAGCTGGTTACCTGGCGGTCGATCATCGACCAGCGAATGTTCTTGATATGGACGATGGCGCCGGTCCAATTCACGCCGGACGGCAGCTCGTTATCCAGAATCTGGCTGCTCCCAGCGCTGTGGCCATCTACGAAAGAGTAACCGCCGTCGCCTGCATCCAGGTTGGGCCAACGCCCCATGGTCAGCCGCTGGCCGCCGCGGAAAAGCTGGTTGATGCCCAGGGGAAACGTGCCCGCCAGCAGATCGGCCCGGTAGACATTGGGAGAAGTGTCCGACACCCATCCAGCGATCGGCAACGAACCGGAGAAAACCGGCTTGTCCGCACAACCCTCAGGGTAGGAACCAAAGGTGATGGGCTCAGTATCTGTACCCGAGTCGTCGATGATCAACTGCTCGGCCCGCCAGACGTCACCACACTTGAACAGCACCCGGTCGCCCGGCTCCAGGTCCAGCGAGTTGACCTTGCCAATCGTCTCGAACGGGGCCAACTCGGACAGACCGTTGTTATCATCGTCGTCGCCCTCCGAACTGGAGACGTAATACGTCGTCCCGGCAGCCCTCACCGGCCCGGATACCGGGGCGAAGAACAAGCCCATCAGCAAAACAACACAGACCCACCCTTTGTACATCTTTACAAGCCTCATTCTAAACCTCGAAGGTTCAACTAGAAAAACGACATCCAGTCAACACTCGAGCCAAATTCCTCAATCGCGCGACGTCAATGGTGGCATTGTACCTGTTCTCCAGCTTAATGGCGACGACGTTCTGTCC
>Ga0315550_1002668_pt1 | contig 10883 bp, 12 predicted proteins | sample SalMarSW160190MG_2_FD_203100 | JGI IMG/M metagenome (GOLD analysis project Ga0315550, IMG submission 203100) | Salt marsh sediment microbial communities from the Plum Island Ecosystem LTER, Massachusetts, United States - Salt Marsh Sediment SW1601-90 ... | reverse complement strand
AGTCCCCCTATACCCCCGGTGCTGTTCACCACAAACCGTCCGACTTCCTTTGCCGCGCTGTGGAACTTCAGTTGGAGGATGCAGTTAACGAACCGGATCGGCATCGTGATATTGTGAAAGAAATTCCTGACCCTGACGCGCCCCCATTGCGGGACGACCTTGCTGTAACCCTGAGAGACGGGCTTCAGGAGCCAGAAGTAGAACCTGTCGTTGAAGGTATACATGGCACGGTTCCAGGGTTCAAGCGGATCGGCTATCCCCTTTTCTTCCTTAACTTCTTCCCCCCCTGTCTCATCGGCCGGTGCTGAAACTTCTTCTGCAGCGCTCCCTGTCCCGGTTACGGCCTCCTGTTCAGTGTCACGTGCAGAAAGGCTTCCTGCATAAGAGCGCACCGGGACGTATAATATAAAAAGTGTAAGGACCAGACAAAGTATCGACCGCCTTCCCGCCATCATTTCCTCATTCTCCCCTCTTGTTGAATTTCGACATCCTTCTCCCAACGAGTATCTGCTGCGTATACATCAATATTTCATAACTTCGTCTATGGATCTTTTTATCCGGTTTACGTCAGGCATGTAATAGTCCTCAAGTTTCGGGAGGGGAATGACGGCGTCGTATCCGGTGACTCTCATGATCGGGGCCTTGAGGTAGAGCATCGCCTCCTCGGCAAGAGATGCCGAAATCTCCGCGCCCACTCCGCACGTCTTTGGCGCCTCGTGCACGACAACGACCCTCCCGGTTTTCCTGGCCGATCTGTAAAGGGTTTCCTCGTCGAAGGGGCTCAGGGTCATGAGGTCGATCACCTCGGCATCCATGCCCTCTGCGGCCTTGAGGCAACGGTGGAGCATGCTTCCCCAGGCTACGAGCGTAACCTCTTTCCCTTCCTTCGCAATTCTTGCCTTCCCCAGCGGTATCGTATACTCTTCATCCGTGACATCTTCTTTTATCTGCCTGTAGACCCGCGTTGATTCGAGAAAGACGACAGGGTCAGGGTCTCTGATGGCGGATTTCAGGAGTCCCTTTGCGGTGGATGGTGTGGATGGTACTACCACCTTGATCCCGGGCATGTGACAGAAGAGCGCTTCGGTGCTCTCGGAGTGGATCTCCGGCGCCCTGATCCCCGCGCCATAGGGCGTCCTCACAACAAGGGGGCAGGTGTATCTCCCCCTCGAACGGGACCGGAGCCTCGCCGCGTGGGAAAAGATCTGGTCGAGGGCGGGATAGATAAACCCCATGAACTGTATTTCCGCCACGGGTCTCAGCCCGTAAGCAGCCATACCTATGGCGGTACCCACGATGCCCGACTCGGAAAGCGGCGTATCCATGACTCTTTCCGTTCCGAACTTCTCCATCAGTCCCTCGGTCACGCGAAAAACGCCTCCATCCCTGCCGACGTCTTCGCCCATCACGATTACGCTGCCGTCTCTCTCCATCTCCTCCTTTAAGGCGAGATTTATGGCCTGAACCATATTCAGCTTCGGCATATCAAAAGTCCCTCATCTCTTTTTTCTGCCTCGGCGTCGGTTTTTCGTAAGTGAATGTGATCATATCCTCCGGGTGCGGGTGTTCCACCGATTCGGCCGTTTTGACGGCGTCGTCTACCTTCTGCTTCGCCTCATCCTCAACCTTCTTCTTGTACTCGTCCGACAATATCCCCTTTCTCTCCATAAACAACTCCAGCCTGAGGATCGGGTCCCTGGCCTTCCACTCCTCTATTTCCTCTTTCTTGCGGTATCTCGACGCATCATCCGCCGTGGTATGGTCGGACATCCGGTAGGTGTAACATTCTATCAGCGTCGGGCCTTCGCCGTTCTTTGCCTTATCCAGGGCGTTCTTCGTCGCCTTATACACGGCGAACACGTCGTTGCCGTCGACCTGGATGCCCTCAAAACCGTAAGCGACCGCCTTCTGGGCAAGGGTTTTGGCAGCGGTCTGCCTCTCGCGGGGGAGCGATATGGCCCACTGGTTGTTTTGACAAATGAAGACCGCTGGGGCCTTGAAAACGCCGGCGAAATTCAGCGCCTCGTGAAAATCGCCCTCGGATGTTCCACCGTCTCCGAAATATGCCACCGCAGCGACCTTGTCCTTCCTGTACTTTGCGGCCATGGCGGCTCCCGAGGCGTGGGGAATGTGCGTTCCCACCGGGATGGAGACCGGGAAGATGTTCAGATCGTCGGGTGTCCTGAGCCCTCTTTCATCGCCGGACCAGTACTGAAAGAGCATATACGGGGGATATCCAATGGCAATGTAAACACCCATTTCCCTGAAGGAGGGAAATGCCCAGTCGGACTTCTCGAGAGCGAAGGCGCTGCCTACCTGGGATGCTTCCTGCCCCAGGATCGAAGCATATGTGCCTATCCTTCCCTCCCTCTGGAGGTTCAGAGCCCTGTGATCAAAGGTCCTGCACAGGACCAGCAGAGCATAGATTTTTCTTATTTGCTCCTCCGAGAGCGGAGGCATCAGCGCTTCGTCGGCTTCTCCTGTTTCGCTCAGGATATCGAGACGCGTGATGTTGCATGATTCAATCGTTTTTTCGGGCACCGGGTTCACCTTCTCTTTATTTAGCCGCCACGTACGTATGCGTTTTGGCCCGCCGACATGAAAATGTTATCACAGTTTCCGCCGATATTCTACTTTGCAGTTGTCGCGCAGCCGCTTAAAGGCAAAAACACTATCGATAAAATTTTCCCGGAGTACCGGGTCATTCAGCGCTTCATCGTCTCCGGCCGGCAGGAGGGGAAACCTTCCGATGAAAGCCCTCCCAAAGATGCCCGCCCCTTTATGCGACAGAACGCCTGCCGGTCCGTACATTTCCACGTCCCGTATGCCGCAACTGGGCGACCCGCTCTTAAACACGAATCCGCAGAGGCCGGCTTCCTCCAACTCTGAAAGTTTTTTCTCAACCCACCCGGTCAAGCGGCTGGTTTGGTCCGTGCCCGTGCCGATCGTCACAAGACGCGGTGCATCAGGGCTTCCTACGAGCCGCATCGCCTCTCTGGGGACCGGCAGCCCGCTTTCGACTTCCGGACAGACCGGCACCCATTCCACGAACTTCGCCAGTGTATCCGCAAGAAAATGATCGAGCTTGTGGCCTCCGTCATAGCGGACCTTTTGGCCCAAGAGGCATGAGCTGATTCCCAATCTTATTTTCTCCGCCATGTCATTACTCCGCCGCCTTCTTCAGGTCCCTGAGCATAAGGACTGTTAATTCCCGGATGCGCCCGGCGGGAAAGAAAAGCCCCGAAAAGATCACGGGCAGTCCCTGGAAAGTCTCCCTGCTGGTGACCGTGGTGTCACCGTTATTCTCTTTGAAAATGAATTCATGCCTGGCGCGGATACCGTATTTTCTGCCCGACCATACGACGCGCTCCGGCCGGACGACCTCACTGACCACGGGATCGAAATGGAGCGGGAAGGCAAAGGGCCGCATGCAGCATCTCAAATGCCTTCCCTCCGCAATCTTTCCTGTGGAAGGTCTCACATCTTCCAGTACCGTATTCCAGTCCTTCCAGCATGACAGATCGACGAAGGTCTTCCAGACTTCTTCGATGCCGGCATGTATGACGACGGTTTCCTCGATTACCACTCAGAATCCCGTAATGCCGGGGCCTTCTGTCTCTTCCGAGAATGCTATCCTGACCGCTTCCCTGAATGGTGTCCTGGCGACCCGCACAAAATCGTCTATCCTGTTGTCACGGCATATAACCTCGCTTTTTAACCCTTCTATGAGGGGGTGTGCCACGCCGGAGGGCACGGGCGTCACGAGGTCAACCCAGTATGCGGAGAGGAGGGGCGTCAAGAAGGGCACACGAAAAATCAGCCGCTTCGCCAGCCCGCGAGCCTCCGCATACTGCTGCATCATTTCACGATAGGTGAGGATGTCAGGTCCGCCTATGTCGAAGGATTTTCCGGCTGTTTCAGGGTTGAGAAGGCATCCCGTCAGATATGCCAGAACATCCCGCAGCGCGATGGGCTGAATCTTCGTGTCTATCCACTTCGGGCATCCCATGACCGGCAGCCTTTCTACAAGATAGCGGAGCATTTCGAAAGAAGAGCCGCCCGCTCCGATGATGATGGCAGCGCGGAGGAGTGTTGCAGGCGGTTTTCCGGAGGAAAGTATTTTTGCGACCTCTGCACGGCTCCTGAGGTGCTCGGAAAGGTCCTTATGGGTTTCCCCGAGAGCGCCCAGATAGATAACCCTCTTCAGCCCGGTCCGGCCAGCAGCTTCGGTAAACATCATGGCGGCCTGCTTGTCCTTCCCGGCGTATTCGACGTTTTTGAAGATGGTTCTCCCTCCCATGGAGTGCACGAGATAAAAGGCCGTGTGGACCTCCTGAAGCGCCTCTTCCAGCCCCTCGCCGCTTACCAGGTCACCCTGTGCGACCTGGCAGTCCGCTCCCGGGGGGACGAGTCGAGAGAGGCGTATCTGATTTCTGGCGAAGAGCCGCATTTTAATGCCCTTCCCGTAGAGTTCGGGTACCAGTCTCCCTCCTATGAATCCCGTTGCACCCAGTATGAGGACCCTGTCGCCCGGGCCGATCCGAAGGTCTTCCATATTCAAAGTTTACCACTCAAAGCGGCAAGAGTCCCCGGCTTTCTTGAGAGGAGGACAAAATTGCACTATACTTTGAGTGAGCTTTTCTTCTGTTTTATATTCATAAGTGACCATTGCCTGTTCTCAAGGGGACCGATGAAGCATATAAAGTCGAATCTCATTGAAACCGTTTCTCATCTATCGGAGAAGATAGGTCCGAGAAGTTATCTTGACACAGGCAAGCTTGACGAAGCAGCCGGTTATATCGAAGGGAAATTCCGGTCTTTTGGCTGGGAGGTTACAAGACAACCCTTTGCATACAGGAACAACACATACTGCAATGTGAGTGTGGAGGTGCCCGGCGTGGGGGAAAGAGACGAAAGTATCCTGGTCATCGGTGCGCATTATGATACGGTGCCCGACACACCCGGAGCCGATGACAACGCCAGCGGAGTTGCAGGGCTCCTTGAACTGGCCAGGCTTGTCTCGCTGGCTCCTTTTAGGAGGAGCACTCGCTTCGTCGCCTTTTGCCTTGAGGAACCGCCTGCCTTCATGACAAGCAGAATGGGGAGTTATCTTTATGCCCAGAGGCTGTTCGTCGAGGGGACGAAGGTGTACGGAATGATTTCTCTGGAGATGCTGGGTTATTACTGCGAGGACGAAGGGTGCCAGTATTATCCCTCCTCGATATTCAGGCTCTTTTATCCGGGGAAGGGCGACTACATAGCTTTTGTCGGGAACATATCGTCGCGCAGGTTTACCCGTTCGGTGAAAGATTCCTTCAAGTCCGTCTCTTCGCTGCCTGTGAAATCACTGAGCGGTATTTCACTGATACCGGGCGTCGATTTTTCGGACCACCGCAGTTTCTGGAAATTTGATTATCGGGCCTTTATGGTCACCGACACGGCATTCTACCGTAATCCGAACTACCACGATCCCGGCGATACCGCCGGCACGCTTGATTACGATAAAATGGCGGAACTGGTGAATGGACTGTACAAAGCTCTTCGTGGAATATGATGACGGAAAGACAGCGGCGGCAAGTTTTGGTAAGATGTTTTCAGGGACCTTCTTTGGACCGATGGAGGGAAATGGCATGATTAAAGGAAATTTGCGGGAGCCGGTGCCGACTGAATGAAGAAGACAAATGGACCGGGGAAAAGCGGATTCAAGAGTGTGCGGACCAACAGGAGGAAATCGGTTGGCGACGCCGCGCTCCTGTACTGGGCCATCTTCGAAGAGTCTCCTTACGGGATTTTGCTGATAGACACGAAAGGCGCTATCATTGAATTCAATGAAGCGGCCCACCGGGATCTGGGCTACTCGAGGGAGGAATTTGCGGGGCTCCATCTGAGCGACATTGACCCGTTCCAGAGTCCCCGAAAGATCAAGGCCAGTATCCGGAGCGTGTCAAGGAAGGGAAAGGCCGAGTTTGAGGTGAGACACAGGGCCAAGACGGGAGATATAAGAGATGTGCATGTGATCGCCAAGGCCATGGAATTGTCGGGGCGTCAGGTCTTTCAGGTAATCTGGCAGGACATTACGGAGCGCAAGGGGGCCGAAAATGAACTGAAGAACTACCGTGAGCACCTTGAGGAGTTGATTGACGAGCGCACTGCAGCATTGAAAGAGACAAATGAAAGGCTCCGGAAGGATATCGCCAAACGCAAAAAAACGGAGAGGGAGCTCTCGGACAGCGAAAAGCGTTATCGTATGCTGTTTGAGAGTGCCGGAGACGCCATCTTCATCCTTGATGCAGAGGGCGGGGAGACAGGCAGGATTATGGCGGCCAACAGGGCCGCCGCTGAAATGCACGGCTACTCGGTCGATGAGTTGCTGTCCATGCGTATTACTGATCTGGATGCCCCCGACGCAGGCCGGGAGGTGCCTTCCAGGATCCGCCGGATGTTGAAAGGTGAATGGATAAAGGCGGAAATTACCCATATGAAGAAAGACGGCACCATGTTTCCCGTGGAGATAAACGCAGGCCTGCTGGAACTCGGGAACCATAAGTATGTCCTCGCCTTTGACAGGGACATTACGGTGCGGAAACTCGCCGAGGAGGAGAGGGAAAAACTCATTGTCGGGCTTCAGGATGCGCTGGAGAAGATCAAGACGTTGAGAGGGCTTCTGCCCATGTGCGCCTGGTGCAAGAAGATTCGTGATGACAAGGGGTACTGGAAGAAAGTCGAAGACTACGTGAAGGAGCATTCTGATGCCACCTTTACCCACGGCATATGTCCGGAATGTCTGAAGAAAGTGAGTCCCGAGGCGTACGAGGAAAAGTTCCGGAAGCGTCGCAGGAAGAAGAAATAATCTTAACGTCGTAAAGCAGCGCGGAAGGGACATCGAAAAAGTCTTGTAATGACGACATGATTTATCCATCTTCCACATAAATGAGGACCCAACGCCTGGTGACTTCCGAAAAATGGCCGGCAGACCCCTCTGAAGGGCTGTAAGGTGTCGCTACAAGACATTTTTCGCTGCCCCTTCCGCGCTTTTCGGAGAATCTTATGCCTGGTAACAGGTAATTGAGAAATGTAACATAATCTGGGTCATGAATTGCTCCGGTAAATTCAGATACTGGCTGCCTGTCTTCCTGTGGATGTGCGTCATCTTCCTGATGTCGACGGGCTCATTCGCGTCCGCGGAAACGTCGAGGTTCATTGAGCCGGCTATCCGGTTCCTCTTTCCGCATATGTCGGACCGCAAGGTGGATTTCATCCATGGGCTGATCCGGAAATGCGGACATCTCAGCGAGTATTTTATCTTGGGGCTGTTGCTCTTTTGGGCTTTCGGAAAAGGCCGGGCGGACCCGCCTGCCCGACGGGCGGTGTTGTACTCGGTCATCATCATCGCATTGTATGCGGCAAGCGATGAGTTCCATCAGATGTTTGTAGCAGGCAGGACCCCCTCAGTTGTCGACGTCGGGATTGATACTGTCGGCGGTATGTTGGCTCAGGCCGTCTGCCTCTTATTTCGGCGTGACCGGGACCACTCATGACTGATAGTGGACCCTTTCGGCTCGTATCCCTGCTTCGTGGTATAATCCGTCATGCGTTTTATCGCCGACCTGCACGTCCATTCAAGATACTCACGCGCAACGAGCAGGGATATGTCTCCCGAGGGTATCTGGAGGTGGGCACAGTTAAAGGGCATTACGGTAGTTGGAACGGGTGACTTTACACATCCGGGCTGGATGAAGGAACTTGAGGAAAAGCTGGAACGGGCGGACAACGGCCTCCTCGTGCTGAAAACGGAGTACGAAGCCGGAGATGTCCCGGATTCGTGCAGGTCCGATGTCTTCTTCCTCCCCTCGGTCGAGATAAGCTGCATATACAAGAAGGGCGGAAGGACCCGTAAGGTGCATAATCTTGTCTTCGTTCCCGACTTTGTAGCGGCGGAGCGGATAAGCAGAGGCCTTGCCCGGGTGGGAAATCTGGGGTCGGACGGACGGCCCATACTGGGGTTGGACTCGAAGGAGCTTTTGAAGATGGTCCTCGATTCTTCTCCCCGCGCCGTGCTTGTACCGGCACACGCATGGACTCCTCATTTCTCTGTTTTCGGGGCCGCCTCCGGTTTTGATTCGCTTGAAGAATGTTTCGAGGAGCTGACCCCCCATGTCAGTGCCATAGAGACCGGCCTGTCGTCCGATCCTCCGATGAACCGGCGCCTGTCAGCCCTGGACGGCCTTAGCCTTATATCAAATTCGGATGCCCATTCCCCAGCCAAGATGGGGAGGGAAGCCAATATACTCGATACGGAGATTTCCTGTGACTCAGTGATGAAGGCGATCACTAAAGGGGAGGGTCTGACCGGGACGATAGAATTTTTTCCGGAAGAGGGCAAGTATCATTACGACGGACACAGGACGTGCGGCGTATGCCTGTCTCCGGAGGAGACAGTGCGCCGCAACTATCTTTGTCCCGTCTGCGGGAAGAGACTGACAGTGGGCGTGATGCACAGGGTGCAAAGGCTGGCGGACAGAGAGGCAGGTGCCGGACTTGCCGGTGTGGACCCTTACCGTTCATTGGTCCCGTTGCCCGAAATTGTCGCCGAAGTGAAAAAGACAGGGGTGAACAGCAGGACCGTGAATAAGGCATACATGGATATGCTCGAATCACTTGGAAACGAATTCAGGATACTCATGGACCTTCCGGTGGAAAAGATAGGTGCCGCGGGATTTTCAGCTGTCGCGGAAGCCGTTGCAAGGGTGAGGGCCGGGGAGATAGCCGTCTCGCCCGGTTTTGACGGTGAATACGGGAAGATAAAGATCTTCGGGAAGTTCGAAAGGAGAGAGGTCAAAGGCCAGGAGATGCTTCTCTAGTAGTCCCGCCCTAAGCCTTTCATTATGCCAACAGGCGACGTGGTGTCACCAGGTTGATAATGCGGAAAAAGAAGGAAGATATGCCGTAAGAGGGCAACGAGGAAAGACAGAAATACGAGGACCGAAGAGACTATCGAGATCAAGGCGGGGAAGGTCCCGAAGTTTACGGCAGGTAAGGCTATGAAGACGCTGTAAAACAGAGGCAGCATTGCCGAAGCAAGAGAGAAGATATAGGGTCGTCGTATCCACTCTCTATCAATTTCACCGACTTACCGTGAGTTACGACCAATCGCAAAAATTAAGGATTTCTAAAGAACATAAACACTAGCAGGCAGGATCTGCGGCGCGACACCAACCACCTCTTTGGGCTTTAACATTTGAATCCCTTTGCCAAGGCTGGGTCAATTACTAAAGTCCGACAGGAATCCCCGCCCCTCATGGATATATCGTATCATAGTCGTAATCCGTTGAAAAAGTCAGAAGACAGCAAATTCGAGCCGTTCTTAGAGATTCTCGAACAGCATCTTACTCAAAAGACTATCAAGAGGTGCGTTGAGGACAAAACTCTCTTTTCCTGAGACTCGCTCCAGGCAAGGACATGCATATATTACTCAGAGAACTTTTGCGTCTGCGACTGAAGGCCTCCCGCGTGGAAGACATCGCGAGGCCCGAGATCCGGCCAGGCCATATGTGATTCTTGATGGAATTTGCCCTGTACCAGGCAGAGAGCGAGAGCAATCCCCCGGCCTGCAATTTACGATCCTTCCTGAACTTCACATTTTTATACGCGATCATAGTTCCGAATATAACAAGCGGAAATCATCATTTATATCCCGTTGTACTGCCATATATTGTGATAGAAGTAACTTATGAATGAGTTCGTGGAGGATAATGCCCTAAGAGACAGAAAATACGTTTTCGAGGACAGACGTGACGCGGGGAAATTGCTTGCAGGGAAGCTCATTCAATATAAGGGCACAGGTGCCCTTATCCTTGCGATTCCTTCTGGATGTCTGCCCGTTGCAGCCGAAATAGCGAAGGCGCTCGCTATACAGCTGGACATCATTCTGGACATCATTGTTGTAAAGAAACTCCAGATCCCCTCTAATCCCGAAGCCGGGTTTGGCGCTATGGGACCTGATGGAGAGGTTATCCTCAATGAAGAATTGCTGAGTCATTTGAGGCTGCTGGAAGAAGAGGTTGAGGCTCAGATCAAAAAGACCGAGGAGATGATTCGGAAAAGTGATCGCCTCTTCATGAAAGGGAGGCCCTTCCCCTCATGCAAGGACAGGAGCGTCATTGTCGTTGATGACGGGCTCGCATCAGGCTATACCATGCTCGCTGCTCTTAAGTACATAAAAAAGAAAATGCCTTGCCGGCTTATTGTTGCTGTCCCTACAGGGCCCGAGAGGACGATCAAGAAAATCCTCCCCGAAACCAGTGAAGTCATTTGGCTCAATGTGAGGAGCGGTTATTCTTTTGCTGTCGCTGATGCCTACAGGAGCTGGCATGACCTCACTGACGAAGATGTTCTGACAATCCTGAAAGATCAGTTGCGCCTGTAAGGTTATTGTCTATCGCCGAGAAATCCTCACCGAAACCGGCGTTTTCGGTGTGACATTGACAAGCACTGTTTCATTAATATTAATATAGTCATAATGGGAAAAGGACTTGACTTCATCGCGCAGCTGGAAGCAGTCATGGGGGCTTTTATAGGTCAAATTGCCTGTCGATCAATCATCGGAAATCAACTGTCGAAATTCAACAAGGATGAAGCAGATCTCACTGCCGACGACTGCAAGACCCTGACCAGGAATATTCTGTCGGCGGTTTCCGTCTTCGCGACAAAAGAAGAGGCGGGAAGACTCCGGGCGGAGATGGATAAGCTGTACACGACTTACTGCTCTTAACGGGAGAAAGTTGGATGAAGCGGGTCTTGACTGAGCCCCTGTTCTACATATACTTCATTTATGGCGTAAGCTTTCTGTTAATGTCTTTCGTTGTTTTTCGTGGAACGAGGAA
>Ga0315550_1002666_pt1 | contig 10887 bp, 8 predicted proteins | sample SalMarSW160190MG_2_FD_203100 | JGI IMG/M metagenome (GOLD analysis project Ga0315550, IMG submission 203100) | Salt marsh sediment microbial communities from the Plum Island Ecosystem LTER, Massachusetts, United States - Salt Marsh Sediment SW1601-90 ... | reverse complement strand
GATCGCGTCGACGAACTTGCGAGCCTCGGCCATCGGGTCGTAGCGGCTGTGCAAAAACAGCGGTCGGCCTGCCGCGGCGGCCACGCGGACGGTGGGCAGGCCCGAGCGGGCCGCAAGCACCTCGGCGCCCGCCTCGACCGGCAGATCGTCGATGCGCTGGGCCAGTTCGGCGTCGCACCGCCAGAGGGCACCCATATTGGCGCAGAAACGCTGCAGGTCGGGCTCGACGATTACAGACGAGGCGTGGGTGGATGGGGGAATCGCCATCATGCAGCCGGCGTTCGTGTCAACGTAACCTCTTGTGTTCACAATCATTATCGGTCAAATCGGGCGCCTGGCACCAGCCGCTGCACCGCCGAGTGACTTTCGGTCGATAAGACATTGACCGAGGGTGCCCGCCCGGGTCGGAGCGCCCGCAAGCGGCCGATTCTTGGCGACCTGTTGCATCGTCACGTGCATAGAGGGTAAGATCACGGCCGGGCCAAGGAATGGAGCGTGCAGAGATGTCCAGGGCGTGTGTTTGGTTTCTCGTCGGCACGGCGTTGATTCTGGCAGGCTGTAGCCAGGTCGGCAGCCTCCAGGAGGACGTGCTCGAGGCCCTTACCACCGGTCGGCTGATCGTCCCCGACGAGCCGGGCAACCTCGTCGTCAGTTGCGAGAACGCCACGCGCTGGCCCGTCCAGTGGGAATTGGTGTGGGAAGGCGGCGGCGCGCTGGAACCCACTCGCCTCAACGCCCAACTCGATGCCCACCAGAGTCAAAGCGTTGCACTGACCGGACCGGTTTTCCGCGTCTGGCTGGATGGCCGAGGGGTTGCCGCCATCGTCAAGCCCGCCGACGCCGATCCGATCGAGGTCGCCTACGGCGGCCCGGAGATGGAACTGGGCGTCGATTTCCAGATGGGGGATATCATCAACTTCCGCATCGACGAGGTCGAACCGGGGCGCTACAAAATCACCGCGGACGTAGCCGGCGGCGTGTAGCGACTCGTCGCGCGAATCCCTGCCAGCACAGTTCAACTAAAGGTGGTTTGACCCGCGCCTGTCCGTGCGGACCGATGGGCTGCACATCTGCAGACCTGCCGCGGGATGGTTCGATCGATGATCAGACGCCGACCGGCTGGGCCGCCGCCTCCGGTTTGCGGCTGATCGATTGCGTACAAGCGACCGCATCATCGCCGACCAGCAGGGCGTCGAGTCGCGCCAGGGCGTCGTCCCAGCGGTAGTTCTCAGCCACAAAGGCCCGTCCGGTCTTGCCGAGACGGTCGGCCAGATCGGGTTGGGTAAGCAGCGCGACCAGATGTCGTACGAACGGCTCGGGCCCATCGGCCAGCAGCAAACCTGGCACCGGACAGGGCTCGATGCCTGCCGCGCCGGCGGGCGAAGCCACTACCGGCCGGGCTGCCGCCAGCGCTTCGAGCACCTTGTTCTGGAGGCCGCGAGCAATCCGAAACGGCGCCACACACGCGCGAAACTGCCGCAGGTATACCCCCACGTCGGGCACGGCACCGGTGACCGTCACGCCGTCGATCCCGTCGAGGTTTCGAATCTGCCGGTGGGGATGCCGCCCAACCACAATGAGTCGCGCCGTCGGCACCTGCCGCCTCACCGCCGGCCAGATCGAGCGGACAAACCACAGGACGGCGTCGACATTGGGCAGGTAGTTCATCATTCCCACGAAACCCACTACCGGCCCGGTGGCGGTGGCCGAGATCGGTCCGGTCGGCGCCGCCACGCCGTTGGGAATGACGTGCAGACGGCCGGACGACGCCTGCCCCTGTAGCAGGGCCGCTTCGCGCGAGTTGATAACCACCGTGGCGTCGAACCGCCGCAGCCATTGCAGTTCTCGCGCACGCAAGCGTCTCGCCTCACAGTCGTATAACACCCGGCGCCACCCGCGCGACATCTGCCCGTAATGACGCCACTTGGCGCTGTCCACGTCGACCAGGTCGAGAATCCTTCGATCGGCTGGCAGCAACTCGGCATACGGCGCCATCCCCCCCGAAAAGGCCAGCACCGCGTCGAACCAGTGCTTGCGCCCCCACGCCGCCAGCACACGAGCAAGGCCCGGCGAGTGGAAGTAGCCTTCGGTGTAGCTCCGGCCCGTCGTCGTGCATACCAGGGCCCGCGCCAGCCTGCCGGCCCGACTGACCGGAACCGCCGCCACGTCGCGACAGTAACAGCGAAGCAGGTGGAGCGCTTGCGGATCGTCGTGCGGCTCGAGCAGCGTGGCGCAAAACACCCGATGGCGGCGAGCCAGGTAGCGCAGTTCGTGGAACGAACGAATCTTGTCGCCACGATCGGGCGGATACGGCAGCCTCGGTGTCAGCATCAAAACGTTCACTGCGTGTCTCAAGCCCCTATCCAGGTATTGACCTCGCCAGCCACGACCCCAGCGGTCGGGTGACGGCCAGCGGCAGACGTCGCCACACCGCACCGGCCAGGCGATACCGGGCGCGGTCCGGGCTCAGGCCGGGATCGTGCCCGTTGGACGGCACATACGCCTGATATTCGAGCGGCTGGGGTGAGAAACCCTGGTGGCTCTTGAAGCGGACGCACCCGTCGTTGTCCCTGCGCGTCCGACCGAAGTCGAACTTCCGCAGCCCCATGCCCGCCGCACGCTCCATCAACGTCAGATAGAGATAGTTGTTCACCCCCGCGAAGTTGTAACGTTCGTCGCACCCGCTGAAGTACGGCAGCACCGTGTCGCGCCAGACGAACGACACCAGCCCTGCCACCGGTCGCTGGCGGTAGCGTACGATCTGCACCAGGTGCATCCCCGCACTGCGCTGCACCAGGTGCTTGAAGAACTTCAGCGGATAGTTGAGCGATCCCAGCCGCCGCATGCTGCGACTGTAAAGCCGCCATACCCCCTCCAGTAGTTTGTCGTCGAACTCCACGCTCAGCGCAAATTTCTCACGTGCGGTGCGGGCCGCAGCCCGCGCCTTGCGGGGCAGCGAGTTCAGAACCTGCTCGGGTGTGGGCGGCAGTTCCTTGATGAAGGTTACATACTTGTCGATGATCGGCAGCGCGGGCAGCGCCGCACGCCGCGAACGAAGATCGACGTAGCCCGCACCCGTCGCTTCGGCCACTTCCTTGGCGGCCTCAAACAGCCTCTCGGACACCTCCGGATCGTCGGCCACAATGCCCCCGTACACCGCGTAGGGCACGCTTACCAACATGGGACCGGCCAGCGAACTGCGAATCAGAAACGACGGCAGGATGCCGGCCAGTTGCCCGTCGCGTAGCGCGACCAGGTAGTGCGCTTCGTGACCGAACGCAGCCGACACCGCATCGCGCCAAATCAGGCTGTGGTAGAAGGACGCCTCGCCGCTGCGCTGCACAAACGTCGACCACGCCGATTCGAACGTCTCGTCCAGTCGCTGTACTGAAATACCCATTGGCCGCGATGCCCGATCCTTCGGGCCCTACTTCTGTTGGCCGTAATAGCCGGAATGGCGATAATATCCGTAGTAGCGGTACCGATACGGATAACGTGCGCTCTGTTCGTCGTACCCGGCAGGGATGCACCCGATCAGGTTGACCTTGTTGGCCCGCAGGAACCGGACGGCCCGCTTCACCAACGGCTCGGGTGTATGATTCATCCTGACCACCAGCAGCACGCCGTCGCAGATCTGCCCGATAATGCCCACGTCGGCTACCGTGGTAGCCGGCGGCGTGTCGATCAGGACGTAGTGGTACTGCTCGTGCAACTGCTCGAATAACAAAGCCGACTTGGGCGAACTCAACAGGTCGGCCGCATTCTCATCGCCCAGCGCACCGGCCGGTATGAAATGCAGATTCTCCACGACCGTGCCTTGTCGCGCCTGATCCAGGGTTACCTTGTCCAGGATCATCTCCGACAGCCCGGGCTTGGCCGTCACGCCGAGCATTCGCGCCAACGAATGACGTCGAAAGTCGCCGTCGACCACCAGCACGTTCAGGTGGTGCAGCTCGGCCAAAGCAAATGCCAGGTTCAGCGTCGTCACACTCTTGCCTTCGGCCGGAACGCTGCTGGTGATCGCCAGCGAGCGATGCTGATTCGTTGGGTTCTGGCTGAGAAGTCGGGTACGAATCGTACGATACTGCTCGGTGATCACGGCGGTCTTGTCGTGACAGGCGACGACGGCCGGGTCGATCTGCTCGATCGACGCGGGCACAGCGGTCGGCAGCAGCACCGGCCGCCCGTGCGACGGGGCCTGTTCCACGCCGACTGCCGGCTCCGGCGAAGCCACCGCGTCCGCCCCGGCGGACAGCTTGCGGCGCCGATCGCGCTGAGCCTTCTTGAGTGCTTCGGCTATGCGTCCCATGTCTCGATGGCCACCTCTTGCGAACCGCCGTTCACCCCGCGTTTTCGTGCAGCGGGCTGGCCGACTCGCCTTGGGCTGTCTGGTAAAACTCCGGACGCTCCAACCGCAGGTACGTGGCCGTACCGGCCAGTAGAAGACTTACCATCAGAACAACGACAAGGGCCGGACCGATCACGAGCTGCCCCACCAGACGTCTGCGGCGCAAAGCCGGGGTGACGATCTCGCTGACGCTCTCCAGAATCGGCAGGTTCAGCGACCGACGGAGCTGCCCCACCGTTCGGAAGGAGCGATCCAGCAGTTCCGCCAGAGCGACGCACGCCGATCCGGCGGCCACGCCGAGGACCAGGGCCAGCACGAACACCGTCGAGGCGCGCGGCCACACCGGGCGCAGGTTCAGGCCCGCCTCCTCGATGGTCGCAAACTGAATGCCGCGTGCCTGCTGCTCGGCGGTCAGATGTCGCGAAACACGCTCGAGGTTGGCTCGCCAGACGGTCATGTCGCCCTTGGCCCGATCCAGGGCCGCCAGCTTGCTGCGGTAATTCTGCCGCCTATCAACCACTGTGTCCTGACTCTGCTCGGTCGCGGTGATACGTTCGTTGATCGCTTGCCATTCCCGCTCGGTGGCGGCCAGAATCTCACGAGCGGCCTCGAGTTCCATTTCGATCGCGCCGCGCTGTGATAGCCACACTGCCGACTCCGAGTCGGCGAAGGCCACCCCCCCCGCACCGTCTTCGCCTGCCTGAGGCGCCGTCGCCGCCAAGCCGACCAACTGGCTCCGTAAATGCTCGAGCTTCTGATTCAGAGCGACCACGGTCGGGTGGTTCGCGGTCATTTGCCCGACCGTCATCAGGTCGGTGATCTCGTCGCGAACCTCATTGATCTGTGCCTCCATCCGCAGCCGCCGACGGTCGAGTGCACCCAGGGGCCCGCGAATGGGTTGGCCTGATGAGTCCACCACAGGCAGCGACCCGAAGTTGGCGAGGAAGCGCTGGTGGGCGCCGATCTTCGCCTGGAGTTCACGCTTCTTGCTCTCCAGTTGGTCCCGCTTATTCTCCAGCATGGTCAGCTGTGTGTAGACGGTCACCGGCTCGCCCGGCCGCACTCCGGGATAGGCCTCCTCCATCGCGACGATCTCGCCCTCCAGCCGTTCCACAACTTCCTGGTGTTTGGCCGTCTGGGTTTCGAAGAAACCCTTCGCATCCTCCAGCACCGACGTGATTCGCTCGCGGGTGCGTACGACGTACCCGTCGCGCAGGCTGTTGGCCATTCGCTTCGCCAGAACCGGATCACGCCCGCGACAGCTAACCTCGATGAGGTCGAGGTGGTTGCTCTTCTCGAGCATCTTGAGGCCGATATCTTCGACCAGACCGGCCAGGAACTCCTGTCGCTCGACCGGATCGACCGGTAGCGGCTCGCCGGCGTACGTCTGGCCGGGACTCGCCTGTCCGGCGACCTCGGCGACCGCCGCAACGACCGCCGCCGGCCCCTTCAGATCCAGCTCCAGCGACCGCCGAATCGTATCGAACGAGTGCGGCGAATTCTGCCGTACCAGATCGGCAATCGCCACGTCGTCACGTCGCTCGAAGATCGTGGTGGCGGTGTAGCTGCGAGGGATGTAGTGGCTGGCCAGTAGTGCAGCCGTGATGGTCAGGCAGAAGGGCACCAAGAAGACGCGCTGCCGCTGGTGCACGACGCGCAGGACTTCGTTGAACGTCCGTCGAGGGTCCGATCGCCCGAACTCGGCCTGCCCGTCCCGCGGGCTTACGATGCCGGAAGATGTCTCATTCTGATCGGTCATAGCTGCCCGGCGCCATACCGAAGGCGCTTAGTCGTCGTCATCATCCTCGTCCCAGTCGCGCGCCAGGTTCTTGGCGTGCACCGGCTGGCCTGCAATCGACATCGCTGGTCCGATCGGGTATAGCAGCTCGCGCACTCGCAACCCCACCCACGCCAGCGGGGTCGGTGGCACATATACGATGTCGCCTTCGGCCAAAAGAACATTACACCGCGTGTCGCCGCTTCGAATCATCTTGTCCAGGTCCACGGTGAACTGACGCTGCTCGCCCGGAGTCGGGCTCGGGCGAGTCACCTTGATCCGATTGCGTTGGGCCAGAAACGTCGGCTGCGCTCGCGCCAGCGCATCGAGCAGCGTGTCGCGACCGCTGTAAGGCTGGGGCCCGGGACTGGAGACCTGACCGAATACGTAGTATTTCTTGCTATGGGTGTCCGTCACGTGGATGTTCACCCGCGCCCCGACGTAGTATCGGGCCAACATCTCTTCGAGCTTGGCTGCGATCTGCTTGGGCGTCAGCCCGGCCACCTTCACCTCGCCAAGCAGGCGCAGGGAGATTTTGCCGTCGCTGCGCACGCGTTGCGTCTCGCCGTCGATCTCACTGGCGAGCGTAGCGCTGATATGGATCATGTCCGGCGGCGCCACGCGGTATTCGCCGGACGAGACCACGTGCCTGTGCGACTCCAGAAACACCTCCATGTCTTGCTGGCTCGGGCCACACCCCGCCAGAAGCGCACAGACCATCACCCCGGCCGACACACCGAATGCCAGGCACCACCTCTTGGGCAGACCCGCAATCATGCTTCCCACAATCATGTTCTCATCCGACCGACCCGCCCTAAACACCTACAGGGATGGCAGTTCGCCGCACGGGCCGACCAATTACGTGCTTATCGGATCGCACGAGCCCGACCTGAATACGCGGCCGGGCGATTTGCCCCAAAGCTGACCTGCCGGGGCCGATAACCCGCCGCACCCCGTCGCGAACGTCCGCTCGAAGGTTATCGGAGCATACACGGCCGCATAACCACCAGCTTGCCCACGTACTGGGTCAAGAAGCCCCCCGGGCATTTCGATAACCGTACAGAGGGGACAGACCGCACCCACGCAGGGAGGCGCGCGGCATGTACTGCGAGTATTTCGGCCTGAGAGTCCCGCCGTTCGAGAACACGCCGGACCCGGGCTTCTTCTTCAATACGCCCGAACACCAGGAAGCCCTGGCCTCGCTACTCTACGCCGTCCAGCAGCGTAAGGGCTTTGTGTTGCTGACCGGTGAGGTCGGCACGGGCAAGACCCTGCTCAGCCGCGTTCTCCTACAGCAGTTGGACGAGTCGGTCCGCACCGCGGTGATCACCAACAGCCGGCTGTCCGAGATCGAGTTGCTCGGACAGATCTGCCGCGAGTTCGAACTGCCCGCCGCCCAAACGGCTGCCAAGGCCCAACTGCTCGAACGCCTCGAGAAATTCCTGCTCGACCACTACGCCGCCGATGAGCCGGTCGTCCTCATCCTCGATGAGGCGCAGAACCTGCCCGACGAACTGTTCGAAGAGCTGCGGATGATGGGCAACCTCGAAGCCGACGACGCCAAACTGCTTCAGGTGGTCATCATGGGCCAACCCGAGCTCCACCACCGCTTCGGACAGGACGCCATGCGCCAAATGCGCCAAAGGCTCTTCCGTTCGTTTCACCTCGGCCCGCTGACCCGCCGACAGACCGAAGAGTATGTCCACCACAGGCTGGCCGTCTCCGGCGGCGACGGCCAGAAGCTTTTCTCGCCCGAGGCGATCGACCTGATCCACCAGCACTCCGGCGGTCTGCCCCGGATGATCAACCAGCTCTGTGACGCCGCGCTGCTGACCGCCTACGGGAAGTCCTCAACGCAGGTAACCGCTGACACCTTCGAGCTTGCCCTCGACGATCACCAACACGCTCCCGCCTGCCGACCGTCGCCTGACGCGACGAGCCCCGACGAACTCACGAAGCGATTGGACACCCTCCAAAAAAGCATCGAGCGGGTGTCTGACGTCCGTCCGCCCGCGGTCGAAAACCAGCAGATCATCAGCCTTCAGAACGGCAATCAAGTGCTGTCCGAACGCCTGCACGTGCTTGCCCAGCAGATCGACGAGCGAGAAAAAAAACTCAATCGGCGCATCGCCAAGTGCGACCAGCACCTCCGTGACCGCAGCGAGGAGCGCGCCCGGCAATGGACCGAACAGCTCGAAGAAATCAAGCAGCAACTGACCGCCCAAATCCAGCAATACCAGCAGCACGCAGCCACCGACGCCCACCAGCGTGACCAGCAGCTTCGCGAGCAGGTCGAAACCGCTGTCGGCAAGGCCCACCAAGCCCTGGCCGAAAGCCCGCAGACCCAGGCTATCAGCAGCCAACTCGGCGATCTGAAGCGAGCACACGACGAACTCGCGCAGCGCTTCGAAGAGACGGCCGAAACGGCCGTCCGACAGCAGGATTCGCTCGACGGACAGGTGCAGCAGGCCCTACACCAGGGCGAACAGGCGCTGAAGCAAGTGCAGGAAATCGCCGCCCTGGAACGCACCAGCCCCCAAATGTCTCAGCGTATAGTCGAACTGTCTGAAAGGGTGCAGCAACGCGAGCAGTGGCTTACTCAGCAGGTCGAACACGCGGTCGAGCAGGCCTGCCGGACGCTCACCCAGCGAAACCAGACTGAGGTGAACCGCATACGCGTCTCGACCGAAAAGCTCGCCGCACAACTCGATCGGGCCGAGAAACGGGCCGCCGAACTGGTGGCCGAACTGAAACAGACCGCGGTGAAGGCGTCTGGGTGTATCTCCCGGCTGGCCGAGCAAGGCGCCCGGTCGCAGCGCCTGATCGACAGCTTTGCCCGACTCAACGAGGGGGCCGCGCGACACGCACGCCGCTTCCACGAGCAGCTTACCCGCGTCTCCCAGGTGCAGGAACGGGTACCGCAGGATCTCCTCCAGGCCCAGGCCGCCGCCGACACGTCGCGTGATCTGGTGGCCAGACTCACCGCCGCCAACGCCTCCGCCTCACAGCAGATCGAGAGCGGCACGAAGCAGCTCAGCCAGATCGAGGCGGCCATCAACGCCGCTGAAGTGGCTGCGGTCAACCTCCGACGGCAAATGGATGCGGCCGAAGGCACTCGCAAACACGTAGCCGACACCGTCGCCGAGTCGCCCGTCCGACAAATCTCGTCGGCAGCCCCCACCGACCCCCAGGCCGACCGGGTCGAAAGGTCGTTCCGCTGGCCCATTCGCGGCCTGTTCACCCGACTGCGCAAGTGACGCCTCGGCTCGACCTACCCCCGAGGTATCCCGTCACCGCTTGCTTGCCACGCCGCGCTGAACGGTCCAACGACGACCGCCTGATTCAAGCAGCGCATCATGCACGAGAGGCACTCACTTGGCCGGAGTGCCCCGCGCAGCGTCCTTGCGCAGCCGATCCACCTCGGTGCGGCACGCCCCCAATAACCTGAGTGCAACCTCCAGCTTCTTGCGGAGGTCTCTTAGCTCGGCTTGCTGTTCCTGGGTCTGGGCCATCAGCTCGTCGAGCTCCGCGGCGCTTTCGTCCAGACCCGTCTGGAACATCTCATATTCTTCTCTGAGCGCCGCCAGTTCCGCCTGTGTGGCGGCCAACTGCTCTTGCAGCGCTGCCTTCTCTTGCTCCAGGTCGGCAGGCTGTTGCTCGCGCTGGTTACAACCAAGCACGGCACACACCGACAACAGAAGCGCCCACCTTGCATCCCTCAATCGTCGCATGAGCAGTTCCTTATAAACATACCATGCCGCAAACTCACCTCTGGGCAGCCTACCTCGCACCGCCAGGCGCGCCAAGCAGTCGGGCCCGAGGCGCCCGATTACGACCCGCCCGGCACGGCGAAGCCGAACAGACCGCCCCATACCATCAGCCAGAACGGAATCACCACCAGCGCCGCCAGGTATAGCACAAAGACCATCCCATTGACGTATTCGCTCGTCTCGGCGCTGCCGTAACGACGGGCCGCCACCGCCATCCCGGTGGCTGTCGGCATCATCGTCTGAAGGAACAGAATGACCGCGTAACCCTTGGGCAGCCACCCATGAGCGAGCAACCCACCCAGGACGCCCAGCCCCAGCAACGGCATGACCACAAAGCGAAAACCGCCCGCGGCGATGATCGATCGCATCGGCGGCCGCTGCGCCGACCGCAGCCCGGCCAGGATGCCGCCCAGCGTCAGCATGATCAGCGGAATCGTGCAGTCACCCGTCCATCGGATCGGCGCCAAGACCTGCGCGAGCGTCGTCGGCCCGACCCGAGTGGGCAGGTTCAGCAGACACAACGCGACCGCCAGCACGTTGGCCACGAACGGCGGGCTGAGGATCTGCTTCACCCGCCATCCGCGGTTCACCGAGGGCGGCCCGCCGTCGGCCCGAAGCCAGCGCACCCCCAGGCTCCACATCATCGGGCTGATCCCGAGGATGAACAGAAACAGCAGTACGAGCATGCCCTCGGCGTCGCCGTGGCCCTGGCCATGCGCGTAGATCGCCGCCACGATCGGGATGTTCAGGTAGCCTGCATTGTGGAACGAGCACACCACCCGAAACGCCGGCCGGCGCGCCGCCGGCACAATCCACCGAGCCATCACCGACGCCACCGCCGCCGCCGCGAGCACCACTCCTATCGCCGCCAGCGGCAGGATGTACCAACCGGCAAAGCCCGCGTCGTAGGGGCGAAAACGCGTCACGATCGTCGCCAGAATCAGACACGGCAGCGTCACACTGATCACCAGCCGCGCCAAGCGGTCGACCAT
>Ga0315550_1002664_pt1 | contig 10891 bp, 7 predicted proteins | sample SalMarSW160190MG_2_FD_203100 | JGI IMG/M metagenome (GOLD analysis project Ga0315550, IMG submission 203100) | Salt marsh sediment microbial communities from the Plum Island Ecosystem LTER, Massachusetts, United States - Salt Marsh Sediment SW1601-90 ... | reverse complement strand
TGAGTGTCAATACCTAAATAGCGTTGACTATTAACGATTAACCCCGCTTTCAGCGGGATTAATTTAACAGCCATTTGTAAGTTGGATTTCTGATTTTGAAGGTCGAACATTTCTTTAGTTGATAGCGGGAGGTTTATTCCTCCGGGCGTGTCTGAAAATTTTTCAGCATCTGTTTTATTTTATCCACATTTTCTTCAACCGGCAGGGTTCCGTCCAGCCAGTGAATGGTTATTCCTCTTTTTTCCATCCCGCGGAACCAGGTCATCTGTCTTTTGGCAAACTGATGAATGGCAGTTTCCAGTTTTTTCATCATCTGTTCGTATGAATATTCACCCAGAAGGTGCCGGGTAATAAACTTGTATTCCAGTCCATAATAGATCAGGATGGAGGGAGGGACTCCGGAGTCAAGCAGGTTTCTAACCTCCCCTATCATACCTCCATCCATTCGCCTGATAAGTCGTTCGGATATCCTTTTCCTTCTGGTCTCACGATCCAGAGTAATTCCGAAGACGACAGGCAGGATGTGTGGAAAATCATGTTCTGTTTCCGGATGTGCAGCATAATACTGTTCGATCTCAATAGCCCGAATCAATCGTTTCCTGGTGCTGGTATCCGTCACGTTATGCAGCGGCTTAAAAGAAGAAAGCATGGATGTCAGTTTCTTCATTGATTTCCCTTCCAGGCTTTTTCTCAGCTGTTTATCGGGTGGTACATTAATTAATCGGTAAGCCCTCAAAATTCCTTCCAGGTACATTCCCGATCCGCCACACAGGATAGGCATGTTTCCGCGTGCTGTCACCTGCCGGAAAACCGGGACAAAATCCTTCTGGTATTCATACAGGTTGTATTTGTAACCTGCATCCACAATATCGATCAGGTGTACCGGGACAGACCGGTTTTGAACCCTGTAATCGGCATAATCCTTTCCGGTACCCAGGTCCATATTACGATACACCTGGCGGGAATCAGCACTGATGATTTCACCCCCTATTCCGGATGCCAGCAGGGAGGCTAACCTGGTTTTCCCGGAAGCTGTAGGTCCCAGGATACAAATAAGGTTACAGGAGGATTCGATGTTGTTTCTGCAGGGAACCATTGAACGGATGTTGCTTTTTGGTAAAAGGAGTTATATAAAAATAATTAAATTTGTTGAACTTAAGTAACAGGAGCCAGATGGATCTTATCGAATTTTTCCAGCGAGCAAAGAATTTTATTACCAGTCCGGTTGAAGAATGGCAGGTTATTAAAGAAGAGCAGGCTAGCCGATCGGGAGTTGTCAGGAATTACGTGCTGCCCTTTATCTTCTTACTGGCAATAACCACCTTCCTTGGAATTTTCCTGTTCAGAAATTATGTAACCGTCAGTATCATGGTACTTGGTGCGGTGGTCACTTCGCTCGGGGCTTTTCTATCCATTTACATATCAGCATATATCATCAATGAACTGTCACCAAGGTTTGAATCAAAAAAGGACTTTACATCGTCCTTTAAACTGGCAACCTACTCTTATACAGCTGTATTCATTATCCATTCCATCGCCAGTCTGCTCTTACCACTCTTTTTTATTGTCATTTTTGGTCTCTATTCCGTATATATCTTATGGATGGGGTTGGGTCCGATGATGGAAACGCCGAAAGAGAGCAGGTTAATCTACGGGATTATCTGTTCCATTACAATCCTGGTTGTATATGTATTATTAAATACGGGTCTTGGAGCACTCTCAACAAGCCTTTTTGTCTCCTATGGGATGAATGCCCTTACATGACCAGTTGTTGTTATCCTGAGGTTCCGGTCTGTTCTGTACGACTTACCTTGAAAAAAACGGAAATTCAATGAGTGCTAACATCTCCATAAAGAACCGGAAAGCCTACCATGATTACTCCGTTCTGGAGAAATTCACCGCAGGAATCCAGCTGACCGGTACTGAAATCAAATCAATCCGTCTGGGGAAGGTCAGCCTGACTGATGCATACTGCTTTTTTATCGATCATGAATTGTGGGTTCGCGGGATACACATTGCCGAATACGCCTGGGGGAGTTACAACAACCACATTCCCAACAGGGACAGAAAATTGTTGTTGAACAAGAAGGAATTGCTGAAGCTGAAGAGAAAAGTAACGGAGAGTGGTTTAACGATTATTGCTTTGCGGTTATTCCTTACTGACAATGGATTGGCAAAACTTGATATTGCCCTGGCAAGGGGGAAAAGGGAATACGACCGGAGAGAGGAACTGAAACGAAAGGATGCAAGGCGGGAGATGGACCGGAGGGAATGAGGGACAGAGACTGTGTGTCTATGAGACTTTGAGAAGGATGATCTTCGTCTGACCACTAAGCGCTGGAATGTGCCGTGGCAAGTTGGTCTGACGAATAAAGGAGCCGAGAATAATGAATTATGAAGTGAATGAACTCAGACCTAATGGTTGAATCAGTGAGTGGGTAGTTGAGTTATGCGAAAGGAAGGATGAGGGATGTTCATGAAATACGGTTGACGGTTCGGATTACTATTTATTGCTGGAAGAAAAATTCGATGAAATCATAGATATCCTCCTGGGAGAGGAAGGTTCTGAAATCAAAGAACGCATCGATCGAGTGAAGCAGTTCATCGAACGAAATGATGCCGTCTTCATCGGTGTCAAATGATTTAAATTTATCGGGAACAGCTTCTCCCGATCCCCTGCCATACCTGGAAAAAATAGCTTGCCGGTTGAGGTAGTAACTGACATTTTCCCGTTCTACAGCATCTTTTTGAGCAAGGAGGGCTATGATTTCCTCTTCAGAAAGGCTGACACCTTCCTCGTTTACAAAGGCTCCATATGGTGTATTCAACTCCTGGTCACTGTAATTGGGCACTCCATCCTGATCTCCATCCAGCGGGCAACCATACGTATCCACTTCAGCCCCAAACTGTGTAAAGGGGCACTGATCGAAAAAGTCCAGGACCTTATCTCCATCTTCATCTTCCTGCATTGTTTCATCGAATTCTGCTTCGACAAACAATTTCGGAAGGTTCATAATAACAGGCATATTAAACAGGTCAATATGCAGGGATACATAGGCATTGGTGAACATGTCGTTTCCTTTGTTTCCAAACAATCCGTAATCATCGGAGGTTTTATTATCCGCATAATCGGTAAAGAGAAAGTGGAATGATGTGCCGAACCGCAGGCTGATCCGTTCCGACAGTGCCAGGTCAAATCCCACATCCAATGGAATGCAGAAGCTTGATTCGGAAAATTTACCGTATCCATAGAGATCAGCTTCCCTGAGGTCTGTTTCGTAGGTATAATCTCTGCTTGTCAGGTTATCCTCCGAATCAAGGAGGGTTCCTCCGGATGTATAGTTATACCCTAAACTGTCCGCATCAAGCAGGTCTCCTTTCGAATTAAAACGGAATGATTCAATACCAATCCCAACGTACGGACTGAGTGCCCACCTGTTTTTCTGAAAATCCCGGAGACTGAGGTGGAGACCAACACCAAAATCCGTAACCTCAGTCCGGAAGTTCAAGGTTTTCCCGGGTTTATTCTGGTTTCCGGAGAGAACGCCTGCAAGGTAAAAGAATTCAAGGTTTATCCGGCGAGCCCGGTCAAGGTAGGAGGATACGGTAATTTTCGGCGAGAACTTGCCGCTGACCGGTGTATGAAAATTGTCGTTTACATCACCAAAGAAGTTGAAGGTTCCTGTGCCTATTCCGATCAACGGTTTGTACTGAAAATAGGACGGAGCCTCTTCCTCAACGGAGAGACTATCCCCCGGTATCACCTGTCCGAAAAGGTTATCCTGGTACAGGAGCACCAGAAAGACAAACAATATGTACAGAATCACATTCCTCACTGGCATACTTGCCGGTTTAAATCATTGCCTGCAACGATGATCAATTACCTGAACCAGACCTGGTTTGTCAGTTCAAGGGCTCTTTTGACCGGTATCCTTTTACCATCGGCATATGCACAAATAAACGCCTCCTTCAGGCCGGATGTTCGTAACAGGCGGTCTGCATATTCTCTTGCTTCCCGGTAGGATGAAAAGGATCCGGTAGTATATTTATACCATCCTTCGTTAAACTCAGAGGATATCTTTCCCTCTATTTTATACGGTTTGAAAAATGTTTCAATGTTCAATGGTTTTCTTGCAGCCCTGATCTGCACTTTATACACTACTCCGGCTTTTGTTTCGGTTCTTACGGGTTGGGTGACCTGTTTTACCGGTTGCTGCACTTCCTCAACCTGCTCTATCGGTTTCTCCTGAGGCTCTACCAGAGAGGCCATAATCCCATTCAATTCGCCGGCAGATACATTGGTCAGCTTTATCGCTTTTTCGACAATCGGAATACTTCTTGCCACATCCTCCTGCATGTACGTAAATGTTCCTATCAAGGCACCTTTCCCGAGAGACTGTCCTTCTTCAGGCGTCACCTTATAGGAGACCACAAAGAGGGGATCGTCAGGCAGGTCCATCCAGAGAAATTTAGCAATACCGGATTTAAACGAAAAAATCGATCCCTGGCTGCTTATGCTTTCTGCTATAAATCCTGCGGGAACCTGTTCTTCCACCCGGGCAAGTCTCTTCACTTCTGCGGGACAAACCAGAACATTCACGATCCAGGCATTATCGGTTGCTGAAAAATAGGGTACTTCCCGGTAGCAGGCAATATCATATGTCCGGACGGTAATATCGGGTTTCACAACTTCCTCTTTAAAATCTGCAATATCCACAATCAAAGCGGGATCAACATTCGGCGATGGTGTGATGGTTATGGTTCTGGGAGGGATAATAACTTCATTTCGGTCATCCTCCTCAATATAGGAAAATTCCCCTGCCAGGGTGAACTCTCCCTTGAGGGTTTCGTGGGCCTGTATGGTGTAGTTGAATCGTAAATCATTCCCTTCCGGAAGCTTTAGCCAGATCAGATGAACCCTTTGATCCTCAAAAGTAAAATCAGCATTTTTCGCCTGACCTGCCCGTGCGGTAATCCCCGGTGGCAATGTCTGTTGAAAGCGTGCAAACCCCTGCTGACCTGCAGTATTTACCTGGACCTCTACCAGAACGGTTGTTCCGGCAACCATCTGATCAGGAACAGTCATTGACAGGGTAACCTGCTGACCGGATACTGATCCACAAAAAAAGAGCAAGATCAAAAAATTGAACATGATATTTCTACGGACCATAATGTTGTATTTACGAGGTGGTTGAATGGATGATAATTTTATACAATAATAACAATTTATTAACAAAGGATATTAACAATTGTTGATAATTTTCAACAAGAATCGTCAATTTACCAACCATTACTGATTAACTATCAGAAGTTTGGACTCAGCAGGTACTTCGAATAGAATTGGTCGATCACATCCACAGCAGCTTCGGCTGTTTCAACGACGGTGAATATTTCAAGGTCATCGGGGCTCACGTTTTTTTCCCGGTCAAGCATCACTTCCCTGATCCATTGTATCAATCCTTCCCAGTAGGATGAACCGACAAGGATAATGGGGAATTTCCCGATTTTTTCAGTCTGGATCAGTGTAATTGCTTCAAAGAGTTCGTCAAAGGTTCCGAAGCCACCGGGAAGGACAATAAATCCCTGGGCATATTTCATGAACATGACTTTTCTGACAAAAAAGTGATCGAATGAGATCAGTTTATCGGGATCGATGAACAGGTTGGGTTCCTGTTCCATCGGCAGGTCGATGTTGATACCAACAGATTTTCCTTTACCTCTTTTAGCACCCATATTAGCAGCTTCCATAATTCCCGGTCCCCCGCCGGTTATCACCCCGTAACCTCTCTGTGTAAGATTGAAGGCTATTTCCTCGGCCAGTTTGAAATAGGGACTATCGGGAATTGTTCTGGCAGAGCCAAAAATGGATACACAGGGGCCGATGCGTGCCAGTTTTTCAAAACCCTCAACAAACTCGGCTAATATTTTAAACACTTTCCAGGAGTCAGCTGTCTGGATCTCGTTCCAGGTTTTTTCCTCAAAAGCCTGTCTGATCTTGTCTTCATTTTCAGTCATAATGGTAGTAATTTTAAAACAGGATAGTTAACTAATTTACCCGATGAATATACAAATTATTGCAGGATAATTGTTTTTCTGAATTCTCCATGCGCAGTATTTCCATGAACGATATAATATCCTTTCGGGCAGTGTGAAAGGTTTATTTCGAGATCAAGCTGGTTTTCTCCTGCATCGAAATCTTTTTCAAAGATTATTTTTCCGGAAATATCATAGACTTTCAAGGAGAGGTCTCCCATGATTTCTCCTTTTATCCGAAATACACCGGTTGAAGGATTTGGGAATAGCGTAACTTTCTCTGACAATTCGTCTGACAGTGGTTCACTCCTGTCAAGGGTCAGGTTATGATGAATAAAGAGTCCCCTTCCGTGTGTTGCAACCAACACGCTCATATCGGATTCCCTGAGCCGAAGCATATCGGTTCTTACATTTGCCAGTCCGTCATTATCCGGTATCCAGGTGACCGGGGTTTTTTCAAGGTCGCCCGTTGACCATATTCCCAGTTCGGTAGCCAGGAAGGCTTTTCGGACGTCCATCGGGTGATACATTACCCAGCGGACCGGCATATCCGGCAGGTTTCCTTCAACATTTTTCCAGGTACTTCCGCCATCGGTTGTTTTCCAAACAGAGGATACCCCAAAATTTGAAAAGGTTACGATCAGGTGGTTCTCATTCGGACCAACATCCACACAGGAGATATTCCCTGTGGGGAACGCGATACCTGTTAATTCATTGACATCGGGATTGCTCTCCGCATTTTCCACCCTGAACAATCTGCCGGATTGAGTTCCAAGGAAGAGTGTTGTTGAGTTATTGGGGGAGTGGGGAGATACTTTTACATGAGAAAACGGAACTTTGGTGTTAGTATTTAAATCCAGGTATTCGCCTGCAGGAAATTCATCCGTAACATTCAATATTCTCAGGATATAATCGGGTAGTTCACGATAGAACGTCGCGGCGTTGGCATATATCGCATTGTTCCTGTCATCATAGTCGGCGGGATTGACGAATATTCCACTTATAAAATCACCAATATAATTTGAGAATTCCAGATTGTCTCCAACCGAATTTCGTAAGATATAATATCGGTTATAATAGACTGACGCAATGTTTATTTCCGGTTCATCTTTATCAATGAAGCAATAAGCACCGTCTCCACCGGTGATCAGATTCCGTATTGTTATCGGCAGATTCAGGTAACGGAGCGTTCCGTTGTCCTGTGTTCCGGCAAGATAGTAGGATTTACCAGCCACCGGATGAATGGCACAGGTATAATACTGGATGGTATTGTATCCCTGATTACTTTCGTAAAACACGGGAAGGGAATCACTTCCCGAATTTGTCAAAAAAATCCCACCATCAGTCCCGATCAGGAAAAAGTCTGATGATCCGGGCTGAAATGCTATTTTGTGGAAATCGCCATGAACATAAGGAAGTTCTGTTCCAGTCTCATACATCCCTGTCCAGTCAGAAATTTTGTACCAGTTGCTACCTCCATCGACTGATTTATACATATCGAGTCCGCCAGCATATAACACATCGGGGTTATTCGGGTCCACTTCAAGCATCAGCGCATGCCAGGCAATATAGGCCCAGTTTCTTTCTTCTTCATACGGCATACCGGTTTTTGCCCATGTTTCTCCTCTGTCATCCGAGCGGATTATGGCATAGGCATGTGTCCGTAAGAATTTTGCGCCGTCAAATGCCCCACTTGTCAGCACAGCATAAATTATATTTTCATCGGAAGGAGAGGCGGCTAACATCACCCTTCCCGGGACATTGCTATCCGGCAGGGATGTGTTTTTAATTTCCTCGTTATAGTCATCGAAGATATTCCAGTTGAAACCATCATCGGAAAAGAGAATTGTAGCAGCTCCAAATCCTTGTAGGTTTCTCATGGTTCCGGCATACAATCTGCCATCGGCACCAAGGGTCAGGTCTGCCACCGCATACGGGGCATTTGTATCCTGGATTAAAGGTAGAACCTGTTCCCATGAAGTTCCACCATCTGTCGAGCGGTATAGTCCATCACAGGGATCACTCTGGTGGTTTTCCCCTTTATAAACACCTGAAACAACTGCAGCATATACCACGCTTGTCTTATCCTCTACCCGTACAACAATATCTGTCACATAGGCAAACCCGGAAGTTGACGGCAACAACTCCCAGCTTTCACCGCCGTCTGTTGTTTTCCAGATACCCATTCCCACACCGGAGGATTCCCGGTAAATTGTCACTGCCGTCTGGGGTTCTCCTGTACCAACATAAAAAACCTGAGGATTTTGCGGATCATAGACAATGGAGCTGACCACCAGGTTATCCCAGAAGTCATCGACAGGTTGCCATGCATAAAAACCTGTAAAAACATCCTGGTTAAACCATAAACCGCCGGTGACTGCTCCTGCCCAGACTTTTCTTTTATTCGGATCGTTTGGATCAAACATCAGGGCACGTGTTCGTCCACCCATATCGGCAAGGATTTCCTGCCATTGGAAGAAAAGTCCTAAACTCTCCGATTTCTTTTGGATTTCCCTGGTTGCAATTAATGCATTTTTTAACCGATAAGAAGGTACAATGCCTTCAGCCGGATCAACGGTCATTATAAAATCCTGGAAAGCTGCAAGTTCGGGGTGATCTGCAGGATACATTTCACTATCATCAGTTAGCTGATAGGGTGGGCAATTCTTGAAATGTCTGTTGAGGAAAACCTCGTATTTTTGCCGGGGATCAACCGTATCTCTGGTTGCTAAAAAAAAGGGAAGAACAACCAGCACCATAAAGAACCTGGATGAATGGGAATTACCGATCCAAAGCGATTGAAATCCTTGTATCATTATTCCAGTAATTTTTGTGATGATCAGACAATGTATGACATTTTTAAAAAATAACCATACAAACAACCGGGATAGTTATTGCAATTCTTTTTCCAGGAAAGCAGCGGTGTAACTATTCTGGTGTTGAATTATTTTTTCCGGTGGCCCTTCAAAAACAATCCGCCCCCCCTCCTTTCCGCCTTCTCTACCGATATCGATGATATAATCGGCAACTTTGATCACCTCCATGTTGTGTTCAATAACGATTACCGTGTTTCCTTTATCGACCAGCCGGTTCAGCACCTGGAGCAGTACACGCACATCTTCAAAGTGAAGTCCTGTTGTCGGTTCATCGAGGATATAGAGGGTTTTTCCGGTATCTCTTTTCGCCAGTTCCGTTGCCAGTTTCACCCGTTGCGATTCTCCTCCGGAGAGTGTTGTGGATGGTTGTCCAAGCCGCACATAACCCAGTCCCACTTCCTTCAGGGTTTTCAATTTCTGCAAAATAGCAGGGACATTCTCAAAAAAATCGACTGCCTGGTTGATGGTCAGATTCAGAACATCGCTAATGGACTTCCCTTTGTATTTTACTTCAAGGGTTTCCCGGTTATATCGTTTTCCATTACAATCATTACAAAGGATGTAAACATCGGGCAGGAAATTCATCTCGATGGTTTTCACCCCGGCGCCCTGGCAACCTTCACAACGTCCGCCTTTCACGTTAAAGGAAAACCGCCCTGCCTTATACCCACGAATTTTTGCCTCTGTGGTTTGTTCAAACAGTTTGCGTATATCAGAGAACACCCCCGTATAGGTTGCAGGATTTGAACGGGGTGTTCTACCCAGGGGAGATTGATTCACCTCAATCACTTTATCTATCTTCTCAATCCCTTCTATTGATTCGTAGGGTAATGTATCTTTGGTTGATTTATAGAAATGTTTTGCCAGCGCAGGATGAAGGGTCTGGTTTATGAGTGACGATTTGCCGCTGCCGGAAACTCCGGTCACACAGATAAAATTCCCAAGCGGAAATTTTACGGAGACCCGCTTCAGGTTATTTCCGGATGCTCCTTTCAGGTAAAGGTGACCCATGTTTTGGTCTCTCCGTTTTTCAGGTACGGGGATTCTTCTTATTTTATTCAGGTATTCGGCAGTAAGTGTGTTGAATTGATGAATCTCTTTTGGTGTTCCCTGGGCAACCACCTCACCTCCGTGTCTCCCGGCAAAAGGTCCCATATCCACAACATGATCGGATGAAAGGATCATCTCCTTGTCATGTTCCACCACGATGACTGAGTTTCCTGAATCGCGCAATACTTTCAATGCACGGATCAGTTTTTTGTTATCGCGTTGGTGCAAGCCGATGCTCGGTTCATCCAGGATATAGAGTACATTCACCAGTTGCGATCCGATTTGAGTAGCCAGCCGGATTCGTTGGCTTTCACCACCCGAGAGGCTTCGGGCTGTCCGATCGAGAGAAAGGTAGCTCAATCCCACATCCAACATAAATTTCAGTCTTCCAAGGATTTCTTTCAGGATCTCTGCTGCGATCAGTTTTTGTCTGGCAGTAAGTTTATTTTCCAATCCTGAAAACCAGGCATACAGATCTCCGACATCCATGGCTGCCAGTTCGGCGATGTTTTTATTGCCGATCCGGAAAAAAAGGGATTCTTTTCGCAGGCGTTGTCCTGAGCACTCCGGACAGATGGTCTTTTTTATAAACTGGTAGCCCGATTTATGGTTTCTTCTGTTTCCATTGTCACCCTGTAAATTGTTCACATAATTAACGATTCCCTCAAAGCTCAGGAAATAGTTGGATGAGGAGCCGAGTGGAGTATTTACCAGTTTGAATGATTCTTCAGAACCATGCAATATCGTATGTATAGCTTCCTTTGGGATTTTCCCTATCGCTGTATCGAGGGTGAAATTATATTTGGTAGCAATGGCTTCTAATTGCCAGAATATCAGCGTATTTCTGTATGGTCCCAAGGGAAGTATCCCGCCATTTTTTATGCTGAGGGAGGGGTCTGGTATAATTTTATGAATGTCTACCTCATTGATGG
>Ga0315550_1002660_pt1 | contig 10897 bp, 8 predicted proteins | sample SalMarSW160190MG_2_FD_203100 | JGI IMG/M metagenome (GOLD analysis project Ga0315550, IMG submission 203100) | Salt marsh sediment microbial communities from the Plum Island Ecosystem LTER, Massachusetts, United States - Salt Marsh Sediment SW1601-90 ... | reverse complement strand
GCTGAGGCCATCGAGGAAGAAGCTCCCGCTCCAGCAGAGGAAGCTGCACTGCCCCCGGGGGAAGCACCGCCGACCACAGAGGCCGTCGAGGCTGAGACAGTTGCAGAAACCGCCGAAGAAGCGCTGCCGGCAGGCCCCTCGTTTGGCGAGCGGCTTCAGGAAACCTTTACCTCGGTCCGCGAGAGACTCGGCGCCACTTTGGGACCACTGGGCGAGCGACTTGGTGCCACCTTGGCCCCGCTGCGCGAAAGGCTCAAGATCGCCCTGGGACCATTTGGCGAGCGGCTCAGCGCCACCTTGGCCCCGCTGCGCGAAAGAATAGGCGACAACACCTGGATATACGGTGTGATTGGGGTAGTCGTCCTTCTGGTCATCCTAGCCCTGTTCATCCCCCCCTTCTCTCTCCTGCAGCGCTTGGGCATCACCGGCTACACCGCCATCACTGCCGAAAACGACTCCTATCAATACGAAAACCTTACGCTAAGTGTGGGGCCAACCTCCAACGATAAGCTGCGTGTGCGAGTGGAATCAATCTCACGCTCAGATTTTCTCGGTTTTGCCCATTCATCATATCGTGAGGCTGCAGAGGCTCTTCTACCGAGGCATCTGGAAGTCAAGTGCGAATTCTACAAGATCAGAGTAAAGGGAAAGAACGAGCAACCAGTGATGATTGACATAGCAATGCCCGCCGCAGCGGAACCCTGGGAGACGCTCGACCTCTACACCTGGACAGGCGAGACGTGGGAATGGGTGGGCAGTGAACTGCACACCGAGGTCGCCGAGAAGGAGTTCGTCCGTGCCTGGGTGACCGACGTCCCCGATAACGTGATCGTCGCTCAGACAGGAGCGACCACGCAGACCATCTCCACCCCGCTGGAAGCCGAAGACAACCTGGCATCCGGAACCGGTGTGGTCGATGAGGTCAACCCCACGGGCCTGGCGATGGGGCCGGATGGCACCATCATGGGCGTCTTGTCTCAAGCAGTAGACGTTAACGCGTTTGCCGTCATGCCGACCATCAGCGAGCCCACCGCCCACGGCCCCCTGGCCGACGTGTTGGCCATGTCTGATATCCAAAAAAGCCACATCGCTCAGGTCGTGGATCTGTGCACTAACTATGGTTTTGCCGGTGTGGAGATAGCCTACCACGGCATTCTGCCCGAAGAGCGCGACGCCTACACCGCCTACATCACCGCACTGGCCGACGCGCTACACGCCCAAGGCCTGCGCCTGAACGTCGTCGTCGAGCCCGCGACGCTCGCTGGGACAGAGTGGAGTACGGGCGGCTACGATTGGCAGGCCATCGGCGCCATCGCCGACGCCGTCAAAGTGCCCTTCCCGGATGATCCTTCCGCCTATGTGGACAGCGGCGAGGCGCAGCGCCTGCTCGCCTGGGCCACGGCTCAGATACCGCGCGCAAAGCTGCGCATGCAGGTCTCCTCGTTGAGCGTGGAGCAGCGCAGCGGCGAGATTTCTTACGTCTCGATAGACAAGGCTCTGGCCCCCTTTGGAGAGGTGACGACCGTTGACGGCGTCACCGAGGTCGCACCAAATAACGAGATCAAGTTCACATTCTCCGGGATCGACTCGGTGCGCGGCATCGTGCCGCAGGACGCCGCCGGCACGTATCGCATCGAGTACGCGGATAGCGACACAACTTATACCGTGTGGCTGGGCACGGCGGCTAACCTCGCCGTCAAGCTGCAATGGGCGCAGCGGTACCACCTGGGTGGCGTTGCTGTAGACGGCCTGCTCAACCCAGGGAACGCCCCCGGCATCGTGGAAGCCGTGAACGCATACCGCGCCGCAACAACCCCTCCCACCGGGCAACAGGCGCAGGTCGTTTGGATGGTGACCAGCCCGGCGGCGGAGCTGGCTCACGAGACCCTGACTCTTACCGATCCTAATTACAACTGGATGGTCGTCGCTGCCACCGGCACGTACACCATCAAGGCCACTATCGCAGGCGTCGAGCGGGGCTCTGTCGAAGTTGCCGTCGCCGATACAGTGGCACCCACACCCGCCCCCACCCCCGTCGCCGATACGTCCTCCGCTCCGGTCTCTAGTGACTGTTTGAATGCCTCTTTTGTGAGCGAGACGGTACCGGACGGCACCAAGTTCGAGAAGGGTGAGGATTTCACCAAGTCGTGGACGCTAAGCAATTCCGGAACCTGCGATTGGCCGGAGAATACCGCCCTGGTCAAGATCAATTCCGACACGGGCGGGGCCGAGAGCGTGCCAGTGGGTGCAGTGGCCGTCGGGGAAACGAAGGAAATCCAGGTAGAACTGACCGCGCCGGAAGAGGACGGTTCGTTCCGCAGCGACTGGGCGCTGAAAGTGGGTGAAGCCCAGATATTCGAGGTCTATGCCCTCGTCGCAGTCGGCGACGCGAGTAGCAGTACATCGGTCGCCTTCACGACTGGGGCTGGCGGCTTTGAACTGGGCGGCCATATCCGCGACATGGCTTTTCCCTACTCCGACAAGATGAAGTATTCTGGCATGACGTGGGCGAAGGTACAAGTGCGCTACGCTGGAGACGCCAACGCCATCATCGCGGCCGCCCACTCCAAGGGATTCAAGATCCAGGTCAGCGCCCTGGGGTCGGCTAACATGGTCACCCAGGCGGGCTTTGAGGACCAGTACGCCAGTTGGGTGGCCGGGATAGCAGCCGCTGGCGCCGACGCCATCGAGGTATGGAACGAGCCTAACATCGATGCCGAGTGGGCCATCGGCCATATCAGCCCGCAGGCATACACCAGTCTGTTGTGCAAAGCCTACAGTGCCATCAAGGGCGCCAATCCCAATACCATCGTTATCAGCGCGGCGACCGCGCCGACCGGTTACTTTGGCGGCTGTGGGCCCAACGGCTGCGATGACCTGCCCTTCATCCAGGGCATGTACAACGCCGGCGCGGCCGGATGCATGGACTACCTGGGCGCTCACCACAACTCCGGGGCCACGTCCCCATCAGCCCGCAGCGGTCACCCGGCCGATGACGGCAACCGTCACCACTCCTGGTACTTTTCGCCCCAGACCGAACTGTACTACCGGACGTTTGGTAGTTCGCGTAAGCTATTCTACACCGAGATGGGCTATGCCTCCCAAGAGGGGCTACCGGCGTTTTCAGACCACTTTGGTTGGGCGCGCGGTATCAACAACAGTCAGCAAGCTGCCTGGCTGTCAGAGGCCGTGCAGTTGAGCATCAACACCGGCATGGTACGCTGCATCATTGTCTGGAACATCGATTTTGTCCGCTACGGCCAAGACCCGCAGGATGGCTACGCGATCGTCCGTCCAGGCGGAGCGTGCCCGGCCTGCGACTCACTGCACAACGTACTAGGCTCACGCTAGCGCGCGACAAAACACATTGACAGATTATAGCCGCGATTTCACATCGCGCAGGACGTTTCACGCGATTAGGGAATCGCGGCTACGAATTCGATCCGGTCCATCTAGATTAGGAGGTCAGCATGACGGGTTTTTCTTCCGGTAAGGGTTTTAGCGGCAATCAGCTTTACATTGCCATCGCCATCTGGCTGGCCCTCGTTCTCGTAGGAGGCGCCTGCCTCTACATCGGCTATAACATCGAATCCGGCAGCGACGGGGGCCAGCAAACCGCAGTCACGCCAACCAGCATCGTCGTTCCCACTGCAACGTCAGCGGAAGAGGGAGAAGGGGGAGAGGGGGCAGAGGGAGGGAACGCTCCTCAACCTACAATCGCACCTTTCCCCACGGTCGCGTCAACCGAGGAAGTGTTCGGCTACGGCATCGCCATCCATGGTACGGGCGGGCCGCTGGAGTTGATGGACTATTGGATGGGACAGGTAGATAGCCTTGGCCTGGGCTGGATTAAGCAGCAAGTGCGCTGGGGATTCTTTGAGGGCAACCCGGGTGAAATGGACTGGAGCGGCTACGACGCCGTCGTAAACGCCGCCGACAAACAGGGCCTCAAAGTCATGCTCAGCGTGGTGGACGCCCCCGTCTGGACGCGCACCTATTTTGATGACGACCCAGAAAAGGCACCCCCAGACAACCTGTCCGACTATGCCGACTTTTTGGGTCGCCTGGTCGATCGCTACAAGGGTCGCGTTCACGCCATCGAGGTGTGGAACGAACAGAACCTCGACCGCGAGTGGGATACCGCCGAGGGCGTCAGCGTCGAACGATATGTCGAGATGCTGCGGCTCTCCTACCAGGCAATCAAGAGCCGGGATCCCGACATCATCGTCATCAGCGGCGCGCTTTCACCTGTGGGCTTTAGCTGCAACGAGTCTTACCCTGAGTGTCCTCCGACTGGCCGTCCGATCATCGTGGACGATTTCGAGTACCTCGACAGTATGATCGCCGCCGGCTTTCTGAACTACTGCGACTGTGTGGGAGCACACCACAACGGCTACAACATTCCACCCGACGCAGAGTGGGACACGGTGCCAAACGATCCGACCGCCGTATTCCGCGGCACTTTCGACAACCGCAATCATAGCTGGTCCTTCAGGTCTACACTGTGGGGATATCACGAGCGCATTCAAGCCGCCGGGAGCGACAAGCCGCTATGTGTGACCGAGTTCGGCTGGGCGTCGACGGAAGGGCTCGACGGCCACCCAGACGTATATCCAAGTGGGTTTGAGTTTGCCCTGGACAATACACAAGAAGAACAGGCCCAGTGGATCGTGCAGGCGTATCGGTTGATGCGTGAATGGGGCTTTGTCCGCCTGTCGTTCCTGTGGAACCTGAACTTTTCACAGTTGAACGATGGGCGTGGCGCCGCAGACTCTAACGCGCCCTATGGGATCATCGATCTCAATGGCGCCCCTCGCCCGGCCTTTGAGGCCATAAGCGCGATGGAAAAACCCTGAAAGAATTAACAATTAACGATGACCAATGACCAATCCCGGCGATGGTACCGGGTCGCGGGACTCGCTTTTCTCATCCTCTTGCTACTGGCCCTGATAATGGGAGCCCGGAGGTTGAAGGCTGAGATTTTCCCAGATCCTACGCCTACGTCCTGGCCTCGCACGCGCGTGGCCTCACCCGAGTACGGCATGCAGGCTTTTCTGTGGTGGAACGAGGAGACGGCCCGGCGTGATATGGCGCTAATCAGCGACGCCGGTTTCACATGGGTCAAGCAGCGCGTGGCCTGGCGAGATGTCGAGGGTGCGGCGAAGGGACACTTCAACTGGTACTTTACCGACCGCATCGTCGACGACGCGGAACGATTTAGCTTGAACGTGCTCTTCCGCATCGACCACGAGCCTTTGTGGGCCATGGCGGCAAGAGGTGATAGCACCGACAACGGTCCTCCAGAGGACCCCCAGGACTATGGCGACTTTTGCCATGCCCTGGCTAAGCGATATCGCGGGCGCGTGAAAGCCTACCAGGTATGGAACGAGCCTAACCTGAAGCGTGAGTGGGGAGGACATCCCCCAAACCCAGCCGAATATGTCGAACTGCTAAAGGCATGCTACATCAGCGTCAAGAGCGCCGACCCAGACGCGCTCGTCATCTCGGCCGGACTTTCGCCCACCGGCAACGGCCTGCCTGACGCAATGCCAGAGATAGCGTATCTGGTCGGCATGTACGAAGCCGGCGCCGCGCCATACTTTGATCTGCTAGGCGTACACGCCCCTGGCTTTATGTACCCTCCCGAAGCCGCGCCCGACGAGGTCGCCGCCGAACGTGACGGGTATCGCTTTTGGTGCTTTCGCCACGTCGAGGACCTGCGCGAGATTATGGTGCACTATGACGACGGCGACAAGCAGGTCGCGATCCTGGAGATGGGCTGGACGATCGATCAGGTGCACGCCGACTATGCGTGGTACGCTGTCACCAAAGAGCAGCAGGCCGATTATATGGTGCGCGCGTTCCGCTACGCCAGGGAAAACTGGACGCCGTGGATCGGCCCGATGATCGTGCACTCCATCGCCGATCCCAACTGGACGGAGGACGACGAGCAGTACTGGTGGGCGATCACCGAGCCGGGCTGGCCCGAGGCGCGACTGCGCCCCGCTTACGAGGCGCTGCGGGATATGGAAAAGTAAAAATATGATCGAGATTGTATTTCTAGGCACCTCGGCATCGGCACCATCCATCCACCGCGGCCTTTCGGCACAGATCGTGCTGTACAAGAACTATCGCTTCCTGGTAGACTGTGGCGAGGGAACGCAGCGACAGATCCTGCGCAGCGGCCTGGGCTTCAAACGGCTCAACAGGATCCTCCTCACCCACGGCCACCTCGACCACATCCTCGGCTTGGGCGGGCTGATCTCGACCTTTGCGCGTTGGGAGGCGATGGAGCACATCGAGATCTATGGCGGATCGTGGGCGCTCGAGCGCGTGTACGCCCTGATCCACGGCGTGGTATTTCGGGGTGCCAAGCCTCCGATCAAAGTCGATCTGATCGAAGTGCGTCCGGGAACCGTCCTGGAAGATGACACCTTCGAAGTCACGGCTTTCCCGGTCACTCACCGCGGGCCCAGCTTGGGCTACCTGTTCCGTGAAAAGGCGCGCCGGCCGTTCCTAGAAGAGCAAGCAGAGGCCCTGGGAGTGCCCAGGGGGCCAGAGCGCCGAGAATTGGTCGCCGGCGAGTCGGTGACGCTGGCCAATGGTCGGGTGATCCATCCCGACGATGTGCTCGGCCCTGCGCGACAGGGCGCTTGCCTGACCCTCGTGGGCGATGTCGGACGTGTCAGGGGCTTGGAAGCCACCGTGCATGGGGTCGACATGCTCGTCATCGAGGCGACGTACCTACGGCGCGATGCGGATATGGCGCGCCGTTTCGCCCATCTCACAGCAGCACAGGCAGCACAGTTGGCACAGGATGCGGACGTTCGGCGACTGGTGCTGACCCACGTGTCGCGGCGCTATCGGGAGGCAGAAATCCTCGAAGAAGCGCGCGCCACCTTTCCCGAAACGGTCGTCGCCCGCGACTTTGATCACTTTCGCGTGCTGCGCAGCGACGCAGAGGCAGAAGACAAAACCTGACACCCGCTTGCCAGGCTAAGCGGTCGACGTTATAATGAGGACCTATCCATAAAGACACGGGCATAGGTCCCTTTCACGGGGGATTTGACGTTTTAAGCAGAACAAGGGAAGAGAAAATGCCAGCACACCGCAAGGCGAATGTTCGTCAGTTGACTTCAGCCGCCTATGAACTGGACTCGGGTGTCATCGAGGGGCACCTGCGCCGCAGCGCAGAGGACGGCCGGTGGATGCTGGACGACGTCAAGCTCGACGAATGGTTGGCCAAGTACAACGACCAAGAAGTCGTGCTCATCGTCGCCTCATTGGAGGATGAACGCCCCATCCCCCAAAAGATCTGCCGCACCTGCGGTACCGAGTATACCGGAATCGAGTGCCCGCGTTGCCGCGAAGCCCGCATTCGCCTGCGAGGGCGTTAGATAATTGATATGGGTGCAAATTCCAAAGACACAAGCACTCGTCCCCGGATAGCCGGGGTGCGCTTTCAACCAACCGGCAAAGTCTATCATTTTGACGCCACTAGATTTGCAGACCTACAGCCTGGCGATTTTGTCCTTGTCGAAACATCCCGGGGCAGACAACTGGGAGAGGTGGTCGGCACACGACCTCTGCACAAAGACGAAAAACGTGCGGATCTAAAGCCCATCAAGCGCCGAGCTACAGGCCACGATCTGGCGCGGCTCGATCATTGGCGCAAGGAAGAAACGAAAATCCTGAACGCGGCCCGCAAGGCAGCAGCAGAATTGAACTTGCCCCTCAAGCTCGTCACTGCGGAATACACCTTTGACGGCCAAAGGCTGACACTGCTGTACATCAGCGAAGACAAGCACCTAGAGCTTGGCAGGCTGCTGCGTCGACTCCAAAGGGAAACGGACAGCCGGGTGGATATCCGCCGTGTCGGTGTACGCGACCAGGCCAAGCTATTGGGCGGATACGGCGCTTGCGGCGAGCCACGCTGTTGCGCTCGCTTCCTTTCAGAGTTCACTCCCGTCTCTATCAAAATGGCCAAAACTCAAGGCGTGTCGCTTAACCCCGCGGAAATAACCGGGATGTGCGGCAGATTACGCTGCTGCCTGGTCTACGAAAACGAGCAGTACAGAGCGGCGTGCAAGATAATGCCCCGGCGCAAAAAACGTGTGCGAACGCCTCAAGGCGAGGGAAAGGTCGTGGACTTGCTGCCTCTAAAAGGAACCGTCGTTGTCCAGATCGAGGATCAACGTGTAGAAGTGCCCGTCGAAGAGGTGGAATCAATCTAGGAGCGCTGCCTACCCAGTTACTCGTTGGGGCGCTGGACATACCAGCGCTCCTTTTGTATGGCGAGGTGCAAAGTTGCGTTCAGCATGAGAAGGTGTAGAATGAAAACAACTCGACAAATCCTAAGGAGTCAAATGCCAGATCAATACTTGACCGACGCACAAGCACTGCGCCAGCAATTGATCGACTGGCGGCGAGATTTTCACAGACATCCGGAACTCGGCTTTCAGGAACACCGCTCGGCTGGCATAATCAGTGGACGACTGCGCGCGCTGGGCTACCGGGTACAGACGGGCATCGCCAAGACCGGCGTGGTTGGGCTCATGGAGGGGAAGCAACCAGACCCCGTGGTCATGGCACGCTTCGATATGGACGCCCTGCCCATTACGGAGGAAAATGAAACCGACTATGCCTCGCAGAATCCAGGTGTCATGCACGCCTGCGGTCACGACGGCCATATGGCAATGGGGCTGGGCGTCGCCACTCTAATGGCCCAGCGTCGAGACGAGCTATGGGGCACGTTCAAAATTGTCTTTCAACCAGGCGAGGAAGGTATGAACGGAGCCGAGTTAATGGTAAGCGAGGGTGTGCTGAAGAACCCCCGACCCGACGTCTTCCTGGCTACCCACGTCTGGAACAATAAACCGGCAGGCACAGTAGACGTCACACCGGGCGCCGTTATGGCGGCGGCTGAGAAATGGGACTGTGTCGTGCAGGGCAAAGGGGGGCATGGTGCAGCGCCCGAACAGACAACGGACCCCATCGTCGCCACGGCACAGATCGTGACCGCTCTGCAGACTATCGTGAGCCGCAACGTCGACCCGCTGGAGACGGCGGTAGTCTCGGTGGGCTCGCTTCACGGCGGCGATGCCTTCAACGTCATCCCGCCGCAGGTTGAGCTCAACGGCACCATCCGCACATTCAACCCGCAGATACGGGAACTGGTGCTGCGGCGAATGGGCGAAATCATCGAGGGTGTGGCCAGGGCCTGCGGCGCACAGATCGATCTAAAGATCACCCCCCTGACCCCGGCCGTGGTCAACGACGTAGAAACTGCCGGGGTGGTACGCGCGGCGGCCGAAGCTGTAGTCGGAGCAGAGAACGTCACCACGGACGAGCGGACCATGGGCAGCGAAGATGCAGCCTTCTTTATGCGTGAGGTACCCGGATGCTATTTTTTCTTGGGCTCAGCCAACCCGGAACGTGGACTGGATGCCCCTCACCACAATCCCCGCTTCGATTTCGATGAAGCTGTGCTGCCCATCGGCGTGGCCATCCTGATGCGCACCCTGGCGCACTATCTCTTGGACTCGAAGGCAGCAGAATGACGCAGGCGGGGCCGCTCCGCTGGCGCACTGGAGCGGGTTGGCTGATGTTAGGCGGCGGGGGTAGCTGGAGAACGGGCGAGACCGGCGCTATAGACGCAGCAGCCCTGGGATGGGCCAACACCCATCGACCAATTGCCGTGCTCTTGGCCGCCGGCGGCTCAAGCGCCGATGGGGAGGCACTGCTGGACTACTTTGTCGAGCTAGGCGGGCCAAGCGGCTACATCCTCCCGATCCACAGCTCCGCCGACGCCCAGCGCGTGGAGAACTGTCAATTGTTGGCAGAAGCAGGACTGATCTACATCAATGACGGTCCTGATCCGCTAGGATTGATACGCTCACTGCGCGAAAGCCCAGCGCTGATGGCATTAGGTCACGGATTTGACAGTGGCGCAGCCATCGTGGGCATGGGAGCCGGAGCCATTGCACTTGGCGCCTGGGCCACCGATCAAGACGCAGCAGATCAAATCGCACCTGGCTGGGGCTGGCTTCCCGGTGCCATCGCGGAGCCCCACTTTGCCGGCACCGAGTCCTCCGACCGGCTGCGCAGCTTGTTGAACGCCCACCCCGACTGTCTGGGCCTGGGCATCCCTGCTGGCGTGGCACTGGCGCTGGGACCCAATGGTCGAGTGGAGACTGTAGGAGAAGGACAGGTGACAGTAGTACTAGGCAAGGTGGACCACAAGTCGGAGGGGTAACCTGTAAAAAAGTGTGACCATAGTCCTATAGACTTATCGACCATCCGTAGGGTATAATGGGCTTATGACCGCGCCGGTAGGCGGAAAGGAGGTGGTTGACTTGCTTTTCGTAGTACGGCAACGCGGGCAGGGTCTAGTTGAGTACGCTTTGATTCTCGTGTTAGTTGCTTTGATTGTGATCGTTATTCTGGCGCTGCTCGGGCCCGCAATCGGCAACATCTTTAGCAACATAGTCAGTCTTATTTAGCGCTCAACCAGGACCCAGCAAGAGCCTTCTCCTGTTCGTAGGGAAGGTTCTTGCTTTTATGCTGGGGACATCACAAACGTTCCCTCGATCAAGGGCGTAAATCGAACTGCTCGACGTTCCAGAGCTCAGAGACCTGGGTGGAATTGGGGGCCAGCCCGATGACCGTGGTGCGAACAAAGGTAACCTTCGGACGTTGGAAAAGCGGCAATGCCGGCAGACGCTCGGAAAAGACGCGCTGGGCCTCGGCTTGACTGGCCTCATACTCGCCACCACCGGGCAGAGCTTGGAGCGCCGCCAGACAAGCCGTATCGTACTCATCATCGAGAAAACCGGTGACGTTGGGTCTGTCCCAACGGTCGGCATCGGGTATTTGACTGCTGAGGAAAAGATCACAC
>Ga0315550_1002659_pt1 | contig 10898 bp, 14 predicted proteins | sample SalMarSW160190MG_2_FD_203100 | JGI IMG/M metagenome (GOLD analysis project Ga0315550, IMG submission 203100) | Salt marsh sediment microbial communities from the Plum Island Ecosystem LTER, Massachusetts, United States - Salt Marsh Sediment SW1601-90 ... | reverse complement strand
GCGCGACCGCGAGAGGGTCGGGAAGCGCGTCAGGCGCCATCAGCCGGCGCACGCCACCCGTAGACGCGCTCGACCATCTCCGGCCCGAGGCGTAACGCCGCGAGTCGGAGGAGCAACTCGGCCTCGGCGGCGGCGGGGAGCCGCGCGCGCAGGCCGGCGAGGGCCACGAGGTTCGCCGCACGGGTGAGGTCCTGCATGCGAGCGAGGCGCTCCGACGGCGCGCGCTCGGCCACGAGCCGGGCATGGACCGCCGCAACGGATGGCGACGTGTCGGACAAACCGGTGTGGTGCGAGTGGCTCATGGTAATGGAATATGATGATTCGTGGGTGGCGTGCCAATGCACCTCGTTCTGCGTCGGACGTTTCAAGGGCCACGAGCGGCGCGACGAACGATATCCGGATGACGGGATAGTGCCGCGCGGCCTTGGGCTGCACGGCCGGACATCAGCTCTCCTTCAGGGTCACCCCCAACGAGAAGTCCGGCGACTACTGCCACGACTGGCATTGGTGCGACAGCCAGGGGCTGCGGGTCCTGAGCTTCCACCAGTTGGGCGGCGGCTACAACCCGCTCAATCCTCCGACCATCAGCTCCGGGCCCTGGACGCACTACATCTACGACGGGAGTGAGCTGACCCCCGAAGTTGATCCAACTATGGTTGGGCACCCTCCGGTTGGCGAGCAGTGGCCTGCTCGCGGGTGAAGGCCGCGATGAACTCGGCGGGTGTGCGTTCGCCGAGCGCACTGTGCGGCCGGACGTGGTTGTAGCCGCGTCGCCGGGCCTCGATCGTGAGCCGGGCGCGCTCGAGCGTCTGGAACCAATGCAGGTTCAGACAGTCATCGCGCAACGTGCCGTTGAAGCTCTCGATGAACCCGTTCTGATACGGCTTGCCCGGCTGAATGAACTCCAACTTGACGTCCCGACTGTACGCCCACGCATCGAACGCCCGACTCGTGAACTCGGAACCGTTGTCCGTGATCAGCGCCACCGGCAGGCCGCGCTCCTCCCGCAGTCGCTCCAGCACCGCGATCACGGTGGTCGCGGGAATGGCGTGCGCCACCTGAATCGCCAGCGCCTCCCGCGTGTACTCGTCGAGCACGGTGAGACAGCGATACCGTCGGCCCGTGTGCAACGCGTCCTGCACGAAATCCAGCGTCCAGCGTTGGTTCGGCGCGTCGAGGGGCGTGCGGACCGGGCGCGGCTGCGCACTCCGGCGCCGACGGCGCCGCCGCCGCACGGCGAGCCCCGCCTCGCGGTAGAGCCGCTGCACGCGCTTCCGGTTCACGTGTCAGCCTTCCCGCACCAGCAACCGGTGGATCCACCGATAGCCCCACCGCGGCCGCTCGGCCGCGAGCGCGTGGATCCGTGCGACTAACGCCGTCTGCGGTGGGCGCACGCTCTGATAGCGGATCGTCGCGCGCGGGAACCCGGTGAACCGGATCGCCCGCCGCTCCGAGAGGCCCCGCGCGGCTTGCACTCGCTGGACGACGCCCCGCCGCTCGCGCGCCGTCACAATCTGTTTCCCAAGAGATCCTTCAGCACCTGGAGGTTGAGCGCCTGGTCGGCCACCACCCGTTTCAACCGCCGGTTCTCCTCCTCCAGCTGCTTCAGCCGCTTGGCGTCCGGCAGGCCGAGGCCCCCGTACTTCTTCCGCCAGTTGTACAGCGTGTTGCGGTTGATCCCGTGCCGGCGGCACAGCTCGTCCGTCTTCGCCCCCGCCTCCGACTCGGCCAACACCGCCAGGATCTGCTCCTCCGTGAATCGGCTCTTCTTCATGACTCCTCCTGCCGAGGAGCCCAACTGTAACTGGATCAGGTTCCGGGGGTCAGCTCAGCGCGGTCGAACATCTTCGCCCATTCGCTGACCAATCCGGTCTAGCATCACATGTGGATGAGGCGATCGACGCCTTCATTGACGAACGGTTTGGGCCTCCCTCGAACGACTTGCACGTCGAGATCAACACCATCATGCGCCATTCGGCCCAGGCCATCGCAGCCCTGTTGGCGCAAGACCCCACCGCCCTGGATTCTGTCGAGTGGCGCGCGCTTGAATGGGCGTTCGCTGAGGCGTTCAATGGTCTCGGGTTTACCACGCGTCTCACCCCGCCGTCAAACGATGGGGGCAAGGACCTCATCCTGGGTTGCGAGGTGTCCGCGGGAGTCCGTACCTATGTGGTTGAGATCAAACACTGGGTGTGTGGCAAGAAGGTCGGTCCCGATGTCGTTGAAAAGCTGCTTCGCGTAGTTGTCCGAGGCGGGAGGGAAGGGGGATTGATATTGGCGACCTCTGGATTCTCACCCACGGCTACCGAGGCACTCATCTCGCTGGAGAGCCGCGGGCTCTACGGAGCTTCACGGGAAGGAGTCTTCACGCTTTGCCGCCTATATGCATCGGGCGGTGGCGGTCTATTGACGCCGCAGGACATCTGGGCAGAGTTGACGAACCAAGCGTCACGCGACGCCTAACACGCTCTGGACGCTGACGGCCTTCGGATAGAGTTCGTGTGCCCCTTCTGTGCCCGGAACACCCGCCACCACGCGCACGCGAGGGTCTCCCCTTCGGCACGTCCCGTGAGATTCGGCAGGGATAGGCAACGCTTGATCCCGGTTGATACCGCATGCTACGACCGGAGGATCGGACTTAGGATCCTGCGCGGGTAGGGGGACCGCCATCTAGTCGCCACCAGGTTCCGCGCGGGTTTGCCTTTGATCGTGTTCCCGACCATCGGCACGCGCGGGGGCTAGCCGCGACTAGATCGTAGGCTCGGTCTTGACGTGCGACCGTCACGTCAGACGGCGTGGGCCGCACGTGTCGTGGCGGCCCTCCCTCCGCGAGGCGCAAGACGGCGCGACCAGCGACACCGAGCGGGGTCAAGCGGAGCGCGTGGGGCTAATTGGATCCGAGCCGAGCCACTCCGCCGAAGAGAAGCCTGTATGGTCAATCGATGATTAGACGGGAAATGGTTCGCCCAAATGTCCCAATCTGGTAGGTAGTTGTCCCAAGAACGCCCTATCGAAACCCCGTCGAACCCAATATTGAGTCACGAAGAGAAATGACGGTGGCTGAAGAATCGCTCGGCACTGTGGTAAGGCATGCTGGCCAGGGCCGCCACCCATGGCGCCCCAATCGCACGTCCGCGGTATGGCCTTCCTAATTGGTGCGGTGTGGGAATGTGAGCTCTCGCCGCGCGCGGTATTCGACCCACGGTTCGGCGCGGGAATCTCCGCGGCCCGCATGCGATCCATCGGATGGTGGTAAGGTGCTATGTGGCACGCTCGAAGGTTGTTGGTCCTGCCTGCACGCGCATGCCTCCTCGCACGTGGTCGGGAATCTGTTTCAACACAACCCGCATCGCTCCCCCAGTGTCCGGTAACGGTCTTCTGGGGAACGCCTGACGACCGCGCGCTCTCCCTAGGTATCCACTTTACGGTCAACAAGGTCGCACTCCTAATCAGGGCCGTGTGGAGCGTCGCATCCGGCCCGACGACGCATTCCGAGCAAGGAGCTGCGCACGCCCAACATGAGTCCGATCGTGAGGTACCGATGGACCGACGTCGAGCCCGCACGACTGTTCGGGGATCCCGATTCGCACGCGTGCCAGCGGCCTGGCAGGGACGCACTGGCGGGCCGGATGAAGAGAACAACTGCAGCGTTGCCGTGCGGCTGGCAACGCCCTCGACATACCGCTTCTGGCGGGCCCCGCAAACATGCCGGAGCAGCTACGCCAGTCGGGCGCTTGTTGGTGATCACCGTCGGCCACGGAGAGGAAGGCCCCTGGGGCGGACCTTCACATGCAGTTCGACACCGTTAGCGGAGGAGTCTCATGGCCACGAGGAAGAGCGGACAAGCCAAATCGACTCGGGCGTTGCCGACGGATTACCTGACGGTCGACTACCCGCCACCCGATCACGACACTCGAGTCCCTGTTCGCGCAGGAACGCGAAGGCCGGCTGCGTCGGAGCTTGAACGCGACCGGAAGCGTTCAGCAGCATCCAGCAAGGAGTCATAGAATGCCGACGCTGAGCATTCGAGGTGTCCGGACCATGAACCAAGACCATGCGAACGCGACCTTCTTCGATCCGTTTGCGGACGCTCTGGCCTTGGTTCTGGACTGCTATGCCTCCCCGGACCTCTTGGCGCTGCCCGATCCACGATTCCACGCGCAGTTCGAGATAGTCAACCCGTCCACGGATATCGTCGTCGTGAACAGTGGCTGGGCGCACGCCCTTGCCTGGGGCGAGTATTTCTGGATCAGCATGGGCAATAACTGGGGACCTCCCGCTTCATTCACGACGCCCGCCAAGTGGGGCATTCACCCAAGCGCTTACGCGTGGAACGAAGTGTTCGGATTCCGTGGGATCATCAAGGCCTACTCCTGGCAGGGCGAGAACGGAGAAATCGACCTGGACGCTTTTGATATCTCGGATATCCGCTGGTTTCGGGTGGGAAGAACTGCGTCACTGTGAATCGAGAATCGCTAGCGGGAGGCTGGGCGGTCTTTCTCCCTAACAGGCTGAGCTTGGCGCCCGTAGGCTAAGCGCAGGTCGTGAGCCGAAGAGGGCGAGACACCGCGAGGATGCTCGCGGGAGCGGAGCTCATGAGGGGATGGGCTGCGAGTGTCGAGCGGCAGTTGGTGAGGCGTGATGCACGCCCGGAATCAATCGTCGAAGGCGGCGGGCACGGACTGGAGGAGGGGGAACCATGTCACATACGGTTTGTCATGATGTCGGGCAGTGGATTACGGACAACGTATCCCAGCAGGTGGAAAGATGTGTCGAGCAGGACTGCAACTGGTGGTGCGCCTGCTGCAACAAGTGGCTCTGTGGCCTCGTCTGGGTCGTCGTTCAAGTCACGAAATGGGTTGTAACCACCGTCTGTGAGGTCGTGGCCGACGTCGTCGACCTCGTCGTGAACGTGGTGAAGGGGCTCATCGACATCGTGGTCGGGATATTCACGCTCGATTGGTCTCGAATCGTGGCCGGACTCGGCGAGATCATTGGTGGGGTTGTGGCCTTCGTTGCTGACCTCATCCCGATCCTCATCGGCGGCACCCTGGTAGGGACTTTCATCGACGCTGCCAACAACTGGTCACTGCGGAGCTACGTGCGCGGGCTGCTGCAGGACAAGTACGGCGATAGCGATCCCGAAGGCCTCAAGCGCATGCTCGACGCGCTCGGCCTCAACGGTGGCGGATTCGGGCTTCGCATCGATGCGACGGCAATGCGCAGCGAGATTCGATCGGACCGCAGCAGCCGTCCTGGCGCTCCGCCCGATCTTGTCGAATGGCACAATTCGGGGGCAATCGATCTCAAAGTGCTCGCCGGCTTCAACCCACCCGTGTGGTGGTCGCGCTTCTGGCCTGAGCTGGTTGGCGATAATGGGAGCATCAGCGAGTCCAACATAGATGCGTATCTCGCCGCAGGCGGGGTCGGTGATGGCATTAAGCAATTTTCCCTCTTTGCGATGAGCCAGGGCGATCTGAATTCGCGGCTCGATTGTGCAGACGCGCACAGCCGCGAGCTTGGCCTGATCTTCCGCTGGACGAGAGTGGACGGCGTGCTGACGCGCAGTGATCAGGCGGTGGTCAATCGGTCCGCCTTCCCTAGGTTGCTGACAAGCCCGCCGTTCAATCGGACGAACACCGCCACCAACGCACAAAGGGCCATCGACGAAGTGACGATGCCGCTGGTCATCGGTGGCTGGGGCTACACCGATGGCACTGGCATGGGGATTTCGGCGCACCTGGCCGATAGTACGTGCCTCGAAGCGGACGACAGTGGAAGCAAGGACTTTCCGGGCGAGGGGATAACCGGCACGCACTTTCGCTACCGGAGGCCGGACCTCGCGTTCAAATACACTGCGATCCACGAGATAGGCCACACGTTTGGGCTGTGCCACGTCGATGGCCTCTTGCGAATCATGTTCACGAACGCTGCCGGTGCCAGCAAGAGCATCTGGAGCTGGTCGTCATTCGGGCAGTATCTCACCACCGGTGTCGAGGCCGGCTTCATTCTCGATGAAGGCAAGAAGGTGTGGGACTACATCGTGGCCAACGTGGACAGCGCGAGGCTGCAGACGCGGGCGTTCTGATGCGTATGTCCCGCGAGAAGCGAATCGCCGAGTTGCGTTCTGCCTGCGGCTGCAAGGAAGGCATGATCGCGCTCGTGATCGGGGCCACTGGTTACGGCGTCGCGTTGCGGTATCTCCGGATCGGCGATACCCCATTGCGGCGAATTCTGCTCGGTATTGCGGCGGCGCTGGGGAGCGCGGTGATTGGCAAGCTGTTCGGATTGCTCGTTGCGCAGGTACGACTGCGCCGCTTGCTGAACGAAGCCAGGGCTGTTTCGTTGCGCGATCCACCCGCCTGACAGTCCGACGACAGCAGGGCGGCACTCCCCAGTTCGTGGACCAAGTGGACACGGTTTGGGGGTAGGTCAGGGTCTGGCCCAAGCTCTCGGGGGGAGGACGGCGCGGACGACGGATCCATGCGGCAGGGTCGCTTCACGGAGGAACGGATCTCCGTTGCCCTGGGGCAGGCGGAGTCGGGTGCGCCGGTGACCGACTTGCGCCGGAAGTGGATATCCCCCGTAGATCTTGTTCCGAGCGAGGTCAGCTGGACATCGGAAGTCCTGCTCGCGTCCCCGCTACAGCATGGTGCACGGGGCATCCGAATGTCATGATGCGAGCGTGGAGCCGGTTGGCAACGATAGAGTGTGACATGCGGAGCAGGGACGTGCGACCGATCCTGCGGTCGTTCGTGAAAGGCGTGTGCCTTCAGCCACTCGGCCACCTGTCCAGGGACAGGGTCGGGAATCTAGCGCGCTCGGTCGAAGCGGCCAACCCGCGGGAGTAAATTCTACATGGTGCACGAGCGCGCTACAGGTTCGCGACGAGCCCGAGCCACCTCTCTGCGCTCCCCAGGTCACGCGTCACGTAGAACCTCGGATCGAACCCCTCGACGAGCGCCGCGTAGACACGCGCCATGCCGAAGAGTACGGCATCAGCTGTGACGAACGCGGTCGGGCCGAGGATGCCACGATCCGCTTGGCGACGCATCCGCGCCACGAGGCGCCGAACGTCTGAGGCACGCGCATCGGTCGATGCCGCGCGGGCATCGAACAGCTCCGGCGTACCGAGGTGACCACGCCGCTCCTCGATGTCCAGATGGGCGAAGACGTCCGCGAGCGTGAGGCGGCCGTGGGCCGTGGACCATAACCACTGGTGTGCAGAATCGTACCGCATCTCAATGGACATGTCCGGCTCCTTCGTTGCGACCGTGTCCAATCCGTGACCGAGCGACGTACCTGACGCCTCACCGCTCGAGCGCGCGGCGGTCCCAGCCGCCGGCGTCGGCGACGAACGCATAGGCATCCTGCATGAAGGTCGCGAGCACGTCGTCGGGGTCGTCCGCGACGCGGACGGCGTTGTAGGGGAGAATCCATTCTCCCAGACTCGGCACCCACGCGGCGGACGCCGGCCGGATGACGGCCTCGGCGGCGCCCGGAGGGGCGGGGTAGCCGTACGCGCAGAACGCGGGTTCCCGGATCGGCCCCCCGATGCTGCCCGGCCACCACCCCACGCTCATGCACTCGTGCGAGTACGCCTCTCGCGTCACCCAATCCGGCAGGTTGGGGATGCCGCCGGGATGCGTCGGTGCGCGCCGCCCCGAAAACCGCGTATGCGCGAGATCGAAGCTGCCCCACCAGAATTGGACCGGGCTGGATTTTCCGACGAAGCGCCCTCGGAACGCCTTGAAGACCCGATCCACGTCGACGAGCAGTCGCCAGAACCGCTCGACGGTCGGAGCGTCGTAGGAGGCGTGTACGTGGTCGCGGGGAAACCGGATCGGGTGTGGGATCTCGACGGGCTCCGGCCAGAGATGTATGGGCACATCGAGCTGGTGGAGGACACCCAGGTACCGCTCATAGAATTCGGCGACGGAGACGGGTTCGAGTGGAACCGTGGCGTGCCCGCCATCGCTCACTCGGACCATGAGCCGGTGCTCCAGGAGATCGAATTCGATGTCCACGTCCCGCCCCCCGTAGGGCATGGCGGACGTCGTGAGGCCGCGTGCACTCACGTACAGCGCGGTCTGCCACCAGTGGTTCTCCATCGGGGAGAGGGCCAGCCGTGTCTTGCCCACCATCTGTGTCCACATGTGCAGCGTCGCGCGCGTCGCTTCCCACTCCTCGAGCGGAAGCTCCGGCCAGTTGCTATCAGGCAGCGTCATGATGTCGCACCCCCCCCATCGCTCCGTGCGCCCTGGCCGTCGCGAGCGCGAGGCGATCGTGCCAGCGCGCGAGCGCTACCCGTCCCGCCTCGAAACCTGCCGCGATGACCGCGTCCGGATCGCCCCCCCGCAACATGCGGATGTGTCCGACCGCGGGGCGGATGACGAGGAGCGGTGGCCCGCGCCAGCCGCCGAGAACTTCGCGGGTCGCCTGGTCTGCCATGATCTCTCGCGCCCGACAGAACAGCTTGAAGGCGTCCGGGCCGGACGTCGCCATGCGGGTGCCGCCAAGTTCGCCACCGACGTCCACACAGATGATGAGGTCAGCGACGGGCTCCAGCGCCTGGACGGCGAGTGGGTCGAGCACGGCGCCGTCCATGCAGAGCCTCCCACCCACCATTCCCGGGGGGAGGAGCCCGGGTACGGCGCACGAGGCGTAGACGGCATCGGCGATGCGAACGTCCGGCCGCCCATCGGCGCCCCACCAGACGACCGTCGCGGCGTCCACGTCCACGGCGCTCACGAACAACGGCGTGCGTGTCTCGTCGAACGTCAGGTCGCCGAAGAGCTCCGCGCAGAGGTGCCGAAGCGGATCGGCGCGGTAGAGACTTCCCGCCCGGCGCCCGTGGCGCAGCAGTCGCGGGAGATCAACGCGGAAGAGTGTGCGTCCGCGCCAGCGGGGGGCGAGTGCGGCGAGGCGGTCCGACCGAAACCCGCACGCGGCGGCCGCGGCAATGAGGGCGCCGATGCTCGAGCCGGCGAAGAGCGCGGGACGAACGCCCGCTTCCTCGAGCGCGCGCAACACGCCGATGTGCGCGACGCCGCGTAATCCGCCACTCCCGAGCGCCAGGCCGATCCGAAGACGAGCCACCGTGTAGCTCCCTGCGATAGAGTCGGGACCGAGTATGGCAACATGCGGGCCGGACGCGAACGCCGTCAGGACGCGGAAATTCGGGGCCACGTAACCACGAAGATTCGTGATTTCACGAATGGTCGTGACGGGGACACTCTCCATGCCTCGGCTCCGCGCCCATGCGCAGATCCATCAGCGTCACGTCGGGGGAACCGAAAGATTCCCCGTACCGAGAATGGGCTCACTCCCGCTGTAGGCGGAGGCTCCGCGTCGTGTTCCGGCGCGCGCTCGCGCCCAGCGAGACGATGGTGACGAGCAACGTGACCGCCGTGGCGAGCATGAACACCCGCGTGCCCATCTTCTGGAAGAGCACGCCGCCCGCGAGGAGGCCGACGATGCTGGCGAGCGCGCTGCCCGTACCCGCGAGGCCCTGCGCAGCTCCCTGCGCGTCGCCAGCGGCCTCGGAGAGGAGTGCCAGCAAGGAGGGCCACATGAGGCCGTTCCCCAGCGCGAGCGCGCCGGCACCGACGTACAGCCACACGGCGTGGGCCGACTGGAGGAACAGGAAGCTCAGGGCGAGTATCAGGCTGCCGCCGGTCACGAGGGCGCGCGCGGACCAATGACGCGCAGCGCGCGCCAGTATGGGGCCCTGCACGACGACCATCAGAAGGCTCAGCACCGCGAAGAAGACGCCCGTTTCGACGAGGGACCACGCAAGTCTCTGCACCACATACATGGGGAACGCGACGTAAAACAGGTTGAACGCCAGGAAGACCAGGAAGTTGATCCCGAGCAGCCGCGGGATTCCCGGCAATCGCAGCATCGCGGCCAACGGCTTCCGCGCCGCACCTGCTCCCTCGAAGCAGTCCTTCGGCTCATGGCCCATCGCACGCGCAGCGGTGGGCCGGTCACGAATGGTGTGCGCGGGTCGAACCGCTGCCTCCCGCAGGCCAACGATGATCATCACGCACGCGACGACCGAGAGCACGAGCGCGGCCAGGACGGGTGCCGTCTCGCCCCACGCGGTCGCGCCCAGTAGACCGGCCAGCGCGGGACCCACCACGAACCCCAGATTCCCGGACAAGGCGAGCCGACCGAAGGAACGCACTCGCGTAGCGTCGGTGGTGACGTCCGCGAGGTAGGCGTTGGCGACGGACGCGTTCCCGCCGGTGATGCCGTCGAGCGCGCGCGCGCCAATCAGAATCACGAGCGGTACCGTGAGTGTGAACGTGCCGAGCACGTGCGAGTGGATGTTGGTGAGGGGCGTGGTCGGAAGCGCCAGCGCGACGAGGAAGAGACCCCACGCGAGCGTGGTCCCGCCCTGGCTCACGAGCAGGATACGCTTGCGGCCGTACCGATCCGACCAGCGGCCGAGCAGCGGGGCACCGACCAGCTGGAAGGCGGAGTAGGTGGCTGCGGTAGCGCCGTACACGACCGCGTTCCCGCCGAGGCGCGTGACGAGATAGACCAGGAATGGCACGACGATCGAAAACCCGAGCGTCGCCACGAAGTTGATCGCGAGAAGGGGGGTGAGCGGCTGTGTATCCGTGGCCGCGTTCATCGTCGTTCCGCCCCCACGGCGTTGAGGCCAATCCATGGTCCGTTCCGTCCGTTTGCCCACGCAATGATGGCGGCATGGCGTGCGCGAACGCAAACGCCGCGGCCCGACATGGATGCAACGGATCCGTCCACGTATCGTCGGGCCCCTCCGCCGAGGCAACGACCGCGCCCATTCGCCGTCTTCACGCGATCGATACCATGGTCTAATCGAATGCCCCGAAGGCAATCGCTAGAATAGCCCCCGACGATATGAGGCA
>Ga0315550_1002656_pt1 | contig 10902 bp, 5 predicted proteins | sample SalMarSW160190MG_2_FD_203100 | JGI IMG/M metagenome (GOLD analysis project Ga0315550, IMG submission 203100) | Salt marsh sediment microbial communities from the Plum Island Ecosystem LTER, Massachusetts, United States - Salt Marsh Sediment SW1601-90 ... | reverse complement strand
CCATCTGTGATGTGGACAGAGAACATCTGAAGCTGGCTCAGGAAATTTGCGAAAGTGATGTGGATTCATACACCGACTACCGGGAAGTGCTACAGCGATCCGATATCGACATCATCCATATTGCCACACCCCCACACTGGCATGGTATTATATCGGTTGAAGCGGCTCAGGCAGGCAAAGATATCTGGTGTGAGAAGCCAATGACAAGGACGATCGGGGAAGGGAAAAAGGTAGTTCAGGCAGTTCAGCAAAACGGAAGCATATTCCGGCTTAACACATGGTTCCGGTTTGCAGACCGTTTTTACGGATTTGGAACAACCGTTAAACCGATCAAAAAACTGGTGGAGAGTGGTCTTCTGGGATGGCCTCTTACCGCAACGATCAATGCCACCACCGGATTTGACTGGAAATTCTACTGGAGCGGAAAAACAAACCTCATCCCTCAAACGGTTCCGGAACAACTCGATTATAACAAGTGGCTTGGCCCTGCACCCTATAAACCGTACCATCCACACCGTGTACACTCCAGTTTCAGAGGGTATTGGGATTATGATGGTGGAGGACTGGGGGATATGGGACAGCATTACATTGATCCGGTTCAATACCTGTTGGAAAAGGATAATACCAGTCCGGTCCTGATCGAGGTTGACGCACCACAACAGCATCCTGATGCAGTAAGCTCGTGGAGAAGAATTGAATACACCTACCAGGACGGTTGTAAAATCATTCTCGATGGTGAAAACAGAGAGACAGATGCGCCGTTCCTTGCGGGACCCGATGGAAAACTATTCAAGGGATTCACATCAGATATTCCAGGCCTGTGGGAAAAAGTTAATACATTACACGATCCTGAACCCCAGGTAACAGACTTTGCAAGCGCTGTTAGAAGCAGGACAAAATTTGCACTAAACGAAGAGAACGGTCACCGTTCCTGTACACTTGTTAACCTGGGAAAAATAGCCCTCCGCCTTGGTCGATCATTGAAATTCGATCCGGAGAATCAGGTAGTTATTGATGATGAACTTGCCAACCGCCTGATCGATCAGCCCATGAGAGCCCCCTGGATCATTTAAATGATCATTCTGTAACCAGAAAAATAACAAATCATGAACCATAGAAAAACAATTTTTATTCTTCTTTTTATGCTGACAGGTAGTATTGTTCTGTGCCAGACCAGAGCAACCGGGTCAGGTGATCAAAGAACACTGAAAACAAAAGTTATTGATGTGCTCACCGAAATGCCCGCACAGGATGAAGGTCATTTTAAAAAATTAATGGAAGGTATGCTCATTCTTGGTGAACCCGGTATCCTCATGTTCACCGAAATGCTGCAACCACCGGGAGAAGAGGACGACTCCAAGGTACGGTTTGCAATCAGCGGGCTGGCAAAGTATGTGACAATTGCAGGTTATGAGGGTGAGCGTGAGATCTATAATTCATCAATCATGAAGGCAATTGAGAGGAACGAGAATGACTTTATCAGATCCTTTCTCATCAGCCAGCTGCAATTCTCCGGCACTGGTGCTATCGTGCCCTTCCTGGGAAAATATCTTTTTGATGATTTCCTGTGTGAACCGGCTGCCAGAACACTGATTGCTATCAAATCATCCGGATCAGAGGAAGTACTGCTGAAAGCGCTCGGAGAATCCTCCGGAGCAAATCAAATTACCATTGTGAAAGCTCTGGGGGATCTGGGTTCAACGAAAGCCATAAAGGAGATCGAAAAACTGGCTCTTTCCGAAGAGAGTGAACTTCGAAAAGTAAGTCTCTATGCACTTGCTAATTCCGGATCTCCGGATGCTGAAAAAATCCTGTTCGAAGCTGCAAATAAAACAAGTTTTCAGTACGAACAGACAGGAGCAACACAATCGTATTTGCTCTTTATTAAGCGGATCGGTGAAGCGGGTGAAACGAAGGTTGTGGAAAGAATGTGTCATTACCTGATGGATAATGCCCCGTCTAACATCCGCAGTCAGGCTCTCTCTTTGCTTATTCATTTCAAAAAAGATGAAGGAGATAAAATCCTGCTGGATGTTTTAGAAGACCCGGATTCACAATTCAGGGCTACCGCATTGCAGCTTACAAACAGGTATCCCGGTAAGGATCTTACCCAAAAACTGGTGAGCAGGCTGGATGAAACACCAGCCGTCGTTCAGGCTGATATCATACGTATTCTGGGAGAGCGTGGGGATCAAACTGCCATTCCATCAATACTTGACTGTCTAACGAACCAGGATCAGGTTGTTCGCCTGGCAGCGGTCAATGCTGCCGGTTTACTGGCTGGAGAAACAGCGATCATCCCACTGCTTGATGTGATGCAGGATGGCACACCCGAGGAGGTCAATGCCGTTAAGGAAACCATGCTGTTTATAGACAGCGACCAACTGGTACCTGCTATCTATAATGCACTGGATGAAATGACGCCCAAAAGCAAAGCAGCATTGTTTGAAGTATTGGTAAACCGTGATCCGGATGGATTTCATGACCTTGCAGTCCTGGAGTCGGAAAATCCCGAAAAAGAGATCAGGCTGGCAGCCTATTCCGCTCTCGCCACACTGGCTGCACCAAAAGAGGGTGAAATAATCTATCAAGCGTTTGTTACCAGGAAGGACCCGGAGGAAAAGAAAGTACTTGAGAATACAATACTTTTCCTGGCAAAACGAATGGATTACGCAGACCAATCAAGGTTTTTAGGCATGTTTTCAGGGCTCGATCCTGAAAACAAACAATACTTCTTTGAAATCCTGCCTGAAATAGGTGGAACGAAAGCGCTTGATATGGTTATGACAGACTATTTCACCTGCGAAGAGAATCAGAAAGATTTACCTTTAGAAACACTGGGCAGATGGCAAACTCCGGATGTGATCCCACGGTTGTATGATATTCTGCTGGAAGAGCCCAGGGATTACTACCTGAATCCGGCAATGGATTACTCCTTTGAAATGATAAAAAAAAGCCGGATTCCGGATGAGCAAAAAGTGTTGTATTACAGGCAACTGCTCGAGCTCTCGCCCGGTAATGATCGTGAGGAGGAAATCCTCACACAATTATCCTTCCTTCCGGTTTTTCAGTCACTCGTTCTTGCCGGCAAATACCTGAATGATCCGGACCTGCAGCAGGCAGCCGCCAGCGCTGTAGCTAAGATTGCATTACCCTCAAATGAAGGAGGAAATGGTATGACCGGTACGATTGTTGCTGACCTGCTCCGGAAAGCTGAAAAGGTTATCTCCGGAGAAGAAAACGAAAAAGAGAGGCAAAGAATAAGGGATTACCTGTCAGCAATGCCGGATGATGAGGGATTTGTTTCGCTTTTTAATGGCAGGGATCTGACCGGATGGCAGGGTTTGGTGGAAAACCCAACTGCACGGGCGCAGATGGATCCTGAAACACTGGAAAAAACCCAGCAGGAAGCAAACCGGAAAATGCTTGATTGCTGGAGTGTTGATAATGGTGTGATCTGGTTTAACGGACAGGGTGCCAATCTCTGCACGGTAAAAAAATACGGTGATTTTGAGCTGCTGGTTGACTGGACAATCACTAAAAACGGGGATAGCGGAATTTACCTGAGGGGTTCACCACAGGTGCAGATCTGGGATACCTCAAGAACAGAATCCGGAGCACAGGTCGGCTCCGGAGGACTTTACAATAACCAGGTTCACCCAAGCAAGCCCCTGCTGGTTGCCGATAACCCGGTCGGAGACTGGAATACATTCAGGATCATCATGATCGGAGAGCGGGTGACTGTCTGGCTCAATGGTTACCTGGTGGTCGATAACGTCATTATGGAAAACTACTGGGACAGGGGTCAGCCCATTTTCCCGGTTGAGCAGATTGAACTTCAGGCTCATGGTACAAACCTGGGATTCAGGGATATTTATATCCGGGAGATACCAAAAACAGATCATAATCAATTGACAGATGAGGAGAAGCAGGAAGGATTCGTCCAGCTATTCAATGGAAAAGATCTGCAAAACTGGACCGGGAATACAACCGATTACGTTGTGGAAGATGGTGTGATCGTAATTTATCCCGACAAGGGTGGCCACGGGAACCTGTATACGGAAAAGGAGTATGCCGATTTCATTTTTCGTTTTGAATTTCAACTGACACCGGGTGCAAACAACGGCCTTGGTATACGTACACCACTTGAGGGAGATCCGGCTTACGTCGGCATGGAATTGCAGATACTGGATAATACGGCTCCCATTTACCGGAGGCTCGAACAATGGCAGTACCATGGATCTGTTTACGGTGTCATCCCTGCAAAACGTGGTTTTCTAAAACCGGTCGGTGAGTGGAATTCCGAAGAGGTGATCATCCGGGGTTCGGATATAAAAATCATGTTGAACGGCACCGTCATTGTGGATGGAAATATTGCTGCAGCAAGTAAGAATGGGACCATTGATGGAAATAAACACCCTGGTCTCAAACGGGAAAAGGGACACATCGGATTCCTCGGACACGGTTCAATTGTAAAATTCCGGAATATCAGGATAAAAGAGTTGTAAATAGCTATCCTGCAATCTCCAGGATTTCCTTTCCAAAGACAAGGCAATCCTCCCGTTTCAGGTGGTCATAGCCACTAAGATCCATGTTTTCACGAACATCATAAACATTGGCAATCCCGCCCATTCCTTCAGAGATCCAGACACCGACGTCGCGGGATGAACCATACCAGGTTGCATACAACACAGCCCATTTCTTATCAGAAGGATTAATCCGAAATCTGAAATTTGAGTATCATTCATATCGTAGTGATTCTGCCGGATTGGTGATCGCAGCAACATAAATCCTCCAGCTTACGGCCAGCAGGGCAACAATGATCATTCCGAAAAATGCTGCCAGGTAATTGAAAAGCTCGAAGCCAAGGTGGTTTGCCCAGATGCTGCTCATGAGCATCTTTGTTAAATAATACCCTCCAACACACCCTACCGCAGATGAAATAATGAGAATGATCACAAATGAGAGGTTAATGCGTACGGCAATGTTCAGGATACTTGCCCCCAGAACCTTCCGTATCCCGATTTCTTTTGTGCGGCTTATGATGTTCAGCATAATGAGGTTATACAGGCCGATCAGGGAGAGAAGGGTTGCTGCGACTGCCAGGAAAAGGAATATTTTCTTAATGCTATTGTTTATCTCCCTTGCCTCAGCCATCGTCTCCTCCTGGTACTCGCCATTGAAAGGCATCGAGGGGATGATTCGCTCCCACTCCGACTTCATGTATTCGAGTACCTCTTCCCTGTCTTCATTCAGTGACCGAACTGCAATGATCCCAAACCAATCATCATCATCAAGACGGATCATCGTTGGTTCAAGCGGAGCCCAGAAATCATTGGTGTAGAAATCATTGACAACACCCACAATGGTCAGGATAATGGTATCATCTATACTGACCTGTTTTCCAACCGGATCCTCCATCATAAAATCCTTAACGAATTTTTGATTCACAACGATGGAGTTTTCAGCATCTGATTGTTCGAATTCAGGTTCAAACACTCTTCCCCGAATAAGATCAAGTCCAGCTGTTTCGATATAACCCAATCCAAAGTGCACCACATCTACCTCGTACTTCATTTCCCGGTATTCAACTCCTCTCCGGTAATTACCCCAACCTATATTATAATTTGTACCGGCAACAGAGATAATCTTCGGATTTTTCAGGAGGGATTGCCGGTATACTTCATAATCTGATTGGTTACGGAGGATGGCCACGATGAGCATGTCCTTATCATACCCCATGTCCAGTGTTTCCTGGTAATAGGCATTCCTTGAAAATACAATCCCTCCGACAAGAGATACAACAGAAATGGTTATTTGAAGGAATAGAAGGATTTTTGAAAAGAGACTTGCTCCACCCAACCTGACCTTTTGTCTGAGAATGTTCATTGGCTTGAATGAACTGATATAGACAGCAGGATAGGTACCTGCTATGATCCCGGTCATAATCAATATAATCAGCAGGAATAGCCAGAAATCAACATTTTCCTTGAAACTCATGGTCAGTGTCATGTAATCCCACATTTTATTATACGCCTGGATCAGGTATTTGGCAAAAAAGAGTGCCACCAGCAGGGCCAGGAAACAGATGAAGAGGTTTTCACCCCAGAATTGAGCGATGATCTGGCTTCGCCTGGCCCCAAATACTTTGCGCATGCTTATCTCTTTTAACCTTTTGCTCGAAGCAGAAACCGCAGTATTGGTAAAAGTAAAACAGGCGATCAGCAAAATCAGCAATGCCATAATGGTTGGAGATATCTTATGTGCCGGGTGTAATCCTGGATATAGCCAGTTACCCCAGATCTCCCGGCTGTTATCCGCAACATCTGCCAGGGGTATGAGCCTGAAATCATTTATTTTAAAATTCTCATTTGCTTTGTTATGGACTGGAATCACTTCATCTATTTGACTGTCGATAAGCGGAAGCTGGCTTTCATCCGGCACCAGGAGGAAAGTAGCTGCAACAAAATTTGTCCAGCTCTGTTCATCTAAACCGAAAATGTCAATGTAATTTTCAAACAGTAACAGGGCATCAAACTGCAGGCTGCTGTTTTGGGTTATCTCTTTAAATACAGCCCCGATGACGAAATCAAACGGTTTACCCTCACTGTCATATACCGTGATCATTTCACCGACGGGGTTCTGATCTCCAAAATGGATCTCAGCCAGTTGCTCGCTGATCATGATGTTGCCTTTTCCAAGGAATGACTCATAACTCCCGGAAACCAGGGGTAGATCGAAAGCCCTGAAATAATCGGGATCAGCAAAGGCGATCAGCCGGCTGAAAACCTCATTGCCGTGCTTGACCGATAGCCTGTTCCTGTCAAACCGGATCACCGATTCAACGCCACTGATACCCACGGAAATCATCGGCCCAAGTGCCATTGGCGTGATCCCATATTCCTGCATACGGCCCTGAAGATCACGTATCGAATTGATCTTGTAGATCTGATCGCTCCGGCTGTGCATCATATCAAATTCAGCACCAAACATATGATTGTAATAGGCAACAATGCAGATCGCCAGAGATACTCCCAAACCGATGACATTGATCAAAGCAAAGAGCTTATTCTTGTAAAGATTTCTCAGGGCTGTCAGAATGTAATTCCGTATCATTGACTTGTTATTGAATTAAAGAGATTAAATATAAACAGTGTGGGTGAATATTCATAATTTGACCTGTCCAGAAGTGGGTTAATGAAAAAGTCGCATTAAAAAGACAAGGATCTTACATGAATGTTGCATTTTTTATATTTTTGAACGTTAAAATATCACGATGTGTAACGGATAAAGTTGAACTGAAATGAAACGATTAGGTTTATCACTTGGTGGAATAATGCTTCTGTGTTTGGTATCCTGCCAGCGGGAACCGCAGAAACCGGAACAGCCAAACATCATTTTTATCCTCGTTGATGACCTGGGTTGGAAAGATGTGGGCTACATGGGTAGTACATTTTATGAGACACCCAACATCGACCGGTTAGCAGATGAGGGGATGATTTTCACAGATGCATATGCAGCCTGTGCAGTCTGCTCACCGACCCGTGCATCCATCCTTACCGGAAGGTATCCTACACGGATTGGCATTACCGACTGGATCAGGGGCAGGTATTCCGGTGTTGTAGTCCCTGAAAACAAGCAAAATCCATCGGGATATGATACCATTCCATCCCGGAAATTACTTACTCCAAAGAATCCATACTGGATGGAGCACGAGGAGGTTACCTTGGCAGAGATGCTGAAAACCAAAGGCTATGTAACGGGGCATGTTGGTAAATGGCACCTGGGTCCAGAGGAGTGGTCACCCCTTACTCAGGGATTTGATTTCAATGCCGGGGGAGAAGATTATGGGCAGCCCCCCTCCTATTTTGATCCCTATACACGGGGTGATTTTTCAATCGAATCGCTTCCGTCAAGGAATCCGGGAGAATACCTGACCGACAGACTGGCAGATGAAGCGGTATCCTTTATCGAGGAAAACAAAGACCATCCCTTTTTCCTTTATCTCTGCCACTATGCCGTCCATACTCCCATCCAGGCAAAACCGGAAATCACCACTTACTTTATCAATAAAGCGGAAGAGTTGGGTATTCCACCCCTGTCTGAATCGGAAAATGCATTAGCCATATCCTACCACAGAAACCCCCTGACCGGTCAAAGAAACCCGAAATACGCCGCAATGATCAAAAGTGTTGATGAGGCAACAGGGAAAATCATGCAAACACTAGATAAACTCAAGTTATCCAAAAATACCATCATTGTTTTCTTTTCTGATAACGGAGGACACGTTGTATCAACCGATAACAATCCGTTGAAACTGGGAAAAGGATTTCCATATGAAGGAGGAATCCGGGAACCGATGATCATTAAATGGCCCGGTGTCACCAAACCAGGTACCAAAAGCGAAGTTCCGGTTTCAAGCATCGATTTTTTTCCGACTCTCTGCCAGGCAGCAGATATTCAGCTGCCCGATTCCTTACTCATTGATGGCATACCCATTGTCCCCTTACTTGAGGAGAGTGGAACCCTTGAACAAAGAGACCTTTTCTGGCATTTCCCTCACTACTGGTGGAGCCCATCTGTGAAACCCTACAGCATCGTTCGTTCCGGTAATTTTAAACTTATCAAACAGTGGGAATACGGTATATACCAACTATACGATCTGAGCAAGGATATGTATGAAGAGAATAACCTTGCAGAAGAAATGCCGGAAAAAGTTGCTGAAATGGAAAAAAAATTATACAGATGGTTTGAAGAAACCGGAGCAAAGCTTCCCCTGGAGAACCCGGTGTATGAAAAGAAATAAGTTAATCGTTAAAGGTTAATAGGTTTGAGAGTGAGTGAATATTAAAATATATTAATATCACACAATTAACCGTTAACAATTAACTATTAACTGTTTAAATTAAAAATCAACTCAAATCCGTGCCACTTTCCCACCGTGAACGCGTACAACTGGCTCTGAATCATCAAAAGCCTGATCGCTGTCCAATGCAGATCAGCTTCACTCCGGAATTTGCCTACCGACTGATGGAGGGGTATAAGCAGGATATCCTGAATCCTGACAAATCACGTAAGAGCAGCAACTCTTTTGAACTGGAACGGTTACTGGAGGAGGACATGTTATTAACCGGTTTATGGGATAATTCCTATTTTCAAAAATACAAACCGGGAGAAGAGTTTACCGATGAATGGGGCATCGGGTGGAAAGCCATTCCCTATTCAACAAAATTCGGAACCGGGATATACACTGAAATGATCGATCATCCATTGAAAAGAGATGAGGATATCTGCACCTACAGGCCACCCGATCCGAACCGGAATGAATTGTTTCGCGAAACAGAACAGGCCATCCGGGACTTTAAATCCGAATATTGGATTGTCGGTGTAACAGTAACTACTATGTTTGAAAAAGCCTGGGCGCTGAGAGGTTTTGAACAGATCATGCTGGATATGCTAAAAAGCCCTGATCTGGTAGATGTGATACTTGATCTTCCTTTCGGGTACCATCTTACCATAGCCAAAAAACTGGTTGAAATGGGAGTGGATATGATCTGGCTGGGTGATGATGTGGGTGCACAACACTCCATGCTCATTGCGCCTGACCAGTGGAGAAGGTTTCTTAAAAACAGAATGGCGGAATTCATTCAATCGTTGAAATCAATGAATCCGGATCTGAAAGTTGCCTATCATTCAGATGGGTACCTTTATCCCATCATTCCTGACCTGATCGAGATCGGGCTGGATGTACTGAATCCAATACAGCCCGGAGCAATGGATCCCTCCAGGTTGAAACGTGAGTTTGGTAATAACCTTTGCTTCTGGGGAGGGATCGATGAACAGTATACACTTCCTTTCGGGTCACCGGATGATGTCAGCAAGGAGGTGTTTAACCGGGTTGCCACATTGGGAAACCAGGGAGGACTTATCATCGGCCCGACGCATCATGTCCAACTCGATACCCCCATGGAAAATTTTATTGCCATGGTTGAGGCGATTGGCAAGACGTATACATCAGACCACTGAATTTCCCGGTGAATGATTATATTTACCTGAACTGAACCTTAAAATAAATTCCAGGTTATCATGATCAACAGAAATATCATGCTCACTGTTTATGCTAAACGATGGTGGTTCATCATCCTCATGGCATTGATTGCCGGATCTGCCTGTTCCCCTTCCAAAACCAAGGTGGAAACGATACCTTATAGAACCGGATCGTGGCAGCCAGATACTCTTGGTAATCATCGGGTTGTATTGCATGTTACGGGTAATGAGAAGGCTGTAAAAGCAGAGATTCCATGGCGGAGGAGAGATCAATATCCCGGCGATAAAATGATGATCCTGGTCGATGAAAAGACAGGTCAACAGGTTCTGAATATGATGCCTTTAGATATCAGGAGGGAATATGGAAAGATTGTCTTTGAACCGGTTAGCGGCACCGGCGAATATTACCTCTATTACATCCCATATCACATATCGGGCAGAAATTATCCGAAAGTTGATTACCCGGAACCGGTTCACAGGATTGATTCTTCATGGATAAACCAGAACCATCTCGGGGCGGCTGAACTCACAGAGGAAAGCTGGATGCAATTACCGGAGGCGGAGATTGTGGAATTCCAATCCATTGATCAGTTCAACAGTTTTTATCCGATGGAAGTAATAGCCACCAGAGAAGAGACGGAAGAGCTGCTCTCCAGATTTCCCGAATCACCCTACCTGCTGTTTCCTGAAAGCAGGGAATTTCCTATCAGGATGACCGGAGACCTGCCCTATCGCTGGATTAAGAACGGCATTCAGAAAACTTTCAAAGGTGAGCCCTGTATCAATGAATATTTCGCTTTCCAGATTGGCTTATATGCAGTGAAATCCCCTATTGAAGATATTGAGATCCTCTTT
>Ga0315550_1002655_pt1 | contig 10906 bp, 6 predicted proteins | sample SalMarSW160190MG_2_FD_203100 | JGI IMG/M metagenome (GOLD analysis project Ga0315550, IMG submission 203100) | Salt marsh sediment microbial communities from the Plum Island Ecosystem LTER, Massachusetts, United States - Salt Marsh Sediment SW1601-90 ... | reverse complement strand
CAATGGTGTCGCCCACTTTCAGATACGGCAGGGAGAGCACCTTGAGCTGGTTGCCCCAGTAAATCCAGTGGGCCGGGGCCGGGCGCTGCACTACCTGCTCCAAAGGCACTTCCTCGACCGTGCCGTCCTGGCGATGGATCAACACGCGCAGGACTTCCGAGCGTGTGGTATTGGGGTCGAATTCGAACTGCTGCGAGGACTCCGCCTTAACGCCCGCCTCATTAAGGAGCTTAACCAACCGCCGCTGAATGGTGGTGGCTACGCCATTGTCGCCCACCGTGCAGTCCGATTCGTCCAGCACGATGACCCGATCGGCGTCGTCGTAGTCCTGGGCCTCGCCCACCGCGGCGATTTTTTCCTTAATCTCCTCGTCGGTTGCGGGCTCGGGCGCCTGAGCCGTGGCCACCCCGGCCAACAGCAGCCCGGGCCAGATAGATAACATTGCTCCGGTCAACTTCCATCTCATGCATATCACCTCAATCTAAACGGTTGGGGAATACCCGGGTCTCACCAATCCCGCCATTATAGCGGACTTGCCTGCTGGTTGAGAATTCGGCGGGGATCCGGTCTTCCGGCGGGTCGTCTTGCTCACCACCCTGGCCCAACGCCCTGCCTAGCCACCCCGTCCCCCTACCATAAGCGGATCGCCAGGCAGGGCGCAACCGGCGCTCCCCCGGCGGGGTAGTCGCGACCGGAGTAGCGCTAACAGGCTTCCGGCACTATGTCGGTAGTGAAATGTCGTTCCCGAGAGAGACGGGTTCCGGGGGTGGCGATCCGTGAAGCGGCCGCGCCCAGCCGCCGGTTCACTCGTCCAGGGCGTATTTCTTGATCTTCCGAGCCAGACGGTGGCGGTCGATCTTGAGCAGCCTGGCGGCCGCGGTCTTCCGCCCCCTGGCCACCTCGAGGGCCCGTGCGATCAATTGCTTCTCGGACTCCTCCCACGAGGGCAGACCGGCGGGCCGTGGCTCCTCCAGGCGAGTGGGAGCGGCCGCCCGAAGCTGCGGCGACAAATCATCGGCCGAGACTACCGGCCCCAAACCCAAGGCGTATATCCGCTCGATGGTGTTGGACAACTCACGCACATTGCCCGGCCAATCATGAGCCCTGAGCAAAAGCCAGGCTTCTTCGCTCAGGCTAATCGGCTGGCAACCGTAACCCAGGGCGTGCCGATGGATATAGTGCTCTACCAGGGCATCAATGTCCTCCCGGCGCTCGCGCAAGGGCGGAATCTCGATGTGCACCACACTGAGGCGATAATAAAGGTCGCGGCGCAGGACCTTCTCTTCCAGCAGCTCCTCCATGGGCCGGTTGGAGGCGGCCATCAGGCGAATGTCCACCGCCTGCGGTTCGGTCCCGCCCACCGGCGTGACTTCGCGTTCCTGCAAGACGCGCAGCAGCTTGACCTGTAACGCGGGGCTCATCTCGGTGATCTCATCCAGAAAGGCCGTCCCCTGATCGGCGGCCCGGAAGATGCCCAGGGTGCTTTGGGTGGCCCCGGTAAAGGCGCCCTTCTCGTGCCCGAAAAGCTGGCTTTCCAGCAGCGACTCGGGCAAGGCCCCGCAGTTGGTCGGTACGAACGGTCGGTCCTTGCGCGCCGACAGCCGGTGGATGGTGCGAGCCACCAACTCCTTGCCCACCCCACTCTGCCCGGTGATCAGCACCGTGCAGCGGTTCTGGGCCACCATGTGCACTAATTGTTTAACCTGCTGAATGGCTCGAGTCGTGCCCACGATTCGCTGCAGCTCATCAGCCGAATCGGGGCAGCGGGCCTGCGTCCGCCCGAGCTCCCCTGCCCGTACGCCCATCTTCCTCTCTCCTGCCGCGCCTCCCTGCGCCGCCACTCCACGCTCCGCGCGCCCTCTCAATCCGGGAGTAGCCCTGGCTAACCCGGCGGCCCAAAGACAAGTCATCCGGCGGCACAACTCCTTACGCTGCCGAGCGACAACCTTCCAACCTCATTTATTTAGAGGACCCGTGGTGGTCAGCTACCGGTGTATGCTGCCTGCAGGCGGGACCCTCTCATCTCTCACCCCATAATGTACTGCAACCACCGCGGAAAGTCAAGGACCTATGGACACTATGGTCCGATAGCTGCAAGGCCGACAAGGTTGTTAAGACAACTCGCCCCTCGACATCGGCATGGGTGGCGGCCAAGCTACCTCTGCGGTAAATGTTTGCATAGCATGGATATAGGTGGTAAGCGAAGTGCACCCCCTACAGGGTGCCCACTCTGTATCGGCACCGCCCTCTGGGCCTGAACGGGACTCCAATGCTGCATAGCTTCCTGGCCGGACAGTTGGGTATTTCTTTCCGCCGCCTCGGCTTGTGGCCCGGCGCGCTTGAAACGGTGGCCATCTGCCTGTGGGGGCTCGGCGCCGGTTGCGCCAGCCCCTCCCGCCAAGAAAACCTGGCCGTATGGGCCCTGGGAGACTGCCAGTTGGCCCCACAGGGGTACGCCTCCCTGCTCGAATCCGACGCCTTCGACCCTTCGACCGAGCGAATTACCCTCTCGGCGGCGATCAATGAAGTGATCTCCTTTCAACTGATGCTCAGCGCCCCGCTGCAGCGCGATTGCAGGGCCTTTGTCCAGATCACTCCGCCCCGGTCAGCCGAGGGACAAATCGCCCGCGAGCGCATCACCATCTACCGGCCCGTCTCCCTCGCGGTGGCCCGATCGCCGGGCTGGCTGTTGCGCCGCTGGCCTTGCCCGGCCCGCCGGCCCCGATACTACGAGGCCTTGGCCCCGCTGGAAGGCGCCGTATCAATCCCCCGCGGCGAGTCGCTGCCCTTGTGGATAGATCTCGAAGTACCTTACGGAACCGCCCCAGGTATCTACGAGTGCCAAATCATTGTCACAGAAGGCCCCCAGCAGAAGACCGAGCTGCCCTTGAGCCTGGAGGTGTGGCCCTTCGCCCTGCCCGCCCAGGCACCGCCGGTCATGCTGGCCCCCTTATCGGTCAGGCCGCTGCTCGACAGGCGGCCACTCCCCGACGCCAGCCGCCGCCCCGACCGACTCTCTCAGTATGATCCCGATCGCGACCAGATGGTTGAGCTGATCCATTCGGCGGCCGCCCTGCTGCACGACCACGGTCTCTCGGTCTACCTCGATGACTACAAGCCCGTCTTGAAGGTGGACCCCTCCGGACAAGTGCGAGTGCTCTGGTCAGATTATGATTACCTGGCCCGCCCGCTGCTGGATGGGTCGGCCTACCGGGACCAGCGCCCCGCTCAACATTGGCCTTTGCCGGTGGGGCCGGATTCTCCGGACCCGAATCAATTCGAGGGGTTGGACTCGCTCGTTTTTGCACAGGTGTTCTCCGGCTACGTCTCGGCTTGCGCGGCACACATCGATTCGCTCGGCAAGCCGCCCGCCAAGGCGGAGGCCGGCGGCCCCGCCGTGCTCGTCTTGGCCGAGTCGGCCCCACCCGGTCCCGCCGCCTACCAACGCTACGCCCGCCTAGCTACGCTAGCCCGCCAGGCGGCGCCGGACTTGCCGCTGATCACCACCTTCTGCCCGCAGGACATGTCGGAGTTCGGTTGGTACGGCTTCGCTCCCATGCCTGACCCGGAACTGGTGGACATCTGGTCCCCGCCGGGGCGGTACTTCGCTCCGCAGGCACCGGCCAAGCCGGCCAGGCACCGCCGGCCATCCTGGTTCCGCCCCGACGAACCCTACTATACCGGCTCCTTAATGATCGAGGCCCCGCCGCTGGATGCCCGCGTTCTGGCTTGGCAGGCCTACGTACAGGGAGCCTCAGCGATCTGGCTCTATCCGGTGAACCGTTGGCCGCAACCGGGTTCGGTGGCACGCTTAGACCATGTGCCCTCCACGCATGCCGATTGGCTGATCTATCCGGGTGAGCTGGCCGGCATACGGCAGGCCTTGCCTTCCGTGCGTCTGAAGCGCCTCCGTCGCGGACTGCAGGACGTTCGCTACCTGGAGTTACTGCGGCGACACGGCCGCCCGGAGGTCGCCCGACTGATCTCCCAGACGTTGTTTCGGGCCGGCGGCACGGAAGCCTACGGGGACCATTTTGCCGATAGTCGTCCCTTCGGCTGGGTGGAGGACCCGGCCATGTGGGAGTTGGCCCGTCGGCTCATGGCCGAACAGATCGTCCGCGGCGTCGCCGGGCAAAGCACGCCCTCGGAGCCCGAACTGGCCCACGCCCTGGAACTGGAATGGCGCCGCTTGCAGCAAGGTTGCCGAAGGATCCGACTGTTCGTGCAGGGAACCGCCCTGCACCGCCAGCGGCAGGACACCTCGGCAGGGCTGACCGCCCAAGCGCATCTCTGCCTGGCCAACGAAACGCGTCAATCCCTGATCGGTACGCTGCGCTTGGGCGAGGAGCAGCCCGTGTGGAGCTCTGCCTTAAGCGCGTCCTCGGCCGAGCACACCCCCACTCACACCAGCCGAGTCGAGTCAGTTGCGGCGGAGTCCCGTCTAAGCCGCCGTATATCGTTGCTGCTTGACCGCCTGCCTGCCTCGGCTGACGGGCATCATGCCATTCCCCTGGAGTTCGACGCCGGCGCCGCAGGCTTGGTGCGCGCCGAGGCCAGCTTGGCCTACATAGTACCTCTGCCTCTGAGCGCACCGATCGAGTTGGACGGCGACCTGTCGGATTGGCCCGTCGGGATGAGCAATTCGGCAAGCCGGTTTCGTTTGATCGGCAGCCGCCCCCAGTCGCCCGGCGACCCCGCCATTTCGGACCTGCCTACCCAGCAGACGCGGGTCTACCTGGCCGCTGATGAACGCTATCTCTACTTCGCCTTCGACTGCCGCGAAGAGCGCATGGACGAACTGAGCGTGGGCATGAACAACTTCGTACAATATGATGGGCTGACCCCGGTGGGCGAGGACTTCGTGGAAGTCGTGCTCGACCCCACCAACGCCCGGACCCGCGGTACCGCCGACCTGTACCACCTGCTGATCAAGGCCAACGGAGTGGTACTCAGCCATCGCGGCCTGGCTTCTGACCCCCCGACCGGTCCGCACGACCTATGGTTCAGCAGCGCCGAGGCCCAAGTCCGTCACCAGGCCGAGGGCTGGACCGTCGAGCTTCGCGTCCCCCGCCAAGCGTTCCCCCCGGAGGCCCGCGATTGGCCCATCTGGGCGGTCAACTTCGCCCGTTTCCAGGCCCGCCTGGCCGAGTACTCCAACTGGGCCGGCGCCAAGCGACACATCTACAGCCCGCTATCCATGGGCAACCTGATCTGGCCGGAGCAGTTTCCGGGACCTTGAACCAGTCATCGGCCTACTTCGTCCCTAGGCCGTCAACGCCGCCAGAAGGTCACCGAAGAACTTCTCGGGAGCCACCTCGAACTCCAGCGTGTGGTGGGCCCCGTGGTACTGGGTGATGCGGCGCCGGGGCCAGGGCAGGTTGCGGACCCAGGCCCGGGTCCGTTCGTTGTCGATGATGTCGTCGTGGTCGGCCAGGAAAAGGTCCAGTCCTGTTCCGGCACCGCGTCCGGCACGCCGGGCCGTTCGGTCCAAGCGTCGCGAAGCGATTAGGAACGAGGCCGTCGCCGTGCGCAGCCGCAAGGAGTCATCCCGAATGAACCGGATGCGCTCGGGGTTAGCCGTGAACAACTCGGGGTCGTTGAGGGGAATGTCAAAACGGCGTCGCGGCTGGACCAGGCCGGCCCACCCGATGGCGAGCTTGCCGGGCCAGGAGACGTCTACCTTGGGAAACAGTCCCGGGGCCACTAGTGCCAAAGATTTGACACTATGCGGCACCGCTTGCTGGGCCGCCACAGCCAGCTTGCCGCCCCAACTGACCCCCACCAGGTAAACCTGGTTGCCACCGCCGGCCCGGATGGCCCAGCGAACGGTTTCCAGGACGTCCTCGACCAAGCGCCGGGCCGACGAGGCGTGCCCCCGATCCAGCCCGTTTCGCCCGCTGCCCCGCCGGTCGGGCATCAGCACGCTCAGCCCATGAGAGGCCAGATAGGAGCCCGATCCGGTGAACCACGCACCGTGCGACTGGATGCCGTGCAGATAAACCACCACGCCCTGGCAGCTATCGGACTGCCACCAGCGGGCCCAGGCCCGATAGCCGTCACTCATCTCCAGTGTGATCGCTTCCGGCTCGACCATACCAGGCCATGGTAGCCTGGGGACCACCGACCGCAAAGCGATTGCTGCCGTCTCCGGCGCGGATCATGCCGATACCTGCTTTGAAGCCAACTGCTCCGGCCCATATGATGCCCCTGACCGCTGAACGATGCGCCGAAACCGGGCGGCTTGGCGCACGCGCGGGAGTACTCCTTGGTGAATCCCAATCGGGTCCGCATTATCGACCGCTGGATCGGCCAGCCTATCTGCTTCAAGCTGACCCTGCTGCGCCGGCTGGGCGGGCTCTTTGGTTTGCGGCGCCCGCCTGCGGCCCCGCCCCAAAAGATCCTCTTCATCAAATTGATCGAACAGGGCTCCACGGTGCTGGCCTATCAGGCCTTGCGCCGGGCCGTCGACCTGGTCGGCCGGGAAAACGTCTACTTCTGGGTCTTCGAGGAAAACCGCTTCATCCTCGACGCCATGAGCATCGTGCCCCCGCAGAACGTCATCGTGTTGCGCACCGGCAACCTGGGGCGACTCTTCCTAGACATGCTGGGCACCGCCTGGCGCCTGCGCAGCATCGGCGTCGACGCCACCATCGACATGGAGTTCTTCTCGCGGGCCTCGGCCATCCTGGCCTGGATGACCGGTGCCCCTCGCCGGGTGGGCCTGCATCGCTTCGGCGGCGAGGGGCCTTACCGCGGGGATCTGATGACCCACCGCGTGCACTACAACCCCTACCTGCACACCTCGCAAACCTTCCTGAGCTTTGTCGAGGCTCTTCAGGCCCCGCCCGAACAGACGCCCCTGCTCAAAACCGAACCCACCGCCCCCAGCGCCGAGTTGCCGCGCTTCGTCCCCGAACCCGAACAGGCCCAGCGCGTCCGCAACACCCTGGAGCGCCTCTTCGGCGGCCCGGTGCCTCAGCCCCTGGTACTGCTGAATCCCAACGCCAGCGACTTGTTGCCTCTACGCCGCTGGCCCGGCGAGCGCTTCGTCGAGTTGGGGCGCAAGATTCTCCAGCACCATCCGCAGGTGGGCATTGCCGTGACCGGCGCTCCGGAAGAAGCCGAACCGGCCCGCCTCATCGCCCGCCAGATCGACGAAGAACGCGTGGTGTGTATGGCCGGCGAAACCACCCTGGACGACCTGCTGGTGCTCTACACCCAGGCCGACCTTCTGGTCACCAATGATAGCGGGCCGGCCCACTTCGCCGCCCTGACCGACATCGAGGTCGTAACCTTGTTCGGCCCGGAAACGCCCAAGCTCTACGCCCCCTTGACGCCGCGCAGCCACCCCCTCTGGGCGGGGCTGGCCTGCAGCCCCTGCGTAAACGTCTTCAACCATCGCTTCAGCCCCTGCAACGATAACAAATGCATGCAGGCCATCCAGGTCGATCAGGTATACGAAGCCGTGGACGCCATTCTTGCGAGCAAGCCGACGGCATGACGCGGAAACATCCTAACAAGCCGCTCGCTATCGATGTGGGCAGTGCCCATGTCTCGGCCGGCCTGACCGCGCCACTGCTGGTCGGCTTGATCACCTTCGCCGTCTTCGCCCCCACTATCGCCTTCGACTTCACCAATTGGGATGACGGCATCAACGTCTACGAGAACCCCTACTTGAATCCGGTCACCGGACAGAACCTCTGGTCCCTGTGGGCCAACGCGTACCGAAGGCTGTACGTCCCCCTGGCCTACACCTCCTTCGCTCTGGATGCCGCCTTGTGGGGTATGAAGCCCGCCGGCTTCCACTTCACCAACGCGCTGCTGCACGCCCTCTCGGCCGTGGTGGTGTTCTGTCTGTTACGACGACTGCTGGACAGCACCGGCGGTGCGGTCGTCGGCGCCTTGCTATTTGCCTTGCACCCGCTGCAAGTTGAGCCCACCGCCTGGGTCACCGGCCGCAAGGATGTGTTGAGCGGCCTGCTGAGTCTGCTGGCCCTCCAGCAGTACGTCCGCTGGTCGCAGACCGGCAAGCTCGCCGCCTACCTGACGGCTGCGCTGGCCTTTGTCCTGGCCTTGACCGCCAAGCCCGCCGCCGTGGCCGTGCCGTTAATGATCTTGGCCCTGCACTGGTCATTCTTGCGACGTCCGGGGCGGCGAAGCGTCCTCGTCGCGGTGTTGCCCTGGCTGATAGTGGCCGCGGCCTGGACGCTGCTCACCATGCGCGCCCAGCCGCCCGCCGAGTTCGGCGACCCGCCCGTGCCCCTCTGGCAGCGGCCCTTCGTAGCCGGCGACGCCCTGGTGTTTTACCTGGGCAAGCTGTTCCTGCCGGTGGGCTTGGTCGCGGTTTACGACCGCCCTCCGGCAAGCGTCTTGGCTTCGTGGTGGATCTACACCACGCCGATCGTGCCCCTCGTTCTGGGCGCCCTGTTGTGGCGCAGCGCCGCGGCGTTGCGAACCGGCGGGGCTCTGGTGCTGGCAGGATTGTTGCCCGTCCTGGGCTTGGCGCGCTTCACCTTCCAGGATTATTCCACGGTGGCGGACCGCTATTTCTACCTGAGCATGTCCGGGGTGGCCCTGGCGGCCGGCTGGCTATATGCCAAAGGGACACGGTCTGCTTCGAAGCCGGGTGCCCCGACGGCCCGGGGGCTCATCGCCGGCGGCATCCTGGTCGTCCTGACCGTGCTGACCCTCTTCCAGCAACAGTCCTGGCGCAACTCGGAGCGCCTATGGTCCCGAAACCTCAAGTGGAAACCTGACTGTCCGCTGGCCAATTACAACCTGGGCAAGATCTATAGCGATCGTGACCTGCCCGCCCAGGCGGTTCCCCACTATCTTCATGCCGTCGAGTTCCGGCCCGATTACATGAAGGCCCGCCACAACCTGGCCAACGACCTGTACCGCCTCGGGTTGCAGGCCGAGCAGCAAGGGCGACCCGAGCAGGCCAGGCAGCGGTACGACCAGTCCGAGGAGCAGTTCGAGTATCAACTCAAGGCCGGACCCGACGTCTCCTCGGTTTATTTCAACGCCTCCTTGCTCTACAGCCAACTAGGAGACCGGGCCCGGGCCGAGGGACTTCTCCGCAAGGCGATCCAATATCCGCCCCCGCTGGCGGACGCCCACGTCAACCTGGGCAACATCTTCGGCCACCGTGGCGAGTACGACGCCGCCATCCGGCAATACCAACAGGCCTTGCAGATCAATCCCCACCAACCGCAGGCTCTGGCCAATCTTAAGACCGTGCGCGAACTCAAAACCAGAGCGCAGCTCCCACCGCCGCCGCCCTGACCGAGGTGCGCTTGGCCCTGGCCATCTTCTACCCGGCGAGAGAGTCCGGGGATCCCGGTTTGCTTCTTAAGCAGGCCCGGTCTTCTCCACGAACTTGATGTTCTGCGTCTCCAGCTCTTCGAGCACCGGCTGGTAAATCCTGGGATCGACCGGGATATGAACACCTTTGGCCTGGATCCGGCCCTCCAGGATCAGCTTGGTGGCGATGGCCGCTGGCAGACCCACCGTCCGCGACATCGACGAGTCCCCGCCGGGAATCCCGTAGTCGATGAGCGTGGAGGTGATCCTCTCGGCGGGGCGGCCGGGGTACTCGGCCCGGAAGTCGTGGTGCAGGGCGATCATGTCGCGTTCCTTCTCGCCATACGGGCACTTCTCCAGGAACAGGGCGCATAACGCGTCGAGCGGAGAGATCTTCTCGGCCGGCAGCACCTGATCACTGAACAGCCCCAGCCACTCCCACCGGTCCAGCACCTGTGAGCCTTCCGCCAGACCCAGTTGGGCGGCCAGGTCCTTGCGGAGGTTGCCGGTGCCACCGCCGGTAACCAGCGAAGCGGTAAGCTGAGCGAAGGTCGCCCCCTGGCCCCAGGTCTTCTCGGTTTCGTCGAGCAAGCCCAGGTCCACCATCTTCTTCCAGGTCTCGCACCAGCCCTGGTAACGCAAGGTGCCGCGATACATGGTCTGGATACCCTCCAGCCCATACAGCTCGATGTAGCCCAACGAATCGCGGTTGGGGTAGGCCTCGAAATCCCCCAGCCCCTCCAGGTGCAGGGTATGCACGTCGGTGAATAGGTCCGGCCCGGGAACGTTCACCTCCCGGCCGTCCTTCAGGTAGCGTCCGTTGTTCTTGCCGGCGACCATCACCGCCCGCGGAGACCAGGAGAACTTGTATCCCCACGGATTGGTATTGGCTTCGGGTGCGGGCAGGCCGCCGCAGTAGGAGCGGAAGCTGGTCACCTTGCCGCCTTTGGCCTCCACTGCGTGGATGATCTTCATGGCCGACATGTGGTCGATGCCCGGATCCACCCCGATCTCATTGAGCACCAATAGGCCGGCGGCCTTGGCCGGCCCGTCCAGCTCCTTCATCGCCGGGCTGATGTACGAGGTGGTCACCATGTGCTTGCCCTTCTCCAGGCACAACTTGGCCACCACGGGGTGCTGAGGAGCGGGCAGCAGGCTGATGGCCAGATCGTGCTCGCCGATCATCCGAGCCAACGTGGCCTGGTCATCTACCGTCCAGGCAATGGCCTGGCCGTTGGGCGCCTGGCCCACGATGGCCTGGGCCTTGCTCACCGTTCGGCTGGCCACGGTCACCGCGAAGTCCGGCTGCTGCAACAAGTAACGGACGGGCGGCCGGGCCACCAGGCCGGCACCCAACATCAACACCTTCTTCATCGATCTTTCCTCCATCTGCTGATTCTACGGTGCCGCCTCGACACCACGGGCCTTCGCTCAGCCGGCCTCTGGGGGAAGCCCCGGCCGTCAACCTTGTTCCGAATAATAGTGACCAGCTACAGGTACTTCTCCATATATCGGTAGTCCGGCGTCAGGCTCCCCCGATACAAGATTGTCGCACTTTTGATTGGCGACGGTAACCCACAATGCTCCCAATCTTGCGAAAAGT
>Ga0315550_1002653_pt1 | contig 10912 bp, 9 predicted proteins | sample SalMarSW160190MG_2_FD_203100 | JGI IMG/M metagenome (GOLD analysis project Ga0315550, IMG submission 203100) | Salt marsh sediment microbial communities from the Plum Island Ecosystem LTER, Massachusetts, United States - Salt Marsh Sediment SW1601-90 ... | reverse complement strand
AGCGGCCTGGTCGTACTCATTGTGGCCGGCGCGCTCAGCGCGCGCCTGGTCGTGACGGGCAAGCGCTGAACGCGCGCCCGAACCCCTTCTCCCAGGAGAGCTACAGATATGATTATCGAAGAGCGAGTAAGACACTTCGTCGCCGAGAACATGCTCTTCAGCGGCAACGGCTTTGCCCTGCCCGACACCGCTTCCTTTCTCGAGCACGGCATCGCCGACTCGACCAGCGTGCTCGAGCTGATCATGTTCGTCGAGGACGACTTTGGCCTTGCCGTCAATGACGAAGAGATCGTCCCCGACAATTTCGACTCGGTCGCTGGCCTGGCCGACTATATCCGGCGCAAGACCGAACGGTCGCCGTGCGTGAGCGCTGGAGGGTAGGGCGCCATGCTCGTCCAGCACTTCCTCGAGCGCTCCGCCGAGAGATACCCGAACAAGACCGCCTTGATCTGCGGCGACCAGCGCCCGACCTACGCCCAGGTCGACGAGCGCGCCAACCGCCTCGCCCACGCCCTGATCGACGGCGGCGTGCAGCGCGGTGACCGTGTCGCCATCTACCTGCCCAACAGCGTCGAGGCCGTCGTGGCCATCTTTGCCGTGCTCAAGGCCGGCGCCGCCTTCGTCGTCGTCAATGCCACGACCAAGCGCGACAAGCTGGCCTACGTCCTCGGCAACTGCCGCGCCGCGGCCCTCGTCGCCCACGCCCGTCACGCCTCCCTCGTCGCCGCCCTGTCGCCTAGCGGCCTCTCGGCTACCGTGCCCTCCCTCCAGCTCGCCATCCTTTGCGGCGCCCTTCCTGGATCGTCACGCTCCAGCGTGGCATGCCTTGCCTACGACGACATCATGTCCACCTACCCGCCCAATCGCCCGCCCTGCCGGAACATCGATCTCGACCTGGCCTGCCTGATCTACACCTCTGGCAGTACCGGCGATCCCAAGGGCGTCGTCTCGGGCCACAACAACGTCGTCTTCGCCTCCGGCTCGATCATCGAGTACCTGGAAAACACGCCCGACGACGTCGTGATCAACGTCCTTCCCCTTTCCTTCGACTATGGCCTCTACCAGTTGCTCATGGTCTTTCGTTTCGGTGGCACACTCGTCCTCGAGAACGGCTTTGCTTATCCCGCCGCCGTCCTCCGGGTCATGGAAGCCGAGCGTGTCACCGGCTTTCCCGGCGTGCCCACCCTCTTTGTCATCCTGCTGCGCATGGACCTTAGCGCGTTCGACCTCAGCGCTCTGCGCTACATCACCAACACCGCCGCCGCGCTCCCGCCCAGCCACATCGTCGCCCTGCGGCGCAAATTCCCCTGGGCCACTCTCTATTCCATGTACGGTCTCACCGAGTGCAAGCGCACCCTCTACCTCCCGCCCGACCAGCTCGACGCCCGCCCCGGTTCCGTCGGCATCGCCATCCCCGGCACCGAGGTCTGGATCGAGGACGAGGGTGGGCAGCGTGCCGGCCCCGGCGTCATCGGCGAGCTCGTCATCCGCGGCTCGCACGTCATGCGCGGCTACTGGGAGTCCCCTGAGGCCACTGCCGCCCGCTACCGGCCCGGCCCCACCCCAAGCGAGCGCATCCTCTACTCCGGCGACCTCTTTCGCATGGACGAGGAGGGCTATCTCTATTTCGTCGCCCGCAAGGACGACGTGATCAAATCGCGCGGCGAAAAGGTTTCGCCCAAGGAGGTCGAGAACGTCCTCTATGCCCTCGACGGCGTCGTCGAGGCCGCCGTCGTCGGCGCGCCCGACCCGCTCCTCGGCCAGGCCATCGTCGCCTACGTCGTCCGCGACGCCGCTGCCCTGACCGAGCGCGACGTCCTGCGCCACTGCCGCGCCCATCTCGAAGATTTCATGGTCCCGCAGTGCGTCGAATTTCGTGCCGCATTGCCCAAGACCAGCAGTGGCAAGATTCGCAAGACAGGACTCGCCTAGGCATGTGTGGCATCGTCGGCATCTACAATCTCACGCGTCCCGACGCTGGCCGGATCGATCTGCTCCTCTTGGAGCGCATGCTCGGCCTGATCCGCTACCGCGGCCCCGATGAATACGGCATCTACCGCGACGGCGCCGTCGGCCTCGGCTCCGCCCGGCTGAGCATCATCGACCTCAGCACCGGAGCCCAGCCGATCGCCAACGAGGACGGCACCGTCTGGATCGTCTACAACGGCGAGGCGTTCAACTACCTCGAGCTCCGCGTCGAGCTCGAGGCGCGGGGACACCGCTTTACCACCACCTCCGACACCGAGGTCATCGTCCACCTCTACGAGGAACACGGCCCGCGCTGCGTCGATTGCCTCAACGGCCAGTTCGCCTTTGCCATCTGGGACATGTCTTCCGCAGGGGGGGGGCTCCGTGCCCGCCCGCCCGGCACCCTCTTTCTCGCCCGCGACCGCGTCGGCATCCGCCCCCTCTATTATGCCCGCGCCGCAGGCCAGCTCGTCTTTGCCTCCGAGATCAAGGCTCTCCTCGCCCATCCCGCCCTCGCCGCGCGGCTCGACCCCGTCGCCCTGGCCCAGGTCTTTAGCCTGTGGACCACCCTCGCCCCGCGTACTCCATTCGAGGGCGTCCTCGAGCTTCCGCCCGGGCATACCCTCCTCGCGAGCGGCGGCGAGATTGCCGTTGAGGCCTACTGGTCGCTCGACTTTCCCGAGGACGGCGCCGCCCGTGCCGGGGAGCACACCCTTGACGACTATGCCGCCGGCCTGCGCGACCTGCTCGCCGACGCCACGCGCCTCCGCCTCCGCGCCGACGTCCCGGTGGGCGCCTATCTCTCCGGCGGCCTCGACTCTTCCACCATCGCCGCCCTCATCCGCGGCGAGACCAGCAGCCACCTGGAGACCTTTTCCATCGCCTTTGCCGACCGGGCCTTTGACGAGCGTGAGCCGCAGGAGCGCATGGTCGCCGTCCTCGGCACCGACCACCACCGGATCGAGTGCGCCGAGGCCGACATCGGCCGCGTCTTCCCCGAGGTGATCTGGCACGCCGAGTGGCCCCTACTGCGTACCGCACCTGCGCCCATGTACCTCCTCTCGGGCCTCGTGCGCGGCCGCGGCCTCAAGGTCGTCCTCACCGGCGAAGGCGCCGACGAGTTCCTCGGCGGCTATAACGTTTTCAAGGAGGACAAGCTGCGCCGCTTTTGGGCCCGCGTCCCCGATTCCACGCTGCGCCCCCGCCTCCTCCGCCGCCTCTACCCCTACGTCCAGGGCCTGGGCAGCGGCAGCGCCTATCTCGAGGCCTTTTTCCGGCGCGGCCTGGCCGACACCGATCGCCCCGCCTATTCGCACGCCATTCGTTGGGCCAACGGCGCCGCCCTGCGCCGCTTCTTCTCCGCTGGCGTCCGCGATGCCCTCGACGGCTACGATCCCGTCGCCGAGGCCGTTGCTCGCCTCGATGCCCACCCGGACTATGTCCGGTGGTCCCCCCTCGCCCGCGCCCAGTACGTCGAGGCGACCATCTTTATGTCCGATTACCTCCTCTCCTCCCAGGGCGACCGCATGCTTTCTGCCCATTCGGTCGAGGGCCGCTTTCCCTTCCTCGACCACCGCGTGATCGAGTACGCCGCCCGGATCCCGCCCAAATACAAGATCTTGGGCCTGAACGAGAAATTCGTCCTCAAGCGCGCCATGCGCGGCACCGTGCCCGATTTCGTTCGCGCCCGGACCAAGCGTCCCTACCGCGCCCCCATCCAGGGCGCCTTTTTCGGCGAGGGAGCGCCTGGCTATGTCGCCGAGCTCCTCTCTCCCCACGCCCTGCGCGCCTCCGGCTGCTTCGATCCCGGCGCCGTCGCTGCTCTGGCCCGCAAGGCCGCCGCTGGCCGCCCGCTCGGCGAGCGCGACAACATGGCCCTCGCCGGCGTGCTCTCGACCCAGCTCCTGCACCACCATTTTGTCGAGCATTATGCCGCCCACCTTGTGCCGCCCATTGCCCTGACCCGGATCCGTCTTGGAGGTGTCTATGTATGACCACTTTTTGCAGCTCTGGCGTGCCCTGGTGCAGTGCGGGGTCCACGACCCCACGCTCGAGACCCTCCGCCTGCTGAACGTGCTCTTGGCAGGCGCGCTAGACCGGATCGACCTTTCCCTGCTCGATCAGCCTGGCCTCGACCCGCTCCGCCTCGCCGAGGCCAGGGCGACCGGCGTCCCATGGGAATACGTCCTCGAGCGGGCACCCTTTATGGGCGCGCTCTTTCACTGCTGTCCCGACACCCTCATCCCCACGCCCGAGACCGAGCTCCTGGTGCGCGTCGCACTCGGCTACATCGAGGGCGCTTCCCGCCCGGGGCACCTGCTCACCGTGGTCGACATTGGCACCGGCTGCGGCAACGTCGCCCTCTCCATCGCCATGAACGCCCCCGGCGTCCGCGTGCTCGCTTCCGACATCAGCCCCGGCGCCGTCGAGACCGCCCGCCGCAACGTCGAGTTCTTCGGCCTCCAGGATCGCGTCTCGCTCTTTTGCGGGGACCTCTTTGCCGCCTTGGACGGCCTGGGCCTGGAGGGCCTGGTCGACCTGGTCGTCTGTAACCCGCCCTACTTGCCCACCGCCGCCCTCTCCCGGCTGCCACCAGAGATCGTCGACCGCGAGCCGATCGTCGCCCTCGACGCCGGCCCCTTTGGCCTCAAGGTCTTTTCCAAGCTCATCGCCGTCGCGCTGGACTACCTCCGCCCCGGCGGCATACTCGCCTTCGAGATCGGCGCTGGTCAGGACCAGCTCGTCACTAACCGCCTCAAGCGCCGGTCCTGCTACGACGAGATCCGCTACTGGGAGTGGGAGGGTGAGATCCGGGCCATCAGTGCCATCGCGCGCCCCAATGAGATCGAACCGTAGGCCGGCATCCTCGCAGACACCCGCCAGGGTGCATGCCAGCATTCCGACCGTAGGCAGGCATCCCCATGCTGGCATTGCTCGAAGAACACCAGAGAGGTAACATGACCTTCCACAAAAACGTCCTTGACATCGACCCCGCCGCCACGACCGAGGCCCTCGTCGACGCCCTGCGCCGCGACGTGCGCCGTACCCTCCACCGCTCTGGCGCCGTCGTCGGCATCTCCGGCGGCATCGACTCTTCCGTCGTCCTCGCCCTCTGCGCCCGCGCCTTTGGCCCGCAGCGCGTCCTGGGCGTGATGATGCCAGAAAAGGACTCTACGCGCGACTCGATCCGCCTCGCCCGCATGCTGGCCCGCCGCTTCGAGGTCGAGACCGTCGTCGAGGACGTCACCGGCCCGCTCGTCGGCTTCCGCTGCTACGACCGCCGCGACGAGGCCATCCGCCGCGTCTTTCCCGAGTACGACCCCTCCTACGCGGCCAAGATCTCCCTCCCCGGCGACCTGCTCGACTCAGATGCGCTCAACGTCTTTTACCTGACGATCATCTCCCCCGAGGGCGAAGAGCAGACCGTGCGCCTCAATCTGCGCGACTATTTGCAGATCGTGGCCGCCTCCAATTTCAAGCAGCGTACCCGCATGGCCATGCTCTACTACCACGCCGAGGCGCGCAACTATGCCGTCGTCGGCACCCCCAACAAGAACGAGCACGGTCAGGGCTTTTTCGTCAAGTGGGGCGACGGCGGCTACGACGTGGCCCCCATACGCCACATGTTCAAGACCCAGGTCTACCAGCTCGCCGAGTATCTCGACGTCCCGCTCGAGATCCGCCAGGCTACCCCGACCACCGACACCTATTCTGCCCACTCTTCCCAGGAAGAGTTCTTTTTCCGGCTCCCCTTTGCCCTCATGGACCTGCTCTGGTACGCCCTCGAGCGCGGCGTCCCCGCCGTCGCGGCGGCCCAGGTCGTGGGCCTCGAGGAGGCACAGGTTGCCCGCGTCTATGCCGACCTAGAGCGCAAGGCACGCACGACCGAAGCCCTGCGCACGGGCCCTGTTGGGTACGAAGAGAGCTTCTAGCCCTGCCCCTGGTCGTGCGTCGACGGGTGCCAATGTACCCGCGGGAGAGCGCCGCCTGCATTGGGCTGTCATGGTTGTTGTATTGTCCCTTGACAGAACCGTAGGCCGACATCCTCGTAGATACCTGTCAGCGCGGATGCCGGCCGGGTTCACTTGGCGATGCAACTGCTTGCTCGCACAATGCGGCGAGTCCGCCATGTCGCACTCCAGCAACTTGGTGGCTGTTCTGCGGGCTGCCTCTCCGGTTTGCCGCTCCTGGCGCCCTGTGCTACCATGTCTATAAGGCCCGAATGTACGTCCTGTCTGCTCGGGACGCAGAACTTGTGTGCGCCTGAAGGGAATAGATGGACAACAAGATCCCCAGACGCGAGATCGTGGTCGGGCTCGTTGCGACAGTCGCTCTCGCTCTGGTGGTGGGCGGCTGCATGGCCAGGGCAGCCTCGCAGGATCTGGATCCGCAGGCCTACCTGCCCGTCGTTGGTAGGATGTCGACCAACACGCCGACTACAACATCCACGCCGACCCGCACCCCCACAGCGACCGCAACGGCCCCGGGCGCGGCGATTATCATCGACCACACCTGCACGGATCTGGACAGGATCCCAGCATACTGGATCGGGGAAGCTAAGAAACTGTCGATCCACTATGCTCATACTTCGCACGGTTCGCAGATCGTTTCGGGTCTGCAGACGATGGACGACGCGGTCTATGACTTCTTCCTTCTTCTCGCCGGGGCGAATCCGCCCTCTGCGCTCTCCTGCGACGCCGGGGCGCTCTGTGTGTACGATGGTAATCCCCCCGAGACCTACATCGAACCGGACGACTATTGGAGCACATCTGCGGGACTGAACAGAACCCAGGCCGTCGCCGACACCGGGCTGTTCGACTACTCGATGTGGTCCTGGTGTGGGCAGCAGTCTTCCAACAGCGAGGCGGCGGTGCAGCAGTACCTCGACACGCTCTCTAACCTCGAGACGGCCTATCCGGGAATGCGCTTTGTCCTCATGACCGGCCACACCGACGGAGGCAGCGCGACCCTGGAGCGCAACAACAGCATAGTCAGGCAATACGCTGCTGACAACAGTATGGTGCCTTATGACTTTGCCGACATCGAGAGCTACGATCCGGATGGGAACTACCATCCCGATACCGACGATAGCTGTGAGTGGTGTATGAAGTGGTGTACCGTCCATCCTGACGACTGCACACTTCTTCCTGCCTCTTGTGCTCATTCCCATCCGCTCAACTGCATGCGCAAGGCTTACGCATTCTGGTGGATGATGGCCCGTCTGGCGGGCTGGGAGGGTCCTGCCTCTTGAGCCGAGCTTTGCCTAGTGTACGGCCGGGGCCGCCTGGATTGTGGACAGCACGCAGCAGATTCGCTGGATGATCCAGTCAGCATGCCTCTCATCACCTGACCAGCTCCGGCAATGACTTCACCGCCGCGTATGCCATCTTCTGGTCGCCTGCTAACCTTGGCGCTACCGGCAGCTACACCTGGACCATGCCGCTGACGCCGTCCCATACGCTGTAAGCACGAATCGCCAATGGGTCCGATCCGGTGGCTAGCGAGCCCCGTGGCCTGTTCGCGGTTTGCGCCCCGCGCGCCTTCACAACACCGTCCGCTTGCTGCTTATCCTACGGAACCCGGTATCATCCAGCCCGGAGGACGGTTTCTAGCCTTTCTCTCGGCCTTTCTTGACCTGACCCTGATGTTGGTGCGCTATACTGTGTACGATGTACGAACGTTGCCAGGCGGGCGCACATGTGTTATAGTGTTTATAATGTAGTGAGTATAGAGCTCGCCCGTTCGCTTGTTCAACCACGCATGTATCTGCCCCTCTCCACAACAGCTATGCGACATCAAGCTTGTCCCCTTGACAAGGGGGTTGCTATGGGGGGGCGAGGCTGCGAACGGCCACTGTGACCGTGGCTCTAGGCATGGTGACACCTGGGATGGGGCTGAGGAGCTAGGTTGACGAGACGTGCATATCCAGGGCGCTGGTCGGTAGCACGGCGGTTGTCTGCCGAGCTGTGCCATAGACGCAATGAGAGGGATCCATGCTGCTCCGTGGCCTGTGGGCACGGCTGGCAAGATAGGTGGCGATCGGCGAGTAGATCCGTCGGCATCCGGCTGGGGGAGAGACGGAGTTCATGAATAAGCAACTCCTTGCACTAAGTGGACTCGCTATAGTGATTGTAGTACTCAATCATTCCCTTGTCATGGGGACTCAAGGAACGCAGGAACTGGGGCTAGCCCAGGCCCGCGGGTTGGAGCGCTTAGTGCTGGCGTTGTTGGCCGGAGTCGGTGTATTCGCCGTGCCTACGTTTCTTTTTGCCTCAGGCAGCTTTGCCTCCTATGCAGCGCAACGTACTCTGCGTTTGCCATGGAGGATTGTTTGGGCTGCTTTGAAGCGCCTTCTCTGGCCCTATCTAGTTTGGTCGATTCTCTTTTACATCTACGTCTGTTTTCGCAAGGCCGAAGGGTACACTCTGTGGGGCTACATCGTCAAGCTGATTGTGGGCTATCCGTTCCACTTTATCCCCATCCTTCTCTTCTACTATGTCTGCTCGCCTGTACTTGTTCGTTTGGCCCATCGGTTTGGATACGTTCTCCTTGTGGGAATTGCTTTCTATCAGGCGTTCTTGATCGCCCTGGTTTTCCCGTCCAGATTCGGTCTCACCGTTCCAGACTGGATGGACGTGTTTGTTCCTCCTGTCTTGGGGCAGACGATGGCCCAATGGGCCGTCTACTTCCCGCTGGGCCTGGTCTACGGTCTGAAGGTCACGGAAATGTCGCCCTGGCTACAAAGATTCAGAAGCGCGCTCATCGTAGCAACGGGCGTCTTCTTTGTTCTGTACATCCTAGATGGCACGTCGGATCTTCGCTTCTCCGTGGCGAGGTTTGTGTGTCCACTGACATTTGTGCTTCTTGCTCCTACCATTAGGCGAGACTCGATACCCATGGTTCGCCAGTTTGAGCAAGTTGCCAGAAGATCCTATGGTCTCTATCTGACGAATCTGATTGTGTTGGATCTTTCCGTGTTTCTCGCTCAGCTCTTGCTGCCCAGGTTACTGGCTCATCAGCTCGTATTCTGTATCGTCCTCTTTATCGTGGCATTGGGGGTTCCACTGGGAGTGATGGATGGTGTGGCGCGGTCGCCAACGCGCGTGATGTATCGTTACGTATTTGGCTAGTTGGGTCTGGAATTCTGGCCGGTGTGGCGCGATCCACACGGAAGTGGCGGATCCCGCCAGTGGGGAGAGCACCAATGGGTGTCTCAAAAAGACGCCTGTTCGGCAAGGCGGAGACAACAGAGCAGGGACGCCGAGAAAGGCAAGCCATGGCTACCGATGCAGTCGGGGATGAGAGGATGGCGTGGAGCGATCCTCCGGAGCGTGTACAGCCGATGGTTGTGATCGAGCCAAGGCGAGGTCCGGGCTCGCTCGCCCTGCGCGAGTTGTGGGCCTATCGCGAGCTGCTCTTCTTTCTCGTCTGGCGCGATCTGAAGGTGCGGTACAAGCAGACGGCGCTTGGTGTGCTGTGGATCGTGCTACAGCCCATGGTGAGCATGGTTGTGTTCAGCTTCCTCTTTGGCAGCCTGCTAAAGGTGTCATCCGGGGGGGTCCCTTACCCAGTCTTCAGTTATGCCGCGCTGTTGCCATGGAACTACTTTGCCGAGTCGCTGCGCCGCGCTTCGATGAGTGTCGTAAACAGTCAGCACCTGATCACCAAGGTGTACTTTCCCCGGCTGGTGGTTCCTATCGCGGGCACGCTTTCCGGGCTAGTCGACTTTTGCGTCGCCTTTCTCGTCCTCATCGGGCTGATGGGCTACTACAGAATCCCACCCACATCGCAGATCGCCTTTCTGCCGCTGTTCCTGCTACTGGCGGCATTGACCGCGCTTGGATTCGGGCTATGGCTTTCGGCGCTCAACGTGCGCTACCGCGATGTCAACTATCTTGTTCCCTACGTGATCCAGGTCTGGATGTACTTGACGCCCGTCGTGTATGGTAGCACGCTCATCCCTGAGCAGTTCCGTTGGCTGCTGGCGCTCAACCCGATGACGGGCGTGGTCGAGGGCTTTCGCTGGGCCCTGCTCGGAAAGCGCCTGGCGGATGCTGCGGCGCCCGGCGAGCTGTTTGCGCTCTCTGTCGGTATCACCTTGGTAGTGCTGGTGAGCGGGTTCCTGTTCTTCCGCCATACGGAGCGATCTTTCGCTGATGTGATCTGATTGACCATACAAATGTGTTCCCCAGCCCAGGCGCCCAAAGGAATCGGATGACGAATACTGCGATCCGTGTTGAGAATCTATCCAAGCTGTATCGCATTGGTCGCGCGCAGGTACAGCACGATACCCTGCGCGATGCGTTAGCGAGCGCCGCGCGCCGCCCACTCGAGTGGCTGCGGGGTAATGGCAAGAACTCGGGAGACGATACAATCTGGGCGTTGAAGGACGCTTGTTTCGAGGTTGGCTATGGCGAAGTCCTAGGCATCATCGGTGCGAACGGGGCGGGCAAGTCTACCTTGCTCAAGATCCTGTCCCGAATTACCGAGCCGACCACGGGCAGAGTTGAGCTCGGAGGTCGAGTCGGCTCACTGCTTGAGGTAGGCACTGGCTTCCATCCGGAGCTAACGGGTCGGGAGAACGTCTATCTCAACGGCGCCATCCTTGGCATGACCCGCGCCGAGATCGATCGCAAGTTCGATGAGATCGTGGCCTTTGCAGAGATCGAAAGGTTTCTGGACACTCCGGTCAAACGCTACTCAAGCGGCATGTATGTGAGGCTGGCGTTCGCTGTAGCGGCTCACCTCGAACCAGAGATTCTGCTGGTGGACGAGGTGCTCGCTGTAGGAGATGCGGCCTTTCAGAAAAAGTGCCTAGGCAAGATGGGGGATGTGGCCCACCGAGGGCGGACAGTCGTATTTGTCAGCCACAACATGGTGGCTGTGCAGAGCCTATGCAGCCGCGCGATCTGGCTGGAGGAAGGAAAGACCGTTCAGGACGGGC
>Ga0315550_1002651_pt1 | contig 10917 bp, 5 predicted proteins | sample SalMarSW160190MG_2_FD_203100 | JGI IMG/M metagenome (GOLD analysis project Ga0315550, IMG submission 203100) | Salt marsh sediment microbial communities from the Plum Island Ecosystem LTER, Massachusetts, United States - Salt Marsh Sediment SW1601-90 ... | reverse complement strand
GTTGGCTGGACGGCTGCTCACCGCCAACCTCGCATCGCGTTGGATGTAGGTGAGGACGCCGTTCGCTTTGCACATCCCCTTCTGCCCTACACGCGTTCCGAGATGACCTTGCCGCTCATGGTTGGCGATCGGTTGCTGGGCGTGCTGAACGTTCAGTCTACGGAGGAGGCCGCCTTTGATCAAGATGACGTGCGCACGCTGCAGGGCATGGCTGACCAGGTTGCTATCGCCATTCAGAATGCTCAGCGGATGGCCGACGAGGGGGCGTTGCTGGAGGTGACAAGCCCCGTTTACCGCACCAGCCGTCTCCTGACCACGGCGACGACGAGGACGGAGGTGGCCGACGCCATCATCGCCTCGGTGAGGGAAACGGGGGTCGATGGGTGCCTCGTGGTCAAGTTTGAGTTCTCACCCACTGGCGAGCCAGAGGCTCTGCTGTATCTGGGTGTGTGGCGGCGAGATCGAGAGCCCCAGTTCCAGGCTGGCCTGCGACTCCCGATTGCGGAAAGCCCCTTTCCCCTTGAAATGGTGAGCACCTTGTGGACGGTAGCTGATGTGAATGAGGATGATCGTCTGCCCCGCAGCGCTCGGGTGGTCTTTCAAGCGACGGGAGCGCGGGCATTGGTCAATATTCCATTGCGCTCTGGGGAACGAGTGATCGGCCAGGTCGTCGTCATACGTGCCACCCCCGGTCCTTTCAATGAAGCTGCTCTGCGCCTTTACGAGGTCTTGAGCGATCAGGCGGCAGTGGCCTTGGAACGCGCCGAATTGCTGGGGAAAGCACAACAGCGGGCCGAGCGCGAGTTACAGGCCCGGCGGATGATCGATCACATTCGCCGTGCTGTGGATTTGGAGCAGGCTCTGGAGATAGCCGCACAGGAACTCTCGCAGGCTATGCAGGTGCCTCACGTTTCCATCGACTTGGGCATTGACGCAATCAAGCAGGAATAGTATCTTTTCAAAAAGTAGGGGAAGATGGGGGGTATGAGGGCGGCGCAGCCGCCCTCATACCCCCCGCCCCCGGATTATTGAGATGATACCAGGAATAGTCCATCGTTGCAGGTGGTTCAGGGGAATGCAAATGCAAAAACAAGCCGTATTTGACTGGAGAAGTGAATTTCAACGTCGCCGCGCCCTGCTGCTGGGTCACATGTTGCTGGCTGGAACGGGACTTGGCTTTTTGGCTATTTTGATCATCTATTTTCTTGGGTTGGAAGAGAGTGGTGCTAACCTGCTAGAGCGCCGTGACATGTTCCCATTTCTCGCTGGTTGGGCGGTCCTCTTGATCGCCTGGCTCTGGCGCGGCCTGGGTTATCGCATTCGCGCTGGGGTTCTGCTGTTGCTCGTCTATCTTGTGGGCGCTTACCTTTTCTGGAAGGGAGGATTGGTTGGAGGTGGACGTATCTGGTTGGTGCTGCTGCCAGCATTGGCGTTTGTCCTGGTGGGGCAATGGCCAGGTTTCGTGGCTGGCGGGGTTAGTCTATTGACCTATGCCTTCTTCGCTTTTACCTCCGACTCGGCGAGTCCCTGGCTCTTTGGCGCTCCTGATTTCTTGATCGGCGTGGTGGGCCTGGCGATGGTTATGTGGGCGTTCAACCAGGGCTGGGTGGATGCTCTGACCAAGGCAAGCGCGGCCAACTTGCAGTTGCAGGCGCAGACGGAGGCGTTGGAGGAAACGAGCAAGCAGTTGCGGGCGAACGCCGCAGTTGCCCATGCCTGTTCCTCTATCCTGGACCCGGAGGCGCTGTCGGCCGAGGTGGTCAACCAAATTCAGAAAGAGTTCAGTGGTATGGGCGTTCATTACGCGGGGTTGTTTCTCCTCGAAGAGATCGGTGAAAGGGCCGGCGGTCGATTTGTGAGACTCAGGGCAGCGACCGGCTCTATCGGGCGCCAGTTGTCGGCGCAGCGCTACGAACTAGCCCTCGACGAGGCATCTACCATCAGCCGGTGCATCACCGAGCGGCGGTCTGTCGTCGTATCGGGTGCAGAGGCGGCGGCTCTGGTCACTGACTCACCTCTGCAGGACACGCGTTCGGGTGCAGCGCTGCCGCTGCGCTCTCGCGGGCGTGTTTTGGGTGCATTGAGCGTACAGAGCACTCAGGAGGGCATCTTTGGCGAGGAAGTCATCGCCGTTCTGGAGGCGATGGCCGACCAATTGGCCGTCGCGCTCGACAATGCACGTCTTTTTGCTCAGACCGAGGCCGCACTGAAGGAGGTACAAGCAGCCCAGCACCGTTATCTGAGGCAGGCCTGGAAAGAGTTCTTGAGCATAAGGCCGGTGACTGGTGTTGAATACGTTCAACCGGGGACAAAACCTGGAGATGATGAGCTTCTGCGGGATGCTCGACTTGCCGCAATGGTGCACGAGCGTGCCGTCGCTACGGATAGCGTCCCATCGGCGGATTCCATTGGTGAGGCGGTGTCTCCTCAGACAGTGTTGGCGGTCCCTCTGAAGCTGCGCGAGCAGGTCATCGGTACACTCTCTCTGCACGAAACGAACCGCCGTCGGCCTTGGACGACCGAGGATATCGCTCTAGCGGAGTCGGTCGCTGAGCAGGTCGCGCTGACTGTTGAGAACTTGCGCTTGATGGATGAGGCGCAGCGCCGCGTTGCCCGCGAGCAGGTCAGACGGGAGGTCACAGACACGATGCGGAGCTCTGTCGACATTGACGCATTGATGAAGGCTACCGTAGAGACCGTGACCGCTGCTCTCGGCACGGCCGGCACTTTTGTGCATTTGAGCGCGCCTCCAGAGCCTGGGGATGATGGTGGAGGGGATGGCGGATAATGTCTTTTGAGGGTATATTGACCGCCTGTGACGTTGCGGTGATTGGCAAGGAGACGACTCAAAGATGCCCGGTAATCGTTTGAGAAAAGAGGCTGGCGAAAAGCGTGTGCGCCCCACCATCGGCCTGCTGATCAGTGAGGATACCGATCCGGTCAGTTGGACCGTGTGGCAAGGGGTCAACGATGTGGCCCAGGAACAGGGCGTCAACCTGATCTGCTTCGTGGGTGGCACCCTGCATTCTCCCATGCCTTTTGAAGCCAACGCTAATGCGCTCTACGACATGCTAGGCCCGGAGAGCGTGGATGGCTTGGTGATTTGGAGCGGGGGGATAGGCCAGTATGCCAGGCTCGAAGAGATGGAGGCTTTTTGCAGGCAATATCAGCCTTTGCCCCTCGTCAGTGTTGCCCTGTCGTTTGAGGGGGTTCATAGCGTCGTGGCCAGCAACTATGATGGTATGCGGGAGGTGATTCTCCATCTCATCGAGGTTCATGGCTATAGGCGCATTGTGTTCATCCGTGGGCCGGAGGGCCATCCAGAGGCCGAGGATCGATATCGCGCTTATGTCGATGCCCTGGCCGAGCATGATATTCCTCTCGATCCGGAGCTGGTCTTTTTTGGCAATTTCGAGTCGGCGGTCAGCGCAGAGGCGATTGCCAAGCTGCTTGATGCGCGCGGTGTTGATTTCGATGCCGTGGCGACGGCCGACGACTCTATGGCTTGGGCGGCGATGGAGGTGCTAAAGGCGCGGGACGTGCGGGTTCCCGAGGACGTAGCTGTGGTTGGCTTTGATGACGAGGAGGCGAGCAGATATAAGGTGCCTCCCTTGACAACCGTATCTTCGGGGGTGTATCAGCAGGGACGAAAGGCAGCCGAGATACTGCTGGCCTTGCTGGCGGGTGAGGGTGGGGTACCTGATAAAGTGTCTCTCCCCGCAAGGCTCGTCGTGCGTCAGTCGTGTGGGTGCGTATCGTCGGAGGTGGCACAGGCCGCGTTGACCCCGCAGGTTTCCCAGGTGCTCAAGAAGCGCGCCAAAGGTGAGACGGTTGAGGCTGTTCTCGCTGCGCGAAGAGAGGAAATTATCTCTCGGGTGACGCAAGTGATAGAGCCTGTCGAGGGGCTGGGACCTGAATGGTCGGCGCAGTTGGTTGACGCCTTTGTTGCCGGCGTTAAAGGCCGGACCGCAGATGGGTTTATGAACTTGTTCAGCGACGCCTTGGGCCACGTCATAGTAGCAGGTGCGGATACCTTGCCGTGGCAGAATGCGCTCTCCACATTGCGTCAACACACGTTGCCCCATCTCCGTGGGGACGAGGTGCTGTGGGCTGAGGATCTTTTTCAGCAGGGGCGTGTTGCGATCTGGGAAGCGGAGCAGCAGGTGCAGGTGCGAAGGCGTGTGGAGACAGAAGAGACCTGGACGACGTTGTTGCAAATTGTGGGTCTATCACTGGCGGCGATGACGCGTATGACAGACTTTATACACGAGATCGAGGCGCAATTACCGGCGCTCGTCCCTAGTTTTTATCTGTCTCTTTACAGGGATCCCACCACGCCTGCCGGTTGGTCCGATTTGTTGGTGGCGTACGATGAAAATGGCCGCATCGAGCTGCCGGCGGACAAGGGGCGCTTTCTATCTCAGCGGCTGTTGCCGCCCGGCTTGCCGCGCTACGACCGGCGTTATACCTGGATTGCCAAGGACATCTACTTCCAGGACAGGCAGTTGGGGTTTGCCCTGCTGGAGGTGGGGCCGCGAGATGGCATGTTCTATCAAGCGCTGGGGATACAACTGGGGAGCACCTTGCACAAGGTGATGCTCATCGAGCAGATGGAAAAGCGCACGCTTTGGCTCCAGACTGCCACCGAGGTTTCGCGGGCGGTCAGCGGTGTGCTCGACCCAGATCAAGTGCTCCAGCAAGTTGTGGATATGGTCCGCGAGCGATTTGGATTATACTACACGGGTCTGTTCTTGCTAGACGAAACTGGAAAGTGGGCCGTGTTGCGTGCGGGGACCGGCGAAGCGGGCAAAAAGATGCTGGAGGAGGGCCACCGGTTGGAGGTCGGCGGCCAGTCCATGGTGGGTCAGTGCGTGGCCAATAAGGAGGCCAGCATCGCCATGGACGTGAATGAAGAGGCCGTGCATTTTAAGAATCCGCATCTGCCTGATACGCGTTCCGAGATGGCGCTGCCTCTCCTTAGCCGGGGGAAGGTCATCGGCGCTCTGACTATCCAGAGCACCGAGGAAGACGCTTTTAGCGTGGAGGATATCGTGGTGCTGCAGGTGATGGCCGATCAGATGGCCAACGCTATCATGAACGCCCGGCTTTACGAGCGGACCCAGGAGATGTTGGGGGAGATGGAAGCCGTGCAGCGGCGCTATTTGCAGCAGGCCTGGACGGCCCAGTTGGAGGCCCGGACCGTCAGGGGGTACGAGCACGACGGCACCGCACTGATCCCCCTGGGCGACGAGATGCCCCCTGGAGCCCGACAGGCTCTGGAGGAACAGCGCCCCGTTATCTGGCGCGACGAGGATGATGGCGGTTCGTCCATCCTGGTCGTTCCCGTTGTGGTCCGTGGTTATCCCTTGGGCGTGTTGGGACTCCGGGCCGAAGAGGGGCAGGAGTGGGGAGATGAGGATATCGTGTTGGCCCAGGCGCTTGGAGAGCAGTTTGGTCAGGCGGCAGAGACGGTGCGGTTGCTCGACGAAACCCAGCACCGCGTTGCTCAAGAGCGCGTCATACGTGAGGTATCGGACCGGGTGCAGCAGGCGGCGGAGATAAAGTCCCTGATGCGCATAACGGCCGAGGAGCTGAATAGAGTACTGCGTGGTTCGCGCGTTTACGTGCACCTGGGCACACAGGTGGACGTTGACAGGGATGTGTCGGACGAACAAAAATCAGGTCAATAGAGTATATATCATAAATCTACGTCGGAGGTAAGGAGTATGTTTCAGAGAAGGATCGGAAATCTGTGGACGGTGCTTGTCGGAGTAATCGTATTTGCTTTGCTCTTGAGTGGCTGCTGCATGAAAAAACCCAAGGTGTATCGGGTGGGTATTCTATGCGGCTTGAGTTTTGCTGTCGATGCAGTGGACGGCTTCAAGGCCGGGATGGAGGAACTGGGCTACGTCGAGGGGGAGAACATCGTTTATGATGTGCAAAGCACAGAGTTCGATATGGCGGCGTACCGGGGCATCCTCGATGGATTCGTGGCCGACGAGGTGGATTTGATCTTTGTGTTTCCCACCGAGGCGTCCCAGGAGGCCAAGGCCGCCACGCAAGGGACTGACGTTCCTGTGGTTTTCTCCGTTGCCAACATAGAAGGCACCGGCCTGGTCGATAGTGTGCGCGAGCCTGGCGGGAACATCACCGGTGTGCGCTACCCCGGCCCGGATATCGCCCTCAAACGCTTCGAGGTTATGTGCGAGTTGGCGCCAGAGGCCACGCGCATGGTGGTACCCTATCAGCGCGGGTACCCCATTGTAGAAAGCCAGTTAGAGATGCTGCGCCCGGTGGCCGAGGCTGCAGGTGTAACCCTGATCGAGGCCCCCGTGGACGATGCAGCAGAACTCGATGATTTTCTGCACGCACAGGCTGAAGGGGATGACATTGGCGTAGATGCAATCCTGATCATACCTGAGCCCCTTGGCGTGACACCTGAACCTTTTATGGTAATGGCCCGTTTTGCGGCTGAACACAAGATCCCGGTTGGTGGGGCTCTGATGGAGGTTGAGGGCTATGGGTCTATTTTTGATGTGGGCATTAATCACTTCAATACAGGTAAACAAGCCACCCTCCTGGCCGACAAGGTCCTCAGAGGCACTCCGGCCGGCACGATCCCGGTCGTCTCATCCGAGAGTTACTTGAAGATCGACTACAATGTCGCTCAATATCTGGAGGTGGCAGTACCGGAGAGTTTGTTGAGAGAGGCAGACGAGGTGATTAGTGATTAGCTAGGGGCGTTATGTGAGGTAGGATGATGTTCAAACGAGAAGGAAAGTCCGGGGCACCACGCAGCTTGGTGACTACGTTGGTCATTGTTTTCCTGGTTTTGAGCGTGGGAACCCAGGTGGTCGCCTACATCCCTCAACTGCTCATCTTTATCCAAGCGCGCCAGGAGAGTGTCGGCAGCCAGCAAGAGCTCATTGCCAAAGAGGCCGCCCTTACGGTCGCCAACTCCATCCAGGTAGAGTTCGAGGGACTGGAGGTGGTGGTCGGAGTCATCGACCCGGTCTCTGTTTCCCCGGAGGAACAGCGGGCCATCCTGCGTGGCCTGCTGGGGCTCGCCCCTCACTTTCGCCAGCTGCTGTTGCTAGATTCGCAAGGACGGGAACTGGCCTGGGCTTCCCGCTTGTCGCGGGCGGTGTCGGGACAGCTGATGGATCGAGTGGAGAGCGATTTGTTCGACAAGATCAGGCAGGGAGATAAGTATATCAGCCCGGTGTACGTCGATGAAGCGTCCAGTGAGCCGATGGTGGTCATGGCGGTGCCGGTCACAGACGCCTTGGGGGATTTCCAAGGGGTGTTGATGGCCGAGGTGACCTTAAAGTTCATGTGGGATCTGGTGGGTAGTCTGGAGATCGGCGAGGCCGGTCTGGCTTACGTGGTGGACAGACAGGGCAATCTGATCGCTTTTGGCGACATATCACGCGTGCTGCGCGGTGAGAGAGCGAGCCATTTGGACCTGGTCGGCCAGTTCATGCGAAACCCTGTACCTGCTGGCGAAGTCGTGTCAGCGGAGATGGTAGGTATCAATGGTGAAGAAGTCACTGCGAACTATGTTCCCCTGGGGGTGCCCGACTGGGCCGTCGTGACCGAGTTGCCGATGGCGGAAGCCAGGCGACTGGGTATCCGAAACACGGTGATCTTGGGGTCGATCACGTTGTTGACGGCGGGGGTGAATGGAGTATTGCTCGTCCTCGTCGTGCGCCGCTTGACCGCCCCCCTGCTCGCATTGACCGAGACGGCCACCCGGATTGCCGGTGGCGAGATTGATTTGCAGGCGACTATGGCCGGTTCGAGGGAGGTAGCCAGACTGGCAGGGGCGTTCAACAACATGACGGCGCAGCTACGGGACCTCATCGGCAACCTGGAGCAGCGCGTGGCCAACCGCACGCGTAACCTACAGGCGGCGGCCGATGTCGCTCGTGCCACTACTTCGGTCCTTGACCCGGACGAGCTGCTGCGACAGACGGTTGATCTCATCCGCGAGCGGTTTGATCTCTACTACGTGGGTTTGTTTCTCGTCGATGAGGAACGGCGGTTCGCAGTCCTGCGCGCGGGTGCAGGTGACGCGGGACGCAAGATGCTGGAGCGTGGGCACCAGTTGGAGGTTGGTGGTGAGTCGATGATCGGCCAGTGTACGGCTCGGGCAGAGGCGCGGATTGCCTTCGACGTAGGAGAGGAGGCTGTGCGTTTCGATAACCCATTATTGCCGGAGACGCACTCGGAGATGGCGCTGCCACTGCGGTCGCGGGGATGCGTCATCGGGGCGGTGACGGTGCAGAGTGTGGAAGCGGCCGCCTTCGATGAAGCGGACATTGCCGTGATGCAGACCATGGCTGATCAAGTGGCGGTTGCCATCGATAATGCCCGGCTCTTTGCCGACGCTCAATCTGCCCTGGAGGATATGGAGGCTACCCAGCGACGTTACTTGGGCCATGTGTGGGCCGAGTATGCCAAGACTGCCGAGGTGACCAGTTACGACACACAGCGCCCTGACGCCTCCTCGCTGGATAAAGAGGTGCTGCCGGAGATCCAGCAGGCCCTGCAGGTGCAAGATACGGCGCAGGGAGCGAAAGTGTTGACGGAAGAGGATGGGCACTCTGCTTTGGTCTTGCCTCTCACCTTGCGTGGGCAGGTCATTGGCGCCCTGGGTATTCACGATCAGGATGAAACGCGGCAGTGGACGGATGAAGAGATTGCCCTGACCGAGGCCATTGTCGCGCGCATGACGTTGGCTGCAGAGAACCTCAGACTGCTGGACGAGACTCAAAGCCACGCTGCCCGTGAGCGGTTGACCGCCGAGATCGCGGGGCGCGTACGTGAGACATTGGACATAGATATGGTGTTGCAGACAGCAGTCCGAGAGATCAGTGAGGCTATGGACGTCGCCGAAGTCGAGCTACGTATGAGTGGTGGCGTCAACACGAAGAGGTAGATATGCTTTCGAAAAACTTTATATTTGGGAGGGCAAGTTTATGAGAAGGAGGGGGTTTTTCCAGAACAGAGTGAGGTGCCGGATGTTGCTAGCGTTTGTAACCGTGTTGCCCTTGCTTTTGAGCGGCTGTTGCGCAGAGGAGCCCGAGGTGTATCGGGTGGGTATTCTGTCTGGTCTGAGTTTTGCTGTCGATGCAGTGGACGGGTTCAAGGCCGGGATAGAGGAACTGGGCTACGTCGAGGGCCAAAACATCTTTTACGATGTCCAAAGCACAGAATTTGACATGGCGGCGTACCGGGGCATCGTCGATGGATTCGTGGCCGATGAGGTGGATTTGATCTTTGTGTTTCCCACCGAGGCGTCCCAGGAGGCGAAGGCCGCCACGCAAGGGACGGACATTCCTGTGGTTTTCTCCGTTGCCAACATAGAAGGCACCGGCCTGGTCGATAGTGTGCGCGAACCTGGTGGGAATATGACTGGCGTGCGCTACCCCGGCCCGGATATTGCGCTCAAGCGGTTCGAGATCATGTGCCAGCTGGCGCCGGAGGCCACGCGCATGGTGGTGCCCTATCAGCGCGGGTACCCCATTGTAGACAGCCAGTTAGAGATACTGCATCCGACGGCCGAGGCCGCAGGTGTAACCCTGATCGAGGCCCCCGTGGACGATGCAGCAGAGCTCGAGGATTTTCTACAGGCGCAGGCTGAAGGGGATGACATTGGCGTAGATGCGATCCTGATCATACCTGAGCCCCTTGGCGTGACGCCCGACCCTTTTCTGGTCATGGCTCGCTTTGCGACCGAGCACCAGATTCCGATTGGCGGGGCCATAATGGAGGTGGAGGGCTATGGGGCTGTTTTTGATGTGGGCATTGACCACTTCAAAACGGGCGAACAAGCAGCGCCTCTGGCCGACAAGATTCTCCAGGGCACCCCAGCCGGCACCATCCCACTTGTCTCGTCCGAGAGTTACCTGATAATCAACACCAAGGTGGCTCAAGATCTAGGAGTGACGGTGCCTGAAATCCTGCTGGCGCAGGCAGTCAAAGTCATTCGTTAGTCGGTTGAGGCGAGCGATTGCCTAGCGGGTATGGTGAGGTGGGCTGTAGTCTCGAGATAAATAGTCATGAGGTTAGATGATGTCTGTTAGAACAAAAGGGCCCAGGGCTTTGCCAAGTTTGGCAGCTACGTTGACCATTGCCTTTTTGGTCTTGGGTGTGGTCATCTTGTTGGCTGCGGGCGGCGTGCAGTTGTTTTTCAGCATCCGAGCCCAACGAGAGAGCGTTGCCCGTGAGCAACAGTTCATCGCTCAGGACGCAGCCAATACAGTCGTCAGTTTTGTGAATGAAAAGTTCAGTGTATTGGAGGCTGCGGCTAAACTCAGCGATCCCCGTTTGACCTCGCAGGAAGAGCAGATTCGGGTCCTGGCGAACCTACTGGGCCTTGAGCAGGCCTTTCGCCACTTGTCCTTGCTGGATATACAGGGGCGGGAAGTTGCCCAGAGCTCTCGCCTGGCACAGGCAAAGTCGAGACGGCTCATAGAACTGGCCGGGGCGGACGTATTTACTCGGGTCAAGCGGGGAGAACGATACGTTGGCCCGGTATATGTCGATGACATAACCAGCGAACCGATGGTGATCGTGGCTGTCCCGGCTATAGACGTCTTTGGAGATTTTCAAGGAACGTTGATGGCCGAAGTGAATCTAAAGTTCATGTGGGATTTGATGGATCAGCTGGAGGTTGGCGAAGATGGGCTAGCCTACGTGGTGGACAGATACGGCAATTTGATCGCTTTTGAGGATGTCGCTCGCGTTTTGCGCGGCGAGAACGTGGACCGGCTAAGCGAGGTCGATGAGTTTGTCAGAAACCCCGCACTCGTCGATGAGACCGGGGCCAATATATCCACGGGTATCAATGGGACCCGTGTTGTGGCCACCTATGTTCCCTTGGGAACGCCTGACTGGGCCGTCGTGATCGAG
>Ga0315550_1002649_pt1 | contig 10924 bp, 7 predicted proteins | sample SalMarSW160190MG_2_FD_203100 | JGI IMG/M metagenome (GOLD analysis project Ga0315550, IMG submission 203100) | Salt marsh sediment microbial communities from the Plum Island Ecosystem LTER, Massachusetts, United States - Salt Marsh Sediment SW1601-90 ... | reverse complement strand
CTTTAGCGGCAGCTGGGGCTATTACCGCGACGAGTACACGTGGAAATCGGTCGAGATGCTCGTCCAGATACTCGTCGACACCGTCTCCAAGGGCGGCAACCTGCTGCTCAACGTAGGGCCGAACGCGCGCGGAGAGCTCGACCCCCGCGCCATCGAACGGCTGCGCGGGATCGGCGAGTGGATGCGACTGCACAACCACTCCATCTACGGCTGCACCGCCAGCGACCTGACCCCGCCGCCCGACTGCCGTTACACACAGAAGGACAACCGGTTGTACCTGCACCTGTTCGCCTGGCCGTTCCGGCACGTGCACCTCGACGGGTTGGCAGAGCGGGTCGAGTACGCCCAGTTGCTCAACGACGGCTCCGAGATCAAGCGGCTGGTCGTCGATCCAGATCAGCCGGCACAGAACACGACGATGAGCGGCACGGAGGGCACGTTGACGCTCGAGCTACCAGTGCAAAAGCCGCCCGTCGTCGTGCCGGTGATCGAGCTGTTCTTAAAGTAGCTACTTCATCGACTTAAAGTGATCGGAGTCCGCCATGAAACTGGAAACGAAACGCATCGCGATTTACCTCGTCTTTGCCTTTGGCATCGCGTGGGCCTGTGCGCTGGTCATCTATCTCACCGGCGGCCTGGTCGACAGCCCAGAGATCATCCCTGGTACAGGTATCTCTTTGGGACTGGTCCTGCTGGGCACCGTCTACATGGCGTCTCCGGCCCTGGCTCACGTCCTCACCCGACTGGTCACGCGCGAGGGGTGGCGCGGCCTCAACCTGCGCCCCAAGCTGAAACAGGGCTGGTCATACTGGATCATCGCCTGGTTCACGCCGGCAGTGGCGACCATACTGGGAGCGGCGCTATTTTTCGCCGCCCTTCCCCAGTACTTTGACGCCTCCCTGACGACGATCCGAGAGTTGCTGGAGCAAAGCGGCCATACCGTCCCCGTCAGCCCCTGGGTCATTACGATCGGCCAGACCGCCATCGGCGTTCTGGCCGCCCCGATCATCAACAGCCCATTCACCTTTGGCGAGGAGTTTGGCTGGCGGGCCTACCTGCAGCCCAAGCTGATGGTCCTCGGCGGACACAGGGCCATGCTCCTGATGGGCGTCATCTGGGGCGTGTGGCACTGGCCGGTGACGGCCATGGGGCACAACTATGGCCTGGAATACCCCGGCTTTCCCTGGCTGGGCATGCTGATGATGGTCTGGTTCACGTTTGTGGTGGGAACCTTCCTGGGCTGGGTGGTTCTTCGCGGCGGCAGCGTGTGGCCCGCCGTCATCGGCCACGCGGCGATCAACGGCATCAGCAGTTTGAGCGCGCTGTTCGTGCAGGGCTCCCCAAACCCGCTGCTGGGGCCGCTGCCGGTCGGCCTGATCGGCTCGGGGGCTTGGACTCTGCTGGCTGCGTGGATCTTGTTGAAACCCGGAACACTTGCAACCCCGGACGATCCCTCCACAGAAGAGCGAGGGAGCGCAGAATGAGCGAGAACGCTTACGATCAAAAATACACAGGTGAGGACTTTTACTGGGGCAAGGCACCCTCATCGATGGCGCCACGCGTGCTGGAAGCGATGAAACTCAGCGCGAGCTTTCGTCCCAAGTTGATCGACCTGGGCTGCGGCGAGGGCCGCGACGTGGTCTACTTTGCCCGGCACGGCTTTGAGGTCGTGGGGCTCGATCTATCGGCGGTCGGGCTAGAGAAGGCGAGACGGTACGCCACAGAAGCGGGCGTACAGATCGAGACGATCCACGCCGATGTCGCCGACTATGAACTGGCAGGCACCTACGACGTCGTCTTTTCCACTGGGATGCTGCACTTTTTGCCGCCCGACGCCCGGCAGGCCCGCTTTGAAAACTACAAGGCGCATACATCGCCCGGCGGCATCAACGCGATCTCGGTGTTCGTCGACAAACCCTTCATCCCACCCGCACCGGACGCCGATCCCGGCGCGATCCTATTCGAGGCCGGTGAACTGTTGAACTACTATTGGGATTGGGAGGTGGTCTACTTTTTAGAAGAGATCTTTGACTGCAACTCTGGCGGCGTGCCACACAAACACTGCATCGACCGCCTGATGGTCAGGAGGTACCAAAACGCATGAAAACCATCGTCATTATCGGCGACGGCATGGCCGATTACCCCGTGCTCGAGCTTGACGGAAAAACGCCCCTCGTGGTGGCAGAGACGCCGGCAATGGACCGCATTGCCAGGGAAGGCCGCACTGGGGTGTTTCAGACGATCGAGGAAGACATGCCCACCGGGTCGGCGGTGGCCAACCTTTCGGTGATGGGCTACGACCCGCGCACCGATTTCCAGGGCCGGGGCGTGCTGGAAGCTGCCAGCCTGGGCGTCACGCTGGCACCGACGGACATGGCCGCACGCATCAACCTGATCTGTGTGGAGGACGGCAAGATTCGCAGCCACTCGGCGGGTCACATCTCCAACAAGGAGGCTCACCGGCTCGTCCGCGACCTCGACGTCCACTTCCACGACCTGCCCATCACGCTCGTGCCAGGCCTGAGCTATCGCCACGTGCTAGTGGTGCCCGACGGCCATCCTGGCGTGGTATGCGCCCCACCCCACGACCACGTCGGCGAGCAGGTTGAAGATCTGCTGGTGACGCCGCGTCACCCGCAGGCCGGGCCGACCGCCGACCTGCTGAACCGCCTCATCCTCGAGTCACAGGATGTTTTGCGTGACCATCCCATCAACCGGCAGCGAGTGGCCGAGGACAAGCAGCCCGCCAACTCGCTGTGGCCCTGGTCGCCGGGCGTCAGACCGCAGATGGCGACATTCCAGGAGCGGTTCGGACTCACCGGCGCGGTCATCACCGCCGTCGATCTGATCAAAGGGCTGGGCATCTATGCCGGGCTGGACGTGATCGAGGTCGAGGGCGCGACGGGCCTATACGACACCAACTACGAAGGCAAGGCCGACGCCTGCCTGAGCGCGCTTTCTGACCACGACTTTGTCTACGTCCACGTCGAGGCCGCCGACGAGGCCGGGCACGAGCAGAACCTCGACCTGAAAATCCGCTGCATCGAGGATCTCGACCGCCGCCTGGTGCAGCGCGTGCTCGACGGCCTGGAGGCGCGTCGGATCGAGGCCGTCGTCGCCGTGCTGCCCGACCACCCCACCCCGGTCGCCCACGGCAAGCACGTGCGCGATCCGGTGCCGGTGGCGGTGCGCGACCCGCGCAGGCCGCCAGACAAAGTAGAACGGTTTGACGAGGAGAGTGTTAAAGATGGTGAATTGAGACATCTGCACGGAGCCGAGTTTATCGAGACGGTAATGGGCAGAAGGTGAGCGAATCAACACAAGGAGAGAAATATGGATCAAGAATTGTCCAATAAGCAGCGCAGCGACGAGGTAGCTGACGTGCAAGTAGATACAATCACCGAAGAAACGACCACCATCAATGCGGCAGTTGTAGCCCGTGCGGCGATGCTGCGCGAAATCCGTTCTTGGGGTTGGTGGTCGTTGGGCCTCGGCACCTTGCACCTGATCATATCTGGGTTCCTGAGCGCCCCCTGGGGGATTTTACTGCTAATCGTGGGGGGTGCTTCCTTTCTTTTCCGCGAGTCAGCAATGTTAGTGGTTTATGGTGTGACTTTGGCCTGGGCCGCTATTTCCAACATATTGGGGGGCCAAGCTACCTGGATCATCGCCGGTCTCTTTCAAATTTATCTTGCCTTTCGAGTTTTTCGCCAGTTCTTCCGCTTTCGCCGTGCACAGGAAGACTATGACAACTTGATCAATGAGGGGATTGTCGAAAGTCGACCCTCTGCAAAGCGAACTGCTACCATCTTCCCTTGGGCTGGCGGGCTCTTGGGCATCCTATCGCTGGGCGGTCTCATAACTCTGTTCGCCAGCACGCTCGTCCTCGTCGCGCTAGGCGCCCAAATACCAAATCCGTTTGGCTTCTTGGGAAGTTTAACCATCAACTTAGGCGTGCTTGGCTTCGCAGTAGCGTTATCGGCGCTTCTCTCTGGCTACCGATACAAGCCTGTAGCCACAATAGGACTTGCAGCTAGTGTCTTGACACTCGCGATCGAGATCGTTCTATCCTTACTATGAAAGGACAGTATAAAATGGAAATAAAAGAAATCACCCTGGAGGAACTGAATCCCAGTGAATTTATCGCACAGCAAGTGGAAGCTATCTCAACTGCCGTCGACGACGGGCTGGCGATCAACGCCCTCTCCGGTGGGGTGGACTCCTCGACGGTGACACTGCTGGGCCACAAGGCGCTGGGCGACCGGCTGCTGACCGTTTTCGTCGAGAACGGCATCATGCGCAAGGGCGAGCCGCAGCGCGTCGTCGAGCGCTTCGAGGCGTTAGGCATCCCGGCCCAGCTCATCGACGCGCGAGAGGATTTCTTCGCCGCGCTGAAGGGGCTCACCGATCCGGAGGAAAAGCGGGAGGCGATCACGCAGACCTTTTACAAGACCGTCTTTGGCGAGCTGGTGCGGGAGAGCGGTGCCAGGTTTCTGCTCCACGGTACGATTCTCACCGACGTGGACGAGACGGTGGCCGGCATCAAGCGGCAGCACAACATCCTGACCCAACTGGGCATCGACACCGAAGAGGTATACGGCTACCAAGTCATCGAGCCGCTGCTGCAACTGCGCAAGCCCGCCGTGCGCGCCGTGGCCCAGGCGCTAGAGCTGCCGGAGGAGGTCTACGACCGCATGCCCTTCCCCGGTCCCGCGCTGGCAGCACGCATCATCGGCGAGGTCACCCCAGAGCGGGCCGAGACTGTGCGCGAGGCCACGGCCATCGTCGAGGAGGAACTGGCCGACACGGGCGCATTCCAATACCTGGCTATCCTGCACCAGGACAGGGTGACGGGGATGCGAGATGGCCGGCGCGACTATGGCCAGCAAATCGAGATACGCTGCTGGAAGAGCGAGGACGCCCGCACCGGCTCGCCCACCCGGCTGCCGTTCGACACCCTGGAACGACTGGCCGACCGCATCACGGCTGAGGTCCCTGGCGTGGTCAGTGTGACGTATAACATCACCAAAAAGCCGCCGTCGACGATCGAGGCAGTGTAAATCGCCACCCCATCAGCAGAAATAGCCCAGACGATGCTCAGTCACGCGAAAAAGTGCATTCGCGCCAATTACTCCAACTCAGTGATAGCCCTCTTCCCACTCGCGAATGGCGCCCTGGATAAGTGCCTTTACCTTTGGGTTGGTGATATCGCCAACCGCCTGGAAAACCTGCTGATCTACATAGATGCGCAGGCTGCCATCCAATGTCGTGTTTAGCGTGATCAGGTGATCAGCCAGGTCGGGGTCCTCCCGCAGCCGCTTTTGCACCAGATCGTTGACCTCGTCTATGAGGGGCAACGGCGCGAGCATGCTGCCGGGCGGAGGTATGGCCATCGTACTCGCATGAGGCAGAGCGGCTCGCCCGGCCGACTCGGGACCCGGCTGCCGGGCTAGTACAGCCCGAGCAGAAGAAGCCTCGGCTTCGGAGACCTCAACCGACCACTCTTGGATGAACGGGAGCCAGCCCTCGGCAAAGGCCAGGATTGCCCGGATGGCCTCGATGGTGTCCTGCCCCACCCGGGGGTCGTTGATGTCACGAAGACGGCGGTAGGGCTGTCCCCCGGCCAACACGGACAGACCGCCCTCCTCCGTGCGCACGATGCTCAACAACTCGCGGTCGCCCGTCGGCCCGGTAGGCGACGCCGATTCGGCCTGCGGAGCATCGAGCGGTTGCGCCTGCTGGATAGGAGAGGGCTGTGCTTGTGCGACAGGAGGAGACGGTGGGGAAAGCTGTTGCGCCCTCCTTTTTTTGCCCCCACCGCTAAGGGAGCGAACGAGCCACGCGGCCAGGATACAGGCCAGGACAATGGGGATCAGAGCAGCAATAGCGTATGTCACAACAGGCAGCACGTCCATTGTTGATCACCTTTCTCAATGCTTGACGACGAGTGGAAGATACACTTCTCGTTCCCCTGATGGCTGGGCAAAGGTCGCAAATTCACTCAGATGATCAATCCTCACGACAAGCCTGTTTTCGAGCACGTCCCGCTCCGCCAGGGTGATGCCGGCCGTGGACCATCGCTCGCCATCCCAAAAGCGCAGTTCCAACGTCTCCTCGTCCAGCCCCTCAATGTCGACGTCAGTATACTGGATCGTGAAGGTCACCGGCGCCTCGAAAACAAGACCAGAGCACGGTTCGCCCTCGCGGTACGCATCCAGGTTGAAAGCGTGCCCAGCAAACGCATAGCCCACAGGAATATCCGCCACCGTGAACACAGACGCATAAGCAAACTGCGTCGCCTGTGTGATAGCACCCGCCGGTATCTCGATTCTGACTGCCGAGCCTGCATCCCCCGGGACAAAGATCGTCCCCGCTTGCGACGGCGTCACCGTGATAATCTCGTCCGCCACGCCGGAAATGCCTGTGTCTATGCCCGTCGCCCCTTCACCAGAAGTGACCTGAACGACATTAGTCAGTACTCCATTATAGAACAAATCGACAGTGACGACAACTTTTTCCTGCCAGACGTCGCCGGGCGGCAGGAGAGTGGGCGTCCAGATGCGTGTACCACCCGGGGTGATGTGCACCGGCAGCGTATCGGTGATCCTCAGCGTGAGAGACACGCTGCCGGTATTGGTGACGTAGATGGTGTAGGTCAGTTGAGCGCCGGCCTGCACCGGATTAGGAAAGGCATACTGAGTCACGGTCAGGTCAGGATGAGGGCCGGTCTCATCGGCGCCAATGTCGTAGCCCTCACCTTGAGGTCGCTGCTCGCCGTCGATGTCTGCGGCGAGCCCGGCATCCACGCCTGCGTCCGCCGCTGCCGACACGGGTCGAATATGGTAATCCCCCGTTGCCGGATCGACAAAGGCCGGATCGCCCCAACAATCACCATCGGAGAGGACCGTTCCCGCGCCACTCCAATCGGCCCCGTTTGTCCAGATACCCGCGCCCCACAACGTGGCTTCCAGCATAGCCAAACTGCCCGTGGCGACGGTGATGCCCGTCGTGTGTCCCACCAAGATGGTGTTCGTCAAGGCCACGGTGCTGCTGCCAGCGACGCAGACGCCGTCGGTCGCCGGGACATTGCGGGCCACAGTTGTGTGGAACAGCCAAGGCGTGGACTTCTCAATGTACAATCCGCCGCCTGCACCGTCCGCCCGATTGTCGGCGATAACCGCGTTGCTCAGGAACGCGTCGCTCTGTGCCAGGAGCAACCCGCCGCCCGTCTCGGCCTGGTTCGCCGCGATGGTGATCCTGTCAATCATAGCATCGCTCTTCCAAAGGTATAACCCTCCGCCTTCGGCAGCCACATTGGCCATGACGGTGGTTCCTTCAAGTTCGGGATCGCTCTGGTATAAGTATAGCCCGCCGCCTGACTGGCCCGTCGTGTTATCCATAAAGGCGTTGTCGATGAGGACAGCGTCGCTCTCCCGCAGGTACAGGCCACCCCCATCGTAGGAAGCTTCGTTGGCAGCGATGGTGTTCCCGACGAGGTGCGCAGCACTCTGTTCCGCCAAATAGAGGCCGCCGCCCCACTCGGCAGTGTTGGTAACGACGGTGTTTCCGTTCAACACGGCGTCGCTCTCTTCCAGGTACAACCCGCCTCCCCACCTGGCAGTGTTACTAAACACCCAGGTGTTACTTATCGCAGCGTGGGCCTCGACAATACAAATCCCTCCGCCTACGCCTCCGCCCAACCCAGCTGCATTGCCGTCGGTGACTCGCAGGCCCGCAATTGTGGGCGCGATGTCACCCGTGACATAGATCCCGCGCCCGCCACCCAGTGGATCGACGATAGTGGGGTTTGCACCCGGATCAGGAGGCGCAGTGAAATCGGACGTGTAGCCACCTCGGATGGTAATACTCTTGTTTACGTACACAACCTGGGCCAAGCCACCATAGCCGTTGACCGTGCTGTAGGTCCCGGCCGTGATCTTGATGGTGCTGCCGTCTGAGGCCGCGTCTACAGCATCCTGGATGACGTCGAAATCACAGCCACCGCCCGGGCACACGGTAAAAATCGGGGACGCGACATGCTGAACCGCCCGCGCGGCATTCAGACGCCCCGAGCCAAAGTACTGATCCCATCCCTTCTTGTCCTCGTTGGACGGGCCAACTTGGTCATCGGCGGTGTCCTCGAGGATGGCGCGCACCTCCTCGACCGTATAGTCCGGCTGGATCGACTCGATCAAACCGAGCACACCGGTGACGTGAGAGGCAGCCATCGAAGTGCCGTCCCAACAGGCGTAGGTATCGTCCCACAGGGTGCTCCAGATGGCCTCGCCGGGCGCGACGAGGTCAATATGATCGCCAAAGCTCGAAGAGGTCCACCTGTAATCGAGGCGATTCGTCGCCCCGACGGCGATGGTCTCTGTATACACGGCCGGATAGTAGGGCGTCGAATCGCCATCGTTCATCATCGCGGCGACGACCGGGACGTCGGCGCTGTAGGCGTAAAGCACGGCGTCATGGAGCGCCTGGGAGCTACCCACCCCTCCCATGCTCATGTTGATGACGTCCGCACCGTGGTCGACCGCGTACTCTATCGCACTGGCCCAGCAGCTATAGGGCCCCTTGTTTTCATCGTCCAGGCCCTTGAGGGGCATGATGCGACAGTCTGGACAGACGCCGGCGACGCCGGTGGCATTGTCTGTAGCGGCTGCGGCGACGCCAGTCACGTGAGTCCCATGGCCATGGTCGTCTTGAGGCATCGCGTCGTCGTTGATAAAGTCGTATCCGGGCACGATCTTTCCGGCCAGGTCAGGATGATCGAGGTCTACGCCCGTGTCAATGATGGCCAGCACCGTGGAAGTAACGCCAGTGGTGACGTCCCACGCCTCGGGCGCATCGATATCGGCGTCGGGTTCCCCGCCGCTTTGGCCGGTGTTGTGCAGTCCCCACTGCTGGCTAAAGTATGCGTCGTCGGGCACGCCGGCTCCGTATCCGACAAAATCCAGCTCGGCATATTCGACGGCGGGGTCCGCTGCAAGCACAGCCAGGGCCTGTTGGGGATCGCTTGAGGGTGCCAGCGTAAAGACGTATATCCTGAAGAGTCCCAACGTCTGCTTGAGGGCCGTGTCGCCGTTGTCGGCATCGAACAGCGGTTCTGTAGACAAAATATCAAGTTGGGACAATGAGGAGGCATCTAGCCCAGAGGAGCCCAAGTCCACCACGTCTCGCGTCTTGACCAGTATTCTGGGAGACGAATCTTGCGCAGAGGCGCTGATGAAGGAAGCAGCCAGAATCGGCTTTCCCAGGTCGGAGAAAGCCAAAGAAGCCAGCAACGCAACCAGCCCCACTCTTAAAACCACGTCAACGCATCCCCTCGCCGTTGTCCGTGTCTTTTGGAAGAAACTTGAACTATCGAACATTCTTACCTCTCCACTGTTTGCAGACACGCACGCCAAGGTTTGAGCCGCCGAACGAGTTCGGCTACCATGTTCATTGTACCAATAGAATATTACGGTTTCCATTAAGGTCTATAGGACAAAAGTACCATATCTCATTTTTCACAGACTTTCGCCCCTGCGTTTGACTAATGCAATCAGGAATGGTACACTGAATTGTGCCCAAAGACCGTTCGTTCGTGTGTCTGAAACAACCGGGGCGGATATGACACTACGCAGAAAAACACTGCTTATTGTCGGCATAACGAACATTCTCCTGATCCTGGTGCTGTACGCGCTCTCCCGGATCATTGTACTGGGCAGCTTTGCCAGACTCGAGAAACAGCTCGTCCGCCAAAATGTCGAACGGGCCTTGAGTGCTTTGTCGGACCAAGTCCACACTTTGGACACGATGGTCTTTGATTGGGCTGCCTGGGACGACACCTACGCCTTCATCGAGGATGGCAATCAAGAATACATCCGGTCCAACCTCGTAGACGAGACCTTCATCAGCCCCAGGCTTAACCTGATGTTGTTCGTCGACGCCTCTGGGCAGACCGTTTTGGGCAAGGCCTTTGACTTGGAAGTTGAGCAGGAAATCCCCGTTCCAAAAGGCTTGCAGGAGCACCTCTCAGCCAATCCTTATTTGCTACGCCCTCCTGATACTGAAAGCAACATCACAGGCATCCTGCTTATCCCCGAGGGCCCTCTGCTGATTGCTTCCAGGCCCATCCTGACCAGCGAAGAAGCAGGTCCGATTCGCGGGACTTTGATCATGGGGCGCTACTTTGACGCGTCGGAGGTCGAAAGCCTGGCCAGGGTCGCGCGCCTTTCTATTTCCGTGTACCCAATAGACGACCCACAGATGCCAGCTGATTTTCAGACAGCGCTCCCATCCCTATCGGCAGAAACCGCCACCTTTGTCCGATCGCTGAGCGCGACGTCCATCGCAGGATACACGTTGATCGAGGATGTGTACGGGAACCCGGCTCTGGTATTGCGCGTGGACATGCCCAGAGAGGTCTATGTGCAGGGAGAGAGCAGCGCGCTCTATTTCATCCTGGCGCTGGTGGGGATCAGCTCGGTGCTCGGTTTTGTAGTCATGTTGTTTCTAGAAAGAGCCGTACTATCCCGGCTGGCCCGCCTCAGCAACGATGTAAGCGACATAGGCACGAGGCACGATTTCTCGATGCGCGTGCCAGTAGCCGGAAACGACGAACTGTCAGACCTCGCCAATGCGATCAACGAGACACTGTCGGAATTGGAACAGGTCCAGGGCGATCTGAAAGAAAGTGAAAATCGATATCGCCTGTTGTTCAACAGCGGAACCGATCTCGTGCTCGTCAGCGAGGTAGCCAGCGAAGGCATGCCAGGAAAGATCATCGAGGCGAACGAGATCGCAAGCCAAAGACTCGGCTATACGAAAGAAGAATTCCTAGAACTGACGCCGCTGGAGATCATCGCCTCAGAAGGCAGACAGGATTCCCCCACGCTGGCACAGCGGCTATCGACGGAGGAATCCATCCTTTTCGAAG
>Ga0315550_1002646_pt1 | contig 10926 bp, 10 predicted proteins | sample SalMarSW160190MG_2_FD_203100 | JGI IMG/M metagenome (GOLD analysis project Ga0315550, IMG submission 203100) | Salt marsh sediment microbial communities from the Plum Island Ecosystem LTER, Massachusetts, United States - Salt Marsh Sediment SW1601-90 ... | reverse complement strand
CTGAAAGTCCTGACATTGTCGAAGGGCGCAAGCGGAATAGAGGCAAGGTGCATTGATGAGTTAGGCAAATCATCTTTTCATCTTAATTACTTAAACCTAACCCTATTCACTGAAATTCACATTAAAGAAATTTTATCAAAAAAAGGTTTGATCCCTTTTACGCCCTTTAATTTTGCAAAAGAAAACTAACGAGGTGGTGCTCATCAGAGCCAGAAGCATGAACATTAACGCCAGATAGAGTGCAGGGCCAATTTTTAGGAGCACCCAGCTTATGCCCACAAGAGGTAGCAAGCCCCATCGCACCATTGTCTTCAGAATAGTATGTTTGGCCATGAACTCAGCTATATGAGGCGAGGAGGCATAATAGAGGTCTACAAAGAAATTGCCAGCAGAGCTGGTGAGCAGGAAGCGATCGCGGAAGTCACGAAGCACCTTGACATGTGGTTCCGAGGGTGAACCGTAAACTGCTGTGGCAATAAAGCAGCCATCTTTCTCTTTATCAGTAACAGAGGATGCTTCGTTAGAATAGTCTGAATTGCCTGCATCATTATATGCCCTTACACGATAATAATAAGATCTATGCGGACTGAGTCCAGTATCGTTATAGGAGGTAACATTGTCACTTACAGTATTTATCTGGGTGAAACTTTCCCCATATTGCTTCCTTTCGATCTTGAACCCCAATTCATCATAAGAGTTGTCAGTCCAAGAAAGGTCGATTTGTTTTTCTGATACTGTAGTTGCAACAAGGTCAGTAGGAGCTTCCGGTAGCGTCCCACAAATGAACTTACCAAAAGCGGCTGGTGAATCTCCTACACTGATGATATTTGTAACAGTATTATCAGATGTGCTTATCACAGATACAGTAGCATCCGAGTTATTCGCCACATACACATACTCTCCATTAGGGGTTACCTCCACCCCATAGGGACCATTTCCAACACCAATAGTGGCAGTAACAGTATTATCAGAGGTTCTTATCACAGATACAGTAGCATCCGAGTTATTCGCCACATACACATACTCTCCATCAGGGTCTGCTGCGACACCCAAAGGACCAATTCCAACACCAATAGTGGCAGTAACAGTAGAGACACTTATCACAGATACAGTAGCATCGGAGTTATTCGCCACATACACATACTCTCCATCAGGGTCTACTGCGACACCCAAAGGACCATTTCCAACGTCAATTGTAGCGGCGACTGTATTAAAATAAGTACTTATCACAGATACAGTAGCATCGGAGTTATTCGCCACATACACATAATCTCCATCAGGGTCTACTGCGACACCCAAAGGACCAATTCCAACACCAATAGTGGCAGTAGTATTATCAGAGGTGTTTATTACAGATACAGTGTTAGTAGCATTGTTCGAGACATAAGCATAAGCATCTGCATAACATTCTCTTGATAGAAACAAGTAAAATAAGGCAATAGCACCTATCAAGACAAACGATATCTTTTTCACATACCTTCTCCTTTTTTTGTTGAGAGCAGTATAGGATATTAAGCATTTTCTTTCTACTTAAATTTACCAGAAAATATTTCTATTAAATTTTTGCAAGGATAGGGATACATTATCCTAATTTATTCTCATCACCTTCTCCAATTCCTGGATCCCCTGAACTATTAGCTCCTTCTTCTCTTAACTTAGATCTTTTTCCTCTAATTTTCTTTTTGGTCCCAAAAGCCTCATCTCAGACCGATAATCAACACATGTATATTGCATAACTATATACCTGGTGGTTAAGATTGTCTTCTTATAGTCCATCTGACTAATGCATAGGACTGAGAAATAGCAATAGATGCAAGTCAGAGAAAGCCTAAGAAACCATATTTTTCTAAATATATTGCCAGGTTAAAAACGTAGATTACTGGCTCCATAAACAATGTTAGGAACCCAACAATCAATTATGTTGCTATTTCAAATGCAGGATACCTTTCAATACCCCCAATCCCGCTATTATAAATAAAGGAATCACATCTTTTTTTAAATAGTTTTTTTGCGTGCCATTGTCCTGATTTGTTCGATCCTGCGTCGAAGGCCCCTGTCCACCGTGAACTGTTTTTCGATCACACTGGAGGCTGCACCAACACCACCATAACATTCCAGGGAAAATACCTCCGCTATGGTATGTAATGATTTATTGCATAGCTCCCTCACCAGATACATGGCCACCTGCCTGGCTTCATTTCTCCTGCCTCTTTTTCCATGAAGAAGGCTTGCTTCAGAAACGTGGTAGAGCGTTGCTATATCTCTGAGCACAGAGGATAATCGAGGTCTCAACGCTCCTGTCTCATACCGTGTATGCTCCCCACTAAAAGAAGCTCCGCCTTCCCGTATCCTGGTAATGAAATCATTATTTCCTAAGAGGGGTGCGAGTCGCTTGCTAGAGTAAAACTTCACGAGCGCTTCTTCGTTTCCAGATGCAACAAATGTATGAAAATCCCGTGGGCTTTTATACTTGGCCAGCACCTCCTCTATTTTAAGCCACTGTGGGGCCTACTCCACACATACTCCCCTGGATCATCTGTCATATGTGCCTCAACAGGGTTGAGATGAATGGAGCGAACAACTGCTGCTAGATAGGTGTCTCTGTCAATCACAATGGCCTTATAGCGTCCCCGAAAAAGAGGACCATCCCTCTTGTGGGCTCGGTTGAATCGTTGTGTATATACCCCATCAATATAACGCATTACCCGCTGAAGGTTACCATGAGGCAGCAAGAAATGGCTCTGATATCCCATCTGTGCCATGCATCTTCGAGTAAGGCGAGATAGCCTGTATAGTCATTGTTTGTGAGAAAGGCTGCATTGCCGCCTATGGCCCTGTTCATCACGTGATAAAAGGCGCCAGGGTATTCAATGCGTAAAGGTCGAGACATGCTGGTCTGCCTGGAATAAAGAAGAATGTTTCTCTCGATCTCCAACAGGAAAGAAGTTTTGTCAAAAAAAGACTTGATCCCTTTATTACTTCGGAATCACTGATGTCCCAACGTTGGAAAAAAACAGACTTTTTATGACCTAACTTGTTGATTTTACTAAATCAGTTTTTTCAAATGAACTTCAAGTCGATGATATGTCAGATAGCCAGAAAAACCTTATCTGGTGAGGCCTTAAGGGATTATCACTGCTCAACGTTGGGACACTACTGCTTCGGAATATAAATTGAATGAGGCTTTAAGAAATCCGGCCATTGTCAAATGATTAGTAGTCTATTGGCATAGACGGCCTTGAAAGGAGGGATAAAAAATGGAAGGTTTTATAGGTTCAAGAGACCCACCCAATTTCAACCCGACAGTACCATAGTTTTGCCAAAATAATCACTTTTTTAAGGAGGGTAAAATGAAGAATACTAAAAAAATAACAATTTTGCTCCTTGTATTTTCCCTCTGCGTTTTTCTTAGTACTCTGGCCATTGCGGCAAAAAAAGAGGTGATTGTCTACACCTCGCTTGAAACAGAGGAAACCGTAGAATACCTCGAGCTGGCCAAAAAGGAACTCCCCACTTTAGATATCAAATGCATTCGTCTTTCTACAGGAGAACTAGGAGCCAGAATGCTCGCAGAACGAGCGAATCCCCAGGCCGATGTCGTCTGGGGCTGGGCCGTGACAAATATGGCGGATTTTGCTGACAGAGGGATGCTCGAAACGTATAAGCCCAAAGGGTGGGGTAAGATCCCTGCCAGGTTTAAAGACCCAAACGGCTCCTGGACGGCTATTGACCTTTATATGGCAGCTTTTGTTCTCAACACCAAGGTGATGGCTAAAGAGAACCTTCCTAAGCCCAAGGGATGGAACGACCTGCTTAACCCAGCATACAAGGGTAAATTAATCATGCCCAACCCGGCAAGCTCCGGCACAGGCTTCCTCCAGGTTGCAAGCCTTCTGGAGATGCTTGATCCGGATTATGCAAAAAAACCTGTTGCGAAAAACAAGGGCTGGGAATTTCTGAAAAATCTGGATGAGAATATGGGTCAGTACATTAAGAGTGGGTCCAAGCCCGCCAAGTTGACGGCAGCTGGGGAGTATGCAATTGGATGCTCCTTTGCCTTTGTTTACTCATCCCTAAAGAAGAAGGGCTTTCCTGTTGAGATGGTGCTTCCCCAAGAGGGGGCAGGCTATTAGCTTGAGTCTAATGCTCTTCTGAAGGGGGCAAAGCACGTGATGGCGGCAAAGAAATTTCTCGACTGGGCCATTGTTGAAAGCGCTATGAGGGCATACGCCAAGTTCAAGTTGGGAGTGACGCTCCCGGGTATTCCTGGGCCACCCGATCTTCCTCAGCTGAAAGATGTTAAACTTGCCCCCATGGATTTTCCATGGCAGGCAACCAACCGAGGAGAGATCCTGGTCACCTGGCAGGACAAATTCCTAAGATAAATGAAGCCTATGAGAGGAGGCACGACTATCGTGTCTCCTCTCTATTTTCTGTGGATTGTCGTGACAATTTTTTCTTGAATGATAACCTGTACGGATAGTTAGTCAGGATGCCAAAAGCATGGATAAAGATTAAAACTCCAAGGTAGGAAGCAGATCATGCCAAAAAATCTGCAATTAAAACATTTGACGAAAGCATTCGGCACGCTCGTAGCTGTTAATAACGTTAATCTGGAGGTTCAGGAGAGTGAGTTTGTCTGCTTCCTGGGTCCCAGTGGATGTGGAAAGACAACAATCCTTAGGATGATTACAGGATTTGAAATACCAACCTCCGGCGAAATTGTGTATGATGAGAAGGTTATCAATGATATTGTCCCCCAAAAGCGTGATTTCGGCATTGTCTTTCAGTCCTACGCCCTTTTCCCCAATATGACCGTATTGGAAAACATTGCCTTTGGCCTAAAGATGAGAAAAATGCCAAGGGAGAAGATCAACCGTAGGGTCGATGAAATCTTAGATCTTATCGGCCTGAGAGATTGGCAGAATAACTATCCGGCCCAGGTGAGCGGAGGCCAGCAGCAGCGAGTCGCGTTGGGAAGAGCTCTTGCCCCCAATCCAACTGTGTTGCTTCTGGATGAACCCCTCAGCGCATTGGATGCCAAGATCCGTGTTCGTTTGAGAGCCGTGATAAAGCAACTCCAACAGGAACTTGGCATCACAATGGTATATGTTACCCACGATCAGGAAGAGGCTTTGTTTATTGCCGATCGGGTCGTGGTAATGGAGGAGGGAGTGTTTAAGCAGGTGGGAACACCCATTGAGATTTACAAGAATCCTCAGTCTGGTTTTGTTGCCGATTTCGTGGGAATCTCAAACTTTTTCGACGGGAAACGCCTGAACAAGACCGTGCAGGTGAAGGATATCCAATTTGTTGTGCCTCAAGCGAAATCGCTCCCTGCTGATAGGGTAACCCTCTCCATCAGGCCTGAAAATATTGAAATAGTCAACTCCGAGAGACCACTCCATGATCTGGAACCATCGAACATTGTCAGGGGAAAAATCGAGGTCTTCACCTTTCTCGGAGCAGTCGTGAGGATGCTGGTAGGCAGCGCAAATGGAGAAGTCATTGTTGATATGGTGGAAAAGGAGTTCGAACAAAGACAATTGAACCGTGGGGACGAGGTTGATATGTATTTCCCTCCAGATGCATTTCTTGTGTACCAGAAGGACTAGATCGGCCTCAGAATCGTACTGGTTATCCAATAAAAAATCAGATGATCAATGAATCGTTCACAGAATGAAACGTATGGCGTATCCTCTGTAAGCTTGGTGGTTGATAGGTACATCCTGAATGCCGTGACCATACTTATTGCCTTTCTTCTTGTTTTCTTCATGCTTTTTCCCATTTACAAAATTCTTGTCATGAGTTTTTTTAAAGAGGGCACCTTCGGGCTGGGAAATTTTACACTTGCCAACTATATTAAATATTTCGGCACTCCCCGCATCGCCAAGTCGCTCTATAATAGTCTTTATATCTCCCTCGTGACCATGGTCATTACCACAATTCTTGCCTTCTTTTTTGCCTATGCCTTAACTCGAACCACCATCCTTGGGAAAGGCTTCTTCTATACCATGGCCTTCATGCCGCTGATTGCCCCCTCCATCATCCAGGCCCTGGCCCTGATTTTGCTCTTTGGCCGTAACGGTCTCATTACGGCACACCTATTCAAAACCGGTTGGTCTATCTATGGGGCATGGGGCATTATAATTTCAGAGGTTCTCTACTGTTTTCCCCACGCCCTGGTGATTCTTTACACTACTCTGTCTGCAGTGGACAGCCGTCTGGATGAAGCGGCCGAAAGCCTGGGGGCAAATGCACTGCAGGTTTTTTCAAAAGTGACCATTCCTTCTGCAAAGTATGGACTTCTCAGCGCTGCTGCCCTGACCTTCAACCTCACGATTACTGACTTCGGTAATCCGGTTGTGATCGGAGGGGACTTCAATGTCCTGGCCACAGAAATCTATGCCCAGGTGACAAATCTCTACCGGTTTGACCTTGGAGCCACGGTGAGTGTCATTCTCCTGATCCCTTCTATGGCAGCCTTCATGTTTAATTACTATGTGACGAGAAAGAGTTTTGCGCTTATAAGTGGTGCGGCAAGACCCTTTATACGACCTTCTAAGCCTCTGAGAAAGTGGGGATTTACCGCTTACTGCATCTTTGTTTCAGGTTCCATCATCATTGTTTTTGCAGTAGTGGTGATGGGCTCATTCGTGAAAGTCTGGCCCTATGACTGGTCTCTTACACTGAAACACTATCGATTTCCCTCTCTTGGTGGTTATTTCGCTATCTGGACCAGTCTCTGGATCTCTATTCTGGTTGGTTTTTTCGGGGCCTTCCTAACCCTCATTGCAGGATACATCGTAGAAAAGAAGAAACCTTTCGGGGTGCAACTTCTCTATCTGCTTTCCGTGATGCCAGCGGCCATTCCTGGCCTGGTTCTCGGGCTGGGATACATCCTGGCCTTCAATAGGCCCTATTATATCTTTTATGGGACTCCATGGATTATCGTCATCTGCGTGGTTATTGCCAACTTTACTCTGGGAACCTTATCCAGTATCTCTAATATCAAGAACATCGATCCATCAATTGAGGAAGCAGCCACGAGCCTTGGCTCTACCTCTATTAGCACCTTTGTCCGCCTTGTCTTTCCTCTTGCAAGGGTGGCCTTTTTCCAGAATTTTGTTTACTTCTTTATGCGTTCAATGACGACTATTAGCGCTGTGATCTTTCTGGTGTCTGCAACCGTGCATGTTGCGGCCATTGAGATCATCTGGCTCGACAATGATGGTTGGATGGCCAGCGCCGATGCTATGTCTACGTGCGTTATTGGGATCGTTCTGCTCATGCTTGGTTTTCTGCGCATTGTTATGGGCAAAAAGGGTGGCTATGTCATGGCTGGGGGCACGACCTGAAGGGTTTGCATCTGAGGAGTCTATTATTTGTGCAATCAGAAATATGTTGACAGCATCTAATGTTTTTGATATTTTGTATAGACAACTAATCATCTACCTGCTAAAATTTCGAATAACGAGGAGCTTAAAAGCAATTGCAAATAGTTGATCCATTAAATCCAATCCCAAAATATCTTCAAATTAGTGCGTGGCTCAAAGAGCTTATTCAAACAGGAAGATACGAAAAAGGAAAGAAACTACCCTCTGAAATTGAACTTTCAAAAATGTGCGGCGTAAATAGGAATACGTTAAGGCAGGCTATAGGGGAATTGGTATCAGCGGGAATATTGAGGAAAGAAAAAGGCATAGGAACCTTTGTTTCATCGTCCATGCCTGTGGCTCTTAAACATAAACTTAATCGAATTTCCAGTTTCAGCGACGATCTGAGCGACATTGGCATAAAGGAAAAAACAAAAATTCTGAAAAAAGGCATTGAGGATGGAAAAGATCATGTGGCGAAAACCTTGTTGCTAGACACAAATAATAAGGTAATCGTTGTTTGCCGCTTGAGGGCAGGAAATGATATTCCTCTTATATATGAAGAAAGTTATCTTCCATGCGATATGTTCAAAGATATTTTAGATATGGACCTTACTGGTTCAATGTATAAAATTATTTCAGAACGTTTTAATATTGTTCTTGCACGGTGTGAACAGACAATAGGAGCAGTAAATTTAAAGGGAAAAATAGCAAAGATTTTGGATCTTGCTGAGAATTCAGCGGGAATTTTCATGGAAAGCATAACATTCGATCAAAATAGTATCCCCATAGAAGTGCTCTACTCATATTACAGGGGAGATAAATATATATTTGAAGTCGAACTCGGACGATATCGTATAAAAGAGAACAACATAGTTCATTCCATTTAAGGATAGGGGGCTCTTTTTTTATACTACTATGTATATACATCTAAACAATAATCATTAAAGCAATTACCCTTAAGGAACATTACAGAGATAAACAAAATGGAAGAAAAAAACATTTTGGAAAGGCTGGTTGAAGTAAGCCCGGGGATGGAAATATGGTGGGATTCATCCCCCCTTATTTACGATTTTCGAAAGGGCTTATTTGGAAGACGGGTATTCCAGAGATGAATATAACACGCATCCTTCACTCATTCGTACTGCAGAAGAGTTTTCTCAAGCTACAGTTGAAATGATAGAATGTGCAGAAAATTGTCTTGAAATTTTTAATTCATAATTCTCAGGAGGATTTTATGTTAACAGGGGTAGTAAGGGAGATAAAACCAAAAGAAAACAGGGTTGCCATGACACCAGCAGGTGTTGAACAAATGATATCCCATGGACACTCAGTTCTGGTTGAAACCGGCGCAGGTGAGGGATCCGGCTTTTCTGACGAAGATTATGTGAAGGCTGGTGGAAAAATTTGTAGTTCAGCAAAAGAGATTTACAAAAAAAGCGAAATGATAATGAAAGTAAAGGAGCCTCTGCCCGTTGAATATCCCTTGATTCGAAAAGGACAGATTGTATTTACATATTTTCATTTCGCAGCAAACGCTGAACTTACGAAAGCAATTATAGATTCTGAATGTGTAGCGGTGGCTTACGAGACAATAGAGCGGGAAAACGGCTCTTTACCACTCCTTACTCCTATGAGTGAAATTGCAGGAAGAATGGCTATCCAGGAAGGTGCTAAATACTTAGAAAACACTTATGGTGGTAAAGGCATACTTCTCAGTGGTGTGCCGGGTGTTGAGCCTGCCACCGTTATGATTATCGGTGCAGGTGTTGTGGGAACGAATGCTGCAAAAATAGCAGCGGGATTAGGAGCAAGAGTTTTTCTGATTGATGTTAACTTGGAAAGATTGAGATATTTGTCTGACATAATGCCGTCCAATGTTGTCACTACCGTGTCAAATCCGGAAAATACCCGTAAACTTCTTAAAGAGGCTGATCTTGTTGTGGGAGCAGTTCTTGTACATGGAGCAATAGCGCCTAAGTTGATAACACGCAAAATGTTAAAGTTAATGAAAAAAGGTTCTGTTATTGTGGATGTGGCAATTGATCAGGGAGGGTGTATAGAAACATCTAAACCAACAACTCATGATGACCCTGTGTATGTTGTAGATGGAATCATACATTATTGTGTGGCAAATATGCCCGGAGCTGTTTCACTTACCTCGACGAAAGCACTTATAAATGCAACTTTACCATATGCGTTGGATATTGCTGATAAAGGTTACAAAAAAGCAGCGCAAGAAAACCCGGAAATAGCCAGAGGTATTAATATTATTAAAGGAAAAGTGACACATAAAGGTGTTGCTGAAGCTTTTAATCTGGAATATGAATCCGTGGATTCTATGTTATAGTAATTTTTGATACTATTATTTTGATCTCGGCTAATGGAATTGGGTTAAGAAATAATGCGCTACATGATTTAAAAATAAACTTAGAAAAAAGGTAAGGAGGTTACAATGAAAGAATTAAAAGAATGGTTTGTCCCCTGGCTGCTGACCGCAAGAAAATACGACACAAGTGTTCTTGATAGGGCCTGGGCAAATCCAGCCCATGCGAGGCTTATGCTTAATGAAAATCCGATTCCTCCATCCGATAAGGTTGTTGAAGCAGTTACTGAGGCCGTGAAAAAGGGGAACAGATATCCTGACAGCATGTTAAATCTAAGAACCAAGATTGGTAAAATGTATGATCTTGGGCCTGATAATGTTGCACTTTGCAATGGATCATCAAATGCTTAAATACAGTGTGGAGCTCTACGAGAATCTCGAAGAGGAGGCCGACCTGACTACCGGCTGGAAGAAAAACGGCTGCCTGCACCTGGCCTGCAGCCAAGCCCGTCTGTTTGAACTGAAGAAGGGGGCCACGATGGCCCGTGGGTTCGGGCTTGATATGCACATCATCTCACCAAAGGAGGCCCTGGATCTCTTCCCTATAATGAGCTTGGATGGCGTGATCGGAGCGGCCTTCATACCCTCTGATGGACAGGCCGATCCCAGCGGCCTGACACTGGCTATGGCAAAAGGGGCCAGGAATCGCGGCGCAGAGATTTACCAGCAGACCATTGTGACAGGATTTGAGTTCAAGAACAACCGGGTGACAGCCGTGAATACCGACAGGGGCAAGATCAGGTGCGAAATCGTTGTGAATGCCACTGGTATGTGGGGACGCGAGCTTGGCCAGATGATGGGTGTCAATGTTCCGCTGGTTCCCTTTCAGCACCAATACCTCGTTACAGAAGAGATTGACGGGGTACCTCCAAATTTGCCTACCTTGCGCGATAAAGACAGCCTGATCTACTATAAGGAAGTGGTCGGGGGTTTGGTCATGGGCGGCTACGAGCGGAACGGTATCCCTTGGGCACTTAACGGTATTCCCAAAGATTTTACCCAGAAGCTGCTCAAGTCCGACTTTGATCATTTTGAGCCGCTTTCGACTGAAGCCATTAAGCGTACACCGTGCCTGGAAACAGCGGGTGTGATACGGCTGGTCAACGGACCTGAGGCCTTTACACCTGACGGCAACTGCATTATGGGTGCGGCACCTGAACTGGA
>Ga0315550_1002645_pt1 | contig 10928 bp, 6 predicted proteins | sample SalMarSW160190MG_2_FD_203100 | JGI IMG/M metagenome (GOLD analysis project Ga0315550, IMG submission 203100) | Salt marsh sediment microbial communities from the Plum Island Ecosystem LTER, Massachusetts, United States - Salt Marsh Sediment SW1601-90 ... | reverse complement strand
AGCCCACCTCGGATGCATTACATGAATATCAATAGAAGTTGTTGGTTTTATTTCAAAACAGAATCTTTCAAATCCACAAGCCCTAATTTTATTTTTAGCTAAATCATCTAATTTAACTTCTTCACATCTAACATATAAAGAAGCATTAATATAAGCTGCAGGACATTTTCTTATTTTTTCAATTGCATTATCAATTTGTTGTTTAGTAGCATGAACATATTGTATTGTTCCCTCATCTCTTCCGGCCCAAATAGTAACTGCATACTGAAATTCATTTTCCTTATTTAAGCCCATAAGAACTTCTAAATCTCAAGCTTTTTAAAGAATATTATAATATAATTATTATGACAATCAGACAGCCAATTGTAACTGTAGCAGGTCACGTCGACCACGGGAAATGTGTATCTGGAGATACATTAATTCCTTTAGTGGACGGGACAATTTTAACTGCAAAAGAATTATTTGAAAAAAATTTTGACAAGTCAAAAGCTAAAAAGCAAGGAAGTGATATTATCCAAAAAACAGAAAACATCATTCTTTTTAGTGATTATGGAGCAATAAACCTTCCTACAAAGGCATCTCATATTTGGAAGAGAACAAAAAAAGAATTAATTGAAATAAGAACTGCGCATGGAGATATTTTAAAAACAACTCCTGAGCACCCGTATTTTACATTCTCGCTTCCGGGAGATAAAAAAATAAGAGCAGAAGACCTAAAAATAGGAGATTACATTGCAATTCCAAAAAAAATAAAAATGAAGGATACAAACCCAAAAGAAGTTCTCCTAAATAGGTTAAAAGAGCATAATTTTTTATGCTTTCTTAATTTAAGTTCTGAGGGATTAACAGAAAAAATAAAAAGGTATGGGATAACTAGAATAGAAAAGGAATTATTAATAAAACATCTAGCAGACTCATTAAGAAAAGCAAGAATAAGATTCCAGGATTTGTATAAAATTTGTAGATACTTTAAGATCCCTGAAATTAAAATATATGAAATGATTGGAGCAATTAAAAATTCTTCAGAAAAACAAAGGGTAGGGCATACGAGTAAAATTATAAAATTGCCTGATTTTCATGAACCTGAAAAACTAGGTTATATTCTTGGATGCATAGCAGGGGATGGTCACTTAAGTAAAACACAAGTTCTTTTAGATAACAATGATAAGGAAATTCAAGAAAAATACTCGGAATATCTGAAAGAGATATTTAGCTTAAATTGTTTTGTAAAACAAAATCACACTTGCCAAACAGTTGTTAATGATGGAGGGTTAACATTCAAAAGGTTTATTAAAGACTTGATTGGATTTCCAGATAAAAACAAATCAGCAACAATAGAAGTCCCAAAAATAGCCCAGAAAAATAAAGAAATTTTTAAGGGATTTTTCTCAGGGATTATTGATACAGATGGATATGTTTCTCATTTAAATTATTCAATAGAATTAACAAGCAAGAGCAAACAACTTATTAAACAATGTTCAATACTTCTATTAAACTTAGAAATACAATCAGTAATTTACAAAAAAAAAGGATTTTTTGTATTAAGAATAGCGAATAAAGAGTGTTTAAATAAATTTTTGGATAATTTTATTCTAAGGCTGAAAAGAAAAATGAGGAGAATAATTACTGCATCAGAAAAAGCTCAATCAAGCAGGATTTTTGATATTCTTCCGATAAATAAAGAAGAATTGAAAAAATTAAAACTCCCATCAAATCCAAATAAGATTATTCCTTATTTTAATAAATATTTAAAAAATCAGAACATAACAAGGGAGATTCTTAAAAAAATACTAAATAATGTAGTAAAGAAAAATTCAACATATTATACTATGAAAAGGGAATTGGAAGGGGATACTAGATATGTGAAGGTCATTTCAAAAAGAAAGATAAAAAATAAGGAAAAATATGTTTATGATTTTACTGTTCCCGGGACACATAATTTTGTAGCTGAAAGAACCTTGGTTCATAATACAACAATACTGGATAGTATAAGAGAGACAGGAGTTCAAGAAAAAGAAGCAGGAGGAATTACTCAAAAAATATCATTTACAAAAGTTCCGATTGAAAATGTTTACAAAATATGCCCTGTTTTAGAAAAAGGCAGGAAACTTGATTTTTCAGGACTTTTATTTATAGATACTCCTGGACATGCAGCATTTTCTCATTTAAGAAAACATGGGGGAAGTCTTGCTGATCTTGCTATTTTAGTTATTGATATAAATGAAGGAATCAAACCGCAGACCCAGGAAGTAATTGAAATCCTCAAACATAATAAAACCCCTTTTATTGTTGCATTAAATAAAATAGATAATATTTCTGGGTGGAGAAAAATGTCAGAGAACATAAAAGAGAGCATAGATTTACAATCTACAACCACAAAACAAGATTTTCAAGAAAAGCTTTTAACTCTTATTGCAAGCCTTCAAAAATATAAGTTTGATGCAAAACCTTTTTATGAAATAGATAATTTTGCATCTGAACTAGCCTTGATTCCATGCTCAGGAAAAACAAGAGAAGGAATAAATGAGTTGACAATGGCTTTTTGTGGTCTTTCTCAAAAATTTTTAAAAGATAATTTGAAATTAGGAAAACAAGCACAAGGGGTTATTTTAGAAGTAAAAAAAGAAAAATCAATGCAATACGCAGAAGCAATATTATATGATGGTTCTTTATGTATAAATGATGAAATTGCAATAGCTACTTTTGATGAACCTATTGTAACTAAGATACGTGTTTTAGAAGAGATACAACCATGTTCTTCTAAATTCAAGCCAGCAGAAAAAGTGACTGCTGCTGATGGAATAAGAATGCAATTAGTAGATTCAGAAGGAATCTTACCTGGAATGCCTTTTACTATTTTTAAAGATAATTTAACTGAAATTAAAAAAGAATTTGAAAAAGAAGTTGGAAAATCAATTGAAACAGATGAAACTGGAATTATTGTAAAAGCAGATTCATTAGGAAGTTTAGAAGCTCTTAGAACATTGTTAAAACAAGAAAAAATTAAAATAATAAAAGCAGGAATTGGGAAAATAAATAAAAAAGATGTTATTTCTGCAAAAACTAATCTTAAAAACGATCCAGTAAATGCAGTTATTCTTGGTTTTAATACACAAGAAGATGAAGAAGTAAAAGAAATGGATTTTGGAAAAATTAAAATAATAACAAATGATGTTATTTATAAAATAATTGAAGATTTACTTGAATTTCAAAGACAAAAAGAAAATGAAATTAAAAGAGAGAAAATAATGAAACTTGCAAGCATATGCAAAATTACTATTCTTCACCAGTATGTTTTTAGAAATTCAAATCCTGCTGTTTTTGGAGTAAGAGTAGAATCAGGAAAATTAAGAGCAGGAATTCAATTAATTAATGAAGATGGAAAAGAAATAGCTAAAGTAAAAGCTGTTCAAGAAAATCAAAAGAAAATAGACCAGGCAAAACAAGGAATGGAGGTTGCTATCAGCCTTCCAGGAACAGCTTTTGACAGGCAATTATCTGAAACCCAGGCTCTTTATTCAAATCTTTCTGAAAGGCAGTATAGGCAGTTTAAAGAAAATAAAGAGCTTCTCACACAAGAAGAAATTAAAACTTTGCAAAAAATTGCAGAAATCAAGAGAAAAGAAAAAGTTACTTGGGGTGTGTGAACCTTTAAAATAACTGAAATCCCATCACAACAAATCTTAAAAAATCAATTTAAATTAATAAGTTATGAGTAAAAAACCTAAAAAAGTTTTTGTAAGTGGTTGTTTTGATTTGCTTCATAGTGGGCATATAGCTTTTCTTAAAAGTGCATCAGAATTTGGAGAGGTTTATGTTTCAGTAGGTTCTGATTCAACAATAACAGGTCTTAAAAAAAGACCAACTATTTATACTGAAGTAGAAAGAGTTTATATGCTAGAAGCACTTTCATGTGTGAAACAAGTAGTTATTGGTTCTGGAAGCGGTTTTTTAGATTTTCAGCCTGAATTAGAAGAATTAAGACCAGATGTTTTTGTAGTTAATAAAGATGGGGATAGCCAAGAAAAAAGAGATTTATGTAGAAGATTAGGCATTGAATATAGAATTTTAGAAAGAATTCCCGCACAAGGATTACCTGCAAGAAAAACTACAGAGTTAAGATCTAATTTTAATATTCCTTATAGAATTGATTTAGCAGGAGGCTGGTTAGACCAGCCGTTTGTGTCAAAATATTATCCCGGGCCTGTCTTAACAATTTCTCTAGAACCTGATCATGAATTTAATTTAAGAAGCGGGATGGCAACATCTACTAGAAATAAAGCAATTAAATTATGGGGGGGAATTCTTCCAAAAGATGATGAAGAAACTGCTAAAGTTCTGTTTGCATATGAAAATCCTCCAGGAACTGTTGAAATTGCAGGATCACAAGATTCAATTGGAATAGTTATGCCTAATTTAAATTATTCTTTTTATAAAGGAAAATATTGGCCAGAAAGTATAGAAACAGTAAGTGATCATAGAGTTTTAAGTAATCTAGAGTCTTTAATACAATTAATCCCCTTAACTCCCCGTGCAGGAGATTTTAGTGTTTTTGATGAAATTAGGGTTAATAGAGAAGGGGCCAAAAGATTATCAAAAGCTGCTCAAAATTGTTTTCAAGCAATAAAAAATAAAGATAATAAAGAAATTGGAAAATATATAAAAGAAAGTCTTGAAGCTCAAGTAGCTATGTTTCCAAGAATGATTAATCAAAAGATTATTAATCAAATTAATAAATATAAAGACCAAGTTTATGGGTATAAAATATCTGGAGCAGGCGGAGGAGGGTATTTAATATTAATTTCAGATAAAAGAATTAGAAATAGTTTAAAAATAAGAATAAGGAGAAGCAAAGAAGTGCAAGGAGAAAAATCTGCTTTCATCTAATTTACCTAAACAAATCCCTGATCCACCTGAAGAATTTTGTAAAAGGATTTAAACTTGGGGTTATTGTTCTGCATGCAGTCCTTCCTCCTGAATCAATAAAACACTCATCTCCAATATCACAATCCTCGCAACTTCCACCGCAGCCATCATCACAAATATTTCCAGGGCAATAAGGAACACAAGCATGCTTGGACATATCTCTTCCAAACTCATGAATAATATCTCCATCAACATTATAAACAGTTGCATTCATAATATCTCCATCTACATCAAAAATAATATAATGCCACTGGTGTTCTATGCAATAACCTTTTGCAGTAGGAAAGCAATACCGATTGCTTATTGGTGCTCCAGCACCTCCTGAAATTATATTAATCATATTTCCATCCTGGGTTGTATTATAATTGTAATAATGTTCATGAGCAAAAAGGCTTGCAGTAACATTATTATAATACATTAATCTTGTAATCCTGTCTGAGCTAGCAGAATCCTTATAAAAAAGACAATCATCCCTTGAAGTTCCTGCAAGAGGCCTATGTCCTATCACAAACTTATGTGTATAATCTTGTCTTAAAGTTTGATTAAACCAATCAAACTGGTCTCTTGTGATATTCCCGCGATTATCACTTTCTTCAGTATTAACAAAAATAAATAAAGAATTTCCATATCTCCATGAATAACTAGTTTCCTCCCATTGTAGAGTCCCCCCAGGTCCTGTTGCGCCATCACCATTTAAAGGAGCAATCCAATAATCTTGATAAGCAGCAAGAGCAGTATTATAAAAGGATATACCTGAATTACCAAGCTCATGATTCCCTGTTGAAGATAAAATAGGAGTACTAAGAAATCCTCTTGCTCCAGAAGCTAAATTATGAAAATTTACCCAACCTTGTTTAACTTCCCCAGCAGTTGAGCAACCATAAGTTTGAATATCATCTCCTGCAATAATTATAAAATCAGTACCCTTAGAAACCATTTGATTAATCATGCTTTCAAATGCAGCATCACCTCCTGGCGGATAAGAATCTGTTCCAACATCCATGCAATTATCTCCTCTTGAATCACCAAAAAAGCCAAAACTAAATTTTGTTTGTGAATTATTTATTACTTTAAATGTAGAAGCAAAAGAATAATTTTTATGAGTATCATTTTCAACAACTACATGAAAGTCATAAACATTTCCCGGTTTTAAGTCAGTAATTTCAATTTCATGCACATTACTCATAATAGGATCAAAAATAACAAGGCCCGCATTATAATTAATAGTAACATTACTAGGACTTTCTGTTTCTAATCTTATTATTTCTGTTGTTTCATTCCAAGCCATGACATAAGGTTCTAAAACATAATTCATACCCTGATAAATATCTACAGTACAATTGCCAGTTTTATTACAATATCCTAGAGAACAAGGAGTCCACTCTGGATAAAGGGTGTAAGTGCAATCAAATATTGCACCACAAAAATCATTAGTGCATTCATTAGAATCATCACAATAAGAATGACTCTCTATATGATCAATAATATCATTAAACTCATCACAAGAATCAATAGTGCAATCTATTCCATCATTTAAATTAGGAGGAGCCCCATCTACACATCTTCCTTCTAAAGTACAGTTTTCTTCACCATCACAAAACAATCCATTATCACAATCTGCACTTACATTACATTCCCTGCCAAAACAAGCACCATCATCACAACTATCAACACAAACATGAGTCTCATTTCTTGCTTCAAATCCACTCCCATTATAATGACAATAATATTCAGTTAAGTTAGTTACTGATGTGCAAAAATCAGTATAAATTACATTAGAGATATTAACACTAGCATTTTCATCATATTTTCTTCCACCATCATCATCTTCACAAGTAAATGAGTCATTGACACATAAGCTTGAAGGAGCCCCTGATCCATCATAGCAATAATAATTAGAATCACAATCATCATCAATCCATCTTTCTTCAGTTCCAGAAGGACAATCATCTCTGCTTTGTTCTATTTCTCTTGTTCCGCCAGCATCACACCTATAATTATCAGTATCTTCCCAGTCCCCTACTTCACAATCATCATCGTCATCAGAAGGAGTGGTTGTAGTCGTAGTAGTCGTGGTTGTAGTAGTCGTGGTTGTAGTCGTTGTGGGTGGAGGGGTTGTAGTTGTAGTAGGCTTAGGAGGAGCAGGAGAAAATGCTAAACTCGCATTAACTGCACTTATTTCATCAAAATCATCTAATCCTAATTCTTGCGCACTAATAACATAATCAAAATCTAATTTTTTCTTTTTTCTGAAAAGCCAATCAAAAATACTATCTTCAAATAAAAATGGAATTTCAGTTAAATTAGAATCAACAATATAAACAATTTCATCATCTGATTTTTTAAATGTAAATGTAACATTATCTAAACTAGAATTTATACCAATCAGTTTAATATAAGCGTTTTTTCCATCTTTACTTGCAACAACTTTTTCAACTGCACCAAGTGCTTTAATTTCCTTAGGATTATAAGATAAAAGCACTAAAATAAAAGCAGCTATAATAAGAATAATAACAACACTCAAAATAACTAAAGGACCGTAAGATTCCCACCAGGCCTTGATTATATGATTCCCACTTCCCCCAGCAACATTAGGGCTGCGGATTTTAATTGAGCTTACATCATCAGAGCCTGCATTATCTTTAATTGGATTTACTTTTTCCTTAACTTTGCGAATAACACCTTTATTAGTTTGCTTGTCTATAATAACAGGATATTCAGCATTTTCCTCTGTTTTTTTCATATCTTCATATATGAACATTACTTAATAAAGATTACTTATTTTTTTATTAATAAAGCAATAGTTTTAAAAAGACGTATTTATATGGTTATTTATTCAAATTTATTTGAATTTAAAGAACATGGTTTTTAAGTTAAATATATCGCATAAAGGAAAAACATACAAAACTGAGACAGAAAGTGAGTCTTTAGTTGGAAAAAAAATAAGTGAAACTATAAAAGGTGAAGATATCTCATCAGATTTAAAAGGATATGAATTAAAAATTACAGGAACAAGTGATATTTCTGGTATTCCTGGGTTTAAGGGCTTAGAAGGTGGTGCTTATCATAGGAGATTATTAAAATATGGTCCTGGAATGAAAGACAGGAGAAAAGGCATAAGATTAAGAAAAAAAAACAGGGGAGAAGAAATTTCATTAAAAACAATTCAAATTAACACAAAAGTATTAAAAGAAGGTGAGAAAAAGTTTGATGATTTGTTTGTTTCTGCTGAGGCAGAAGAAAAGTCTGCAGAATAAAAATCAGCAACCCTTAAAAACCCTTTATTTCTCTAATAAACATGAGTGAAAAACAAAATATTGAAGATATGGGCATGCTTAATATAGGGATAGTTGGTCATATCGACCATGGTAAGACAACCTTATTATCTAAGATTACTGGAAAGTTTGCAGATACTCATTCAGAGGAACTAAAAAGAGGGATAACAATAAAATTAGGATACGCAGATATAATATTAGAAAAAGATAATAAAAAAAGATATGTAAGTTTTGTTGATTGCCCAGGGCATGAAATGCTAATGGCAACCATGCTTTCAGGGGCGGCTTTAATTGATGCAGCTATCCTAGTTATTGCAGCAAATGAAGGAATTAAGCCCCAAACAAAAGAGCATTTGATAGCATTACAAGCTAAAAAAGTTAAAAAAATACTAATTATCCAAAATAAGATAGATCTTTTAACTAAGCAAGAAGCTCTTGAAAGTTATAAAAAAATAAAAGAATTTGCAAAAACAACAATAGCAGAAGATGCCCCAATAATTCCTGTTTCTGCACAGCAAGAAATAAATATTGATGAAATAAAAAAATGGATTTTATCTATAGAAATTCCGCAAAGAGATACGAAATCAGATGCAGAATTTTTAATTGCAAGAAGTTTTGATATTAATAAGCCTGGAACAAAAATTGAAAAGCTTCATGGAGGGATTTTAGCAGGAATTTTAAAAAAAGGTAAATTAAAAATAGGTGATGAAATTGAGATAAAACCAGGAATAACTGAAAAACATGCAAATCAGATTTCTTATAAGCCTCTTAAAACCAAGATTGTCTCTATTTATCGTGGGAATCATCCAATTAAAGAAGCAACTCCTGGGGGAAGCTTAGCTTTTGAAACAGAACTTGATAATATACTTACAAAAACAGATTTTTTATCAGGTAATATTGCGTCAGTTTTAGGTTCTCTGCCAGAAATAAGTGAATCAATAAAAATAAAATATAAGTTATTTAAAGAACTAGTTGGCGAAGAAGAAACTGCAAAAATTGAGCCTATTAAACATAGTGAATTAATTATGCTATCAATTAATACAACAATAACTGTTGGAAAAATAATTAAGCTTAGTGAAAATGAAATTGAACTTTCATTAAGAATCCCAATAGTTCCAATAAAAGGCGACTCAGTTGGACTTGCAAGAAACATACATGGGCACTGGAGATTAATTGGTTTTGGTGAAATACTTTGATTTAAGTATCTAATTATGAATAAAAATTAAATCTTTATTTTAAGCCGCTTCTTCATCAACTTCACCATCTAATTCATCCAAACCATCTATCACATAAAACACTAAGCCTAATTCTTTACGTTTTTCTTTATCTTCAGAAATAGAATCAAAAAGTTTCCTATATCTCATTATATAAAATGGAAGTTCTGAAATTATCCCGCATGATTTTGCAACATGATAATCAACAGCTATTTTTTTTAATAAGCCGTCTGCTCCTCTTCCAGCATAATCTGTGCAAGCAAGTGCAGCTGCAGCAACATCTGAAACCCCTTGCTCTTTAAAATACTGGTAATGACTAACTATTTCTTTAAGAGGAATATCAATAAAATCAGGATTTTTCATCATTAATCTTGCAGTTTCCCTAGGAATGCCACTGCTTATTAATTGCATATATTTTTGGCTTTTTTCTATTGCATAATTTTTAGCATTTTTCAATGAGCCGTGCCTGCTTATCATTCCCGCTTCACTTCTTTCACAAAGAAAACCACCTAAATCAGGATTACTATTTAAAAGATTCTCAGTGGCTTCAAGAGAGTTTCCCCTAGTTAAGCTTCTCCATTCTGCAACCTTTCTTCCAATATCGCCTTTCAATTTAACCTTTCAACCCTAAATTTGAACTCTAAATTTAATTCTTGTAATAAGAAGCTGTTTTATTTAAATTTTTTTATTTATTATTTAAATTTTTAAGAAAAAAATTCAATTCTCAGGTATATAAGCTTTATTGTGATAAGATTCCACAAAGAAAGCCTTTTAAACAAAAACAGCTTATATTAAATATGGATGATGAAGGTAATTCAGATTCCGCAAATGTAAAAAAAGCAGGTGAAGACATTAAATTATTATCTTCAGGAAATTCATCTACCAGTGGCTTTTCTAGAGCTGATTCTAGTTTTAATTCTAATCTTGAAAATATATTAAATTGTCCTAATGACTGTTTAACAACTGTTCTTGAGCCAAGCCAAGGGGAAATAGCTGCGACAAATCCAATCCCCTTGGAAACTTCTGAAGGGAATTTTTTACTTTATAGAGCAGAGGTCCCAGTCAATGTTCCAGAGGGAACTGATTTTTCAAAATTAACTCCTAGAAACAGAAGATCTGAAGTAAGGGTTGTTAGTTTTGATAACACCTTTCCAATAAGAAGCCAAAGAAGAGTTTTAATAAAACCAGAACCTGGAACAGAATTTTACAAATATGAAAGATTAGGATGTGAAGACCAGAGGGCTGCTGAGATTAATGGACAAGTTGAACTAACTTACACAGGATCTGATGGAGTAAATGCTTTGATAATGTGGGCAAGTTCAGACACTGATTTAAACAAGGTTACTAAACAAGGGGTTATCAGCCCTCACATGGCTTTAGAAAGAGCCATTGCTTTAACAAAATCTAGTTTTTATAAAGATAAATGGAAGAAGAGTTTAAAATCAAGAACAGAAGACCTTCCAAAATTAAGAAAGTTTTTTGGAATACCGGGGGATATTCAAGTTAAATTAGA
>Ga0315550_1002642_pt1 | contig 10932 bp, 6 predicted proteins | sample SalMarSW160190MG_2_FD_203100 | JGI IMG/M metagenome (GOLD analysis project Ga0315550, IMG submission 203100) | Salt marsh sediment microbial communities from the Plum Island Ecosystem LTER, Massachusetts, United States - Salt Marsh Sediment SW1601-90 ... | reverse complement strand
GTTTCTCTGAACCGGTTTGTCGAGAAAAACATGATAGATTTTCTTCCTGTTATACTTTGGATGTGTAAGTTTACCGGTCAGATCTCCATCGTTTGTGAGAAGAAGAACACCGGTAGTTGACTTATCCAGCCTCCCCACAGGATATACTCTTTCAGGGCAGGAATCCCCAAGCAGATCCATAACGGTAAATTCAGCATGAGGATCCTCAACAGTTGTAACATAACCTTTGGGTTTATTCATAAGAATATATACCTTCTTCTCTGCTGTAAGTTTTTTGCCTTTATACCTTACATCATCCTTGCGGCTGACCTTTGTTCCAAGATCAGTAATCTTTTTCCCGTTCACGGAAATATATCCTTTAAGGATAATCTCATCAGCTTCACGGCGGGAACAAAGCCCGCTGTTTGCAATAAACCTGTTGAGCCTTATCTGTTCGGACCCTCCTTTTACCTGTTTTCCTTCGGGTTTTGCGAAGGATTTTCCCCCTTTCCTGCCGCGGTTCATTTCACCATTTTATCAGGCTGCAAAGGTACAATTATTTGTCAATTTATGATTTAATGAATTTTTTGCACCTTTGTTGTTCTGAAAAAGAAGAGCATGACAATAATAAAATCAATTTCCGGCATAAGGGGGACCGTCGGGGGAATACCGGGCGAAAATCTGACTCCGATTGATATTGTTAAGTTCACTGCTGCTTATGGTACGTGGGTAAAACAGAGGTATACAGGAAAACCGGTTACAATTATCATTGGCAGGGATGCCCGCAGATCAGGAGCTATGGTCAGCAGTCTGGTAATAACCACATTACGCAGTATGGCGATCAATGTTACCGACCTTGGCATGGCAACAACCCCAACGGTCGAAATAGCTGTTACGGGAACAGGAGCCCAGGGTGGCATAATAGTAACAGCCAGTCATAATCCCGAACAGTGGAATGCACTTAAACTTTTAAACGAAAAGGGAGAATTCCTTTCGGCTGCTGACGGTGGAAAATTACTGATACTGGCGGATGAAGAACGATTTGAATTTGCAACTCCGGATTATGAAGGCTCTCTTGGCAGTGACAATACATGGAGGCAGAAACATATTGACGAGATACTTAAACTTGATCTGGTAGATACTGACGCAATAAGAAATGCAGAATTAACTGTGGCCGTCGATTGTATTAATTCTGTTGGCGTAATAGTATTACCTGCGTTATTGACCTCCCTGGGCGTTAAAAAGGTTATAGGGCTTAATATGGTTCCCGATGGGAAATTTGCACATACCCCGGAACCCCTTCCGGAGAATCTTAAGGAGATATCTGACCTTGTTGCGAGAGAAAATGCTGACATTGGTTTTGCAGTTGATCCGGATGTAGACAGGCTGGCAGTGATAAGTGAGGATGGAACAATGTTTGGTGAGGAATATACGCTTGTTGCAGTATCCGATTATGTCCTGCAGCACACTCCCGGAAACACTGTCTCGAATATGTCATCAACAAGAGCATTAAAGGATGTGACGGAAAAACATGGCTGTTCTTATTTTTCTTCACCGGTGGGGGAGGTAAATGTGGTTGCAGAGATGAAAAGGCGAAATGCTGTCATCGGGGGAGAAGGAAACGGAGGTGTTATTTACCCTGAATTTCATTATGGGCGCGATGCACTTGCAGGTATCGCTCTCTTTCTGACACACCTGGCAAAAAGCAGGATGAAGTGCTCTGAACTACGCAGACAATATCCCGATTATATTATTGCAAAGAAAAAATTGGCTCTTGATCCGGAAACCGACTTTAATGTAATTATGAATGCTGTCAGAAAAGAGTTCCATAACAGTAAGATTGATGAGAAGGATGGCCTGAAAATAGAATTATCGTCGGGGTGGATACAATTACGTAAATCGAACACTGAGCCAATAATGAGGATATATGCCGAAGGTAATACAATTCAGGAGGCCGAAGAGTTTGCCGAGAAGATTATTTTAATTGTTAATAAACTCTAAAACTCTTTCATTTTCTACAAGGGTATGGAATAAAATTTGGTTGAAGTGTGTCTTTAGTGGTAAAGCATTTTACAAAATGGTGTTAAATATTGTTAATGTAAAATCATTTAGAATGCCGTTTTAATACTTTTGTGGCAATTATTTGAAATTTTATTTAAGTAAATCATATCATGAAGAAAACACTCATCATTACAGCGATTGTTGCAGTTATAGCAATTATTGTTGTTGTTTTGATCAATAAGCTTGCCTCAAAGAAGGAACTTGAAAATCTTTATGTAGAAGCACAAAGAGGTCAGTTTGATATCATAGTAATAACCACAGGGGAGTTGCAGGCTGAGAATTCTACTGATATAACAGGACCTGATTTTGCACAAAGCAGGCGCATCAGGGCAATGGACATTAAGATCACAGACCTTGTACCTGAGGGTACTGAAGTGAAAGGAGGTGATTATGTAGCTACTCTTGACAGAACCTCTTTTGACAACACTTTAAAAGATGAACTGGAGAGACTGGATACTTACGAAACCAATCTGGAGGTCAAGATACTTGATACAGCAGTTTCACTCAGTAACCTTCGGGATAACATAAAAAACCTGCGGTTTGCTGTTGAAGAGGCAGGAATCACTCTTCAGGAGTCGAAATATGAACCTCCTACTACTATACGCCAGGCCGAAATATCTCTTGATAAGTCTAAACGTTCTCTTGAACAATCTATCAGAGGCTATGAGCTGAAAGTCGAACAGGCCCGTTCCGATATGCGGACCATTCAAATCCAACTGACAGAACAGCGCCAGAGAGTTGCTGATCTGCAGACGGTCCTTTCAAAATTTGTGATTACCGCACCCTCTTCAGGAATGGTGATTTATTATAGAGACAGGTCGGGATCCAAAAGAAAAGTAGGATCATCAATAAGCCCCTGGGATAACGTTGTCGCCACTCTCCCTGATATGACAAGCATGATATCAAAAACTTATGTGAATGAGATTGACGTAAGTAAAGTTAAAGAAGGTCAAATAGTTGATATTATGGTAGATGCATTTCCTGATAAACTATATTCCGGTACAGTGATAAGCGTTGCCAACATAGGCGAACAGCTTCCAAATACTGATGCCAAGGTTTTCGAAGTCGTAATCAAACTCGATGGCACTGACCTGATACTAAAGCCATCAATGACAACAGGAAATAAGATCATCACCAAAAGTATACCCGATGTGACCTATATCCCTCTTGAGAGCGTTATGACAGGTTCAGACAGTATACCTTTTGTTTATCTCAAGAATGGCACAAAACAGATCGTTGTCCTTGGGGAATCAAATGAAAATAGTGTGATTGTTGAGCAGGGGATTAAGCTCGGCACGAAGATATATCTTAATACTCCTGAAGAACCTGAAAAATTTACAAAGCTGGCAGGAGTTGAACTGATAGATGTTATAAAGCAAAAAGAAAAAGAGAAAAGAGAAGCTGAGAAGAGAGAAAACCAGGAGACTCAAAGAGGATTTGGAGGCAGGGGCGGAACAATGGATATAACACCGGAAATGATGCAACAGTTTCAGAATATGAGAGGTAACACGCCACCGGGGCAGGGCGGTAGAAACATGGATACCGCTGCGATGAGGCGTTTTATGCAAATGCGCCGCGATATGCCCCAGGGTGGACAAAGAGACTCTGTTGTGATTCGTCGTTCTCAAAACCCGGGAGACCCGCCCCCGGGAGGCCGGCAAAATTAAAGGTAAAACAACAAACCACATTAAACGGATATTTAAACAGGAAATACAATGTTCAGATTTATATTAAGATATTTCCACGATATAGAGATAGCTGTTGAATCAATAGTATCCAACAAGCTGAAATCAATGCTTACGGCTCTCGGTATCATTTTCGGAGTTGCTGCCGTTATTGCTATGCTTGCAATAGGCAAGGGAGCAAAACAGGAGATCATGGAACAGATGAAAATGGTTGGTGTTAACAACATTCTCATAAATCCGATAGTCCAGGAACAAAGCTCATCAGGTGATGAAGGAGAGAAGCAGACAAAGAAGTTTTCGAGAGGCCTTAATATGCTCGATGTTGATGCCATACACGAAACCATTCCATCGGTAAAAAGAATCAGCCCTGAGATCTCATTTAACTCAACAGCAATGATGAGCGGCGTGAAATATACCGCCAAGCTGGTCGGGGTATCAAATGACTACTTTCATCTGTATAATCTGCCACTGACTTCAGGAGCCTTCTTTAACTACTACCAGGAAGAAAATGGGATACAGGTCTGTATAATAGGGGCCAATATCAGGGCGAAATTTTTCAGCCAGGTTGATCCGATAGGGCAATATTTAAAGTTTAACGGTATTTGGCTCAAGGTGATAGGAGTCCTTCAGAAAACAACCGTAAGCCTTACAGGTTTTGAAGAAAAGGGAGTTAATGTTTATAATGATAATATTTATATCCCGATACAGACAATGCTTCTTAGATATCAGAACAGGGCGCTTGTGAACACCAAACTGGCATCGGAAGCTTCCTCAAATGTAATGGTTATGGGTGGTCCGGGTGGAGGCATGATGGGAAGGATTATTGTAAGCAGCTCCGATGCAAGCACAGAAGCTGAAACCAACTATAATCAGCTTGACAGAATCGTTGTTCAGGTTACTGAAACCGAGCAGATCAACCCGACAACGGAGATATTGAGCCGTATGCTTACACGCCGTCATTCGAGTGTAAAGGATTTTGAAATTACGGTGCCTGAATTACTCCTTAAGCAGCAGCAGAGAACAAAGGATATCTTCAACATTGTTCTCGGCGCTATTGCAAGTATATCACTTATCGTAGGAGGGATTGGTATCATGAATATCATGTTCGCTTCAGTTATGGAAAGAATAAAGGAGATAGGAACAAGAATGGCCATAGGTGCTAAAAAAATGGATATAATTGTACAGTTCCTTTCTGAGGCAGTACTGATAAGTGTGATCGGAGGTTTTATTGGTATATTTCTGGGGGTTATCATGGCCAAGCTTATTGAGCAGATCGCCGGAATTATGACTATTGTCTCATTCTTCTCCGTTTTTGTTGCTTTTGGAGTATCAGCGGCTGTAGGTGTGGTTTTTGGCTATTCTCCGGCAAAACGTGCATCAGAAAAAGATCCTATAGAATCGTTAAGATATGAATAAAATATTAATAATGAAGAAATTACTATTACTTTCGATTATCACATTATACCTTTTACCGGTGCAGAGAGCTTCTGCTCAGGAATTGAAAAGGCTTACATTTGATCAGGTAATCCAGCTTGCTGAAGAACAATCTCCCTATGCATTGATAGCGAAACACAGGTTCAGGGCAAGCTACTGGCAATACAGAACATTTGTTGCACAATACCGGCCTTCACTGACCCTTTCAGGATCCACACCCGATTACAGTACAGCATACAGCAGGGTATGGAATGCGGTGACAAACCAGTATGATTATGTTTCCACTAATATTCTACAAACAATAGGTTCTCTGTCTCTGACTCAAAATATAGGGCTGACAGGTGGTTCTATCTCATTACAGTCAGATCTTACACTGGAAAATGATTTTGAGTCAAATGAAAATAACTATATCACTGCACCTGTAAGTATCAGGCTGGTTCAGCCTATTTTCAGGTACAATGAGCTCAAATGGCAGAAGAAAACAGAACCATTGAAATATGAGTCTGCAAAAAAAACCTATCTGGGAAACATGGAAGATGTTCATATTCAGGCTGTCCAGATATTCTTTTCCCTTGCTCTTGCCCAGATAAACAAGCAGATTGCGGAAATGAACTATCTGAACGCCGATACTTTATGGAGAATGGCACAGGGGCGTTTTAATCTGGGTACTATTGCAGAAGATGAACTTCTTCAGATGCAGCTCTCCTGGCTTAATTCAGAGACATCAAGAAAACAGGCTGAGATGAATCTGAGAGACAGGGAAATACGACTCAGGTCCTTTCTCGGATTCAATGAGAATGTAAGGATAGAACTTATTCTTCCCAATGAAATCCCTGAACTGCAGGTTGACGTTGAAGAGGTCCGTGAACTTGCTCATACAAATAATCCTGAAATACTTGATCAGCAACTTACCCTTCTTACTGCACAGAGCAATGTTGCTCAGGCAAAGGCTGAAAAAGGTCTTAATGCAAATCTTACTGCTTCATTTGGTATGAGGGACCAGGATCCCGTTTTTACCAAAGCATATGAACAATCCAATCAGCAGCAGACTGTCAGAATCGGGATAACTTTACCAATACTGGACTGGGGACTGGGCCAAGGCAGATACAGGATGGCACAGTCGAGCCTTCAGCTGGCCCAGGTGCAGGCAGAGCAGACACTTATTGATTTTGATCAGAACCTCTATCTCGATGTTGAACAATTTAACCTCCAGTCCGAACAGGTTGCTATTGCCGCAAAATCGGATACTGTAGCTGCAAAAATGTACGAGGTTACAAAACAGAGATTCCTTATTGGAAAAATAACTGTACTCGAACTGAATAATGCCGATACAAAAAAAGATGAGAACAGAAGAGCATATGTGATGGCACTGCAGAACTACTGGAATTATTTCTTTAATATAAGGAAACTGGCACTTTATGATTTTCTGAACGGAAAGCAGCTCGGAACAGACTACGAGATACTCCTTGATTAGGAGATATATAATTTCTATGGCAAGGCTGGATATTGAATATTCAGCCTTTTTTTATGTAAAAAATTAATATATTTGCGCCTCAATAATCAAGTTACTGAATAATTCAAAAGAGATATAATGCAAAACAAAGCAGTCATTATCATTTTGGCAGTTGCATTGGCACTGGTATCTGTATACCAGCTTTCCTTCACAATAGCAACCAGTACAGTAAAGAAAGAAGCAAAGGAATATGCTCAGGGCAGTCTGGTCAGGCAGAATCAGTACATAGATTCAATCTCGACACTTACAAAAGAGGAATGGAGCTTTCTGGGTTACACCTTCAAGGAGTGTCAACAGAGAGAACTCAACCTTGGTCTTGATCTTAAAGGGGGGATGAATGTAATCCTTGAAGTTTCTGTTGAAGACATTCTTAAGGCTCTATCTAACTACAGCACTGACAAAACTTTCGCAGAAGCTCTTTCCAGGGCAAAGCAATATCAGAAGGAAAGCCAGCTAGATTTTCTTACACTCTTTGGAAGGGCCTTTCAGGAGATTGATCCTAATGCAAAACTGGCAGCAATATTCGGTACAGTTGACCTCAGGGACAGGATCAACTTCAATTCAACAAACGAGGATGTACTTGCAGTTCTTGACGAAGAGGTTTCCGCTGCCATCTCTAACGCATTTAATATTCTGAGAGCCAGGATCGATCGTTTTGGAGTAGTGCAGCCTAATATAACCCAACTGGCTACTAAAGGACAGATCCTTATTGAGCTTCCCGGCCAGACAGACCCGCAGAGGGTCCGTGAGCTGCTGCAGGGGACCGCTAACCTTGAATTCTGGGAGACCTATGAAAATGGTGAGATAATAGGTTATCTTTCGCAGGCAAATAGTCTGCTGAAAGAGATCCTTGACAGCCGACAAAAAATTGAAACAGCTGAAGAACAACCTGTTGAAGAGGTTGTTGCCGCTGATACAACAAAGAAAGAAGACCAATCCCTGCTCGATCTTATAGAACAGGATACCATGCAGTCGACTGCTGCAACAACAATTGAGGAATTTACATTACAGAATCCGTTATTTGGAATTCTGAATCCACGTGTAACCGCCCAGGGAGAGGCATTACCATCCAGTATGGTAGGACTGGCAAGCGGAAAAGATACTGCGAAAATTAACAGCTACCTGAATATGAGCCAGATAAGGGCACTCTTTCCCCGCGATGTGAGATTCTTGTGGAGCCAAAATCCTTATAAATATGACGAGTCACAAACACATTACGAACTACACGCAATCAAGATTACGACCCGTGATGGCCGCCCGCCCCTTAGTGGTGACGTGATCACCGGCGCCAGACCATCTTCAGGGATTACCGGATCAGAAGTCAAAGTTGATTTCTCAATGAATGCCGAAGGAGCCAAAACCTGGCAGAGGATGACAAGGGAGAATATTAATCGCTGTATCGCGGTGGTACTTGACGGCTATGTACGTTCTTACCCCAGGGTGCAGAATGAAATTACCGGAGGCAGTACTGAAATAACGGGTGATTTTACTATAGAAGAAGCTGATGACCTCGCCAATATTTTGAAATCAGGTAAGCTGCCCGCTCCTGCAAGAATTATTTCAGATACGATCATTGGTCCTACACTGGGTAAGGAGGCAATTAATGCAGGTATGATCTCGTTCATCATAGCATTTATAATGGTGCTGGTTTATATGATCTTTTATTACAGCCGCAGTGCGGGAAGTATTGCCGATTTAGCACTCTTTGCCAACGTTTTCCTTATTTTTGGCGTATCTGCCTCCCTTGGCGCTGTACTTACTCTTCCTGGTATCGCCGGTATAGTCCTCACTATGGGTATGGCAGTGGATGCCAACGTACTTATTTATGAACGAATCCGTGAGGAACTTAGAGCAGGAAAGGGCATAAAACTTGCTATTGCCGATGGCTATAAAGGAGCCCTCTCCGCAATTCTCGACTCAAATATCACCACCCTGCTTACAGGTATTGTACTTTATGTTTTCGGAACTGGCCCGATAAAGGGATTTGCTACCACACTGGTAATAGGGATATTTACTTCACTTTTCTCTTCAATATTTATAACCCGTCTTATTTATGAATGGCGCCTGAAAAGAAATGCCAAATTAACCTTCTCAATAAAAATCACAGAAAATTTCCTGAAAAATATTCATGTCGATTTCCTGGGTAAAAGGAAAATATTTTACGCGATCTCTTTAATTATAATAATCATTGGCATAGTATCTCTTTCTATCAGGGGATTGAACCAGGGTATAGATTTTACCGGTGGCAGAACATATGTTGTGAGATTTAAGAACACTGTATCAACATCGGATGTTGCACAGCATCTCACCGAAAAATTTGATGGGGCACCCCAGGTCGTAACCTTTGGAAGTGACAATCAGGTAAGGATCACCACCAAATATAAGATTGATGAAACCGGAGCTGATGATGAGGTTGAAACGACTCTTTATGAAGGACTTAAGGATATGTTGGATCCTGATGTCACTAAAGAAGAATTTCTTTCGGACTATAGAGTGAGCTCCGAAACTATTGGTCCGACAGTTGCAAGTGATATCAGGAATAAAGCAGTCTGGGCAGTGTCGATAGCATTTTTAATAATGTTCTTCTATATATTCATACGCTTCAGAAACTGGCAGTACGGATTAGGTGCTTTAGCTGCAGTTGCACATGATGTTTTAATTGTTATCGGTATTTATTCACTGCTGTGGGGTATACTGCCTTTCTCCATGGAAATAAACCAGTCATTTATTGCCGCTATCCTGACAGTTATCGGATATTCAGTAAACGATACTGTTGTGGTATTCGACAGAATAAGGGAATTTTTGCCGCTTCACCGGAAACGTCCAACAAATGAAGTACTGAATATGGCATTGAATGACACCCTGAGCCGTACGGTCAATACAAGTATAACCTCTATTCTTGTTCTGTCAGCAATGTTCTTCTTCGGGGGAGCCACTATCAGGGGATTTCTTTTCGCAATGATCATCGGGATACTAGTTGGAACATATTCTTCAATATTCGTAGCAACAACCGTTGTTTACGATACTTCCTCAAAGAAGGGGCTGAAAGCATAGAGATTAATATGTAAATATATGATATTCTGTTTATTAGGGGCGTTGTGTGCAACGCCCCTGTATTTTTTCAGACAGTAAATATTTGTGTCGTATTATCACCATTTTTATTAACTTTGTATTTTAAAATCAGATCTGCAGGATTTATGAGCGGACAGGAGATATTTGTTATCATTATTGTTGTCCTTATTCTGTTTGGAGCTGAAAAGCTTCCTGACCTGGCAAAAGGATTCGGAAAAAGTATGCGCGAATTCAAAAAAGCAACAGACGATATCAAACGGGAATTTGACGAAAGTACAAAAGAAATAAGGAAGGATCTGAATGATGTTTCACAAACGATCGCAAATGATGTGACGGACTTTTCGGAAAACCTGACAAAAGAAGTGAATGAGGTTGCTACCGATATAAGTAAAGACATTAATGAGGTTGCGGATAATATCAATAAAGATGTGAATGAAGTATCAGAAAATATTGAAAAAGATCTGAATGAGGTTTCTGATGATATCAAAAAAGACACAGATGAGATAGCTGATAATTTAAATAAGCAGGTCAATAATGATTAATCTGATAATTGACTTACTTCTTATTTAATCCCTGTATCCCGCCCCAGGGTATATCACTCAAAATCCATAATGATAAAAACTAAAGGCATAACCAAATCATACGGCGATCTTAAAGTCCTGAAGGGGATAAATATTGAAGTCAATGAAAAAGAAGTTGTGGCGATTGTCGGTGCAAGTGGAGCAGGTAAAACAACATTGCTGCAGATAATTGGCACACTTGACAGACCTGACAGCGGTATAATATTTTACAACGACTCAGATATAAGCCGGTTAAAAGGCCGGACACTCGCCTCATTCAGAAACAACAATATCGGTTTTGTTTTTCAGTTTCACCAGCTTCTCCCGGAATTCACAGCGCTTGAAAATGTCTGTATACCTGCATACATTGCAGGTAAAAGTAAAACAGAGGCAGAAACAAAAGCCGCAGAACTATTGAGTTTTCTGAATCTGGCAGACAGACTTGAACATAAACCTTCAGAACTAAGCGGAGGAGAACAGCAACGAGTAGCTGTGGCACGTGCTCTGATAAATAATCCATCAGTCATACTGGCTGACGAACCTTCCGGAAATCTTGATTCGGAAAATAAAAACGAATTACACAAACTCTTTTTCAGGCTCCGTGATACCTTCGGACAGACAATCGTCA
>Ga0315550_1002641_pt1 | contig 10933 bp, 5 predicted proteins | sample SalMarSW160190MG_2_FD_203100 | JGI IMG/M metagenome (GOLD analysis project Ga0315550, IMG submission 203100) | Salt marsh sediment microbial communities from the Plum Island Ecosystem LTER, Massachusetts, United States - Salt Marsh Sediment SW1601-90 ... | reverse complement strand
GTGGTGGTAACCGGAGGAGAGCCGTTGATGTATGATCTTACCTATTTGTGTTCGGAACTAAAGAAACATGGAGTTGAAACGTTTGTTGAAACATGCGGGGCTTATCCCCTTACCGGCATATGGGATTGGATCTGTTTGTCTCCCAAACAGAATGCACCACCCCTGAAGGAAATTATTGATATAGCCAATGAGCTGAAAGTGATCATCGGGACAAAAAATGATATTCCCTGGGCAGAGATAAATGCAGAAAAGGTCAGCGAAAATTGTCACTTATACCTCCAGCCCGAGTGGAGCCAATACAATAAGATTCTTCCGGTAATTGTTGACTATGTAAAACATAATCCCCGGTGGAGGATTTCTATCCAATCCCATAAGTACATGCACATCCCATAATTTATACGGTATTTATATCGTTATATTAAATCATAAACAGGTTTTTTGACTAATTTTAGCTAAATGATACCAGGAGGAATGACCCGGCACCTGCTCATATTTATACTATACCTGCTAACCATCGCTGTTTCTGATGCTCAACATTATCCCAGGACCAATTCCAGCAAAGCATTGAAACATTTTAACAATGGAAAGCAGCACTACGAATTTTATGCTATGCAGGAAGCCATTACCGAATTAAAAAACGCTGTTCAGATCGATAGTAACTTCATTGATGCTCAATTGTTACTGGCTGAGGTCAGTTCTGATATAAAGGATTATCCGCTTGCCATCAAATCCTATAAACGGGTGGTTGCAATTGATCCGCAGTTCTTCCCGAATGCCATGTACAACCTGGCACAGCTTGAGCGGTTATCGGGATTATATGAAGAGGCAAAGGGCCATTATGAACGATTCATTGATATGGAAGGGATCAGTGATGAGCGGAAAGAAAGTGCGATGAACGGAATTATGCATTGTGAATTTTCAATTGAAGCAGTGAACAACCCGGTGCCATTTAACCCGGTTAACCTGGGGCCTGCCATCAATTCCTCCTATGATGAATATTGGCCTTCCATCACAGCGGATGGGCTTACCCTTGTGGTAACCGTTCAGATTCCAAAAACCAGGGGGCTTGATGAATTTTCAAGAAACATGCAGGAGGATTTTTTTATCAGCAAATGGGAAAATGGAAAATGGACACCAAGGAAAAACATGGGTAAACCCATCAATTCAGACCTGAATGAAGGTGCACAGTCCCTTTCAGCCGATGGTCATTTCATGTTCTTTACTGCCTGCAACAGGCCGGATGGACTTGGCAGTTGCGATATTTATTTTTCCTCCTGGCTGGGAAATCAATGGTCAGCTCCACGGAATATAGCAAAACCCATTAACTCGCCTCAGTGGGATGCTCAACCCTCCATATCTCCTGATGGCAGGACGATCTATTTCTGCAGCCGCAGGCCGGGAGGAAAAGGAAAGATCGACCTCTGGCAAAGCACCGTTACAGAAGATGGTTATTGGGGAGAACCGGAAAATCTCGGCGATCTGATCAATACAGCAGGTGATGAGATGTCGCCATTTATTCATCCGGACAACCAGACCCTCTATTTTTCTTCAAACGGACTACCCGGACTTGGAAATTTCGACCTGTTTGTTAGCCGGAAGGATGAAACCGGTGAGTGGGGTCCCCCAAAAAACCTGGGATATCCGATAAACTCCTATTTCGAGGAGGTCGGGCTGATCGTTGATGCAAAAGGAGATAAGGCCTATTATTCATCTACACGCATGAGTAATTCCGGTAAGGACATTTTTGAGTTTGAGCTGTATGATGAAGTGCGACCGGGCCACGTAACCTATATGAAAGGTTCGGTTTTCGACAAGGAGACATTAAAGCCGCTGATTGCAAAATTTGAACTGATCGACCTCATTACTAAAAAAATCGTAATGGAAGCCTTCTCCGATCCAATCGGCGAATTCCTCGTCTGTATCCCCACCAACCAGGATTATGCACTCAATGTTTCAAGGGATGGTTACCTGTTCTATTCCGACAACTTCTCGCTGAAAGGGATCCGTGAGATTACCGATCCCTTTCTCAAAGATGTACCGCTTCAACCCCTGAAAACCGGGGAAAAAGTAATATTGAAAAACATCTTCTACGAGACCGATTCCTATACGCTTCTCCCCAAGTCAGAAGCTGAGCTGAACAAAGTGATACAATTTCTTGAGAAGAATCCCGGGATCCGGATTGAGATCAGCGGACATACCGATAACGTCGGGACACCTGAATACAACCAGATACTCTCCGAGAATAGAGCCCGATCCGTATATCAGTACCTGATTGCCCATCACATCGATCCGGACAGGCTGGTGTTCAAAGGCTACGGGCTGGACAGACCCATCGACACCAATGAATCCAACGAGGGCAGAGCCCAGAACCGCAGAACAGAATTGAAAATACTGTAAAAATCAACTATCTTGCAGTCAGATTTCCTGGTTGAACATACATGCTGATCTTTATGCGAATCCGGAATATACCCCTGGTCTGTTGCCTGTTGCTTCTCACCACCTCCCTTGTTGCTCAACAACAAAATCCCGATGAACTCAAAACAGAAGCGGATACATTATTTGCCGGTGATCAGAATGCGAATGCGCTGGATCTGTACCGGCAAGCATTTGAGCTGGAAATGAAACAAGCTTCTCCCAGGCCTCTGTTCCTCGGTGAATGTACAGAAGGGATTGGGAACTGTCATTTCTTTTTGGATTCTCTCGACCTTGCGTTCTCCGGATTTGAGGATGCACTTGATTACTACCGTGAAGTAGCAGAGAAGGAGAAAATAAGAATATTGCTGAAATCGATATCAGATTATTACCTGCTGGTGAAGATTTTGGATAAGCCGTTGAAGAGAGATCCACTGGAAACGGAGGTCACGGAAGAGGTTTATTTCCGGGTTGAGGAGGTATTGGACAGAGAGTCAGAAAGGGTTGAAGCAGTACTTGATGCAGGAAGTTATGACGGAGTATTTGAAGGAGGTAAGGGGAAAGCCCTGGGTGTCAATACTGAACAATATAAGGACAGGAATAACCTGACTCTGGGTAATGCAGTGGTCGATGCTGTAACATCCAATACTGCCCGGGTAACGGTTATTCTTGCTGATACAACCGACTCTTCAACCCTCCTGCTTGCCGGTGATATGATCCTGTTGCCTGCCAGGATAAAAAAGAGGGATTACACCGGTGTCCTTCACGATCTGACCCTGATGCATATCTTTTTTCATGACATGGAAAGTAAACCGATTTATGCCCCCCGCCAGATCCTTACTTCCATTGATCCGGACCTGGAAAGGGACATCCTGGAGATTATGAAGGAGGATGTGATTGAAACAGCACGGTTTGTCCGCAGCCAGTCTGTTGATAACCCGGAATGGAATAAACCGGCAGAAAAGGGGAGGTTTATTGGTAAAGCATTGCTCGAAGCGTTGGATAATACCACACCCGATGATATCCGGGCATTTCTGAAATACGTGAATAGCTTCCCGTTAAAATATATCGGCAGAAACTGGAAGATCAACGAGACCTATGCAACCTGGGTTATCTACTCCACACCGATCGGTTCAGAGGATTTGCGGGATGAATTGACCGGGATAACCGATGATGCCCGGTTTCTGGACAAGCTGAATGCTTATATGGACGATTTTGAGCGGGGAGAATTCTTTACTCACTGGCAGATGGATGCTGAACGGTTTGGAAATCTGAACCGCTTCGAAGAAGCATACCGGATCAGTAACCTGCTTTTCCGTGTAGCCGGGAACCTGCAGAATGACGAGTACCTGGCATGGGCGTGGTTTGTGAAAGCCAAGATCCAGGAAGATGAAATGAAATTTGATGAAGCATTGATCTCTTACAAAGAGGCAGAGAAGCTTTTTGATGAAAACGGGCTCGTAAAAGGGAAGGCATTCTGTATAAATAACAGTGCCGGATTGCTCAAAAGACTTGACCGTTACCCGGAAGCACTGTATGCTTTTGAAAAAGCATACCAGGCAAAGCTGGAATGGGCCCGTTCAGACAGCAGCAGTGAGATGAACAAAAGCCTGGCAATAACCCTTGAGGGGAAAGCCGCCACCCTGTATGACCTGGGTCATTTTACTGAAGCAATAGAGAGTTATCATCAGTCCAATGCTTACTATGTACGATCCGCCACACTGGATGGATTGAAAAGCCAGGTCAATAACTACAAATGGATCGGTAAATCGTTTGAAAAACTGGGAGAATATGAGAAAGCGATCCAATACTATAACGAGAGAAAAAGAGTTTTCGGGGAACTGGGAGATAAAGCCGGGGAAGCCGATGTGCTGGATGATATTGCCTACCTCTGCTTTGAAATAGGAAAAATCGATACAGCCGGGCTCTTGTATGAAAATGCGTACAGGATAAAAATGGACCTTGGGGATAAGAATGGAGCCGGTTTTTCCATGGCAAGTATCGGCCAGGTCAACTGGACCCTGGGAAAATTCGAAGAAGCAATCCGTTCCCATCAACTGGGACTGAAATTGAGAAAGGAAGCCGACAACCGGTCCGGACAAGCTTATTCTTACACGAAATTGGGGGGATTGTATAACGAAAGCGGGGATCCTAAGAAAGCCATTGAAAACTTCTCTGAAGCCCTGGAAATCTATACGGCACTCGATCAACAGAAAGAGATATCAGAGGTCTATGAAGAACTGGGTTCAACGTTCCGGAAAGTGAAGGATTATCCCCAGGCGATTAAAAATTACCGGGTGGCCCTCGGGATAGAAGAACAATTGTCGGATAATTACAGGTATGCTTCAACACTGACCGAACTGGGGAATGTATATTATGATGACAAAAAATACGAACTGGCAGACAGTTGCTACAACAGGAGCCTCTCTATACAGGAAACAACAGGTGATAAACCCGGGATGATACACAATCTCATAAACAGGGGTATGGTAGCTCAATATTTCCTTTTCGACATGGAAAAAGCAGCCGGTAGTTTTGATACAGCCCTCTCAATAGCCCGGGAGATAAAAAACGACAGGCAGATCGCCTTCTGCAAAGCATCCCTCGGGAGATTATATTCTGCAAAAGGGGATGAGCAGTCGATTGACCTCCTCCGGGAAGCCCTGGAACTCTACAGAGGTATGGGAGACAAAGGAGAGGAGATCCAGCTGCAGCTTGACATGGGATATCACTTCACGTCACGGGGAGATTTCATGGAAGCGGAGAAACACTATACGAAAGCATCTGTTATGGCCGGGGAAATCAACGACAGATCAAAACTGGCGTTTGCCTTTTCTTCACTGGGTGAACTGTCACGGTATAAGGGTGAATACCAGAAAGCGTTCGAGATGGAGGAAAAGAGCCTGGAAATCAGTAAAGAAGTTGAGAATACCTGGGCAATGGCTGGTTCATACCTGAATTTTGGAAACATCCATAACGCCCTGGGAGAATATGAACAGGCAGTTACCAGCTATCAGACAGCCGATAGCCTCTACGTTATATTGGACAATGAGTTGGGAAGAGCTGCTCCAATGAATAACATCGGGACAATCTATTTCTGGCAGGGAAATTTCAAGCCGGCTCTGGAACAATTCATGAAAGCCCTGGATATTCACGAAAAAGCCAATGCGTACCCGGAAACGATCGCTCTGATGAAAACCAATATCGGTGAGCTTTACCTGGAAGAAAAACAGTACGAGGAAGCCGGGAAATGGTTGCAGGAATCGCTGGCTGAAGCCCGGAAGGGAGGATTTAACAGACAGGTATCCAGTACATTAATCACACTGGCTAAATTGAATATTACTGCAGGACATTACGATGAGGCGGAGAAGAACCTGACAGACGGGAGGAAGATCCTCCGGGAAACACATGAGGCAAACCTGGAGAGGGAAATGAACTACCTCTTCGGGAAACTCTATTATAATATGGAGGAGTTTGAGCTGTCGAAAGTTCATTTGACCCGCTCTATTCAGCAAGCCAGGCAAACGGGATCAAAAAAACACCTCTGGGAATCCCTCTTTACCCTGTCACAGGTGCACAAAGAAGAACAGAACCTTGATTCTGCCATTCTTGCACTGGAGGAATCGATAGAAATAATCGAGTACCTGAAAAATAAAGTAACCGGTGGGGAAGAGGCAAGAAAAATTTTTGCATCTGGCGAGGCAAAGGTAAAAGCCTATGAGTTAATGGTGGAAATGTTGCTGCAGCAGGGGAAAACAGAAGAAGCCCTGGCATACCTCGAACGGGGAAACAACGAAAACCTGAAATCCAAATTCAAGGACATGGAGGTCAATTTCGCTAAACAGTCAAAAAACGATGCACTGCAGCAGGAAAAAGAACTGAAGAAGCGGGTGGATGCGGTAAACGAAGAGATCGAAAAAGAACGGGCAAAACCTGTTGCGCAACAAAATGAAGGATTGATCGAGAAACTGGAGGAGATACAAACGGTGGCACAGTCTGAATACCTCTCCTTCGTTAACCGGATCATACGCGAAGAACCCACCCTGAGAAACCATTTCAGTAAAAGTGAAAATCCGCTGAATTTCCGGTCGCAAAAGCGTTTCATACCGGATGACGTGGCTGTTCTCCTCTACCTTGCAGCTGACGAATACATTTACATTTTTGCCGGAACCTGTGATTCGGTCTTTGCCAAGGTTGTGGAGATGAAGAAATCAAGGCTGGAAATGAAACTGTTCCAGCTCTATTCCATGCTTAAAAAACCGGGAGAAACAGTTTCAGAAACGGGGGAACCACCTTTTGTTGACCTTTCCCGGGAGTTGTACTCGGTGTTAATTACACCCGTTGAGGAGGAGATCAAAGGCAAAAAAAGGCTGGCAATCATCCCGAACGGGATGTTATACTACCTCCCTTTCCAGGTGTTGATCCATCCGGAAGGTCCCGATATCCATTATTTGCGGGATGATTATTCGGTATTCTACAGCAACCGCCTCAGTTACCTGACATCACCCTACCTGGTTGATGAAACCCATCCGAGATTACTCGCTGTTGGTAATGCAGATGAGACACTGCCCTATGCAGAAGTGGAGGTGAACCAGCTGAAGGAAATTTACCCGGATGCACAGATCCTGTTGCGCTCGGAAGCCACCAAGGATAAGGTCCTTAGCCCGGCAGGGGAGTATAATATCCTCCATTTTGCCACACACGGGATCCTGGACTATAACGATTTTGAAAATTCCTATCTGGTGCTTGCAGCAGATCCTGCAACCGGGGATGATGGCCGGTTCCGGATTGATGAGATCTATGGGATCAGCAACATTGACCAGTACCAGATGGTAACCCTGTCAGCCTGTGAAACGGCGGTTACGATGAAGATGCTGGAGGGATGGCCCATCACCACCGCTTCGGCGTTCCTTGAAGCGGGCGTTCCAACGGTCATCGCTTCCCTGTGGAGTGTCGATGATGAAGCCACCAGTATCCTGATGGAGAAATTCTACGAGAACCTGCAGAGCATGGACAAGCTGGAAGCCCTGCATCGGGCACAGCAATACCTCGCCTCCATCGATAAATACAAACACCCCTTCTTCTGGGCACCGTTCCTGCTGGTGGGGTACTGGAGATAAGTAAGACAAAGCTTTCGCAAGTTTATGAAGCGAAAGCTTTCAGTCGAACTTATCCCGATGAAAATCGGGATCTATTGGAGACTGTGTGACTATGAGACTTTGAGAAGAATGATCTTCGTCTGACCACTGAGCGCTTGATTGTGGGGTAGGGAGTTGGTCTGACGAATAAAGGAAGAGATGAGAGCCTGCCACGTTTACCCCATGAATTATCTTATTTCACTGTGGGTGAGTATTTGGTACTCGGTCCGTTGAGGATGTTTATTCAGTCATCATAAATCCGCAGTTCGACATTCGAAATCCGCAATTTATACCCTCACCAACCCCTTAATTTCCCGCCATTTAGGCCCATTTCATATATATGTTACATATGTGGCATACTCCGGGATATATCTGTTAGATTTCGGCCCTCCCGGTACCGTACATTTATGTTAGATTTTAGATTCAAAAAAAAATTAACTCTAACTAAATACGGAGGGCGTAACAATGAAAACAATGTTTTTTGAAAAAAACGGATTCCTCAGACCAATTGGACTGGTCGTGATCGCATTACTGCTCGGAGCAGGTTGCTGCACTCAATGCCTGTTTGGACAGGGAACCGGTAGTAACGATCAAAAGGTCGTTCTGCACCTGAACATTCCGGAGGTAGTGATCGTTGAAACCGGATTTACCTTGCCTCCCGGAATGGTTGTAAATCCCATTGAACAAACATTTGATGTGGATCAGTGGACAGCTGAACTGAAGTACTGGAACAGGAACAGGTATGATGACCTGGCTAACCTTCTTGCAAAAAGAAAGAAAGTAATGAGTGAAAAGGAGAAGATCGAAGGGATTGTTGGTTCAGTTGCCCCGCAGGAGGAAACGGAAACTCCAAAATGGGAAACAAAGCAACAGAACTCGATCCTGGAAGCCATCGGGAAATCAGAAATTCAAAAGTAGGGGTAACCGGAAGCTCGGGAAAGAAACCGCGGATTTGATACGATCTGCGGTTTCTTTTATACTTGATCAATCCCCCAGGGGAAGTTAAATGTTAAAAGTTAAATGTTATAAGTTAAAAGTTAAATGCTTCAACTTTGCTTATATAACATTTTCCCGTTGTATAACATCGCAGTTGGCCCATTATGTATGGATTGTACAAAACTTTATTCGATTATTATGCTTCTGGAGAACGATACGCCAAATAGCTGACCGTTTGCACTTACTAGAGTGCTTTTAAAATCCTAAGAGCGAGAAGTTGGGGCTGTATCAAAAGTCCGAATTTAGGTCATCCTGAACTCCTGCCTGCCGGCAGGCAGGAGTTTCAGGATCTCTCATGGCTGATAATCAACTCAATAAGATTCTGATCCGCCGATGGCGGACAGAATGACAGTTTTTATACTTTTGATACAGCCCCCTCCAAATATGATATTATGCGATTTTGAATATATTTGTCCAGCATTAATATAAACAAAACCATGAATCCATCACACATAGAGCATATCGGGATCGCGGTGAACAGCCTGGATGAAGCCATCCCGTTGTATGAAAAACTCCTGGGAGTAACATGTTACAACATTGAAGAAGTAACCGATCAGAAGGTAAAGACTGCATTTTTCAGGGTAGGTCAGACCAAAATCGAGCTGCTCGAATCCACAGATCCGGACGGCCCCATTGGTAAATTCATCGAGAAGAAAGGGGAGGGGATACACCATATTGCCCTGGCAGTCAGTGAACTGGATAAAAAGTTAGAGGAGCTGGACAAAATGGACATTCAGCTGATCGATAAAACCTCCAGGGAAGGAGCGGAAGGATTGAAGATTGCCTTCCTCCATCCGAAATCGACACACGGAGTTCTGGTTGAACTCTGCCAATCATAGTAACAAAGTAATCATTTAGTAATTGGCATCACTCGTTAGGATACAAAGTTCCATCTTGTTCCAGGTGGTTCCAAATTGTTCCAATTTATCAATTCAGAATTCTCGTAACGCGTAACTCGTTACTCGTTACTGGATTTACTCCTTCAGATACTCCTTTGCTTCCAGTTTAAAGGCATTCAATGAGAGGAGAACATCCTTAAAGAAATAGATGGAGGAGATAAGGATGGCAAGGATGGAAAGGACAAACAGAAAATATCCCCAGACCCGCAAATCGACGGAAAACAGGTTCATGAAGAACAATACCGGGATGATCAGGCTGCTTGCAATAACACTGATAACGATAAATCCTATGGAATTTCTCAGGTATTTGCTGCGCTGATACAGGATGTTGATTTCATGCTGCTTTGCCTCTTTTCTTTTAACGTTCTCTTTGTCGAGATCAGCAACCAGTTGCCTTGCCCGGTCAATGGTTCTGCCAAGCCGGCCGGTTATAGTCAGCAGGAGTAATCCAATGCCAGAAATCAACGCAACCGGTGTAATGCAGGATTGGAGAAATTGTATGAAGTTCTGAATGTTGTCCATAGCAGTTAAAAAAGTATTGTTTTACCTTGAATCCAAATATAACAACCTATTAAGTAAAAATGGAATGGGAATAAATAATGTGGTAATAGTCCCCACTGATTTTCTTATGGGATTTACATTTCTTACTCATCGATTAATTATGTTCTTTAATAAGTATGTTAAAAGTCTGCTAATGATAAGGATTTATTTGGTAGAGTCTTTCCAAGTTGAATATATTTTGTACATCCAATCTGAGCCTGGAAATAATTCTGAGAACGATACTCTTTTTCATTCATGACATTTAAATAACTTCTAAAAAAAATTGATCCATTATTAGGCAACTTGTATTCTACCTGGAATTTTAAACTTGCAATCGTATATATATTATCGGTAACGCTTTTATCTTTCCTGTACATCCTTTCACTAGGTACCATTTTAAAATCCTGCGAATAATTAAAAATCCAGAATAACTTTGCAGCATAGGTAAAACGCAGTTGTGAATGAGGACTGGTTTTTATTATGATTTCTGGGGATAGTGTAAATGTATTTACGTTAAATGTATTATCTTCATTATTAATTCTGCTGTCCTGGAATTTATTATAGCATAATGTATCAGCTAAATCCGGAATACGCATAGGAATATTCCTGATATATGCACCACCATTGAAATAAATCATTGAATGAATTAATGGAATACCCAAATATGCAATATTAATATCTCCTCCTGATATCCAGGATGCATGCTTAAACATATCAATGGTTGTTGCAAAAAAACTTACTGTATCCTTTTTTTGTTCTATGTCTGTCATTGTATCCTTTGGTGGTTCTATATAAGAAAGAGTTAGATACTTATTGTTATCTTCTATTTTTGAAATAGTGATAATTGGTTTGGCACTATTAAAGAATCCAAAATAATTATATGATCGTCCAAATGGATGTACATTTGAATTAAGAGTGAAACGATGACTAAATTCTGTTTGAACTAAA